>Ga0180223_1000037_pt1 | contig 335068 bp, 312 predicted proteins | sample eDN5th30CKraftOP_FD_151337 | JGI IMG/M metagenome (GOLD analysis project Ga0180223, IMG submission 151337) | Enriched Organic Plus compost microbial communities from Emeryville, California, USA - eDNA 5th pass 30_C Kraft OP (version 2) (version 2) ...
GTTGACCCAGGGCGTCTTCCCCCGCCACCTGGAAGACCTTTTTCGCCAGATCCACGGCGACTGTCGTGCACACCGATACATCGGTTGCAGACACCGGCTTATTCATCGTCGTATGCTTTTTCATGGATTCACCCTCACTGTCGGTGGCTTCTTAGACCGCCACCGTGGCGCCTCGACGCCTCGGTGAGGGTGAGTCCATCCAATTACAGGGGAATGACGTGGGTGGGGCAGCGCCCAAACGCCGGGCGCTCAGAGCTTGGTGGGCACCACGAGAATGCCGGCGCGCAGGCCGTTCCGCACCCGCGGGTTGGGGAAGATGATGCGCGCGCCTTTCTCTTCGACGATCCAGCGGGTGCCGCCGATGTCCTCGGCGAGCAGGTAGCCATGGTCCAGCTCGGTGAAGTTGTCCACGGCGTCGTCCAGGTGCAGGCGGAAGTGGTCGCTGTGCTTGATCACCTCGCGGGACACGGCGAACAGCTGCAGGCCGTCCAGCCCGCCCTCCTCCACCGGCGCCTCGCTGCCGTCGACCAGCACCTGCAGCAGCGCCTCCAGGCGGCCCAGGTTGACCACCTGGTTCTGCCCGAACGGCCGCGCCTTGCCCAGCTCCAGAGTGAAGGCCTCGGCGCCCAGGCGGCTGTAGGTGTAGGAGCTGAAGGTGATGCCGGTCTTGTTCTGCAGCAGCACCGCGTCTATCCCGGCGCTGCGCAGGCGCGCCAGCTCCGCGCGGGAATGCTCGCGGCCTTCGCTCCAGGGGTAGAGGGCAAATTGCTCGATCTTCGAACCGCGGATCGCCGTGTGCAGGTCGTAGTGCAGGCGCTGGCGGCCGTCGCGGGCGAAGAAGGCCGCGGCCAGGCGTTCCAGTTCGGCAGCGCGCAGGGCCTCGCTGCCGCTGCCGTCCTCGTGGCGGCCGCAGAACAGGCGGTTGATGTCCTGTTCCAGGTAGCGTTCGCCGCGGCGCATGGCTTCCGGGTTGCCGAGCAGGAACAGCAGGCGCGCCGCCGGCTTCAGCTCGCCGCGGGCGATGCGCTGGACCAGGCGGTCGAGCAGTTCGATGGGCGCCGTCTCGTTGCCGTGGATGCCGGCCGAGAGCAGCAGGTCCAGGCCGTTGTCGCGGCCGCTGGCGGGGGTCACCTCGAGGGCGCCTTCGGCCAGCCAGTGCAGGCGCGTGCCGTCGGCGGTGAGCTGGATCTTCTCGGTCGGCTCGCGACCGACGAGGGTCAGGTCGAGCAGCTTGCCCAGTGCTAGCATGCGCGGGTCTCCCGGTTGGCCGCCGGCACCTGCGGGCGGCGGCCCCTGCGATCAGTGATGGTCACATCCACAGTCTGGACCATGTTCGTGGACTTCGGCGGCCTCCAGCTCCAGGCTCAGGCTGAGCTGGTTGACCGCCTGCGGGCGGACCACCAGCAGCGGTACCTCGGTGTCCTCCTCGAAGGACTCGGCGTAGATCAGCAGGCCGCCCTTGCCGTCGGCCTCCAGCCACAGGTCGCGGCCCTCCAGGCGGATGGCCAGGCGGGCGCTGTGGGTCTCGCGACGGGCGCCGGTGGCGTCTTCGAGGATCAGCGGAAGGCTTTCGGTGGTCATGATGTTCAACTCATCTGGAAGGGATAGACGGAGCCCAGTTTAAGGATCCGGCTCAGTTCATCCAATGCCGTCCGGCACTCCACCAGCAACTGCGGGTCGGCCAGGTCGGCTTCGGACAGGCGGTCGCGGTAGTGCTTGTCGACCCAGGCCACCAGGGTGTCGTACAGCGCCGGGGTCATGACCACGCCCGGGTTCACCGCGGCCAGCTCGGCCTCGTTGAGCGCCACGCGCAGGCGCAGGCAGGCCGGGCCGCCGCCGTTCTGCATGCTCTGCTTGAGGTCGAAGACCTTCACTTCGCGGATCGGCCCGCCCTCGGCGGTCAGGCGCGACAGGTAGTTCCACACGCGCTCGTTCTGCCGGCACTCTTCCGGGACGATCAGCAGCATGCTGCCGTCGGCGCGGCTGAGCAGCTGGCTGTTGAACAGGTAGGACCTGACCGCGTCTTCCACGCTCACCTGGTCGCCCGGCACGCAGACCGGCTGGAAGCGGCCGCCGCGGCGGCCCAGCTTGGCGTCCAGCTCGGCCAGCACCTTGTCGGTGTCGAGGAAGGCGTCCTGGTGGTAGAACAGCACCTCGCCGTTGCCCACGGAAATCACGTCGTTGTGGAACACACCCTGGTCGATTACCGCCGGGTTCTGCTGGGCGTAGACCACGCCCTCCTCGCCCAGGCCGTGCAGGCGGGCCACCGCCTGGCAGGCTTCGAGGGTCTGCCGCGCCGGGTAGCGCTGCGGCGCCGGGAAGCGGCTGTCGAAGGCGCTGCGGCCGAACACGAAGAACTCCACGCCGGCCTCGCCGTAGCCCTTGCAGAAGCGCGTGTGGTTGGCCGCGCCCTCGTCGCCGAACTGCGCCACCGCCGGCAGCGCAGCGTGGTGGGCGAAGTGTTTCTCGTCGCCGAACATGGCGCCGAGGATGCGGCTGGTGACCGGATGCTCGATGGAGCGGTGGAACTTGCAGTTCAGGTTGGCCGCGGTGAAGTGCACGCGGCCATCGGCGGTGTCGGCGCTGGGGCTGACGGTGGCGGCGTTGGCCGTCCACATGCAGGAGGCCGAGCTGACCGCGGCGAGCAGCGGCATGGCTTCCTTCGCCGCCTTGGCGATCACCTCGGCATCGCTGCCGCTGAAGCCGAGGGCCCGCAGCGAGGCCACGGCCGGGCGTTCCTGAGGGGCGAGCACACCCTGCTTGAAGCCCATTTCCATCAGCGCCTTCATCTTCGCCAGGCCCTGCTTGGCGGCTTCCTTCGGGTTGGACGCCACCTGGCTGTTGCTCTGCGAGGCGACGTTGCCGTAGGACAGGCCACCATAGTTGTGCGTCGGGCCGACAAGACCGTCGAAGTTCATTTCATAGGCGGTCATCACAGGCTCACTCCCGGAGTCAGGGTTGCAGGCAGGGCAAGGCTTTCGCTTTCCAGCGAGGCCACCGGATAGGCGCAGTAGTCGGCGGCGTAGTAGGCGCTCGGGCGGTGGTTGCCGGAGGCGCCGATACCGCCGAAGGGCGCGCTGCTGGCGGCGCCGGTCAGTTGCTTGTTCCAGTTGACGATGCCGGCGCGGCTGTCGAGCAGGAAGCCCTCGAAGCGCTCGCGGGAATCGGACAGCAGGCCGGCGGCGAGGCCGTACTGGGTGGCGTTGGCTTCGCGCACGGCTTCGTCGAAATCGCCGTAGCGGATGACCTGCAGCAGTGGGCCGAAGAATTCTTCGTCCGGGCGCTGCGCCATGCCGGTCACGTCGAGGATGCCGGGGGTCAGCAGGGCCGCGCCTTCCAGCGGCTGGGACATGGCCAGCAGGGCCACGGCACCGTTGGCCAGCAGGTGCTCCTGGGCCTTGAGCAGGTGCTCGGCGGCGGCCAGGGAGATCACCGAGCCCATGAAGGGCGCCGGCTGTTCGTCGAAGCGGCCGACCTTGATGCTCGCGGTCACCGCCACCAGGCGCGCCAGCAGGGCGTCGCCCCACTCGCCCGCCGGCACCAGCAGGCGCCGCGCGCAGGTGCAGCGCTGGCCGGCGGAGATGAAGGCGGACTGGATGATGGTGTAGACGGCGGCGTCGATGTCCTTCACTTCATCGACGATCAGCGGGTTGTTGCCGCCCATCTCCAGCGCCAGGATCTTCTGCGGCTGGCCGCCGAACTGGCTGTGCAGCAGGTTGCCGGTGCGGCTGGAGCCGGTGAAGAACAGGCCGTCGATGTCCGCGTGCGCAGCCAGGGCCACGCCGGTGTCGCGGGCGCCCTGCACCAGGTTGAGCACGCCCGCCGGCAGGCCGGCGTCGATCCAGGCGCGGACGGTCAGCTCGGCGACCTTGGGCGTCAGCTCGCTGGGCTTGAAGATCACGCAGTTGCCGGCCAGCAGCGCCGGCACTATGTGGCCGTTGGGCAGGTGGCCGGGGAAGTTGTAGGGGCCGAACACCGCGACCACCCCGTGCGGCTTGTGGCGCAGCACGGCAGTGGCGTCGGCCAGCGGGCCGCTCTTGATGCCTGTGCGCTCGCGGTAGGCCTGGACCGAGATGGCCACCTTGTTGACCATGCTGGTGACTTCGGTGCCGGCTTCCCACAGCGGCTTGCCGGTTTCCTCGCCGATCGCCCGGGCCAGCTCGTCGCTGCGCGCCTTGAGGGTGGCGGCGAAGGCTTCCAGCACGGCGATGCGCTCTTCCAGCGGGCGCCGCGCCCAGGCCGGGAAGGCGGCGCGGGCGGCGGCCACGGCGGTGTCGACCTGTCCGGCGCTGGCGGCGCGGCCGCTCCAGACCACGGCCTGGCTGACCGGGTCGAGGGATTCCAGGGTAGCGCCCTCGCCCGCCTGCCACTGGCCGGCGATGTAGTGGGTAGTCATCTCTTGTTCTCCTCCGATCCGCGCGGGATCAGCGTTTTCCGGCGGACAGCGGCACCGCGCGCACCGAGGCGCCGGCGGACAGGCGCAGGCGCTTGGCGGTCTGCGCGTCGACCACCAGGGAGCCGGCGGCGACCCGCGCCGGGGCCGCGGCGATGCGGCATTCCTCGCGCTTGCGGTTGTGGATCAGGTAGGGCTCGGCGTCGTCGCCGGGCGTGCCGATGGCCAGCACCAGCGCCTGGCTGTCGGCGATGGCGCGGATCTTCTCGGTCGGCGCCTCGATAGCCGGGCCTGCGTCGAAGATGTCGACGTAGCCCTGGTAGCTGAAGCCCTCGGCCTTGAGCATGGCCAGCGCCGGCTCGGTGTCCGGGTGCACGCGGCCGATCACGTTGCGCGCCTCTTCCGAGAGGAAGCAGGTGTACAGCGGGAATTTCGGCATCAGTTCGGCGATGAAGGCCTTGTTGCCGACGCCGGTCAGGTAGTCCGCCTGGCTGAATTCCATCTTGAAGAAGTGCCGGCCCAGGCTTTCCCAGAACGGCGAGCGCCCGTCGGCGTCGGACATGCCGCGCATCTCGGCGATCACCTTGTCGCCGAACAGCTCGCGGAACTCGGCGATGAACAGGAAGCGCGCCTTGGACAGCAAGCGGCCGTTGAGGCCCGTGCGGTGGTCGGCATGCAGGAACAGCGAGCACAGCTCGGACTGCCCGGTGAGGTCGTTGGCCAGGAACAGCGTGGGGATCTCGCGGTGGATGCCCAGCTCCTGGGAGGCGCTGACGGTGAGGCCGACGCGATAGTTGTACCAGGGCTCGCGCAGGCCGACGGCGCCGGCCACGGCGGAGATGCCGACGACCTTGCCGGCATCGTCCTCAAGGACGAACAGGTAGTCGGCGTCGGCGCGCTCGGCTTCGCCGCGGAAGGCCTTCTCGGCCCAGCCGACGCGGTGCGCCAGGCGCTGTTCGTTGGCCGGCAGCGTGGTCAGCCCGGTGCCGGTGCTGCGCGCCAGTTCGATGAGGGCCGGCAGGTCGGCGCTGGTGACAGGACGAACGATCATATTCACTCCGTTCAAGCTATGAGCCGGAAGCCGGAAGCTGGAAGTTGAAAGCGCTGAGCCTCCAGCTTCCGGCTTCTGGCTTCCAGCTCGTTAAACCGCTACCAGACGCACACTGGCGCCTTCGCCGATGCCCAGGGCCTCGGCGGTTTCGGCGCTGAGGGTCACCGGCTTGCCGGGCACCCAGTCCAGCTCGGCGACCAGGGCGCGGTAGTCCTGCAGCAGGCCGTTGGTGACCAGGTAGCTGCGGGTGGCCTTGGGCACCTCGCCGATGCGCACCGGCACCAGGCGGCTCTGGGCGATGGAGCGGATGCCCGAGGTGCGCGCGTGCAGGGTCGGGCCGCCATCGAAGATGTCGATGTAGTTGTCGGTCTCGAAGCCTTCGCGCATCAGGATGTCGAAGGTGATCTGCGCCCGCGGGTGCACCTGGCCCATGGCTTCCTGGGCCTCGTCCGGCAGCAGCGGCACGTAGATCGGGTAGTGCGGCATCAGCTCGGCGAGGAAGGTGCGGCTCTTCAGGCCCGAGAGCTTCTCGGCCTCGCTGTAGTTGAGGTCGAAGAAGTTGCGCCCCACGGCGTTCCAGAACGGCGATTCGCCCTGCTCGTCGCTGTAGCCGACGATCTCGGTGACCACGGCGTCGGCGAAGCGCTCCGGGTGGCTGGCCATGAACAGCAGGCGGCCGCGGGAGTTGAGCTCGGCGATGGGCGTGTTCACCAGCTCGCGCTGCACGTAGAAGCTGGTCAGCAGGCTGTTGCCGGTGAGGTCGTGGCACAGCGAGAGGACGTGGATCTTGTTGTGGATCTTCAGCTCGCGCGAGGCGTGCACGAAGGTCTCGTTGCGGAAGCTGTAGAAGGGCTCGGAGAAGCCGGCCGAGGCGACTATGGCCGAGCAGCCGACCAGTTGCCCGGTCTGCGTGTCCTCGAGGACGAAGAAGTAGCTTTCCTCGCCGTTGTAGCTGACTTCGGCGGCGAACGAGGCCTCCGAGGCCAGGATCTTTTCCTTCAGCCGTTCCGCGTCGTCCGGCAGCGACGTGACGCCGACCGGGCTGTCCGCGGCGAGACGCTGCACCTGCTGCAGGTCGGCCGCTTGGGCGGGGCGCATCACCAGCATGGCGTCACTCCTCTAACCAGACAAAACCATATGAACTTCCCCGTCGCGTCGCGGGCACGGCACAGCCTGCGCCAACGCATTCGGGGCCTGCGAAAAACGGCCGGGCAAGCCGGCCGCATCGAACCGGCGCCGGCGGGATGCCCGGCGCCGTACTGCGGATCAGCCGCGGGTGAGCTTGGCCACCGCGCGCTCCAGGCGATCCAGGCCTTCGTCGATGTCGGCGTCGTCGATCACCAGGCTGGGCGCGAAGCGCACCACGTCCGGGCCGGCCTGGAGGATCATCAGGCCTTCCTTCTCGGCGGCGTTGAACACGTCCTTGGCCTTGCCCTTCCAGGCATCGGCCAGCACCGCGCCGATCAGCAGGCCGAGGCCGCGGACCTGGGTGAAGATGCCGTATTCCCGGCCGAGCTGCTCCAGGCGCGCCTTGAAGCGCTCGTGCTTGGCGCGCACGCCTTCGAGCACTTCAGGTGTATTGATCACGTCGAAGGCCGCGCCGGACACCGCGCAGGCCAGCGGGTTGCCGCCGTAGGTGGTACCGTGGGTGCCGACGACCAGGTGTTCGGCGATCTTCGCGGTGGTCAGCATGGCGCCGATGGGGAAACCGCCGCCCAGGCTCTTGGCGCTGGAGAGGATGTCCGGGACCACACCGTAGTGCTGGTAGGCGTAAAGGTAGCCGGTACGGCCGAAACCGCTCTGCACTTCGTCGAAGATCAGCAGCGCGCCGTTGTCGTCGCACAGTTTGCGCACGCCTTCCAGGTAGGCCTTGTCGGCCGGCAGCACGCCGCTCTCGCCCTGCACCGGCTCGATGATGACCGCGCAGGTCTTGTCCGAGATGGCCGCCTTGAGCGCGTCCAGGTCGTTGAACGGGATGTGGGTGATGCCTTCGACCTTCGGCCCGAAGCCGTCGGAGTACTTGGCCTGGCCGCCGACGTTGACGGTGAACAGGGTGCGGCCGTGGAAGCTGTTGACCATCGAGATGATCTCGTACTTCTGCGCGCCGTAGACGTCGTGGGCGTAACGGCGCGCCAGCTTGAGCGCGGCCTCGTTGGCCTCGGCGCCGGAGTTGGCGAAGAACACCCGCTCGGCGAAGGTCGCGCCGATCAGCTTCTGCGCCAGGCGCAGGGCCGGCTCGTTGGTGAACACGTTGGATACGTGCCAGATCTTGCTGGCCTGCTCGGCCAGCGCGCCCACCAGCGCCGGGTGGCAGTGGCCCAGGGAGTTCACGGCGATGCCACCGGCGAAGTCCACCAGCTCGCGGCCGCTCTGGTCCCAGACTCGCGAACCCTGCCCACGCACCGGAATGAAAGCGGCCGGGGAGTAGTTGGGGACCATCAGCTGGTCGAAGTCGGAGCGTTGTACCTGAGCGTGCGGAGCGGACATCGGTGTTCTCCTGCCTGGTGAGGCGGCTATCGATGGAAGGATTGTAGGGACGAAAAACCGGTTGGCATTGCCGCCAAGCGACAACTTCTTATAGCGCCAACCCGTGGATTTCCGAGGCTTTCGGAAATGCGACAGAAAGCGTCGGTAAGGCGCAGTGTAAAGCCAGGGCGGGCCTGCGGGTACAAGGCGCGGGGGAATTTGTTCGATGGCCGGACAGGGGAATGCCGGGCGGGGTTTTCGTGGGAGCGAGAGGACGCCTGGCCCTCTCCCTCCGGGGCGTTCGGCGGTGCCGGGAAATCCCGATTGTTCGCGAGCAAGCGCGGTGCTGCGTGGGCTTTTCGTAGGAGCGAGCTTGCTCGCGAAGGGGATTCCCCGGTGGCTACGGTGCCTGGGCTCGGCTCCGCCCCTCTCCCTAACCCTCTCCCTGAAGGGAGAGGGGACCGTTGGGCAGGGCTGGATGTTCTGGCGTCAGCCGGCAACGCCAAATGTCGCCGACTGAAACCTGGCCTCCTCTCGGCACGGACGGCTCCCTCTCCCTTCAGGGCGGGGCGCGCAGCCGAGGGCTAGGGAGAGGGAACGCGGCCAAGCCCAACATCAGCGTAACCGGGAGCCTCCCCCACTCAGCTCACCCCCGCTCCCCAGGCCCCGGCGCACCATCGGCAGCCCCCTGCCCACGACGCTGGTTCCGGTCTTCACGAGGGGTAACGCCAAAGAAATTGCGGTACGCACTGGAGAAGTGCGGCCCACTGGAGAACCCGCAGGACAGGCCGATCTGGATGATCGACTTGCTGGTCTGCATGAGCATCTGCCGCGCGCGGTTCAGGCGCAGTTCCAGGTAGTACTGGCTGGGCACGCGGGTCAGGTACTGCTTGAAGATGCGCTCCAGCTGGCGGCGCGACACGCAGACGTGCTGGGCGATCTCGTCGGTGGTCAGCGGCTCTTCGATGTTCGCTTCCATCAGCAGCACCGCCTGGGTGAGCTTCGGGTGGCTGGAGCCGAGGCGGTTCTTCAGCGGGATGCGCTGGCGCTCGCTGCCCTCGCGGATGCGCTCGACCACCAGTTCCTCGGACACCGCGCCGGCCAGTTCCGCGCCGTGGTCGCGGGACAGCACCGCCAGCAGCAGGTCGAGCACGGCCATGCCGCCGCAGGCGCTGAGGCGGTCGCGGTCCCACTCGAACAGGTGGTTGGTGGCGATGACCTTGGGGTAGCGCTCGGTGAAGTCGTCGTGCCAGCGCCAGTGCACCGCGGCGCGGTAGCCGTCGAGCAGGCCGAGCTGGGCCAGCGGGTAGATGCCGGCGGACAGCGCGCCGACGCTGGCGCCGCCGCGGGCCAGTTGCTTGAGCGCGGCGGCCAGCGGCGCGGAGACCTGCTGCGGCGCCTCGTCGGCGACCAGGAAGACGCGCTGGCACTGCTCCAGCACGCCCTGCCAGGCCTGCCCCGGCAGGCGCCAGCCGTCGCCCTCGGCGGGCTGCTCGGCGTTCATGAACACCGGGTCGTAGAGCGCTTCGGGGTGCAGGCGCCGGGCGACCCGCAGGGCCTCCTCGGCGAGCGCCAGGGTCAGCGCGCGGGTCTGGGGCCAGAGCAGGAAACCGATGCGTTGGGCAGTCATGCGGAGGCTTCTGTCGACTTCGTCGGGGGACAGCTTACTTCAAGCTGCCGGAAAGGAACTGCTTGAGGCGGTCCGATTGAGGATTTGCCAGGACTTCCTTCGGGCAACCGCGCTCTTCCACCAGACCCTTGTGCAGGAACACCAGTTGGTTGGAGACCTCGCGGGCGAAGCCCATCTCGTGGGTCACCACCACCATGGTGCGGCCTTCCTGGGCCAGGTCCTGCATGACCTTGAGCACTTCGCCGACCAGCTCCGGGTCCAGCGCCGAGGTCGGCTCGTCGAACAGCATCACCTCCGGCTCCATGGCCAGGGCGCGGGCGATGGCCACGCGCTGCTGCTCGCCGCCGCTCATGTGCGCCGGGTAGGCGTCCTTGCGGTGCGCCACGCCGACCTTGGCCAGGTAGTGCTCGGCCTTCTCCAGGGCTTCCTTCTTCGACACGCCGAGCACGTGCACGGGCGCCTCGATGACGTTGTCCAGGGCGCTCATGTGCGACCACAGGTTGAAGTGCTGGAACACCATCGACAGGCGCGAGCGCATGCGCTGCAGCTGGCGGGTGTCGGCGGCCTTGAGCGCGCCGTCCTTGTTCGGCACCAGCTTCAGCTCCTCGCCGTTGAGCAGGATCTTGCCGGCGTGGGGCTGCTCCAGCAGGTTGATGCAGCGCAGGAAGGTGCTCTTGCCCGAGCCGGAGGAGCCGATGATGCTGATCACGTCGCCCGCTTTCGCCGCCAGGGAAACGCCCTTGAGCACTTCGTGGGTGCCGTAGCGCTTGTGCAGGTCTTGGATTTCCAGTTTGTACATGTCGGTTACTCGAATTCAGTCGTTGATCAGCCGGCCCGTACGGAACGGCTCGCGCCCGGCCACCTTGGCCATCCAGTGTCCCGTCAGCGCGTAGCGCCCCCGCTCGAGGGCGAAGAGCACGCCGGCGGTTCCGGCGCACACGGTGCTGACCTTGTCGTTCAGCGGGTCCACCACCTCGAACAGCGCCTCGCCCTTCTCCACCCACTCGCCGGCGCGGCGCAGGAAGCTGACCACCCCGGCGTGGGGCGCGGCGAGGTATTCGGTGCCCTCGAAGGGCATGCCTTCGCAGCATTCGGCCGGCGCTTGCGGCCATTCGCCGGCGATCAGCCCCCGTTCGGCGAGGAAGGCCAGGATCGCCTCGGCGTTGTCGCGCGCCTGCTCGACGCGGGTGTCGCCCATGCTGCCCAGCTCGACCGTGGTGGCCATGCATGCCGCAGGCACGGCGGCCTGTGGATAAGCACGGGCCAGACGCAGCCAGGGCAGCGAGCAGGATTCGTCGAAGGAGTTGCCGCCGGAGTCCTCAGCCAGCAGCGCCACGCCCGCCTTCAGCCGTGCAGCGAGGGAACGCCACTGCGGCCAGTGCTGCGGGATGGCGTAGAGGTGGATGCAGGCCTCGAAGTCGCAGTGCAGGTCGAGCACCACGTCGGCGTCGCAGGCATGGCGCAGCAGCAGGCGCTGCATGGCTTGCAGCTCGGAGGTGGCCGGCGCCAGCGCGTCGAGGACTTCGCGCATGTGCTGGCGGATCAGTTGCACGTTGGCCTCGGCGTCGTCACCCAGTTGGCCGGCGACGCGCGGCTCGACCAGGGATGCCAGGTCGACGAAGCCGCGGTTGAAATTCTGCCCGCTGTTCGCCTCGAAACGCCCGAGGTGGCTGGCCTGCAGCCATTGGCCAAGGCCGATGGGGTTGGCCACCGGCACCAGCTCGACCGTGCCCAGCAGGCGGCCTTCGGCCTCCAGCGCGGCCAGGCGCAGCTTCAGCTCCCAGGCGGTGCGCATGCCCGGCAGCTCGTCGGCGTGCAGGCTGGCCTGGATGTAAGCCTTGCGCGGGCCGGCGCCGTAGCGGAACAGGCTCAGGCGGCGTTCGCTGCCGAGGCTGGCGCAGGGCAACAGGTGATCGATGCGTTGCATGTTCCCCTCCTCCGGCTCAGTGCTTGCGCGGCGCCAGGTAGGCCAGCCAGCGGCGTTCGGCGGCCTTGAACAGGCGCACCAGGATCAGCGTCAGGATCAGGTAGAAGACCCCGGCGGTGATGAAGGCCTCGAACGGCAGGTAGTACTGCGAGTTGACGGTGCGCGCGGCGCCGGTGATGTCCACCAGGGTGACGATGGAAGCCAGGCTAGTGGTCTGCAGCATCATGATCACCTCATTGCTGTACTGCGGCAGCGCGCGGCGCAGCGCCGAGGGCAGGAGGATGCGGCGGTACATCTTCAGGCGCGACATGCCCATGGCCTTGGCCGCCTCGATCTCGCCATGGGGCGTGGCCTTGAGGCTGCCGGCGAGGATTTCCGCGGTATAGGCGCTGGTATTGATGGCGAAGGCCAGGCAGGCGCAGAAGCTGGCGTTGGACAGCCAGGGCCAGAACACGCTGTTGCGCACCGCCTCGAACTGGGCCAGGCCGTAGTAGATCAGGAACAGCTGCACCAGCATGGGCGTGCCGCGGATCACGTAAGTGTACAGCCAGGCCGGCAGGTTCACCGCCGGGCGCTTGGACACCCGCATCAGCGCCAGCGGCACGGCCAGCAGCAGGCCCACGGCCAGGGAGATCAGCAGCAGCTTGAGGGTCACCAGCAGGCCGCCGAAGTACAGCGGCAGGTTTTCCCAGATGACGGTGTAGTCGAAGATCATCGCGTGGCTCCCCTTACAAATCCGCGACCTTGACGCCCACCGAGTAGCGGCGCTCGAGCAGGCGCAGCAACAGCAGCGAGACGCTGGTCACCACCAGGTAGAGGGCGGCGACGAACAGGTACCAGGTGAACGGCTCGCGGGTGGCGTCCGCGGCCTGCTTGGCCTTGAACATCATGTCCTGCAGGCTGACCACCGAGATCAGCGCGGTGGCCTTGACCAGCACCAGCCAGTTGTTGGTAAAGCCGGGGATGGCCAGGCGGATCATCTGCGGCACCTGCACGCGGAAGAACACCTGCAGGTGGCTCATGCCGTAGGCGAAACCGGCCTCGGCCTGGCCCTTGGGGATGGCCATGAAGGCGCCGCGGAAGGTTTCCGAGAGGTAGGCGCCGAAGATGAAGCCGAGGGTGCCGACGCCGACGACGAAGGGGTTGAGGTCGATGTAGTCGTCGTGACCCAGCAGCGGCGCGACGCGGTTCACCAGGTCCTGGCCGCCGTAGAAGATCAGCAGAATCAGCACCAGGTCGGGTACGCCGCGGATCACCGTGGAGTAGGCGTCGCCGCACCAGGCCAGCCACCTGACCGGCGACAGGCGGAAGGCCGCGCCGACCAGGCCGAGCACCGCCGCCAGGGCCATCGACAATAGGGCGAGCTGGAGGGTCAGCCAGGCACCATCGACGATGGTGGCCGCGTAACCGTTGAACATGGTCAGCACCTCATGCAACCGCTCGCCGCAGCGGCGAACGCAGAACGACGGGCCACGGAGCCCGGGAAAACCGGCCGCGGTCGCCCAGCGTCCGCCGCCCAATAAAAAAGTGGCACAAACAGCAGGGACCGTTACCGTTTCGTCACGGCCGCGACGGAACAATTTTTTGCGCGGGGCAAGGTGCACGCGTCACGGCTCGGTCATCCCAGATGAACAGCGAGCGAGGCCTCCGCACAAAAAATAGCCCGTCCCTTCGGGTTGCGCGGCAAATGACGCCATGCGTCGTTGCGGGATTTAGCAAGGGAACACCATTGCCTGCATCCCGCGCCTAGCCTGGCGTCATTTGTCACAGCAACGCGACTCGCGCCGAAACGGCAACGGTCCCCGGGCCTCGGCCCGGGTTTGCGCCACTTTCCGGTCAGGGATCAGTTCGAGCCGTAGACGTCGAACTTGAAGTACTTGTCCTGGACCTGCTTGTACTTGCCGTTGGCGCGCAGCGCGGCGATGGCCGCGTTGAACTTGCCGGCCAGGGCGCTATCACCCTTGCGCACGGCGATGCCCACGCCTTCGCCGAAGTACTTCTCGTCGGTCAGTTGCGGGCCGACGAAGGCGAAGCCCTTGCCGGCGTCGGTCTTGAGGAAGCCGTCGTCGAGGTTGACCGAGTCGGCGACCACCGCGTTCACGCGGCCGGCCACCAGGTCCATGTTGGCTTCCTGCTGGGAGTTGTAGCGCACCACTTCCACGCCGGCCGGGGTCAGTTCGCCGGAAGCGTAGCGATCCGCGGTGCTGCCGCGCAGCACGCCGACCTTCTTGCCCTTGAGATCGGTCAGCGGGTCGTTCAGCGCCGAGCCTTCCTTCATCACGTAGCGGGCCGGGGTGTTGTAGTACTTGTTGGTGAAGTCCACGGACTTCTTGCGCTCGTCGGTGATGGTCATCGACGAGAGGATGGCGTCGATCTTGCGCACTTTCAGCGCCGGGATCAGGCCGTCGAATTCCTGCTCGACCCAGGTGCACTTGACCTTCATCTCTTCACACAGGGCGTTGCCGATGTCGACGTCGAAGCCGGCCAGTTGGCCATCGGGAGTCTTGAAGGAGAACGGCGGGTAGGCCGCTTCGATGCCGATACGCACGGGCTTGTCGTCGGCGTGGGCCATAGCGGTGATAGCGGAGAGCGCCAGCGCGCCGAGAAGTGCGAACTTCTTCATCAGTAACTCCTTCGAGGGTAGGACTTCGATTGGCAGGAGAAAGGGGTTGGCCCAGGCTGCCCGTGCAGAAGTGAAGGTTATTGTCGTCTGCGCGCATTGCCGTGGCGGGTTTCTCGTGGAAAACCACGCCATCCAGGGTGAGCGGCATTCTAGCGACAGCCCCTGGGCGGTTATTTCTTCAATGCGACAACTAATTATAGAAGCACCGGAGAGCGGGCTCCGACATCTTGACGGGGCGGATTTTAGGTGATCAAGGCGGGAAGAGTAAAACCAATTTTTATTGCAGGTATCGAGCCAATTAATGAATACCTCAATGAATACGCGGCCTCCAGCCTGGGGGTAGTTTTCTGGAGTTCAGAAAAGGCGCATAGAAAGCGTGCGAAATGTTTCCAGGCGCCTCATTTTGTCGCAGCGTGGCGGGAGGTGTTACCGCACACCAAAGCCACACCGACACTCAGGCCAACTCGGTAATCAAGTCCAGGGTTTCCGGGTGCCTGGCCAACAGACGGATCAGCAAGGTGGCCTGATCGTTGGGGCGCGAACGATTCTGCTCCCAGTTCTTCAAGGTCGCCGGTGCGGCATGGAGGATGCGGGCGAAGACCGGCTGGGACATGTTCAGGCGTTCGCGCAAGGCAGCTATCTCCTCCCCGGTGGCAGGCAGCAGTGGCGCCGATTCGACCTTGTGGGTTCGCAGGGTGATCTTGCCCTGCCGCTCCGCCGCCAGATCGTCGAAGCCCTCCAGCAACTCGGCAAAGATGTCACGCTTGCTCATCGCACCATTCCTCTCAATTTCAATTCCGCCTGCAGCAACACGGCCAACTGGTTTCTCTGCCGCTCGTTCAGATCATCCTGCTCATCCTTGTCGTACAGGGTGAACAACCAGAACTGGGCGCCCCCCAGCCAGCAGTAATAGATCACTCGCAACCCTCCCCGTCTTCCCTTGCCACGCCTGGGATCACCGAAACGGACCTTGCGCAGGCCGCCGGTACGGGCGATCACGTCGCCAGCGTCGGGCCGTGTCAGCAGAAGCTGCTGGAACAACCGAAACGCCTCGTCATCCAGGTAATGACGGCGATTACGCTCGAACGGGGATAGCTCAACGAATGTGGCCTTCATATTATATGCGCTATTAACGTATATTTTTGAACCCACAGATTGCATGGCCACACACGAGCGGGTCGATCGACCGAATAAGATGTCCTCGTAGGAAATCACTTCGACGAACAAAGAAAAACGCCCCGGCAAGCCGGGGCGTTTTTCGTTGCGGAGGCGGATCAGGCGGCTTTCATCGCCCGGTGGGTGTCCACCAGGTGCTGCACCACGCCCGGGTCGGCCAGGGTGGAGATGTCGCCCAGGGCGTCGTACTCGGCGGTGGCGATCTTGCGCAGGATGCGGCGCATGATCTTGCCCGAGCGGGTCTTCGGCAGGCCCGGGGCCCACTGGATGACGTCCGGGGTGGCGATCGGGCCGATCTCCTTGCGCACCCAGGCCTTGAGTTCCTGGCGCAGTTGCTCGCTGGCTTCCTCGCCGGCGTTCAGCGTGACGTAGACGTAGATGCCCTGCCCCTTGATGTCGTGCGGCACGCCGACCACCGCGGCCTCGGCCACTTTCGGGTGGGCGACCATGGCGCTCTCGATCTCGGCGGTGCCCATGCGGTGCCCGGAGACGTTGAGTACGTCGTCGACGCGGCCGGTGATCCAGTAGTAGCCATCCTCGTCGCGGCGGGCACCGTCGCCGGTGAAGTACATGCCCTTGAAGGTCTTGAAGTAGGTGTCGACGAAGCGGTCGTGATCGCCGTACAGGGTGCGCGCCTGGCCCGGCCAGGAGTCGAGGATCACCAGGTTGCCCTCGGCCGCGCCCTCGATGATGTTGCCCAGGTTGTCCACCAGCGCCGGCACCACGCCGAAGAACGGCTTGGCGGCGGAGCCCGGCTTCAGCGCGTGGGCGCCCGGCAGCGGGGTCATCAGGCAGGCGCCGGTCTCGGTCTGCCACCAGGTATCGACGATCGGGCAGCGCGACTGGCCGACGGTCTCGTAGTACCACTGCCAGGCTTCCGGGTTGATCGGTTCGCCCACCGAGCCCAGCAGGCGCAGGCTGGAACCGTCGGCGCCTTCGACCGCGGCCTTGCCCTCGGCCATCATGGCGCGGATGGCGGTGGGCGCGGTGTAGAGGATGTTGACCTTGTGCTTGTCGACGATTTTGGCGACGCGGGTGATGTCCGGGTAGTTCGGCACGCCTTCGAACAGCACGGTGGTGGCGCCGTTGGCCAGCGGGCCGTAGACCACGTAGCTGTGGCCGGTGACCCAGCCGATGTCGGCGGTGCACCAGAAGACCTCGCCGGGGCGGTAGTCGAACACCCGCTCATGGGTCAGCGAGGCGTACACCAGGTAGCCGCCGGTGGTGTGCAGCACACCCTTGGGCTTGCCGGTGGAGCCGGAGGTGTAGAGGATGAACAGCGGGTCCTCGGCGCCCATTTCCTTCGGCGCGCAGGTGGTGCCGGCGACCTTCATCAGGTCTTCGTACCAGACGTCGCGGTGCGCGTTCCACTTGATGTCCGAACCGGTGCGCTTGCAGACGATGATCTTCTGCACGCTGTTGGTTTCCGGGTTGGTCAGGGCGTCGTCGACGTTGGCCTTGAGCGGGGTCTTCTTGCCGCCGCGCACGCCTTCGTCGGCGGTGATCACGATCTTCGAGCGGCAGTCGATGATGCGCCCGGCCAGGGCTTCGGGGGAGAAGCCGCCGAACACCACGGAGTGGATGGCGCCGATGCGGGTGCAGGCGAGCATGGCCACCACGGCTTCCGGGATCATCGGCATGTAGATGGTCACCACGTCGCCGCGGTGCACGTCCTGGCCGCGCAGGGCGTTGGCGAACTTGCAGACCTGCTCGTGCAGCTGGCGGTAGGTGATTTCCTGGTGCTCGGACGGGTCGTCGCCTTCCCAGATGATCGCCAACTGGTCGCCGCGCTCGGCGAGGTGACGGTCCAGGCAGTTGTAGGAAACGTTGAGCGTGCCGTCGGCGAACCACTTGATGTCGACGTGGTGGTCGTCGAAGGAGGTCTGCTTGACCTTGGTGAAGGGCTTGATCCACTCCACCCGCTGGGCCTGCTCGCGCCAGAAGCCGTCGGGGTTGACCACCGACTGCTGGTACAGCTTCTTGTAGCTGGCTTCGTCGGTCAGGGTATTGGCGGCCACTTCGGGACGCACGGGATACACGGATGCCGCACTCATGACGCATTACCTCGGTTCGGAGTGTTGTTCTTGTTGGGACCAAGTTGTAACGGCCGGGGTGCGCAGGGACCATACGACCATGGTCTTACCAATCCTTAGTCGTAGTGATAGGCCCCATCAGCCCGGCTGACGGGGCCTGCGGCAATGCGTCACATACCCAGCGCCTGCGGCAGCGCGAGGGAGATGAAGGGCACGTAGGTGACCAGGATCAGGAACAGCAGCAGGATCATCAGCCAGGGCGTCGCCGCGCGGACCACCCCGGTCAGCGGCATGCCGGTCACCGCAGAGGTGACGAACAGGTTGAGGCCGACCGGCGGCGTGATCAGGCCGATCTCCATGTTCACCACCATGATGATGCCCAGGTGGATCGGGTCGATGCCCAGCTGCATGGCGATCGGGAACAGGATCGGCGCCAGGATCAGGATGATCGCCGAGGGTTCCATGAAGGCCCCGGCCACCAGCAGCACCAGGTTCACCACCAGCAGGAACTGCCAGGGCCTGAAGCCCTGGTCCAGGACCCAGGCGGTGATCTGCTGGGGAATTTGCTCGGTGGTCAGCACGTGGGCGAAGAGCATGGCGTTGGCGATGATGAACATCAGCATGATCGACAGCTTGCCCGACTCCAGCAGCACCCGCGGCACTTCGCGGATGCGCAGGTCCCGGTACACGAAGATCGCCACCAGGCCGGCATAGACCGCCGCCACCGCGGCCGCCTCGGTCGGGGTGAACATCCCGGTGTAGATGCCGCCGAGGATGATCACGATCAGCAGCAGGCCCCACAGCGCCTCGCGGGCCGAGCGCAGCCATTCGCCCAGGCTGGCCCGCGGCAGCGCCGGCAGCTTGCGGTAGCGCGCCACCAGGTAGATAGCCACCATCAGCACCACGCCCAGCAGTATCCCGGGGATCACGCCGGCCATGAACAGTTTGCCCACCGACTGCTCCGTGGCGGCGGCGTACACCACCATGACGATCGACGGCGGGATGAGGATGCCCAGGGTGCCGGCGTTGCAGATGATGCCGGCGCCGAACGCCTGCGGGTAGCCGGAACGGACCATGCCGGCGATGGCGATGGAACCGACCGCGGCCACGGTGGCGGGGCTCGAGCCGGACAAGGCGGCGAACAGCATGCACGCCAGCACTGCGCCGATGGCCAGCCCGCCGCGGATGTGGCCGACGCAGGCATTGGCGAAGTCGATCAGCCGGCGGGCCACGCCACCGGTGGTCATGAAGGCGCCGGACAGCAGGAAGAACGGGATCGCCAGCAGCGTGTAGTGCTCACTGGTCTCGAACAGCTTGATCGCCAGCGAACGCACCGAGTCGGGGCTGAACAGCATGATGGTGATCGAGCCGGCCAGGCCGAGCGAAGCGGCGATCGGCACGCCGATGAACATCAGTACGAAGAGCAGGAGGAACAGGAACAGAACGGTCATTGGCTGCGGCCCTCGTCTTCCTTGACCTTCAGTGCGTCGGCGGCCTCGTCGGCGAGTCCCAGGCCGGTCTGCTGGCCGCGCAGGATGCGCACGAGGATCTCGAGGAAGCGGATGAACACCAGGGCGTAGCCCAGCGGCACGATCAACGCGATGTGCCATTGGCGGATGCCATAGTGGCCCAGGTCCTCGGCGCCGATGCCGGCGATGAACAGGGTGCGCACCCAGTCGAAGCTGCCGACGGCGATCAGCCCGGCATACCCCAGGCAGCACAGGCAGGCGACCAGGCCGATGAGGCGTTGCAGCGGGCGCGGCGCGAGCCGGACCAGGGCGTCGACACCGATGTGGCCGGCGGTGCGCACACCATAGGCCAGGCCGAAGAAGATCAGCCAGGCGAACAGCGCCTTGGTCAGGGCGACGCTCCAGGTCATGGACTGGGCCAGGCCGATGATGAAGTCGCCGATGGCGAACAGCGCCTCGCTGCCGGCCTCCCAGCGGTCGGCCAGGCTGTAGAACGGGGTGTAGAGGTTGTTGAGGATCACGTAGACGAAGGTGACCAGGGTCATGGCCGCCAGCAGGAAGGCGATGAAGCCCTCCTCGAAGTGATCCCAGGCGCGCCGAAGGGCCGTCATGGAAGTCTCCGTAGGCTGTGGTAGTGGGCTCGTGCGGGTGCTGCGGGCGCGGGCGGCGAACGCTGCCCGGCCCGCGCGTGGCTCAACCCTGGTTGGCGTCCTGGGCGGCCTTGATCAGGTCGGCGCCGATGTCGCCCTCGAACTTCTTCCACACCGGCTGCATCGCCTCGCGCCAGTCGGCGCGCTGCTGCGGGGTCAGTTCGATGATCTCGGAGGTGCCGGAGGCGGCGATCGCCTGCTTGGCGTCCTGGTTGAGCTTCGCGGCGTGCTGGTTCACCGACACCGTGACCTCGTCGAGGATCGCCTGCAGCTGCTGGCGGATGTCCGCCGGCAAGCCGTTCCAGAACTTGGTGTTGGTGATGACCATGTAGTCGATCAGGCCGTGATCGGACTCGGTCATGTATTTCTGCACCTCGTTGACCTTCTGGCTCTCGTAGTTCGACCAGGTGTTCTCGGTGCCGTTGACCACGCCGGTCTGCAGGCCCTGGTAGACCTCGGCGAAGGACATCTTGCGCGGATTGGCGCGCACCGCCTTGAACTGCTCCTCCAGCACCGCGGAGGCCTGCACGCGGAACTTCAGGCCGCGGGCATCGCGGGGCTCGCGCAGCGGCTTGTTGGCCGACATGACCTTCAGGCCGTTGTGCCAGTAGGCCAGGCCGGTGATGCCCTTGTCCTCCATCGAGGTCAGCAGCTTGCGCCCGGCCGGGCCGGCCTGGAAGCGGTCGACGGCGGCCATGTCGTCGAACAGGAACGGCAGGTCGAAGATCTGCAACGGCTTGGCGTACTGCTCGAACTTGGCCAGCGACGGCGCCAGCATCTGCACGTCGCCCAGCAGCAGCGCCTCCATCTCCTTGCCGTCGCCGAACAGCGAGGAGTTCGGGTACACCTCCACCCGCACCTTGCCGGGCAGGCGCTCCTCGGCCAGCTTCTTGAACAGCAGCGCGCCCTGGCCCTTGGGCGTGTTGTCCGCGACCACATGGGCGAACTTGATGACCACAGGGGCATCGGCAGCGTGCGCCATAGCGGCGCCAAGCACCATCAGGGCGCCCAGCAGCGCCCGCAGCTTCGAACCAAACATTGCTTCACCCTCGGTTTGTTCTTGTATCGGTGAGACCGGCCGCCGGGCGGCCTGGGCAACCCAGACTGACGCAGCGGCGGCGTTCGGTGAATTCACCTTTTCCCAAGGCAGCGTTCGGCAGATCGGAATGCGGCTACGAAAAGTCCCACAACCGGCCGTGGTGAGGCATTTGTGAAAAAGCACGCCGCCCGGGCGGGCGGCGCGATTCAGGCGGTCTGGCGCCTCAGTTGGGCAGGCGCGCGCTGTGTTCGAGCATCAGCTGCTCGTCCTCGGCGAGCATGCCGGGGATGCAGTCGCGGAGGAATTCGACCCAGGTGCGGATCTTCGCATCGAGGAACTGCCGCGACGGGTAGAGCGCGTAGATGTTCAGGTGGAACAGGCTGTAGCCGGGCATCACCCGCACCAGGCTGCCGTTGCGCAGGCCTTCCACCGCCGAGTACACCGGCAGCGCGCCTATGCCCATGCTGGCCACCACCGCCTCGGTCAGGGCGTCGGCGGTGTTGACCTGGAAGTGGGTGTGGTCGATGTGCGCCAGCTCCTCGCCGTCCGGGCCGTGGAACAGCCACTTGTCCAGCGACATCACGCTGTTCACCAGGCGCAGGCAGCGGTGCGCGGCCAGTTCCGCCGGCACCTTGGGCGAGCCATGCCGCGTCACGTAGGCGGGCGCCGCGCAGAGCACGCTGTGGGTCTGCCCCAGGCGCTTGGAGACGAAGCCGGAGTCGGGCAGCTCGGGGGCGATCACCACCGAGATGTCGTAGCCCTCGTCGAGGATGTCGGTGGTGCGGTTGGCCAGGGTCAGGTCGAAGCTGACTTCCGAGTACATCTCGCAGTACTGGGAGATCGCCTTGATCAGGTAGTGCTGGCCGATGCCGGTCATGGCATGCACCTTGAGCTTGCCGGCCGGGCGCGAGTGGGCGTCGCTGGCCTCGGCCTCGGCTTCCTCGATGTAGCCGAGGATCTGCTGGCAGCGCAGCAGGTAGCGCTGGCCGGCCTCGGTGAGGGCAATGCGGCGGGTGGTGCGGTGCAGCAGGCGGGTACGCAGGTGGGCTTCGAGCTTGGCCACGGTACGCGAGACGTAGGCCGTGGTGAGGTCCATGCGCTGGGCGGCGGCGGTGAAGCTGCCGGTCTCGGCGACACAGACGAAGGCACGCATGTTGTGCAGCAGGTCCATCATTTCTCCTGAGAGCCTGTCCGCGCGCCGTGCCGGGCGATGTCGGCTACAGCAAAGTCTTGTTACAGATTCGCGACAGGCGGCGAATTGTCGCATAACTGCCCACGGCGAATTGTTGTTTTTCAGGCAACAATAATTCGCCCAACTGTCAGCTTATCCTGCCTCCGGCGGTTTTCTAGAATCGCCTCCCCACCGCGGCCCCTCCGCAGTTCCCAGGATTCACAGCTGTGTTCCGCCATACGCGCCAGGCTTGTTTCGCCCCTGCTCCGTCGCCCTTCCCGCAGCCCTGCGGTTGCACAGTTCCCGACTCGCCGCTGCCCCGATGAACAGCCTCACCCGCATCAGCGCGCGCCTGCCCGGCGCCGACGCGCTGCGCCAGGCGGCATCCGCCTGGGCCCATAGCGACGGGGTGACCTGGGTGTTCATCGGCAAGACCCTGCTCACCGCCTTCCTCGCCCTGTGGCTGGCCTACCGCCTGGAGCTGCCGCAGCCGAACACCGTGCTGGTCAGCGCCTTCATCGTGCTGCAGCCGCAGAGCGGGCAGGTCCTGGCCAAGAGTTTCTACCGCATCCTCGGCACCCTGGCCGGGCTCACGGTGATGGTCACCTTCATCGCCCTGTTCGCCCAGGAGCGCGTGCTGTTCCTGCTCTGCGTGTCGCTCTGGGTCGGCCTGTGCACCGCCGGCGCCGCGCGCTACCGCGACTTCCGCGCCTACGCCTGCCTGCTGGCCGGCTACACCGCGGTGATGATCGGCATCCCCGCCACCCTGCACCCGGAAGGCGCCTTCATGGCGGCGCTGTGGCGGGTGCTGGAGATCACCCTGGGCATCTTTTGCACCGGTCTGGTCAGCGCCCTGGTGCTGCCGCAGACCAGCAGCGCCGCGCTGCGCAACGCCCTGGACACGCGTTTCGGCGACTTCGCCGGGCTGGCCGCCGCCGGCCTGGAAGGCACCCTCGACCACGCCCGCTTCGAGCAGGCCGCCGCGCGCATCGCCGCCGAGGCCGTGGGCCTGGAGAACCTGCGCAACGTCACCGCCTTCGAAGACCCGCACATGCGCCTGCGCAGCGGCCGCCTGGCGCGTCTGAACAGCGAGTTCATGCAACTGACCACGCGCTTCCACGCCCTGCAGCGCCTGCTCGACCGCCTGCGCGAACGCCAGGCCGGCGCCGTGCTGGAAGTGCTGATGCCGTGCCTGGTGGAGGTCGGCGGACTGCTCGCCGGCTGGCATGGCCGGCCGCTGCGCGACGCCGACGCGGCCTTTCTCGCCGCCCAGCTGGAACACTGCCGCCAGCAGCTGATGCCGCAGATCCGCGAGGCCCGCGCCAGACTCGCCCACGCATGCCCGCGGGAGGCCGACCAGTTGGACTTCGAGACCGCCGCCGAGCTGCTGTTCCGCTTCGCCGGCGACCTCCACGACTACGCCCAGACCCACGCCTCCCTGGCCGCCCACAGGCACGCCCGCGAGCAGTGGAAGGAGCGCTTCACGCCCAAGGCCAACGCCGTGGCCGCGGCGGTCGCCGGGCTGCGCTGCGCGCTGCTGGTGCTGGTCGGCGGGGTGTTCTGGATCGAGACTTCGTGGCTCAGCGGCGCCACCTTCACCCTCACCTCGGTGCTGATCGCCGCGCTGTCCTCGGCCTCGCCCAACCCCAAGCGCCTGTCGCTGCAGCTGACCCTCGGCACCCTGCTGGGCGCCACGCTGGGCTTCATCCTCACCTTCCGCGTGCTGCCGCACCTGGATGGCTTCCCGCTGCTGTGCATGGCGCTGGCGCCGGTGTTCGCCTTCGGCGCCTTCCTCATCACCCGCCCGCAGTGGAGCGGCTACGGCGTGGGCCTGCTGGTGTGGTTCTGCATCGCCTCGCTGCCGGCCAACCTGGCGCGCTACGACGCCTACACCTTCATCAACGAATACCTGGCCATGCTGCTGTCCATGGGCATGGCGGTGGTGGCGGCGATGGTGATACTGCCGCCGAACCGCCCCTGGCTGTGGGAGCGCCTGGAGGCCGAACTGCGCATGCGCGTGGTGCACACCATCAGCGACCCGCTGAAGGGCCTGTCGGCCGGTTTCGAAAGCGGCACCCGCGACCTGCTCAACCAGGCCTACGGCCTGGCCAGCGGCCGCCCCGACGTGCAACGCCGGCTGCTGCGCTGGATGTTCCAGGTGCAGGAAGTGGGCCTGGCGATCATCGAGCTGCGCCGCGAACAGGCGGTACTGCCCGACGAGCCCTGGTACGCCGAGCACATGCCCTGGCGCCGCGCCATCCGCGCCATGGGCCGGGCGCTGATCCGCCTGTTCATCCAGCCCAGCGAGCACAACCGCCTGCGCGCCCTGGCGGCGGTGGAGCACGCCATCCACAGCACCCGCAGCACCCAGGAACCGCGCCCGCCGCACTTCGACACCTCGCCGCTGCGGCGCATGTGCAGCTACCTGCACTTCATCCGCACCTCGCTGCTCGACCCCAGCTCGCCGCTGCGCGAAAGCACGCGGGATTGAGAAAGCCGCGCGCCGTGCCCCACCTGTAGGAGCGCGCCCTGCGCGCGAATCGCGGACAGAGTCCGCTCCTACCGCATGAGCGAGCATGGCTTTTCGTAGGATGGTGTTGAGCGAAGCGATACCCATCACCGCAACCGCATGGGTTTCGCAAGCTCAACCCATCCTACGAAGAGCGTCTCGGTGCGGCCCGCAAGACAATTGCTCCCACGGTTCCAGGAAGCACGGTCGTAGGACCTTGTCCGCGATAGTCGGAACCACCGGCGCGATTCCATGTAGGAGCGCGCCCTGCGCGCGAAATCGCGGGCAGGGCCCGCTCCTACAATTGGTGCATTCTGATACCCATTGCGCAACGGCTGCGACACGACCGCGCAGCGTCATTATGCCCGCGCGCTCCCCGAAAACCCGCGCCGTTGCTGGATTGTTGCCTATTAGTACGAGGTATTTCTGGCTTCCAGGCATATGAATATGCCCGCCGCGGACCTACCATTTGCTTGCTGTTGAAGCGCGCCGCAACACCCAAGAACCCGATCGCAACATCCCTAAAGACATCTTCCCGATGAAGCCGATGAACTTCGTCCTGGCCGCGTGCGCCCGGATGCGGCTCCCGCTCGGGAAAAAGGCAGGAAAATTCATGAAAGCCCTAGTCGTTCTGGCCCTGGCCGGCTTCTCCTCGCTCGCCCTCGCTGCGCAAGCGGACGAGGCTGCCCAACCTCAGAGTCCGGCAGTGGAGCAATACACCTACGGAATGAACCTGGACGTCGCCCACGTGGTTTCCACCACCGACGTCTCTAACCAGTGCGGGGTCGTGCCCGCGCAGATGACCTACGAAGACTCGAAGGGCGAGCGTCACACCATCGAGTACCAGGTCTGGGGCAACGGCTGCACTGGCGGCTAGGCCCATCCGGAACGCAACCGCGAAGGGTCCACGCCCCCTTCGCGGCGCGTTGCAGGTTTTCTCCCCTCCCCCTTCCCTAACGCTGCAGCACCGACCTCGCCAGGTTGCGGCTGTGCGCCCCGAACGCCCGGATCAACGCCAGTAACTGCTCGTCCAGCTGCGCATCGTGCTGCAGCGGCGCCAGTTCGTTGCCGGCGCTGAAACCGACGCCGGCATCCGCCGGGCCCCTTGCCAGCCAATGACCGATCGCCGCATCGAAGGCCGCCGCATGGGCATGGGATTCGGCCGCCACCACCTCCCGCGGGTAATCGGCCGAATACGCCGGATAGCCCCCGTCGCCGGAAGCATCGGCATAGGCGGCGAGCAACGCCGACCCCTGCGGCTTGCGCAGCGATTCCAGCAGCCAGTCCAACTGGTAGCGCTCCACGCCCAGGTGGCGGCTGGCCACGCGGCTGATGGCGGCCTTCTTGTCGGCGTCGAAACCGGCCATGGCCTTGAGCGCGGTCCATAGCATGCTGGCGGTGGTTTCGCCGGGTAATGGCGTGCTGTGGTAGGGCTGCGTCAGGTCCTGGATGTAATGCATCGACCAGCCGAGGAAGCGGTAGCCCCAGTATGGATGGCCATGTTCGAAGGCATAACGCGCCAGGCCGTGGAACTGGTAGGCGCGCCATTCCGGCCAGCTGCGCTGCAGGTAGGGTGCGCCGGCGAAGATGATCGGCGACTCGTGGTAGAAGCCCATGTGGAACGGCGCCTGGGAGCTGAACTCGTAGCCCGGGTCGCCGAACGGCTGCGGGCCGAAGCCATAGCGCTGGCCAGTCGTTCCAGGGTTGTCGCTGAACAGGTGGATGTCATGGCCGAAGTCCGGCTCGTCGCTAGCGCTGGCCAGCACCGCCAGGGCCGGCACCGGCTCGCCCGGCTGCAGGGCGATGAAGCGCCAGCGCGCCCAGCCGGCGAGGTCGCGGAACACCAGCACGTCGGACGCCTTCAGGTGCGGCCGCGCGGGCTGGTCGTGCCCCGGCTCGGGCTGGATGGCGTTGGCCAGCTTGATCTCCGGGTTCAGCCGCAGGGCCGTGAGAAAGGCCAGGCGCAGGTCCTGCTCCGCGCCGGTGAAGCGCAGCGCGTCGGGCCGCGCCGGGTACTGGCGGAAGTGCTCGCGGGCGAAGCGCTCCTGCTCGTCGAGCAATGGCACCAGGCCCTCGCGCTCGGCGGCGAGGAAGGCTTCCAGCGGCTCCATGGGCACCGCCGGCGCAGTGGCCACGGCCGGCAATTGCGCCAGGGCCTGGTAGCTGCCCAGGGCATGGTTGGACCAGGCCCAGAGGCAACGCGGCAGGATCAGCAGGGACAGCAGCAGGCAAATGCGCAACCGGTGGCTCATGGGGCCTCCACTCTTCTCGGACGATGCCCCGCAGCCTAGCAACCCCGGTGCCGCGGGGCACTGTCGCAGGGGGCCAGGGCGATTCACCGATAAGGCCAGGCTGACCATCATCAATGGCGAGTGCGGGCCCAGCCACTACACTTGCCGGGCATGACCTGCCGGCAGGGCGCCGTCGTCGCCGGCCATCGCAAGAAGGCATTTCCCCCATGCTGCAATCCGTTTCACCGAAGAACGACCTGCCGCTGAAGAACGAGGCCGATCCCCAGCGCAGCGGCGTGCTCGCCCCGTTCGGCATCGCGGCCTTCCGCATCATCTGGATCTGCAACCTGTTCGCCAACCTGGGCACCTGGGCGCAGTCGGTGGCCGCCGCCTGGGTGGTCACCGAGGCCCACGCCAGCCCGCTGATGGTGGCGATGATCCAGGTCGCCTCGGCGCTGCCGCTGGTGTTGCTGTCGATCCTCTCCGGGGTGCTGGCGGACAACCACGACAGGCGCAAGATCATGCTCGTCGGCCTGTCCATCGAACTGTCCGGCGCCGCCCTGGTGACGTTGCTGGCATTCCTCGGCTACCTCGACCCGCTGCTGCTGATCGCTTCCATCCTCTGGCTGTCCCTGGGCAGCTCCATCACCATCCCAGCCTGGCAGGCGGCGGTGAACGAGCAGGTGCCGGCGCGCCTGGTGGGCGATGCGGTGCTGCTCAACAGCGTCAACTACAACGTCGCCCGCGCGGTCGGCCCGGCCATCGGCGGCCTGCTGCTGTCGGCCACCGGCGCGCCCTGGGTGTTCCTGTTCAACTGCCTGTGCTACGCCTCGCTGATCTGGGCCATCTGGCAATGGCGCCGCGAGGTGCCCAAGCGCACCCTGCCGCCGGAGCACATCGTCGAAGGGGTGGTGGCGGCGCTGCGCTTCACCCAGTACTCCAGCGTCACCCGCCTGGTGATGCTGCGCTCGGCGGTGTTCGGCCTGTCGGCCAGCGCGGTCTGGGCGCTGCTGCCGCTGCTGGCGCACCGCAACCCCGACGGCAACGCCTCGGTGTACGGCTACATGCTCGGCGCCCTGGGCCTGGGCGCCATCCTCGGCAGCACCCTGGTCGGCCGCCTGCGCAAGGTGATCGGCACCAGCCGCCTGATCAGCCTGGGCGGCGGCACCCTCGGCCTGGTGCTGCTCATCCTCGGCACGGTGGACAGCCTCTGGGTGCTGTTCCCCGCTCTCATCCTCGGCGGCAGCTGCTGGATAGCCGCGGTGGCCAGCTACAACTCGGCGGTGCAGATACTGGTGCCGGACTGGGTCAAGGCGCGCGCCCTGGCGCTGTACCAGACCGCCATCTACGGCGGCCTGGCGCTGGGCTCGTTCCTCTGGGGCCACTTCGCCGGCACCCTGGGCGTGCAGGGCGCGCTGCTGGCCGCCGGCTGCCTGCTGCTGGTGTCGGTGGCGCTGCTGTACAACTCGCGCCTGCCGGAACTCAACCCCGGCAGCATCGCTCGCGCGCCCAGCACCCTGCCGGGGGAGCCGACCTTCGTCTTCGACACCCAGCGCGGCTCGGTGCTGGTGACCATCGAATACCGCATCCCGGCCGAACGCACCCGCGACTTCGTCCGCGCGGCCAAGGCGCTGCGCCGCCTGCGCCTGCGCAACGGCGCCGAACGCTGGGCGCTGTACCGCGACATCAGCGACAAGGAGGCCTGGCAGGAGGTGTTCCTGGTGGACAACTGGATCGCCCACCTGAGGATGCTCGACCGCATGACGCTGGAGGACAAGACCATCATCGACACGGTCACCAGCCTGCATGCGGGGGATGCGCCGCCGAAGATGCGGCATGGGGTGAGCTATGAGTCGGGGAGCTACGAGGCGCCGCCGGAGACGTTGGGGTGAGGGTGTTCGCCTGGGGGTGAGGTGCCCGGCGGGAAGTCCGCTCCCTCTCCCCAGCCCTCTCCCTGAAGGGAGAGGGGACCGTTCGGTATGGACTGGAAATTCGGCGTCAACCTGTAGGAGCGGGCCCTGCCCGCGATTCGCGCGCAGGGCGCGCTCCTACATGGAACTGTGTGGGCAGGGCGATGGCATGCCTGGCTAAATCGCCAGAGCCACCAACACCGCACACTCCACCAACTCCACCAAAGCCCCCGCCGTATCCCCGGTGGTGCCATCCAGCCGCGCCATCAGCCGGTTGCGCCACCAGAGGAGCACCGCCAGCGCCACCACCAGCGCCACCAGGCCGCTCAGGCCGGTGAGCGGCATCAGCGCGGCGTTGAACGCCAGCATCCAGGGCAGCGCGCGGCGCGGCAGGTGGTCGGCCAGGGCCTGGCCGAGGCCGCCGGGGCGGGCGTAGGGGGTGGTGAGGAACAGCAGCGGCAGGGCCACCCGCGCGAGCCAGGGCGCCAGCAGCAGGGCCCAGAAGTGGTGGGCGTCGAGCAGCGCCGCGATGGCGCAGAACTTCACCAGCAACAGCACTACCAGCACCACCACCGCCACCGGGCCGCTGCGCGGGTCCTTCATGATCGCCAGGGTGCGCTCGCGGTCGCCCAGCCCGCCCACCCAGGCGTCGGCGGTGTCGGCCAGGCCGTCCAGGTGCAGGGCGCCGCTGAAAGCCACCCACACGGCCAGCAGCAGCGCGGCGTGCAGCAGCAGGTAGGTCTCGCCGAAGAAGTAGCCCAGCGCATAGAGCCCGCCCCCCATCAGCGCGCCTACCAGCGGGTAGAACAAGGTGGCGCGGCCGAACTGCTCGGGCGTGGGCACCTCGCCCAGGCGGATCGGGATGCGGCTGAGGAACTGCAGGGCGATCAACGGCAGGAACAGGTTGCTCATCGGGGCGCGCTCACGGCGGACTCGACCGGTTGGATGCTCCAGCCGCCGGCCTGCGGCTCGATGCGCAGCGCCAGCCGTTCGCCGTGGGCGACGCTCACCTGCAGCAACTGCTCGCGCGGCAGGCCCTGGGCGCGCGCGCCGAGCAGGCGCATCACGCCGCCATGGGTCACCAGCAGCAGGTGCTTTCCGGCATGCATCGCGTACAGCCGCTGCAGGGCGGCGAACACCCGCGCCTCGAAGGCCGCGAGCGGTTCGCCGCCCGGCGGGGTGAAGGCGTAGGGGTCGTTCCAGAAGCGGGCTAGCGCATCGCTATCAGTCTCCATCAGCTTAGCTGCGGAAAGCCCTTCCCACTCGCCGAAATCCATCTCGCGCAGGTCCGGTTCCAGCTGCAGCGGCAGGCCGCTTGCGGCCGACAGGCGCTCGGCGAAGGCGGCGCAACGGCGCAACGGCGAGCTGACCAGGGCCTCCCAGGGCTGCTCCAGGCCCAGGCCGGCCTGCATCTGCGCCCAGCCGGCGGCGGTCAGGGCGTCGTCCAGGCGGCCGCGGAAGCCGCCGCCCAGTTCGGTTTCGCCGTGGCGCAGCAGGTCCAGGCGCAGGCTCATGCCGGGCGGTCCGACACCGCCGCCTCGGCGAAGGTGGCCATCCCGGCGTGCAGCCGGCAGGCCTGGCGCAGCAGCGGCACAGCCAGGGCGGCGCCGCTGCCCTCGCCCAGACGCAGGCCCAGGTCCAGCAGCGGCTGCGCCTCCAGGGCCTGGAGCACGCGCTGGTGGCCGGGCTCGGCGCCGCTGTGGGCGAACAGCAGCCAGTCGCGGCACTGTGGGTTGAAGCGCACCGCGCAGAGCGCCGCGACGCTGCAGATGAAGCCGTCCACCAGGGCGACGATGCCCTTCTGCGCGCAGGCCAGGTAGGCGCCGGTCAGGGCAGCCACCTCGAAGCCGCCGAGGCGGCACAGGGCCTCGAAGGGATCGGCGCAGTGCCCGCCATGCAGGGCCAGGGCGCGCTCGATGACCTCGGCCTTGTGCGCCACGCCTTGCGCGTCCAGCCCGGTGCCGGGGCCGACCAGGGCAGCCGCGCGCTCGCCCAGCAGGCCGCAGGCCAGGGCTGCGGCGCAGGTGGTGTTGCCGATGCCCATCTCGCCGCCGATGAACAGCTCGCTGCCGGCCTGCTGCGCGCGGCGCACCGATTCGCGCCCGGCTTCCAGGGCGATCAGGCACTGCGCGGCGGTCATCGCCGGCTCGCGGGCGAAGTTCAGGGTGCCGGCGCCGACCATCAGGTGCAGCACGCCGGGCAGCGGTTCCAGGGGCACGGCGGTGCCCAGGTCGATCACTTCCAGGCGCGCGCCCAGGTCGCGGGCCAGCACGCTGATGGCCGCGCCGCCGCGCACGAAGTTGCGCAGCATCTCGCCGGTCACCGCCTGCGGGTAGGCCGAGACGCCCTCCTCCACCACGCCGTGGTCGCCGGCGAACAGGGCGATCCACAGGTGCTCCAGGCTCGGCCGCTCGCGGCCCTGCAGGCTGGCCAGGTGCACGGCCACCTCTTCCAGGCGGCCCAGGGCGCCGCGCGGCTTGGTCAACTGGTCCTGGCGCGCGGCGGCCTTGTCGCGCGCCACGCGGTCCGTGGGTTGGCAGGCTTCGCGCCACCATTGCAGGCTCATACGGGTTCTCCCTTGAGGGTCATGGGCAGGCCGGCGACGGTGAACAGCACCCGCTCGCTGGCCTCGGCCAGGGCCTGGTGCAGCCAGCCGGCCTCGTCGACGTAGCGCCGCGTCAGCTCGCCCAGGGGCACCACGCCCAGCCCGGTTTCGTTGCTGACCAGGAGGATGCGGCCCGGCAGGGCCGGCAGCGTGGCCAGCAGTTCGTTCACTTCGTGTTGCAGGTGCGCGCCGTCGTCGGCGAGCAGCAGGTTGGTCAGCCACAGCGTCAGGCAGTCCACCAGCAGGCAGCGGTCCGGCGCGGCGTGCTCGGCGAGGGCCCGCGCCAGGTGCAGCGGTTCCTCCACCAGGCCCCATTCGGCGGGGCGGCGGTCGCGGTGCTGGCGGATGCGCTCGCCCATCTCGCCGTCGCCGGCCTGCGCGGTGGCGAAATAGGTGACCGGCAGGCCGCTGTCCCGGGCCAGGCGCTCGGCCAGGCGGCTCTTGCCGGAGCGGGCGCCGCCGAGGATGAGTTCAAGCATGGGTTTTCTCCGCACGGAACGCTTTTCGTAGGATGGGTGGAGCGAAGCGATACCCATCGATTGCCCCCGGCTCAAAGGCCACATAGGGATTTCAGTTTTTGCGTGTCCAGATGCGCCTCCACCTGGTCCGCCAGGCGCTCGATGTCGCGCTCGCGCAGGGCGTGGTAGTCCAGCTGTTGCACTTCGCCCAGGCCGGCCCAGCGCAGCAGCGCGGCACAGGCGGAGGGGGATTCGAACAGGCCGTGCAGGTAGGTGCCCATGACCTGGCCGTCGGCGCTGAGCGCACCGTCGCAGCGGCCATCGTCCAGGCGCACCGCGGGGCTCTCCAATGCGGGCCCGCTGGTGACGCCGGCGTGGATTTCGTAGCCGCCGACCTCGGCGTCTTCCAGGGCCAGCCGGCCACGGACGTTGCGCAGTTGCTTCTCCGGTTCCAGCACCGTGTCCAATTCCAGCCAGCCGAGGCCGGCGCTGTCGCCGGCGGCGCCTTCCAGGCCGTGGGGGTCGGACAGCGTGCGGCCGAGCATCTGCAAGCCGCCGCAGATGCCCAGCAGCTTGCCGCCATAGCGCAGGTGGCGCTCGATGGCGGCGTCCCAGCCCTGGGCGCGGAGGAAGGCCAGGTCGGCGCGCACGCTCTTGGAGCCGGGCAGGATGACCAGGTCCGCCGCCGGCAGCGGCTGGCCGGGGCCGACGAAGGTCAGTTGCACCTGCGGGTGCAGGCGCAGCGGGTCGAAGTCGGTGTGGTTGCTGATGCGCGGCAGCACCGGCACCGCCACCTTCAGGCTTTCCCCGGCCTTGGCGGCCTGGCGGGTGTCGATGGCGTCCTCGGCTTCCAGGTGGAAGTCCATCAGGTAGGGCAGCACGCCGAGCACCGGGATGCCGGTGCGCTCCTCCAGCCAGTCCAGGCCCGGCTGCAGCAGGGCGATGTCGCCGCGGAAGCGGTTGATGACGAAGCCCTTCACCCGCGCCCGCTCGCTTTCGGAAAGCAGCTCCAGGGTGCCGACCAGATGGGCGAAGACGCCGCCGCGGTCGATATCGGCGATGAGGATCACCGGGCAATCCACCGCCTCGGCGAAGCCCATGTTGGCGATGTCGTTGGCACGCAGGTTGATTTCCGCCGGGGAGCCGGCGCCTTCCACCATCACCACCTGGTAGGCGTCGAGCAGGCGCTGGTGAGATTCCAGCACTGCCTGCTTCGCGACCCTCTTGTAGTCGTGATAGGCGACGGCGTTCATGCTGGTCACCGCGCGGCCATGGATGATGACCTGGGCGCCCACGTCGCTGTTGGGCTTGAGCAGCACCGGGTTCATGTCGGTGTGCGGCGCCAGGTGACAGGCCTGGGCCTGCACCGCCTGGGCGCGGCCGATTTCGCCGCCGTCGGCCGTCACCGCGCTGTTCAGCGCCATGTTCTGCGGCTTGAACGGCGCCACCGCCACGCCCTGGCGGCGCAGCCAGCGGCACAGCGCGGTCACCAGGGTGCTCTTGCCGGCGTCGGAGGTGGTGCCCTGCACCATTAAAGTAGTGCCTTGCACCATCGGGGTGGTCATGTCGGGCTCCATTCGCCGAGGGCCTGGTCCAGGCGTTGCCAGCCGGCTTCGTCGGCGGGCAGGCCGAAGCGCAGGCTCGGCGGGCTGTCGAAGAGGCGCACGAGGATGCCGCGGCGGGCCAGGTGCTCGTGCAGTTCGCCGGCCCGAGGGTAGGCAAGCCACTGGAACAGCGCGGTGCCCTGGGTCAGCAACCGGTGCGTTTTCAGAAGCGCGGCCAGGCGTGCGCCGGCCTGCTCCAGCGCTGCGCGGCGTTCACCTTGCCGCGCATGGTCGGCCAGCGCGTGCCGGGCCACCCAGCGCGTCGGCCCGCTCACCGCCCAGGGCCCGAGCAGCTCGGCCAGGCCCCGCAGCAGCGATGGCTCGGCGAAGGCGAAGCCCAGGCGCGCGCCGGCCAGGCCGAAGAACTTGCCCAGCGAACGCAGCACCACCAGGCCCGGCTGGCCGCCGGCCAGGGGCAGCAGGCTGTGCCCGGGAGTGCAGTCCATGAAGGCCTCGTCCACCACCAGCCAGCCGCCGCGGGCGCGCAGGCGCTCGTGCCAGGCCAGCAGGCGTTGGCTGTCGAAGCGTCGGCCGGTGGGGTTGTTGGGGTTGACCAGCAGCAGCACGTCGAGCTGGTCGACCAGGCCGTCCACCTCATCGTCGGCCAGTTCCAGCAGTTCATGGCCATGCTGTTTCCAGGCCGCCGCGTGTTCGGCGTAGCAAGGCGCGAGCACGCCGACCCGGCCCGGTGCGCGCAGGCGCGGCAGGGCCTGGATCGCCGCCTGGCTGCCGGGCAGCGGCAGCAATGAGTCACAGCCGTAGTAATCGCGCGCGGCCTGCTCCAGGCCGTCATCCTCTTCCGGCAGGCGCTGCCAGGCGCTGGCGGGGATGTCCGCCAACGGCCAGGGCCAGGGCGCGATGCCGGTGGACAGGTCGAGCCAGCCCTCCAGCGCGATGCCGTAGCGCTGCGCGGCCGCGCGCAGCTTTCCGCCGTGCTCAAGCATGCAGCAGCGCCCCCAGGCCGAGGATCGCCAGCAGCCACAGCAGCACGCCCTGGCGCACCAGGGCCAGGGCCCGCCAGATGTCGCGGGCGCCCGGCGCCGGGCCTTCGCCCAACTGCGGGCGCTCGTGCAGTTCGCCGTGGTAGACGGCGTTGCCGCCCAGGGCCACGCCGAGCGCACCGGCGCCGGCGGCCATCACCGGGCCGGCGTTGGGGCTGTCCCATTGCGGCGCCTGGCGGCGCCAGCTGCGCAGGGCCAGGCGGGTGTTGCCGAGCAGCGCGTAGGTCAGCGCGACCAGGCGCGCGGGGATGTAGTTGAGGGCGTCGTCGATCTTCGCCGCGGCCCAGCCGAAGCGTTCGAAGCGCGGGTTGCGGTAGCCCCACATGGCGTCCAGGGTGTTGCTCAGGCGGTACAGCACCACGCCCGGCGCGCCGGCCACGGCGAACCAGAAGAGCGCGGCGAACACCGCGTCGCTGCCGTTCTCCAGCACCGATTCGGTAGCGGCCTTGGCCACCGCGCTGTCGTCCAGTCCGGCGGTCTCGCGGCTGACCATGTAGCCCACGCGCTTGCGCGCCTCGGGCAGGTCGCCGTCGCGCAGGGCCAGGGCCACGGGTTCGGCGTGCTCGCCCAGGCTGCGCAGGCCGATGGCGGCGTAGAGGGCGATGGCGGAGACCAGCCAGCCAAGGTGCGGGACCAGGGTCAGCAGCCAGGTGAGGAAGGTCAGCGGCAGCACGGCCAGGGCCCAGGCGGTGACGCCGTGGCTGCGCCAGCCGAGGCCGGGGGTGTGGTTATCGGAGGTTGGGGAAGTTGGAAGAAGAGCGCCCTCTCCCCGGCCCTCTCCGGAAGGCGGCCCCCCCTGAAGGGCGAGGGAGTCGACGCTGCCAACCGGCAGGTCTGGAGTACGTGAACGATTGAAGCGGCGCTCCAGGCGGTCGGCCAGGCGGCCGAAGGCCACCAGCGGGTGCCAGCGCTTCGGCTCGCCCAGCAGGCCGTCCAGGGCCACGCCGGCAACGCTCAGCAGGGCCAGGCTCATGGGCGTTCTCCCCAGTGATTTTCGTAAAGCAGTTCGTTCAGCGGGCGCGGCTGGCGCCAGCCTTCCAGGGCCAGCATGGGCGCCGGGTAGAACTCCGCCACCGGGCCCAGGCACAGCACCGCCACCGCCTCGCTGCCCGCCGGCAGGCCGAGCAGTTCGCCCAGGGCGGCGGGATCGAACAGCGACACCCAGCCCAACCCCAGGCCTTCGGCGCGGGCCGCCAGCCAGAGGTTCTGGATGGCGCAGGCCAGCGAGGCCAGGTCCATCTGCGGCAGGGTGCGGCGGCCGAAGACGTGGGCCTCGCGGCCGTCCGCCAGGGCCGCCACCAGCAGCTCGGCGCAGTCGCGGATGCCTTCGACCTTCAGCCGCATGAATTCCTCGGAGCGCTCGCCCAGGGCCTCGGCGGTCTTCACCCGCTCCGCCTCCACCAGGCCGTGGATGGCCTCGCGCAGTGCCGGGCGGGTGATGCGGATGAAGCGCCAGGGCTGCATCAGGCCGACGCTGGGAGCCTGGTGCGCCGCTTCCAGCAGGCGCGCCAGCAGCGCCGGGGCTACCTCGCCGCCGCTGAAGTGGCGCATGTCGCGGCGCTCGGCGATGGCGCGGTAGATGGCCGCGCGTTCCTCGGGGCTGTAGGCGTGCTGGTTCATGGGCGGAAGATCGCGGCGGCGGCCGCCGGGTTCGACGGCAGGTAGAAGTGGATGTAGGACGCGGTCAGGCGGCCCAGGCGGAACACCGCCTCGGCCACCGGCTTGGCGTTCGGGCAGGTGCCGCGCAGGGCCGGCTCCAGTTGGCTGTCCAGCAGCGAATGGTGGAAGGTGTGGCCGCGCAGCGGGCCTTCCGGCAGTTCCACTTCCTGCAGGGCCAGGGCGGCCAGGCGCTTCTGCAGGGTGGCACGGCCGGGCAGCAGACCGAGCAGCCGACCGCTGCGGCCCTCGGCGTCGGTCAGGCCATCGAGCAGGTAGAGCATGCCGCCGCACTCGGCCAGCAGCGGCTTGCCGGCGGCGTGGTGGGCGCGGATGGCCTCGGCCATGGCGCGGTTGTTCTCCAGCTGCGCCAGGTGCAGTTCCGGATAGCCACCGGGCAGGTAGAGGCTGTCCACCTCCGGCAGGCGTTCGTCGGTGAGCGGCGAGAAGAACTTCAGCTCGGCACCCAGTTCGCGCAGCAGGTCGAGGTTGGCCTGGTAAAGGAAGGCGAAGGCGGCATCCCGCGCCACGCCGATGCGCACACCGGCCAGGGACGCTTGCAGTTCGTGCTCGGTGGGCGCGGCGAAAGTCACCGGCGGCGGCAGGTCCACTGCGCTGCTGGCGGCCAGGGCGTCGGCGGCGGCGTCCAGGCGCGCGTCCAGGTCGGCCAGTTCCTCGGCCTGCACCAGGCCCAGGTGGCGGCTGGGCAGTTCCAGGTCGGCGCTGCGCGGCAACGCGCCGTACCAGCGAATCCACTCCGGCAGGCTGTCGCGCAGCAGGTCGCTGTGACGCTGGCTGCCGACGCGGTTGCCGAGCACGCCGGAGAACGGCAGGCCCGGCTGGTAGGTGGCCAGGCCCACGGCCAGGGCGCCGAAGGTCTGCGCCATGGCCTGACCATTGATCACGCCGAGCACCGGCACATTGAAGGTGCGCGCCAGGTCGGCCGCCGAGGGCGTGCCGTCGAACAGGCCCATCACCCCTTCGATGAGGATCAGGTCGGCCTCCCCCGCCGCTTCCCAGAGCAGCCGGTGGCTCTGCGCCTCGCCGACCATCCACAGGTCGAGCTGGTGTACGGGCGCGCCGCTGGCGCGGGCGAGGATCATCGGGTCGAGGAAGTCCGGGCCCACCTTGAACACCCGCACCCGGCGCCCCTGGCGCGCGTGCAGGCGGGCCAGGGCGGCGGTGACGGTAGTCTTGCCCTGCCCCGAGGCGGGAGCGGCGATCAGCAGCGCCGGGCACTGGCGCGCCCGGGTCATCAGAACTCCACCCCTTTCTGCGCCTTGATGCCGGCCTTGAAGGCGTGCTTGACCAGGCCCATCTCGGTGACGGTGTCGGCGGCGTCGATCATGCCCTGCTGGGCGGCGCGGCCGGTGACCACCACGTGCTGGTGCGCCGGGCGCGCGGCAATGTCGGCCAGCACGGCGTCCAGTTCCAGGTAGCCGTGCTTGAGGGCGATGTTCAGCTCGTCCAGCAGCACCAGGCCGACGGCCGGGTCGGCCAGCAGCTCGCGGGCCACGTCCCAGGCCTGCCGGGCTTTCTCGATGTCGCACCGGCGGTCCTGGGTCTCCCAGGTGAAGCCCTCGCCCATCACGTGGTAGCGCACCTGCTCGGGGAAGCGGCGGAAGAAGGCTTCCTCGCCGGTGCTCGCGGCGCCCTTGATGAACTGCACCACGCCGGCCTGCATGCCGTGGCCGAGGGCGCGGGCGAGCATGCCGAAGGCCGAGCTGCTCTTGCCCTTGCCGTTGCCGGTGAGCACCAGCAGCACGCCGCGCTCGTCCCGGGCCTGGGCGATCTTCTCGTCGATCACGTCCTTCTTGCGCTGCATGCGCGCGCGGTGGCGCTCGTCCTTTTCCGGGGATTCGCTCATCGTTGGGTCTCCTGGCCGAAGGCGGCCGTGCTCGCGATGCCAAGGCACCGGGGCTGAAGGGGCGTGCGGGAGGGACGACGGAAAGCAGCCGCGCGGCGCGGGGCCGTGGCTGGAAGGAGAATACTCATCTGCCTGATCGCTCCACCGCTCTCACCCGCGCGGCTAGTAAACCGGGATGACGCGGGGCGATCGGAGCGCGGCCTGGGCAGCGCCCGACGGCGTCCTGCGCGTCGTCGTCGCTACGGGCCGGTCTCCGGGCTCGCGAGTGAAGGTCACCAGACCTCTGCGGCTGCGCCTTCCCATGCCGTTGGCACAGTGGCTGTTGCGTCCGCGTGACTCGCCTACCGTTGCGGGGGCAGCGCCGGAATGACCGAATTGGCTCGGTTGCACCGGCTTCCCTGTTTCACCTTCGGCCATGGCCGAGGGCACCTGTAGCAGGCGCGCAGCTTAGAGGCAGGCGGGGTGGCCGGTCAATCGGAGGCGGCGATGGGTCGCGCCTGCTGCGCGGGCGCGGCGGCCGGGTCCTGGCGGCACCAGCGCAGCCAGATGAACTGCAGCTGGACCAGGGTGGCGCGAGCCAGTTCGCGGTCCTCGGCCGGCAGCCGGTGGTCGTTTTCCAGGGCCTTGAACAGCGCCACGCTGGCCGCCTCCAGGGCCTGCTCGCGGCCGGCGCGCGGGCCGCCGGCGAGCAACAGGTCGTGCAAACACAGCAGGTAGGCGTCGCGGGCCCGGCGCACGGGGCCGCGGGCAGCGGCCAGGCGCGCGCGCAGGAACAGCAGCTCGTCGCCCAGGTCCAGCGCCAGCAGGCCGCCGCGCCAGCGCGCGCGGCGCTCGGCCGGCAGGTTCTTGTAGAACTGCGCCAGGCGCAGCAGGCGGTCGGCGCTGCGGCCGTCGAACCAGACCTCCAGCGGCGGCAACGGACCGCGGGTGAGCCGCGCGAGGTCGGCGAGGATGGCCGCCAGCACGCGGCGGTAATGGCGCTGCCCGGGCGCCAGGCGCACCAGGTTGAACACCAGCACGGCGAAGGCCACGCCGATCACGGTGGCCAGCGCCGAATTGAGGAAGTGACCGAGGTCGTAGCTCATCTCGTTGCTCGGCCCGATGTTCTTCACATAGAAGATGCAGAAGGACGAGGCGATGGCAGCGATCGGCGGCCGCGTCATGCACAGCGCGGCGATGAACAGCGGCACGCCCAGCACCAGCGCCAACGCCGGGAAGCCATCGCACAACGGCAGTATCACCAGGCCTGCGACGCCGGCAAAAGGTACCGACAGGACGATGCCGCGCAGGAAGTTCAGCCCGGCGCCGGCCGGGTTGTCGCGGCTGGCGAACAGGCTCAGCACCACGCCGGTGATGGACACCGCGCCCAGGCCGCTGGGCCAGGCCGTGGCCAGCCAGAAGGCCGACACGCAGAGGAACGCCAGGGCGCTGCGCAGGCCGTAGAGCAGACCGCGTTCGATGTCGCGGTGCCAGACGATCACTCCCGGCGCGTTGCGCGGCGCCTCGCCGTAGACCAGCGCCTGCATGCTGCGCTGGGCCTCGCCGGCCATCTCCAGGGTGCGCGCCAGGCATTCCAGGCACAGGCGTTGCTGGGCGTTGTCGCGCTCCCGCGCGGCGGCGCCGAGGCGTTCGCGGCAGTCGTCGAAGGCGCGGTACTCAGCCTTCTCCAGCAGCACCATGACCTCGCGCCGCCAGGGCTCCAGCGCGGCCGCCGCGGCCTGGTCCAGCAGCCGCCATTCCCGCGCCACCTTGCGCGCCGCACGCAGCAGGCCCAGCAGGTCGGCGTTCAGCACCCGCAGCGCCTGGGCCCGGCGCCGGCCGCTCTCGCCCTCGAACCAGGCGTGTTCGCGCTGCGCGTCCACCGCCACGATGCGGCCCATGGCGCGGATCAGCGGGCCGCGCTCGTCGGCGCCGGTCAGTTCGGCAGCGGCCGCCTGCAGGCCGGTTTCCCAGGCGCCCCTGCCCTGCTCCGCCAGTTGCTGCTGCACGCGCCGCGGCCAGAGCACGATGCTCACCAGCGATGCGCAGAGGATGCCCAGGCCGATCTCCGAGCAGCGCGCCACGGCCTGGTCAAACACCGTCATGGGCGCGGCGCTGGAAGGCAGCGCGATGATCGCCGTGGTATAGCCGGCGAGTACGAAACCGTAGGAAGAGAAGTTCTGCAGCAGCGAGGCGCCGGCGGTGCAGAACGCCAGCCAGGCGGCCATGGCCAGCAGGAATGGCAGCGGCGCCTGGCCGAACTGGGCGATCAGCGCCACCGAGACCACGGCCCCGATGCAGGTGCCGAGCAGGCGGAACACGCTCTTGGCCAGCACCATGCCGCTCAGCGGCTGGCTGACCACGAATACCGTGACCAGCGCCCATTGCGGTTGCTGCAACTCAAAGCGGAACGCCAGGTAGAGCGCGAGAATGCCGGCCAGCAGCGACTTGCTGGCGAACTGCAGGTCCGTGCGACGCGGGCGCAGCACGGCGCGAAAGAACTCGGTGAACAGCGAGAGGAAGGCAGGCATGCAGACATACCGGCAAAATCGTTGACCGAACTATTAAATAGCTTGCTAACAATGTCAAGAAACATCCTGTAACCGCCCTGAGTGGAAGGCGACGGATGGTCTCGTCACACAACTCCGCTAGACTCCGTGGGATGACCGAAACCGCTCAAGCCGGCCAGCTGCGCCTGGACACCTCCGCCTCCCCGCCCCTGCTGCAAGTCAGCGGCGACTGGACGCTCGCCCATTTCGCCGACCTGCAGCGCCAGGTCGGCGCCCTCGACGGCCAGCGGACCCACGCCGGGGGCTTCGACTTCAGCCGGCTCGGCGCCCTCGACACCGCCGGCGCCAGCCTGCTCGCCGACCTGATCGGCGCCAGCGGCCTGCAGCGCCTGGACGAGATCGCCGCCGAGGTGCCCAGGGAGCGCCGCGACCTGCTGCGCGCGGTGGGCAGCTCCATCACCCAGTGCCGCCTGCACGAGAAGAAGCCGCCGCCAGGCAACGCCCTGGTCGACCTGCTGGAACGCATCGGCCGCGCCATGGAGGTCTTCTGGAAGGACCTGGTGGGCGTGCTCGGCTTCATCGGCCTGACCCTCGAAAGCCTGGCGCGCTGCGCCCTGAACCCACGGCGCTGGCGGCCCACCTCGCTGGCCGCGCACATGGAGCAGACCGGCCTGGACGCCGTGCCCATCGTGGCCCTGCTGACCTTCATGGTCGGCGCCGTGGTGGCCTTCCTCGGCGCCACCGTGCTGAACAAGTTCGGCGCGGCCATCTACACCGTCGACCTGGTGGGCTTCTCGTTCCTGCGCGAGTTCGGCGTGCTGCTCACCGCCATCCTCCTCGCCGGGCGCACCGCCAGCGCCTTCACCGCGCAGATCGGCTCGATGAAGTCGAACCAGGAGATCGACGCCATCCGCGCCCTGGGCCTGGACCCGATGGAACTGCTGGTGCTGCCGCGGGTGCTGGCGTTGCTGCTGGTGCTGCCGCTGCTGACCTTCCTGGCGATGCTCTCGGGCATCGTCGGCGGCGGCGTGGTCTGCGCGCTGTCGCTGGACATCTCGCCGCGCATGTTCATGGTCATGCTGCAGAACGACATCGCCGTGCAGCACTTCCTGGTGGGCCTGGTGAAGGCGCCGGTGTTCGCCTTCGTGATCGCCGTGATCGGCTGCCTGGAAGGCTTCCGCGTCAGCGGTAGCGCGCAGTCGGTGGGCGAGCACACCACCTCGGCGGTGGTCCAGTCGATCTTCGCGGTGATCCTCATCGACGCCATCGCCGCGCTGTTCTTCATGGAGATGGGCTGGTGAGCGAAGAAGCCATCATCCAGGTCCGCGACCTGTGCAACCGCTTCGGCGACCACGCGGTGCACGAGCACCTGGACCTGGACGTGCGCCGCGGCGAAATCCTCGGCGTGGTCGGCGGCTCCGGCACCGGCAAGTCGGTGCTGCTGCGCGCCATCATCGGCCTGCGCCGGCCCCAGGAGGGGCAGATCCACGTGTTCGGGCAGAACCTGCTGGAACTGCCGCCGGAGCAGCGCTCGAAGATCGAACGGCGCTTCGGCGTGCTGTTCCAGAACGGCGCGCTGTTCTCCTCGCTGACCGTCAGCGAGAACGTCTGCCTGCCGCTGATCGAGCACGCCGGGCTCACCCGCGACGACGCCGAGTACCTGGCCAAGGTGAAGATCTCCCTGGCCGGGCTGCCGCCGGAGGCCGGCGACAAGTATCCCGCGGAGCTGTCCGGCGGCATGGTCAAGCGCGCAGCCCTGGCCCGCGCCCTGGCCCTGGACCCGGACATCCTGTTCCTCGACGAGCCCACCGCCGGCCTCGACCCGATCGGCGCGGCGGCCTTCGACCAGTTGATCCTGACCCTGCGCGAGGCCTTCGGCCTCACCGTGTTCCTGGTCACCCACGACCTGGACACCCTCTACACCATCTGCGACCGCGTCGCCGTGCTGTCGCAGAAGCGCGTGCTGGTGGTCGGCAGCCTCGACGAGGTGGCGGCCAACCCCGACGCCTGGGTCCAGGACTATTTCCACGGCCCGCGCGGCCGTGCCGCGCAGCAGGCGGCGGACCGCCTGCGGGAGGAGAACTGAATGGAAACCCGCGCCCATCACGTGGTCATCGGCCTGTTCACCGTGCTGGTGGCGGCCGGCGGCCTGCTCTTCGGCCTGTGGCTGGCCAAGAACAGCAGCGACCAGCAGTACAACTACTACGACGTGATCTTCACCGAGGCGGTGACCGGCCTGTCCCAGGGCGGCACCGTGCAGTACAGCGGGATCAAGGTCGGCGACGTGGTCAGCCTGCGGCTGGACCCGCGCGACCCGCGCAAGGTGCTGGCGCGCATCCGCGTGTTCGACCAGACGCCGATCCGCCAGGACACCCGTGCCAAGCTGGCCATCACCGGGGTCACCGGCACCGCCATCATCCAGCTCAGCAACGGCTCGCCGGAAAGCCCGCCCCTGGTGGGCAAGGACGGCCAGGTGCCGGTGATCAAGACCATCCCCTCGCCGCTGAGCAAGCTGCTGGCCAACGGCGAGGACATCGCCACCAACGTCAGCAACCTGATCAACAACGTCAACCGCATGTTCTCCCAGGAGAACGTCGACCGCATCAGCCGCACCCTCGACCACATCGACCAGGCCACCGCGGTGATCGCCGAGCAACGCGGCGACATCCGCCGCACCGTGCAGGAACTGGCCGCGGCCAGCGAACAGGCCAAGCTGACCCTGGCCAACGCCAGCCAGCTGCTGGGCAACGCCAACCAGTTGCTCGGCAGCCAGGGCAAGGATTCGCTGGTCAGCGCCCAGCAGACCCTCGCCGCGCTGCAACGCAGCAGCGAGAAGGTCGAGCGCCTGCTCGACAGCAACTACGACTCGGTCAACGGCGGGCTGAACGGCCTGGGCGAGATAGGCCCGGCGGTGCGCGAACTGCGCGCCACCCTGGAGAACCTGCAGCGGGTCACCCGGCGCCTGGAAGAGAACCCGACCAACTACCTGTTCGGCGGCAACCGCACCAAGGAGTTCCAACCATGAAGGCCCCCCTGCGCCTGCTCGGCTACAGCGCCCTCGCCGCCCTGCTCGGGGCCTGCTCGATCCTGCCCAAGGCGGAGACCCCGGACATCTACCTGCTGCCGGCGCAGCAGCAACCGCCGCGCGCCACGCCGGCGGTGGACTGGTCGCTGCGGGTGCTGGCGCCCAGGACCAGCCAGGTGCTGGACAGCAACCGCATCGCCGTGCAGCCCAGGGGCGACCTGCTCAGCGTCTACAAGGGCGCGCGCTGGGCCGACGGCGCCCCGCCGCTGCTGCGCGACCGCCTGCTCGACGCCTTCCGCGCCGACGGCCGCATCCAGGCCCTGAGCAGCGACGAGGTCAGCCTGCAGGCCGACCTGGAACTGGGCGGCGACCTACGCGCCTTCCAGGCCGAATACCGCGACAAGGGCGTGGAAGCGGTGGTCATCCTCGAGGCCCGCCTGGTGCGCAGCACCACCCAGCGCATCGTCGCGACACGACGCTTCGAGGTCCGCCAGCCGTCCGCCGGGGAAAAGGTGCCGGAAGTGGTCAGCGCCTTCGGCCAGGCCACCGACCGCCTGGCGGCAGAGGTGGTGGGCTGGACGTTGCAGCAGGGGCAGGCGCAGAAGTTCGAGCGGTGAAAGACCGCGCCTAATGGCAACACGTAGGGCGCATAACGCCTGCGGCGTTATGCGCCGTTTGGCCTCTGTTCCCGGCGGCTCCGAGGCCAACCTTGGCGTTGGCTGTGGCCCCGGCGTATCGGCGTATAACCGCGAAAGGTTGTACGCCCTACGGAGCGCCTTTCGTAGGATGGGTTGAGCGAAGCGATACCCATCGCCACGGCTAGTCGGAAACCCGCCTGCGCCGACCCGGATCGGTCAAGCGATAACACTGCAGGGGACTGCGCGGAGAATCCGGTTGGGTCATTTCTAGCAATCCGGACGCCATCGCCGGCCCCAGGTAGTTCTTCCGGAAGGTTGGCCGGTGCGACAACCCCAACCTGCGCATGATTTCCGAGGACTTGAGGGCTTCTCCCTTGTTGAAAGCCTGCAACAGCTGTTGCACGCTCTCGTTCACTTGATCGGTAACTTGATCGCTTACTTGTTCGGTCTGCGCGACTTCGTCCATGGCTGCCAGTAATGCCCGCAACATGTAGTCAACGAAGGGCGTCGCCTGTGCAACATGATCGGCCTCGGCCAAGGCCGCGTAGTAGGCCTCCTGCTGAGCATGGATGACCGTCTCCACCGGCAAGTAAGCCAACAGCGGATTCCAGCGACTGAGTATCAAGGTCTGCCAGAGTCGTCCCATGCGCCCGTTGCCATCGGCGAACGGGTGAATGAATTCGAACTCGTAATGAAAAACACAACTCGCCAGTAGCGGATGCCAGTCCGTATGGCCCAGCCACTCCAGCAACTGCCCCACCAGCGTCGGGACACGGTTGGCCGGCGGCGCCATGTGTAGCAGTTGGTCACCCCGGTAGATGCCGACACCACCCTGTCGAAAATGCCCCGCGTCGTCGATGAGCCCTTCCATCAGGCTGGCGTGGGCTGCCAATAGATCGGGTTGAGAGGTCGGATGCCAGGAAGGCAGGTATTCATAGGCGCGAAAGGCATTGCGCACTTCCTGGATTTCACGGGGCAATCCCAGCACCCGCTTCCCCTCCAGCACGGCAGTGACCTGCTCGACGCTGAGGGTGTTGTTTTCGATGGCCAGAGAGGCCTGGATGGTACGGATACGGTTGCCGCGCCGTAGTTGAGGCGTCAATGCCGAGTCGCCACCCACCGAAAGCCGACCGACCCGCTCGCAGATTTCACCGACCAATCGCAGCAGTGAAGCGGAAAGGGCAAGCGGTGGTTCATAGGCCTTCATGGCGATATCGGGTCCGAGTCTGCGCAGGCATCCGAAGCGATAGTGCGTACATTGGCGGCACTGCCACCCGTGGCAAACACCGAGCGCACGTTATTGGTTCTCCACCCGCCGCAACAGATAGGTATCCATGATCCAGCCATTGGCCTCGCGGGCCTTCAGGCGCGTGTCGCGGATGTGTTCGGCGACTTCGTCCAGGCGGCCGGCGATCAACAGTTCGTCCGGGGTGCCGACGTAGGCGCCCCAGAAGATTTCCAGGTCCTGGCCGCGCAGGCCGGTGTAGCTGTCCTGGGCGTCGAGCATCACCACCACGTCCTGCACGCCGGCGGGCAGGCCTTCGCGGGCCAGGCGGCGGCCGGTGGTGATCTGCAGCGCGCCGCCGATGTGGTTGAGCGGGATGCGGTGGCGCGCAGCCAGGGCCTGCACGCTGGTGATGCCGGGGATGACTTCGTAGTCGAAGCGCAGCCGGCCGCTGGCGAGGATGGCGTCGAGGATGCGGATGCTGCTGTCGTACAGCGCCGGGTCGCCCCAGACCAGGAAGGCGCCGCATTCGTCTTCGGCCACGTGCTCGTCGATCAGCCGCTCGAACAGCGCCTGCTTGGCCGCGTTGAGGTCCGCCACGCTGCCGGCGTAGTCGGCCACGCCGCGCTCGCGCTCCGGCAGTTCGGCCTCCACCACGCGGTAATCGTTGCGCTCGACGTAGCGCTCGCAGATGTCACGGCGCAGGTCGAGCAGCTTGGTCTTGCTGGCGCCCTTGTCGAGCAGGAAGAACACGTCGGCGCGGTTCAATGCCTTGACCGCCTGAATGGTCAGTTGCTCGGGGTCGCCGGCGCCCACGCCGATCAGCAGCAGTCGTTTCATGGTCATTTGCAATGGTAGGGGCTTTCGCCTTCCAGTTCCTGGTCGGCGTCGATGTCACGGATGATCACCGTGGCCTTGGGATAGCTGGAGCAGAGCGCGTTGCGTACCGTGTAGATGCCGCTGCCCTGGGCCAGGAAGGACTTCTTGTTGAGCTTCTGCCCGTTGGCGTCGACGGCGTCTATCTCGTAGTGGCCGCCGAAGGTCTTGCAGCCGCCCAGCACCAGCAGGCTGGCACCGAGCAACAGGGGAATCGCTTTCATTGCCTCTCCTTGTCTGCGACCGGCAAAGGTGCGAGCCGGTCATGCTGAGGATGTCGGGCCTGTTTCGACAAGCCCGGCGGCCATTTGCTCCCCGCCGGGGCGCTCAGCGCTTGCCCATGGAGCGGCGCGAACCGCGGGGCGCCGGCGGGCGGCGTACATCCTTGTCGTGGGCCTTGCGCGGCTGGTAGCCGGCGGCGGCGTCCTTCTGCGCGGCGAGGGCGGCGCGGGTCAGTTCGGCCAGGGACAGCTGGGCCTGGGCCGGGGTGTCCGCGCTGTCGTCGCGCGGCGGCTGTTGCGAGGAAGTCATGATAGAGACCGGATGAAGATGCGGAAACGGCGCCCATCATACCCGATAGGCACCGTGCCCGCTGCTCCTCAGGCGCCGACCGGCTGGCCGGAAGCCCCCTCCGGGCGCGCCTGGCCGAGGCTTTCGTCGAAGCGCAGCAGGCGCCCGGCGTTGCCCAGCACCAGCAGGGTGCTGAGGTTGTGCAGCACGGCGGCGATCATCGCCCCGGCGGCGCCGAGCAGGCCGAAGGCGGCCGCCGCGACTATCGCCAGGGTCCAGCCCAGGCCGATCGCCACGTTCACCTGCAGGGTGCGCCGGCACTGGCGGCTCAGCCGCACGCAGGTGCCCAGGCGGCGCAGGTCGCTGCCGATCAGCACCACGTCGGCCGAGGCCAGGGCGATGTCGGCGCCGCCGGCGCCCATGGCCACACCCACCACGCCGGCCTTGAGCGCCAGCGAGTCGTTGATGCCGTCGCCCACCACCAGCGGGCGGAAGCCCTTGTCGATTTCCTCGCCGACGCGGTGCAGCTTGTCTTCCGGCAGCGCCTGGGCGCTGACTTCGGCGATGCCCACCTCGCGCGCCACGCCTTCGGCGACGCTCTGGCGGTCGCCGGTGAGCAGCAGCTGGCGGCCCAGGCCCAGTTCGCGCAGCTCGGCCATGGCCTGCGGCGCTTCCGGGCGCAGGCTGTCGGCCAGCAGCAGCCAGGCGCGGAAGCGCCCGCCCAGGGCCAGGCCGGCGATGGGGCCGTCGTGCTCGGGCACCGGCGCGGTGGCGATGCCCAGTTGGGCGAACAGCTCGGGCCGGCCGAGGGCTGCCTCGCCCTGCGGGGTGTGGGCGATGACGCCCAGGCCCTGGCGTTCGCGGATGTCTTCCAGCGGGTGGTAGGCATCGTGGGGCACCAGCGCGGCCAAGGCGCGGCTGACCGGGTGGCTGCTGGCCGCGCCCAGGCTGGCGGCCAACTGTCGCAGCGCCGCCGGGTCTTCCCCGGGCTCGCCGCGCAGGGCTTGCAGGCGCAGGCTGCCGTGGGTCAGGGTGCCGGTCTTGTCGACCACCAGAGAGGTCAGATCGGCCAGCTCTTCGAGGAAGGCCGAACTGCGGATCAGGATGCCGTGGCGCGCCGCCACGGCGATGCCGGCGATGGCCGTGGCCGGCGCCGAGAGCACCAGGGCGCAGGGGCAGGCGGCGACCAGCACGGCGAGCATGGCCTGGGGGTCGTTGGTGACGAACCAGGTGACCGCGGCGATCAGCAACACCAGCACCATGTAGCGCCCGGCGTAGCGTTCCAGCAGGCGGGTGATCGGCGGCTTGGCGCGCTCGGCGCGCTGCATCAGGGCGATCACCTTGCCCAGGGTGGATTCCTCGCCGGTGCGCGTCACCTCGATGCGCAGCAGGCCGTCGAGGTTGATGGCGCCGCCGTAGACCTCCATCCCGGCCAGCGCCTCCAGCGGCACCGATTCGCCGGTGATGGGCGCGGTGTCCAGGCTGGCCTGGCCGTCCAGCACCCGGCCGTCGGCCGGCACGCGGTCGCCGGCGCGCACTTCCACCTGGTCGCCGGCGCGCAGCTGGGCGTTGTCCACTTCCTCCACGGCGCCGTCGGCGCGGATGCGCCGGGCCTGGCTGCGGGTCAGGCGGCCGAGGGCCTCGATGGCTTCCTGGGAGCCGATCACACTGCGCTCTTCCAGCACGTGGCCGAAGATCATGATGATCGGCAGCAGCGCGGCGGTCAGCAGGTCGCCGGTGGCCCAGGCGCCGAGCATGGCCAGGGCGATCAGTTGGTCGGTGATGCCGTGCAGGCTGGGGTGGCGCAGGCTGGCGGCGGCCGAGCGCAGCACCGGCACCGCCACCAGCAGCGAGGCGACGCCCAGCAGCATCTGCGCCACGCCCTCCTGCTGCGGCGCCAGCCAGCGCCAGAGCAGGCCGAGCAGCAGCAGGCCGAGGGCGAGCATGGCCAGGCTCAGCTGGCGGGCGGCGGCGCGCTGCTCGTCGCGGCTGAGCATGGCCCCGGTGAGGTGGCCGTGGCTGTGGCCATGGTGATGGCCGTGGTGGTGGTGTGCGCTCATCTATCGCTCAGGTCATTGGCTCGACGCGGTCTCGTCGTCCTTGAGGAGGGTGGCCCGGGGCGGGAAGCGGGTGTCCGGGCGCTGTACGTATTCCTCGGCCTCGGCCTCGGTCAGCACCCAGATCTGGTTGACCTGGCCGCTGAGGCCGCTCTTCAGGGCGACGAACTTGTCCTTCAGCTGCGGCATCAGGCCGTTGACGATGAACAGGTTGTTCTCGTTGCGGATGCGCACCGAGACCGCCACCGGGTAGCTCACGGTCTTCTGGTACAGGCCCAGGCTGACCACCTGCTTGAGCAGGTTAGGCTTGGGCCGCTTGAGGGTGATGACCGGGAAGCTGGCGCTGTCCACCACGCCCACCAGCATGCCCGAGGGCAGTTCGCGGCCGGCCTCGGCGCTGCCGGCGCCGAGCAGCAGGCCCAGGGCCAGCAGCAGCGCGCCCAGGGGGCGCCAGCGGTTGCCCCGCGACGAAGTGGAAGAGTGCCGGTAAGCGACAGCGTTCATGGAGTGTCCCGCCCTAGGTGTTTTCTCGGAATGTGGGTGTCGGGCCTGCGGCCCTCGGCGAGCCTAGCGCGTCCGTGTGACATCTGTCCGCCCATTGCTTCACGGCTGCGGCCCCTGGAGGATCAGGCGGCCGGCGTCGCGGGGGTCGACGGTGGTGACCGCGCCGGCCTTGCCGAGGATGCCCGGCACCCGCTCGCGGTACAGGCGCAGCAGCAGGCCGGGGTCCTGGCTGGCGGCCAGGCTGGTGATGGTCGCGGTGTCGGCATGGGCCTTGGCCAGGCGCTCGCCGGCCTGGGCGCGGGCCACCTGCAGGGTGCGGTCGGCGGCCTGGGTGGCCGCCTGGGTCTGCCGCGCGGCGTCGTTCTGCGCACTGGCGACGTTCTGCTCGGCCAACTGGCTGGCGGTGAGCACGGCGTTGAAGGCGCTCACCGCCTCGCGCGGCAGCGAGGACTGCACGTCCACCCGCTCGATTTCGATGCCCAGCCCGCTGCCGGCGGCGGCCAATGCCGCCAGGCTCTGGTTGATGCCCTGCTGCAGGTCGCCGCGCAGGCGCTCGCGGCGCTCGGCCACGGCGCTGTCGCTGCCGACCAGTTCGGGGCGGGCGACCAGGATGGTGTCCAGGTCGCGGGCCGCGCACACGCTCACGGCGTTGCGCGCCACCAGGCGGTCGAGCGCCGGCAGTACGTGCTCGCCCTGGAGCACGTAGGCGTAGGGGTCGACCACCTTGTAGAACACCCGCACGTCCAGCTGCACGACGCCGGCGTCGCCGGTCAGCAGGTAGCCGGAGCCGGCCGTGGCGTCGTTGACCAGGCTGACGTCGAGGTCGGCCTTCTGCGCCTGGGCCGAGCGCAGCAGGGTTTCCACCCGGCGCTCGATGACGCGCTCGGCCGCCGGCAGCAACACCACCTGCTCGAAGGGCCGCGGCCAGGCCAGCAGCAGGCCGGGGTTGGCGATGCGCTGCAGGGCGCCCATGCGCAGCACCACGGCGCGGCTGTCCGGGCCGATCTCGCGGACGTTGGACAGCGCCCAGCCGAGCGCCGCCAGCAGCGTCACACCATAGAGCGCGACGAACGCCAGGCGCCCGGCCTGCAGCCAGGGGCTGCCGCCCTCGGCGCGCTCACTCATGCTGCGCACCCGGCTTGGGCGCCGGCAGTTGCGGCGGGCCGTCCACCAGCACGCGGAAGGGCGCGGCGTCGGTGCGCAGGACCAGGCGGGTGCCGGAGTTGACGATGGTGCCCAGGGTATCCAGCGAGCGCAGCAGGTTGTACAGCTCGGGCGAGCCGGCGTAGGCCTTGGCGTAGATGTCCGCTGCCTCGACGCGGGACTGCGCCTCGATGTCGGCGGCCTTGACCGTGGCGTCGGCCTGCAGGATGCGCGCGTCGCGCTCGGCGGCGGAGCGGATCTCGGCGGCCTTGCGCTTGCCCTCGGCGGTGCGCTCGGTAGCGATGGTCTCGCGCTCGGCGCGCATGCGGTCGACGGTGGCGCCGAGGGTCACCGAGGGCAGCGTCAGGCGTTCGATGCCCACCTGCAGCACACGCACGCCGTAGGTGTCGCGCAGGGTCTTGTCGATCTGACCGCGCAGGCGCTGCTCGAAGTCGGCGATGCGCACCTTGCTGCCGTCGGTGTTCACCAGGTCGGCCAGGTCGAAGCCGCTGGCGGTGGTTTCCAGGGCCGAGCCGACGAAGGTGCGGATCTGCCGCGCCGCCTCGTCGGGCTGGTTCTGCACCGCGCGCATGAAGCGCTGCACGTCGTCCGCGTCGGGCTGCACCTGCCAGGCCACGTAGGCCTGGACGATGATGCGCAGGCCGTCGCGGGTGCCGACGTCCTGCAGGCCGCTGGAGGTGGTGCGCAGGCGCAGGTCCACCGGGATGGCCGCCTCGAACGGCACCGGCAGGCGCCAGGCCAGGCCCGGCTGCAGCAGCACCCGCACCGGGTTGCCGAAACGGGTGACCACGGTCGCCTCGCCGGAGCGTACCTGCACCAGGCAGGCGGTGGCGGCGGCGAACAGCACCAGCAGCGCGGCCAGGCCGATGCGCCGCCAGGGCCAGGGCCCGGCGCCGCCGTGCTCATGCTCGTGATGGTGATGGCCGTGCTCATGGTCGTGGTCGTGGTGCGCGTGGTCGTGGCTGTGCGACGAACTCAAGGGGCAAGCTCCTGTTTGGCCGGCTTGCGCGCCGGGTCGAAGGGCGCGGTGAAATAGCCGCGCAGGTCGAGGGTCGGCGCATCGCCGGCGCCCAGTCGATGGTCGATGACCAGGGCGTTGGCATTGCCCAGGCCCTGGCCCAGGCGGGCGAAATACTGTTCCAGCAGGAACGACTGGCCGGCATCCTGCCAGGCCTTGCGCTCGGCGCCGAAGCGCAGGTCGGCGGCCCGGGCCGCGGCCAGCGTCTCGCGGGCGTCGGCATTGGCCTTGTCCACCGCCTGGCTGGCGGCCAGGCGGGCCTCGTTGCCCTGCTCGGCGGCCTTGCCGCGCTCGCGGGCGATCAGGGCCTGGGCGGTGATCTGCGCCGCCTGCACACCATGGTAGGCGTTCGCCGCGCCGGCCGGCGGGTGGATGGCCTCGACCACGGTGGCGAGGATTTCCACGCCGCTGTGCAGCTCGTCGAGGTCGGCCTGCACGGCCTTGCCGATGTCCTGCGCCAGAGCCTCGCGCTCGCCGCCGAGGACGCCGTCCAGGGTGCGCGAGGCGAAGTCATGGACCAGCACGCGGCTGGCGGTGCTGCGGATCAGCGCCGGCACGTCGGCGCTGTTGTAGGTCGCCGCCAGGGCCGCGGCATCGTCCAGGCCGATGCGGTAGACGAAGCGCACGTCCATGTTGACCACCTGGAAGCTCTGCTTGCCCTCGGCGGCGCTGGCGATCACCTGGGATTTCTCGCTGCGGTGGGAGGCGTCCCACAGGCGGTTGGCGCTGTCCGGCGCGGGGCCATCGGCCGGGCCCGGCGGGTCGGCGACGGCGGAATCGCCGGAGGTGGCCAGTTCGTGGATCACGCCATTCTCCACCGCGATCACCCGCCCGAACGGCCAGGGCAGGCCAACATGCAGGCCCGGCTGCAGCACCGCCTCGGGCTTGCCGAAGCGCTCGTAGACGCCGCGGCCGTCCAGGGACACCTCGTGTATGCCGCTGAGCAGCCAGCCGACCAGCGCCACCAGCGCGACCACCGGCAGAAAGGCGCGACGCATGAAGGCGAAGGCCCAGACCTGGCGCAGGTCGATACCGAAGCGCTGCTGCAGCTCGTCCTGCAGGAACTGCAGCGGCCGCGGCGGCCAGCGCAGTTGCCCGGCCACCAGGCTGCGGGCGACCAGGCGCGGCTCCTCGCGCTCGCGTTGCGGCAGGAAGGCGGAAAACACCGCGCGCGCCAGCAACTCCACGGCCACCGCGGCGGGCAGCAGGCCGAGCAATACCAGCAGGCGCACCGGCCAGAGATTGTCGGCGCTGGCGAACAGCAGGCCGGGCAGCGACAGCAGCTGCACGGCGATGACCAGTCGCAGCAGCGGCGCCAGGGCGGCGGCTTCCGGCCACTGGGCCTCGCCGCTGGCGGCGAAGTGGCGCTCCAGCACCAGCAGGCCGAAGGCGCCCAGCAACAACAGCCCGGCGCCGACATAAGCCGCCTGGCCAAGGTCGGCGCCCGGCAGCGCCAGGCTCCAGCCGGCGCGGATCACCAGCAGCGCGGCGACGCAGAGCCCCGCCAGCCAGAGCGCGCCCGGGCCGATGCGCCGCAGCAGCGAACGGATGCCACGGCCGATGCTGTCGAGGAAGCGGTCATAGGCGCTCAACGCCTCGGGGGCCAGCGATTCTTCCGCCGTCTCACGCCCGCCGAACCAGCGCAGCGAGGGCTCCAGCCCCAGGACGCGCGCCCGCCAGGCGTCGACGCGCCAGGCCGACTGCGCCGCCGCGGCCAGCAGCAGCAAGGCCGCGGCGTTGTTGCACAACAGCGGCAGCCAGGGCGAGCGGGCAGCGAACAGACCGATGAGGATCGCCAGGAGGAACAGCAGCGCGGCCAGCAGGCCGCTGCCCAGGGCCAGGGCGAACAGGCGCCGGGCATGCACCGCGGCCTGCTGGAAGCGCGGCAGCGCCTGCAGGTCCTCGCCCGCGGTGTCCAGGTCGACTCGCATCACAACTCCAGAGGCGGCCAGGGGGCCAGCCGGTACATCGGCGCGCAGGGAAACAAAATGTAACCTTATAACAATCGGCGTGAAATTCTCGTCGAGACGCGGCGCAAAGAAAAGCCCCGCCGTCGAATTGCCGCGCGCCCCCGCCCCGTTCTATCTTGGCGAACCGTTCAAGTACCGCCGAGGTCCCCTCCGATGAGCTCCCTGCGCGACGCCCTCGCCCGCTTCCCCCGCCTCGACCTGATCGGCGCCCCTACCCCGCTGGACAAGCTGGAGCGCCTGTCGGCGCAGCTGGGCCGGGAGCTCTTCGTCAAGCGCGACGACCTCACCCCGCTGGCCATGGGCGGTAACAAGGTGCGCAAGCTGGAGTACCTCGCCGCCGATGCCCTCGCCGCCGGCGCCGACGTGCTGGTGACCGCCGGCGCCATCCAGTCCAACCACGTGCGCCAGACCGCGGCGCTGGCCGCGCGCCTGGGCCTGGGTTGCCTGGCCCTGCTGGAAAACCCCATCGGCACCGACGACGCCAACTACCTGGGCAACGGCAACCGCCTGCTGCTGGACCTGTTCGGCACCCGGGTGGAAGCGGTCGCCAACCTCGACGACGCCGACGCCCTGCTGCAGGACGCCTGCGAGCGCCTGCGCGCCCAGGGGCGCAAGCCCTACCTGGTGCCCATTGGCGGCTCCAACGCCCTCGGCGCCCTGGGCTACGTGCGTGCCGGTCTGGAGCTGGCCGAGCAGGTGCGCGCCGGCGGCCGGCACTTCGCCGCCGTGGTGCTCGCTTCCGGCAGCGCCGGCACCCACGCCGGGCTGGCCCTGGCGCTGGCCGAAGCGCTGCCGGAAACCCCGGTGATCGGCGTCACCGTCTCGCGTCCCGACGCCACCCAGCGGCCCAAGGTGGAAGGCCTGGCGCAGCGCACCGCGGACCTGCTCGGCCGGCCGCTGGCGGCGCACTTCGCCGTGCACCTGTGGGACGCCTACTTCGGCCCGCGCTATGGCGAGCCCAACGCCGGCACCCTCGACGCGGTGCGCCTGCTTGCCGCGACCGAAGGCCTGCTGCTGGACCCCGTCTACACCGGCAAGGCCATGGCCGGCCTGCTCGATGGCGTGGCCCACGGCCGCTTCGCCGAAGGCCCGCTGCTGTTCCTGCACACCGGCGGCGCCCCGGCGCTGTTCGCCTACCCGTCGCGGCTGTGAATTCATTCAAGTTATATGAACAGGATATTTCATTATTTTATTGCATAACCATTGACCCCCTATAGTCGCGCAGCCTACTAACCTGCTTGAAACACCAAGAACGAGGGCAACCATGAACTTCTCCATCCTGCGACGCGGTTTCATCTTCGCCGGCCTGACCCTGGCCCTCGGCGCCAGCTTCCTCGGCCAGCAGGCCTCGGCCGACGAGGACCTGCTCAAACAGATCCAGGGCAACGGCGCGATCAAGGTCGGCCTGGAAGGCACCTACCCGCCCTTCAGCTTCGTCGACGAGAACGGCAAGCTGTCCGGCTTCGAAGTGGACTTCGCCGAGCTGCTGGCCAAGGAACTGGGGGTGAAGGCCAAGCTCCAGCCGACCAAGTGGGATGGCATCCTCGCCGCCCTGGAGTCCAAGCGCCTGGATGTGGTGATCAACCAGGTGACCATCTCCGAGGAGCGCAAGAAGAAGTACGACTTCTCCGAGCCCTACACCGTCTCCGGCATCCAGGCCCTGGTGCGCAAGGGCGACGAAAGCAAGTACGACACACCCGAGAAGCTCGCCGGGGTGAAGGTCGGCGTGGGCCTGGGCACCAACTACGAGCAGTGGCTGAAGCAGAACGTGCCGCAGGCCGACGTGCGCACCTACGAGGACGACCCGACCAAGTTCCAGGACCTGCGCAGCGGGCGCATCGACGTGATCCTGGTGGACCGCCTGGCCGCCTTCGACATGGTCAACAAGACCAAGGGCGCCATGGCCCTGACCGGCGCGCCCTTCGCCCGCCAGGAGGCCGGCATCGCCCTGCGCAAGGGCAACCCCGAGCTGCTCGGCGCGCTGAACAAGGCCATCGAGAAGTTCAAGGCCGATGGCTCGCTGAAAAAGCTCTCGGAGAAGTGGTTCCAGGCTGACGTGACCCAATGATCGACGAAAGCCTGCAGCTCGCTCTGGATTCCGCGCCCTTCCTGCTCAAGGGCGCGGTCTTTACCGTAGTCCTCAGCATCGGCGGGATGTTCTTCGGCCTGCTGCTGGGGTTCATCCTCGCCCTGGCGCGGCTGTATGGCCATGCGCTGTTCAGCTGGCTGGCACGCATCTACGTGTCGTTCTTCCGCGGCACGCCGCTGCTGGTGCAGTTGTTCATGATCTACTACGGCCTGCCGCAGCTGGGCCTGGAGCTGGACCCGCTGCCGGCGGCGCTGATCGGCTTCTCGCTGAACATGGCCGCCTACGTCTGCGAGATCCTCCGCGCCGCCATCGGCTCCATCGACCGCGGCCAGTGGGAGGCAGCCTCCAGCATCGGCATGACGCGCGCCCAGACGCTGCGCCGGGTGGTGCTGCCGCAGGCCGCGCGCACCGCCCTGCCGCCGCTGGGCAACAGCTTCATCTCGCTGGTCAAGGACACCGCCCTGGCCGCCACCATCCAGGTGCCGGAGCTGTTCCGCCAGGCGCAGCTGATCACCGCGCGGACCTTCGAGGTGTTTACCATGTACCTCACCGCCGCGCTCATCTACTGGGTGCTCGCCAGCGTCCTGGCGCACCTGCAGAACCGCCTGGAAGAGCGGGTCAACCGCCATGACCGGGAGCACGAGGCATGATCGAGGTACGCAAGCTCACCAAGCAGTTCCGCGGCCAGGAAGTGCTCAAGGGCATCGACCTGTCGGTCGCGGCCGGCGAGGTGGTGGCGATCATCGGCCCCAGCGGCTCGGGCAAGACCACCCTGCTGCGCTGCCTGAACCTGCTGGAAATCCCCAACGGCGGGACCATCCGCGTCGGCGACATCGAGATCGACGCCTCGCGCCCGCTCAAGCCGCAGCAGGGGCTGATCCGCAAGCTGCGCCAGCACGTCGGCTTCGTGTTCCAGAACTTCAACCTGTTCCCCCACCGCACCGCGCTGGAAAACGTCATCGAAGGCCCGGTGATCGTCAAGAAGGAGCCCCGCGACAGCGCCGTGCAACGCGCCCGCCAATTGCTGGCGAAGGTCGGCCTGGCCGGCAAGGAAGACGCCTATCCCAAGCGCCTCTCCGGCGGCCAGCAGCAACGCGTGGCCATCGCCCGGGCCCTGGCCATGCAGCCGGACGTGATCCTCTTCGACGAACCCACCTCGGCGCTCGACCCGGAGCTGGTCGGCGAAGTGCTGGCGACCATCCGCGGCCTGGCCCAGGAAAAGCGCACCATGGTCATCGTCACCCACGAGATGAGCTTCGCCCGCGACGTCGCCAACCGGGCGATCTTCATCGACAAGGGGGTGATCGTCGAACAGGGCGACGCCAAGACGCTGTTCGCCCAGCCCCGCGAGGAACGCACCCGGCAGTTCCTCAGCAAGTTCCTCAATCCTGATCAGGGGCGACCTGAATAAATCTGTAAATTCGATAAATTAGCCCGGATATTTGCGCTTTTATATCGACTCAAGCGGGATCAACATAGCCTCCATGAACCGCGCAGGCCGGCCGACTCGCCGGCCCGGCGCCCCAAGAGGACTGATCCCATGATCGAACGCAGACCCTTCGCCCAGCTCGGTGGCGCCCACCACGGCTGGCTCAACGCCAAGCACCACTTCTCCTTCGCCGAGTACTACGACCCCGAGCGCATGAGCTGGGGCAACCTGCGCGTCTGGAACGACGACGAGATCGACCCGGGCACCGGCTTCCCGCCGCACCCGCACCGCGAGATGGAAATCATCACCTACGTGCGCCAGGGTGCGATCACCCACCAGGACAGCCTGGGCAACAAGGGCCGCACCGAGGCGGGCGACGTGCAGGTGATGAGCGCCGGCAGCGGCATCGTCCACTCCGAATACAACCTGGAGCAGGACGTGACCAGGATCTTCCAGATCTGGATCCTGCCGACGCAACGCGGCGGCACGCCGTCCTGGGGCGCCAAGCCGTTCCCCAAAGGCGACCGCGCCGGCCGCTTCGTGATCCTCGCCAGCGGCGACGAAAACGACGAGGACACCCTGCGCATCCGCGCCGACGGCCGCCTGGCCGCCGCCACCCTGAAGGCCGGCCAGAGCGCCGAATACGCCCTGGGCAGCGAACGCCGCGCCTACCTAGTGCCGGCGGCTGGCAAGGTGGAAGTCAACGGCGTGCTCCTGGAAGCCCGCGACGGCGCGGCCATCGCCGAGGAAGCGGTGGTGAAGGTGACGGCGCTGGAGGACAGCGAGGTGATTCTGGTGGATGTTGCCTGAGGGCCGTGGCGAAACGAGAAAGGGCACGCGTTTGCGTGCCCTTTTTCATTCGTCTGGTGGACCGAAGGAGGATCGAACTCCCGACCTCCGCATTGCGAACGCGGCGCTCTCCCAGCTGAGCTATCGGCCCGAGGTAGGCAGAATCTAGCCCAGCCGGCGGCGCCAGGCAATGCCCCTTGCGCGGGTGCTCAGCGCTTGCGGCACAGCCCCATGCCATCGCCCAGCGGCAGCAGCGAATAGTCCACCCGCGCGTCGCTTTTCAGCGCCAGGTTCAATTGCTGGATGGCGCGGGTGTCGGCGCTTTGCGGGTTGGTTTCGAGTACCCGGCCGCTCCACAGCACGTTGTCGAAAATTGCCAGGCCGCCTTGGCGCAGCAGGGTCAGGGCGTGTTCCAGGTAGCGTGGGTAGTTGGCCTTGTCGGCGTCGATGAAGGCGAGGTCGAAGCTGCCGGCCTGGCCTTCCCTTTCCAGGCCGGCCAGGGTGTCCAGCGCGGGGCCCAGGCGTAGTTCGATGCGGCTTTCGACGCCGGCGTCGCGCCAGTAGGACTGCGCCGTGGCGTTGTAGTCGCCGGGCAGGTCGCAGCAGAGGATATGGCCGTCTTCGGGCAGCGCCTCGGCCATGCACAGGGCGCTGTAGCCGGTGAAGGTGCCCACTTCGAGGATGCGCCGGGCGCCGGTCAGCTTGACCAGCAGGGCGAGGAACTGGCCCTGCTCGGGGGCGATCTGCCAGCGCGCCGTGGGCAGGGCGGCGGTTTCCTCGCGCAGACGCGCCTTCAGCGGGGTGTCGCGCAGGGAGGTGTCGAGCAGGTATTGGTAGAGCGCGTCGTCGAGGTTGAGTGTACGGGTGGTCATGGGCCCTCCTGAAGATCAGGGGTGGAGGGCGAGGCTCTGTACCGCGAGGACGCGCTTGGCTTCCAGGAAGGCCCGCTGCCAGTAGGGGCTGTCCAGGCTGTCCAGGCGCACGGTCCCGCCCGTTCTGGGCGCATGCACGAAGCGCCCCTCGCCGACATAGATACCCGCATGGCTGACGTTGCGTCCACCGTTGGTGGCGAAGAACACCAGGTCGCCGCTCTGCAGGCCTTCGCGGCCGACCACGGGGGCGCGCATGCCGATCATCTCACGGGTGGAGCGCGGCAGTTGCAGGCCGGTAGCGTCGCGGTAGACGTAGCCGATCAGGCCGCTGCAGTCGAAACCGCCATCCGGGGTATTGCCGCCCCAGCGATAAGGCGTACCCACCAGGCCGATGGCGCGGATCAGCACGTCGTCCGCAGCCTGGGAATCGCTGAAGTTGTTCGAGGGCGCGTAGACCACCGGCGGCGGCGCGGGCGGCGTATGGCTGGCGCAGGCGGCCAGCAGGGAAACGAGTGCGAGGGAGATGATGCGGAGGGAGGTATGCATGTGATGGCATCCCCTGTTCAGGAATGCCATCACTTTGCACCGTCAAACGCTTAAGCGCAATACTTAAAGTAAAACTTTAAGATTAGCGCGTTACCGTCTGTTGCGCCTGGTAACCCGGCTCCAGGACGCGCTTGGCTTCCATGTAGCTCAGGCGCCAGTAGCTGTCGTCCAGGTTGTCCACCCGTACACCACCGCCACGGCGGCTGGCGGAGTGGATGAACTGGCCATCGCCGATGTAGATGCCGGCGTGGCTCACGCGCCCACGACCACGGTTGTTGAAGAAGATCAGGTCGCCCGGTTGCAGGTCTTCCTTGGAGACCAGCGGGACGTCCATGGTGATCATCTCCCGCGTGGAACGCGGCAGCTTGATCCCAGCCTCTTCGCGGAACAGATAGCCGACGAAGCCGCTGCAATCGAAACCGGTTTTTTCCGAACGGCCCCCGAAGCGATACGGCGTGCCGATCAGTTCGAATGCGCGATCCAGAATGCTGGAAACCCGCCCTGACGGGTTCCCGTTATCATTTCCTGCCCCCTCGTCTTCTACATCCGCCAGCGTTGCCTGATGGTGGTCAATCTGAGCCCAGCTGCGGGTGGCCTGCTCTACGGCGACCTGCTGTTGACCCGGCTGGGACTCTGGCGAATGGCTGGCGCAAGCGGCCAGCAGCAAGACGAAACTCATGGGCACGAGGGGTGCGAAGCGTCTAAGCATGGGCACGACCGTGTCTCATTAGTTCCATTAGCGCGCTAATTTGCCCGCTCGATCGAGCCGATGCAAGTTTTTTATCGCGAAATGTGACCTAGCAGTTGCGGCAGAATGTCTAAGGCTCGTCCTGCAATTTTTACATCGACCCTCGAACTGAGCTCGGTCGGCGCCGGATTCACCTCGGCGACGAAGCCGCCGGCGGCCCGAGTGCGCAGCACCGGCTCGACGATGTAGGGGAAGCTCGCCGTGGTCCCCACCAGCAGTACGACCTCGAAGCCCTTGCGCAGTTCGCCGTAGAGGCTGTCGATCGCCGCCTCCGGCAGCATCTCCTCGAACAGCACCACCGGCGGCCGCAGCACACCGCCACAGACCGCGCATTGCGGTGGCAGCGGACGCTGCAGGTGTTCCTCCAGCTCATCGCTCTCGGCCCCGCACGACTGGCAGTACAGCGGTCGCAATTCGCCGTGGATCTCGATCAGCCGCTCCAGCGGCGAACCCGCCTGGCGGTGGAAGCCGTCGATGTTCTGCGTCAGCACCCAGCACTCCGGCTTGCGCCGCTGCAGTTCGGCGATGGCCTCGTGGCCGGCGTTGGGCGCTGCCGCGAGGCAAGCCCGGCCGAGTTGCGCCAGGTACTTCCAGCACAGCGCCGGGTCACGCCGCAGCATGGGCCCGGAGATGGCCTGCTCGATGGCGATGCCCTCCTCGGTCACGCCGTTGTACAGGCCGCCCAGGCCACGATAGGTGGGCATGCCGGAATCCGCCGAGAGGCCGGCGCCTGTGATCACCAGGATGCGTTCGGCGGCCTGCACGGCTTGGACGAGCGCGGCCATTGATGGGTCCATGGGCGGGTTCCTGTCAGGCCGGCGTGTCGCCAGCGGGTGGGTGCCGTATGGCCAGGCGCTGCAGGCGCCCCAGCAGCGTCGTCCGTGGGATGCGCAGGCTGGCGGCGGCCTGCGAGAGGTTGCCCCGCGCCCGGCGCAAGGCCTCTTCTATCAGCTTGCGCTCCTGTTCCGCCAGCCTCTCGCGCAGGCCCAGCGCCGGCGGCTCGTCTCCGGCCACCGCCATCTCCTGCGCTTCCTCGTCGGCGAAGACCACCGCGTCGAGCACCGATCCGCCCTGGCCATGCAGCAGCAGGCTGCGGCGGATCACGTTTTCCAGTTGGCGCACGTTGCCCGGCCAGGCGCAGGCCTGCAGGCGCGACAGCGCCCGCGGCCCCAGGGCCGTCACCCGCGGGTTCAGGCTGCGCGCGTCGCGGCGCACGAAGGCCCGGGCCAGCAGTTCGACGTCAGCGGGGCGCTCGCGCAGCGGCGGAATACTCAGGCAACCGACCTCCAGCCGGTAGTAGAGATCCTCGCGCAGGCGCCCCTCGGCGATCGCCTGGTGCGGCGCCTGGTTGCTCGCGGCGACCAGGCGCACGTCCGCGCGCAACGGCCGCAGGCCGCCCAGCGGCAGATAACTGCCGTCCTGGAGCACGCGCAGCAGCTTGCTCTGCAGGGCCGTGGGCATGGAGTTGATCTCGTCGAGGAACAGTGTGCCGCCTTCGGCCAGGGCGAACATGCCCTTGCGGTTCTCGGCGCCGGTGAAGGCGCCGCGGGTGGTGCCGAACAGGGTGCTCTCCAGCAGCGTCTCGGGGATGGCCGCGCAGTTCAGGCTGATCATCGGGCCGCTGCGCCGCGGGCTGAGGGCGTGGGCGCGGCGGGCGAAGAGTTCCTTGCCGGTGCCGGTCTCGCCATGGATCAGCAGCGGCAGGTCGGTCGCGGCGAAGACGTCCAGACGCTGCAACTGCCGCTGCAGGCCGGGGGTGACGCTGAGGATCGGCGGGCAGTCCGGTTCGTCGTCCGCTGCAGCGCATTCCGCCACCACCTCACCCACCTCCATCGCCCCGAGCAACTGGCCGCCGCGGCCGTGCAGCGGGATCGCCCGGTGCCGGTACTGCAACAGCTCGCCGCCGGCGCCGACATAGGCCTGCAGCGTATCGATGGATGGCCGCCCCTGGGCCAGGCAACGCAGCAAGGTGCTCTGCTCCGCCTGCAGCCAGGGCGCGCTCTGCAGCACGTGCATGCCCAGCGCCTGCCGCGGGTCGAGGCCGTCGAGCAGGCCGCTGGCCTGGTTGTAGTAGACGAAGCGCCCCCGGGTATCGACCACCGTGACCGGTTGCCGCAGCCCATCGAAGATCGGCGCCAGGCTGTCCACCAGCCAGCGCAATTCGTCCTTTTCCGCAGGAACCGTCGCGTTCTCGACAACAGCCATGGCAGCCCAGCCTTTTATATCCGTCCGGTTTTCGACAACTGTCCCAGTTTCGACGAAAGCGCGCGAGCCCGCCCCGCTGCGGGTCAACGCCAGGCCAGGAAAACCGTCTGCGGCGCGCCGATCCGCCTGGCGCACGCCTTGCAACACGGCAAGCATCCACCTGCAAGAGGAAACGCCATGTTCAAGCACATCATCGCCCGCACCCCGGCCAGCAGCCTGGCCGACGGCCTGACCTCCAGCCACCTGGGCAAACCGGACTTCGCCAGGGCCCTGGAGCAGCACAACGCCTACATCCGCGCGCTGCAGACCTGCGACCTGGACATCACCCTGCTGCCGCCGGACGAGCGCTTCCCCGACTCGGTGTTCGTCGAGGACCCGGTGCTCTGCACCTCGCGCTGCGCCATCATCACCCGCCCCGGCGCCGAATCGCGGCGCGGCGAGACCGCGATCATCGAGGAGACCATCCAGCGCTTCTATCCGGGCAAGGTCGAGCGCATCGAAGCACCCGGTACGGTGGAAGCCGGCGACATCATGATGGTCGGCGAGCACTTCTACATCGGCGAATCGGCGCGGACCAACGCCGAAGGCGCCCAGCAGATGATCGCCCTCCTCGCCAAGCACGGCTTCACCGGCTCGGTGGTGCGCCTGGAGAAGGTGCTGCACCTGAAGACCGGGCTGGCCTACCTGGAACACGGCAACCTGCTGGCTGCCGGCGAGTTCGTCGACAAGCCGGAGTTCCAGCACCTGAACATCGTCGAGATCCCCGAGGAGGAGGCCTACGCGGCCAACTGCATCTGGGTCAACGAACGGGTGATCATGCCCGCCGGCTACCCGCGCACGCGACAGAAGATCGCCGACCTCGGCTACCGGGTGATCGAAGTCGACACCTCCGAGTACCGCAAGATCGACGGCGGCGTCAGCTGCATGTCCCTGCGCTTCTGAACGGCCGCTCCAGCGGCGGGCCTGCCGGCCCGTCGCGCCGGCGCGGGCCCCCTCCCCTGCGCCGGCGTCATGCGTGGCGGCAAGTGCCGCCACGCCACCGGTTGCCGTTTCGGAGGCGCAAGATGTCGATTTCGGATAAAGGAAAACTCAGCCTGCCGGCGCTGACCGCCCTGGTGGTGGGCGGCATCATCGGCAGCGGTATCTTCAGCCTGCCGCAGAACATGGCCGAAGGCGCCGGCGCCGGGGCCATTCTCATCGCCTGGGGCATCACCTTCGTCGGCATGCTGACGCTGACGCGGGTCTTCCAGTGGCTGTCGACCACCTGCCCGGAACTGGACGACGGCGTCTACGGCTACGCCCGCGAGGGCTTCGGCGAGTACCTGGGCTTCAATGCCGCCTGGGGCTACTGGATTTCCGCCTGGGTCGGCAACGCCGGCTACCTCGTCGTGCTGTTCAGCGCCCTGGGTTCGTTCGGCGCGCTGGCCTTCTTCGGCGACGGCACCACCTGGCCGGCGCTGCTCGGCGAGCTGGCGGTGCTCTGGCTGATGCACGCCTTCGTCCTGCACGGGGTGCACAACGCGGCCATCACCAACGCCATCGTCACCCTGGCCAAGGTGGTGCCCATCGCCCTGTTCATCCTCTGCGTCGCCCTGGCCTTCCGCGTCGAGGTGTTCCGCCTGGACTTCTGGGGCAGCCCGGCGCTGGGCAGCGTCACCCGCCAGGTGGAAACCACCATGCTGTACACCGTGTGGGTCTTCCTCGGCATCGAAAGCGCCACCGTCTATGCCAGCCACGCGCGGCGCGCGGCCGACGTCAGCCGGGCCACCCTGCTCGGTTTCGTCATCACCCTGCTGTTGCTGGTCTGCGTCTCGGTGCTGTCGCTGGGGGTGGTGCCGCAGCACGAGCTGGCGCAGATGAAGAACCCGTCGATGGCCCAGGTGATGGCCGCGGCCGTGGGCCCCTGGGGCGCCACGCTGATCAACGCCGGCCTGATCGTTTCGGTGGGCGGCGCGCTGCTGGCCTGGACCATGCTGGCGGTGGAGATGCTCTACCTGGCCAGCCGCGGCGAAGGGCACACCGCGCCGGCGCTGTTCGGCAGGACCAACGACGTGGATACGCCGGCCCCGGCGCTGTGGCTGACCAACGCGCTGATCTCGGCGCTGCTGCTGGTCGCCTTCCTCAACGCCTCCGGCTACAACGCGCTGATCCAGCTGGCCACCTCGATGGCGCTGATCCCCTACCTGCTGTGCGCCGGCTTCTGCCTCAAGCGCGTGCTGCGGCAGCCGAGCCCGGCGCTGCTGGCGATGGCGACGCTGGGCACGCTCTACGGCGTCTGGCTGCTGTATGCCGCCGGCCTGAAGTACCTGCTGTTGTCGATGATTCTCTACGCCCCGGGGCTGGGCTTCTTCGTCCACGCCCGGCGCCAGCGCGGCCTCGCGGCCTTCGGCAACACCGGGGAGCGGGCGCTGGGCGCGCTGGTGCTGGCCCTGGCGCTGGCCGCGCTGTGGATGGTCGGCAGCGGCCGCCTGGGGCTCTAGTGGTTGACGGTGTACGACAGCATCATCGAGAGCTGGCACAGCGGCCGCCCGCTCTGCTCGTGCCAGGCGTTGAAGGCGACCTGCACGGCGGCGAGGTCCTTCTGGCTGGTGGGCGCCTTGTCGACGATTTCCTGGGCCTTGAGCGCGGCGACCACGTCGTCGCTGGGGATGAAGGTGTCCTTGCCGGCCATGCGCAGGAAGCGCGGCGCCGACAGCCCGCCGAGCTGGTTGCCGCGCTTGGCCAGCAGCTTCCACAGGCCGACGATGTCGGTCACCGGCCAGTCCGCCAGCAGCTTGCCGAAGCTGCCATGCTCATGGGCGATGTCGAGGATCATCTGGGCGTTGCGCGGCACGCTCTTGAGCTTGCCCAGGTGGCGGATCAGGCGGGTGTCCTGCATCAGGTTCTCCAGGCGCTCGCAGCCCATGAGCACCACCTTCTGCGGGTCGAAGCCGAAGAACACTTCCTCGAAGGCCGGCCACTTGGCGTCCACCAGGCTGTGCTTGAGGCCGGCGCGGAAGATGCGCAGGCTGATCAGCGACAGGTAGCGGTCATCGCTCACCGCGGCCAGTTCGGCCGGGCTCTTGGGCTGCGGCAGGCGCGCTTCCAGCGCCGCCGCCGAGCCGAAGCGGTTCAGGCAGTATTCGTGCAGCCATTGGTAGTCGCGCATCGCCCTTCCTTTATTACAGGTTCATCACGTCGACGAAGCGCGGCGTGGCGTTGTCGTCGATACGCAGGCTGGCGAAGTCGAACAGGTTGCGGTCGGCCAGTTGCGAGGGCACCACGTTCTGCAGGGCGCGGAACATGATCTCGGTGCGGCCGGGGGTCTTGCGCTCCCATTCCAGCAGCATTTCCTTGACCACCTGGCGCTGCAGGTTCTCCTGCGAACCGCAGAGGTTGCAGGGGATGATCGGGAATTCCTTGAGCACCGAGTAGGCCTCGATGTCCTTCTCGTTGCAGTAGGCCAACGGGCGGATCACCACGTTGCGGCCATCGTCGGACAGCAGCTTGGGCGGCATGGCCTTGAGGGTGCCGCCGTAGAACATATTGAGGAAGAAGGTCTCGAGGATGTCGTCGCGGTGGTGCCCCAGCGCCATCTTGGTCGCGCCGATTTCGTCGGCGTAGGTGTAGAGCGTGCCGCGGCGCAGGCGCGAGCACAGCGAGCAGGTAGTCTTGCCCTCGGGAATCTTCTCCTTCACCACCGAGTAGGTGTCCTTCTCGATGATGTGGTACTGCACGCCGATGGATTCCAGGTAGGCCGGCAACACGTGCTCGGGGAAGCCGGGCTGCTTCTGGTCCATGTTCACCGCGACGATCTCGAACTTGATCGGCGCGACCTTCTGCAGGTACAGCAGGATGTCGAGCAGGGTGTAGCTGTCCTTGCCGCCGGACAGGCAGACCATGACCTTGTCGCCGTCCTCGATCATGTTGAAGTCGGCGATGGCCTCGCCGACCTGGCGGCGCAGGCGTTTCTGCAGTTTGTTCTGGTTGACCGAAAGGGTGCTGGCCATGGTGCTGTGGAATCCGGGGGGAAGACGAAAAGCTGGTTATTTTACGCGCACCCCGCCTTCATCGGTAGCCTGATGCTAGGCTCATGCCCATGACTCCCGACCTCGACGCCCGCCTCGACCTCGCCGGGCAGTTGCTCGAACTGCTGCGCGAGGCCCCTGAAGGCCTTTCCGAATATCAGTTGATCCAGCAGCTGAAGGCGCGGCATTCCACCCATGTCCCGCATCTGCCGCTGCTGGACAAGCTGGTGCTGTTCCGCACCCACTTCCTGGTGTTCAACGCCCTCTACCGCCTGCGCGATGAGCTTTGCGCCGAGGAGGCCGGCTTCCTGCAGATCGGCCCGCTGCAGATCCGCCTGCTGCCCTGGCAACCCGGCGCGCCGGGCCTGGTGGAGAGCGACCCGCTGCGCGACTACTACCTGGACGAAAGCAACCTGCGCGACACCACCGAGCGCGACGTGGAGAAGCTGCTGGAAAGCTTCTGGACGCGCATGCAGGGCGACGGCGAGAAGGCCGCCGCGCTGGCCCTGTTCGAGCTGGAGGACGGCCCGGTGGACTACGCGCTGATCAAGCTGCGCTACCGCCAGTTGGTCAGCCAGCACCACCCGGACCGCGGCGGCAGCACCACGCGCCTGCAGTCGATCAACAAGGCGATGGAAATTCTCGAGCGCTATTACAGCCGCCCATGAAGCTCCGATTTGCTCTAACCCCAGGCAGGACGCGGCCTTCGGGGCTTTCCTATACTGCGACACAAGGTCGCACGAGTCTGACGGGCACCGGAAGGCGCTGGCCATGCGTCCCCGGCGCGGCGCTGGGAGGCGGCCTGCATAATAACGAGGAGGTTGCCGAGATGATCCATCATGTGTGGGGGCTCTTCACCCATCCCGATCAGGAATGGCAGGAAATCCGCGGCGAAGAAGAAAGCATCAGCCACATGTACCTGACCCATGTGCTGATATTGGCTGCCATCCCGGTCATCTGCGCCTACATTGGCACCACCCAGGTGGGTTGGGTGCTGGGCAGCGCGGGACCGGTCAAGTTGACACCGGCGAGCGCGATCCAGCTCACCGTGCTCACCTACGTGGCGATGCTCGCCGGCGTCGCCGTCATGGGCGCCTTCATCCACTGGATGGCGCGCACCTACGACGCCACTCCGAGCATGACCCAGTGCATCGTGTTCGCCGCCTACACGGCGACCCCGCTGTTCATCGGCGGCGTGGCCGCGCTCTACCCGCACCTGTGGCTGGGCATGGTCATAGGCACCGCGGCGATCTGCTACACGGTCTACCTGCTGTACGTCGGCATCCCGACCTTCATGAACATTCCCAAGGACGAAGGCTTCCTGTTCTCCAGCTCGGTGCTGGCGGTGGGCCTGGTGGTGCTGGTGGCGATGATCGCGCTGTCGGTGATCCTCTGGGGGAGCGGGGTGGGGCCGGAATATACCTGAGGCTTGACTGGCAAATGCAGACCGGGCCCTGGGGGCCCGGTTTTCGTTTTTTGGAGTTTGGTTTCTGGCTTGGCCACAGAGCGTTGTCGAAGTCCGCCCCCTCTCCCCAGCCCTCTCCCTGAAGGGAGAGGGAGCTTGTCCGTACCGGCTGATGGGCATGGTTTCAACCTGAACCTTCGCCTCCAACTGACGCCGAAACACCCAACCTCACCGAACGGCCCCCTCTCCGGGAGAGGTGTGCCAAGCCAAACAGGAATAACAGGGAAACTCCCTTCGCGAGCAAGCTCGCCCCCACAAGATGCAGGAAGAGCACCGTCGTAGGATGGCGTTGAGCGAAGCGATACCCATCACCACCGCCGCATGGGTTTCGCAGGCTCAACCCATCCTACGAAGAGCGCCTCGGCGCAGCCTGCAGCCAGCCTTGCCTGAAACTCCACCCCGCTTGCCCGAACCTGCACGGCAGACGAGCGGCCTGCACAACGCCCGCGGCTCCGGCATAATCGGCAGCCGTCGGAGAAAATACTGTATGCCCGAACAGCTCAACGCCCGTGTCGAAGCCTGCTACCAGTTGGCGGAAAGCTTCTTCCAGCGCCGCTTCCCGCGTCCGGAAGTGAGCTTCCGCCTGCGCGGGCAGAAGGCCGGGGTGGCGCACCTGGACGAGAACCTGCTGCGCTTCAACCCCCAGCTCTACCGCGAGAACCGCGAGCACTTCCTCAAGCAGACCGTGGCCCACGAGGTCGCCCACCTGATCGCGCACCAGATGTTCGGCCCGCGCATCCGCCCCCACGGCGAGGAGTGGCAACTGATCATGCGTGGCGTCTATGGCCTGCCGCCGGACCGCTGCCACACCTACGAGATCAAGCGGCGCCGCGCCACGCGCTACATCTACCGCTGCCGCTGCGACGAGAACCCCGACTTCCCCTTCTCCGCCCAGCGCCACAACCTGGTGGCCCAGGGCCGCCGCTACTACTGCCGGCGCTGCCGCACCACCCTGGTGTTCACCGGCGAAGTGGTCCGCGAGTAGCTTCAGCCCACCGCGCCCGCGGCTTTCAGCGCCGCCACCTGCTCGTCGCTATAGCCCAGTTCGGCCAGGACCTCGGCGCTGTGCGCCCCCGCCGCTACGCCTATGTGCTTCGGCGCCGGCAGGCCGGCGGAGAAGCGGATCGGGCAGGCCATCTGCCGCTGGCTGCGGCCATCGCCGCGGGGCACTTCGGTGACCAGGCCGCGGGCCTGGATCTGCGGGTGCTCCACCGCCTCGGACAGCGGCAGCATCGGCTCCACGCAGGCGTCCACGGCGGCGAAGCGTTCGCGCCAGTCGGCGAAATCGCGCTTCTCGAACTCGATGGCGATCTCGCGCTTGAGCAGTCGCTGGTCCTCGGCCTTGGGCGACAGGCCGCGCGCGGCCAGCTCCGGGCGGCCGATGGCGGCGCAGAACTGCTGCATGAACTGCGGCTCCAGGCTGCCGACCGAGAACCAGCGGCCGTCACGGGTGCGGTAATAGTCGTAGAAGCTGCCGCCATTCAGCGCCTGGGCCTCCATGCCCGGCTCCACGCCGCAGGCCAGGTAGCCGGCGCCGGCCATGCCGTTCAGGCTGAAGGCGCAGTCGGTCATGCTGATGTCCACCTGCTGGCCTTCGCCGGTCTGCTGCCGGTGAATGACTGCAGCGAGCAAGCCCATCACCCCATGCAGCGAGCCGCCGGCGATATCCGCCAGTTGCACGCCCAGGGGCAGCGGGCCGGTGTCGCGGCGCCCGGTGTAGCTGGCCACGCCGGCCAGGGCCAGGTAGTTGATGTCGTGCCCGGCGCGGTCGCGGTAGGGCCCGGTCTGGCCGTAGCCGGTGATGGAGACGTAGATCAGCTTCGGGTTGATCGCCTTGAGCGCCTCGTAGCCGACACCCAGCTTGTCCATGACGCCGGGGCGGAACTGTTCCAGGACGATGTCGTACTCGCGCACCAGTTGCTTCACCACCTCCACCGCCTCGGGCCGCTTCAGGTCCAGGGCGATGCTGCGCTTGTTGCGGTTGAGGTAGGCGTGGCTGGCCGAGACGCCGTCGTCATGGGGCGGCAGCACACGCACCAGGTCCATGCGCGTGGGCGATTCCACCCGCAGCACCTGGGCGCCCATGTCGGCCAGCAGCAGCGAGGCGAAGGGCCCCGGCAGCAGGGTGGAGAAGTCGAGGACTTTCAGCGAGGCGAGCGGGCCTTTCATGGGGAACTCCTGGGTGTGGTTTTCCGGGGCCCCGCGCTCGCGGGGCCCCAGCGAAGCAGCCGCGCCTCAGAGCTTCATGCCGCGGCTGATGATCTCCTTCATGATCTCCGAGGTGCCGGCGAAGATGCGCTGGATGCGCGCGTTGGCGTACATCCGGCAGATCGGGTATTCCCACATGTAACCCCAGCCGCCGTGCAGTTGCACGCCCTCGTCGACCACCTTGCCGAGCAGTTCGGTGGTGAACAGCTTGGCTTCGGCGGCCACCTCGGGGCTGAGCTTCTTCTGGTTGTGGTCCATCACGCAACGGTCGGTGAACACCTGGGCCACGTCCACCTGGGTGCGCATCTCGGCGAGCTTGAAGCGGGTGTTCTGGAAGTGCGCGATGGGCCGGTCGAAGGCCTTGCGCTCCTTCACGTAGTCGAGGGTGGCCTGCAGCGCCGCCTCGGCCCCGGCCACCGCGCCGCAGGCGTTGGTCAGGCGTTCCTGGGCGAGCATGTTCATCAGGTAGTAGAAGCCGCCCTTGGCGTCGCCCAGCAGGTTCTCCTTGGGCACCTTCACGTCGTTGAAGAACAGTTCGGCGGTGTCCTGGCTCTTCATGCCCAGCTTCTTCAGGTTGCGCCCGCGCTCGAAGCCGGGCATGCCGCGCTCGACCAGGAACAGGCCCATGGCGTGCTTGTTGTTCGGGTCGGTCTTGGCCGCGACTATCACCAGGTCGGCCAGCAGGCCGTTGGAGATGAACACCTTGGAGCCGTTGAGGACGTAGTGGTCGCCCTTGTCCACGGCGGTGGTGCGCATGCCAGCCAGGTCGGAGCCGGCGGAAGGCTCGGTCATGGCCACGGCGAGGATGGTCTCGCCGCGGATGATCCCGGGCAGGAAGCGCGCCTTCTGCTCGGCGTTGCCGTATTCGGCGATGTAGGGCCCGCACAGCGCGGAGTGCAGCGGGATCATGAAGCCCGGCTCGTTGATGCGCGCCAACTCCTCGCACATGATCTGCTCGTAGCGGAAGTCCTTCAGCCCGGAGCCGCCGTATTCCTCGTCGGCCCAGGGCAGCAGGAAGCCCTGCTCGCCGGCCTTCAGCCAGACGCTGCGGTCGACCACCCCGGCCTCTTCCCAAGCCTCCTGGTGCGGCACCACTTCCTTGGCGAGGAAGGCGGCGAAGGCATCGCGGAACAGGTTGTGCTCGGTCTCGAAGTGTATGCGCTGCATGCTGGCGAACCCTGGTCGGTGGAAGTGCCGGCAGGTTAGGTGCCAGCCCCGCCACGCCTCAATGACGGCAGCGCTCAGCCTGGATTGACGCTTTCGGTCAAGCGCCATGCCTGGACGGCGGCCAGCATTGACGGTGCGCCGAGGCGCCCTTCGCAGGATGGGTTGAGCGTGCGAAACCCATCGGGCCCTGCTGATGGGTATCGCTTCGCTCAACGCCATCCTACGGGTCTTGTGTTTGCCGGAGGGCGTAGGTGCGGACCTTGTCCGCGATAGCCGGAGGTATCGGCGCGGATCGCGGACGAGATCCGCTACGCTGCCCCAGCCGCGCCGCCCCCCTGTAGGAGCGCGCCCTGCGCGCGAATCGCGGGCAGGGCCCGCAGCTGGGAAATCGCGGTGTTCCCCCTGTAGGAGGACTCCGTCCGCGATGGGCGGTTCGGCGGATAAAAAAAGCCCCGCCAGGCGGCGGGGCTCAAACCATAGGAGTGACGTCTTGCTTCAGCCCGCCATTACCACAGCGGCATGGTGTAGCTGAGGATCAGGCGGTTCTCGTCGGCCTTGTTGGAAGAGGCGCTGTTGCGGGCGAAGTCGCTGCGGGTGGTCGCGTTGCGCCACTTGATGCCGAAGCCCTTGAGCGCGCCTTCCTGGACGACGTAGGCGATGTCGGTGTCGCGTTCCCATTCCTTGCCGTCGTCGCCGCTGGCGTTCAGCAGGTCGACGTTGTCGCCCTTCACGTAGCGGGTCATGAAGGTCAGGCCGGGAATGCCGATGCCGGCGAAGTTGTAGTCGTAGCGGGCCTGCCAGGATTTCTCGTCCTTGTTGGCGAAGTCCAGGATCTGGATGTAGTTCACTAGGTAGGGGTCGGTACCGTTGATGTAGGCGAAGCCGGTGTCGCCGCTCATCTTCTGGTAGCCGACGCCGAAGGCGTGGTAGCCCAGGTTGTAGGTGACCATGGCGTTGAACGCCTTGTTGTCGACGTTGCTGCCGCCGTCGTCGGTGGACTTGGCCCAGCGGACGTCGGACTTCAGCGACTGGCCTTCGGCGATCGGCAGGGTCCAGCCGAGGGTCAGGTAGTGCTGCTTGTAGAAGTCGTCCAACTGGCCGTAGTGGTAACCGGTGCTGAAGTTCTTGGTCCAGTTGTAGGTGGCGCCGGCGTAGTCGAACTCGTTGGTGGTGTTGCCGCTGCGCACGGTGATGTTCTTCTTGCCGCCGGTGGTGACGGTCATTTCCTCGTAGTTGGAGGAGTCGCGGCGGTTGGTCTGGTTCAGCCGGCCGGCGTCGAAGTTCAGGCCGTCGAGCTGGGTGGAGTTGACCGCGCTACCCACGAAGAGCTGCGGCAGCAGGCGGCTGTCGTTGGTCACCACGACCGGCAGCTTGGGCGTCAGGGTGCCCATCTTCAGGGTGTTTTTCTCGTAGCGCAGCTTGAGGGTCGCGCCGCCCTTGCTGAAGTCGTCCGGCGCATCGCCGTCGGCGGTCTTCGGCAGCAGGCCGGTGCCGGTGCGGTCGGCGCTGGAGTCCAGCTTCAGGCCCAGCGCGGCGATGCCGTCGACGCCCACGCCGATGGTGCCGTCGGTGTAGCCCGACTCGAATTTCAGGATGAAGCCCTGGCCCCACTCTTCCTGCTTGCTCTGCTGCGCCTGGGTGGAGCTGCGGAAATCGCGGTTGAAGTAGAAGTTGCGCAGTTCAACGTTGGCCTTGCTGTCCGAAATGAAGTCGGCGTGAGCGACTGCGGGTACGACAATGCTGGCGCCGAGCACGGCCTGCGCCAGGCCGCCCATGGCAAAACCGGCGTAGTTCTTACGGATCATCAGGATTCCCCTTATGGTGTTTTAAGCGTTGAACACGCTGAGCGCCTGGCATGCAGGGCGCGGCCCCCATGGTCTCGCGCAGCCGTTTGGCGGCTCTTCTGTGTTGCGGGGAATCTTGGCGGGGGGTTATTTCAGATCGACTGCATAGATATAAACTTTTTGTTACAGCTGAACTTTTCCGAAAAATTCGACTACGCGGTCATGGGCTGACAGCAGCGGCTGTCAGCGGGGACTGACGCACCGGACGAGCGGCAGTATGCTGTCGCCTCCCCCTCCGCCACCGCGCCCATTCCATGCAAGAACTGCAACCGCTAATCGAACGCTACGGCCCCGCCCTGCTCTTCCTCAATGTGCTGCTGGAGCAACTGGGCCTGCCGATTCCGGCCTACCCGGCGCTGATCGTCGCCGGCGCCCTGGCGCTGCAGGGGCACGGGGTGTCCCTGGGCGAGGCGCTGGCGGTGGCCACCCTGGCCTGCCTGATCGCCGACACCGCCTGGTACTTCGCCGGCCGCCGCTATGGCGGCTTCCTGCTGCGCAGCATCTGCAGGGTGTCGCTGTCGCGCGACAGCTGCATCCGCCAGAGCCAGAGCCTGTACCTGCGCATCGGCCCGCGGGCGCTGCTGATCAGCAAGTTCCTGCCCGGCGCCGGCGCGCTGTCCACCAGCCTGGCCGGCATGACCGGCACGCCGCTGCGCCGCTTCCTCGGCTACGACTTCGCCGGCTCGGCGCTGTGGGTGGGCTCGGCGCTGCTGCTGGGCGCCATCTTCAGCGACACCGTCGACAACCTGCTGGGCTGGCTGCACGACTACGCCACCCGCGGCCTGCTGTTGTTGTTGGCGGCCTTCGCGCTGTTCATCGCCTGGCGCCTGTGGCAGCGCTACAGCCTGCTGCGGCGCACCGCGCGGATTCCCAGGATCAGCGTCGAGGAACTGCGCGAACGCCTGGACCAGGGCGACACCCCGCTGATCCTCGACGTGCGCGCCGAGGCCGGCGAGGACGGCATCCCCGGCGCCATCCCGATGACCCTGGACAGCCCGCTGGATGGCCTGGCCGACAGCCTCGGCCAGGCCGACGTGGTCATCTATTGCGCCTGCCCCAACGAACTCTCCGCGGCCATGCTCGCCGAGCGCCTGCGCAAGCACGGCTACCCGCGCGCCTGGGCGCTGTCCGGCGGGCTGGAGGCATGGCAGGCGAGCCAGGCCCAAGCTGGCGCCGATGGGCTTTCGTAGGATGGGTTGAGCTTGCGATACCCATCGGGCCACGGTGATGGGTATCGCTTCGCTCAACCCATCCTACGGTGTGCTACCTGCGCCATTCCCCCTGCCCGCGCCTGGAGGCACGGTATTTCTCCCCCGTAGGAGCGGACCTTGTCCGCGATAGCCGGAGGTTTCGGCGCGGATCGCGGATGAGATCCGCTCCTACGCTGCCCCGCCCGCGCCATTCCCATTGTAGGAGCGCGCCCTGCGCGCGAATCGCGGGCAGGGCCCGCTCCTACAGGTTACCGGGAGGCACGGTATTCCCCCCGTAGGAGCGGACCTTGTCCGCGATAGCCGGACGATCCGGCGCGGTTCGCGGATGAGATCCGCTACGCTGCCCCACCCACGCCATTCCCCTGTAGGAGCGCGCCCTGCGCGCGATTTCGCGGGCAGGGCCCGCTTACAGGGAGGCACGAATCTCATCCGCAATTGCGCTCAGCGCCGCGAGTGGTCCCGGCGCAGTTCGGCCAGGCGGGCGGCCAGCAGGTCCAGGCCGGTGGCGCGGTCTTCCGGCAGGCGGCGCACACTGGCCTGGGTCAGGCGCATCTGGCGGATGAAGCGCCGGCAGTGGCGGCACAGCAGCAGGTGGCGGCGCACCGCGAGTTTCTCGCGCAGGCCGAGCTGGCTGTCCAGCAGGTCGCTGGAGAGGGCCACCAGTTCCTTGCAGGTCAGCATTGGCCGGTCTCCTCGAAATGCTCCAGGGTGGCGAACAGCTTCAGCCGCCCGCGGTGCAGCAGCACCCGGACATTGGAGAGGGAAAGCGACAGAAGATTACAGATCTCCTGCAATTCCAGGCCCTGGCGCTCGCGCAGCAGGACCACGCTGCGCTGCAGGTCCGACAGGCTCAGCAGGGTCTTTTCCAGGCATTCGCGCAGTTCGTCCTCGGCCAGCAGGGCCTCGGGCGAGTCCGAATGCCAGGCCAGGGGCGCGGCGCTCCAGTGGCCGTCGGCGGCGAAGCGGCTGTCGTCGATGCTGCCGTGGGGCGCCGGCAGGTCGTCCAGGGAGACTTCCCGGCGCACCTGGCGCAGCTTGCTCTTGGCGGTGTTGGCGGTAACGGTCAGCAGCCAGGTCTTGAGGCTGGAGCGCCCCTGGAAGCCGTCCAGGTGGCGCACCACGGCGAGCCAGGCGTCCTGCACCACCTCATCGGCGTGGGCGCTGCCGACGATGGCCAGGGCCACGGCGCGCATGGCGCCCTGGTAGGCCGCGACCATCTCGCGGAAGGCCGCGTCCTCGCCGGCGCGCAGGCGCGCCAGCAGTTCGCCGTCGGCTTCGCCCACCCGGTCAGCGCTTGCGCAGGATCACGCTGCCGATGGAGTAGCCGGCGCCGAAGGAGCTGAGCACGCCGATGGAACCGGCGGGCAGGTCCTCGTGGTACTTGTGCAGGGCGATCACCGAGCCGGCCGAGCTGGTGTTGGCGTAGGTGTCGAGGATCACCGGCGCCTCGTGGGCCTCGGCGTCGCGGCCGAGCAGCTTGCGGGTGATCAGCAGGTTCATGTTGAGGTTGGCCTGGTGCAGCCAGAAGCGCTTGACGTCGCCGACCGGGATGTCGTTCTGCGCCAGGTGCTCGCCGATCAGCTCGGCGACCATCGGGCAGACGTCCTTGAACACCTTGCGGCCTTCCTGGACGAACAGCTTGTCGCGCTGGCCGATGCCCTCTTCCGCGGCGCGGTTGAGGAAGCCGAAGTTGTTGCGGATGTTGTTGGAGAACTGCGTCAGCAGCTTGGTGCTGACGATGTCGAACTGCTGCTTGCCGATGGCCTGGTCGGCGCGCTCGACGATCACCGCGGTGGCCGCGTCGCCGAAGATGAAGTGGCTGTCGCGGTCGCGGAAGTTCAGGTGGCCGGTGCAGATTTCCGGGTTGACCATCAGGATGGCGCGGGCCTGGCCCAGCTGCACGCTGTTCACTGCGGCCTGCAGGCCGAAGGTGGCCGAGGAGCAGGCAACGTTCATGTCGAAGCCGAAGCCCTGGATGCCGAGGGCCGCCTGGACCTCGATGGCCACCGCCGGGTAGGCGCGCTGCAGGTTGGAGCAGGCGACGATGACGCCGTCGATGTCCGCCGCGCTGCGGCCGGCCCGGTGCAGCGCCTCCTTGGCGGCGTGCACGGCCATCTCGCAGAGGATGCCCCAGTCGTCGTTGCTGCGCTCGGGGATGCGCGGGACCATGCGCTGCGGGTCGAGGATGCCTTGCTTGTCGACCACGAAGCGGCTCTTGATGCCGGAGGCCTTCTCGATGAACGCCGAGCTGGATTCGCTCAGCGCTTCCAGTTCGCCTTTGGCGATGGCTTCGGCGTGCTGGTCGTTGTACTGGCGGACGTAGGCATTGAAGGACTCCACCAGTTCATCGTTGGAGATGCTGAACGGCGGGGTATAGAGACCGGTTCCGCTGATCACGACTTTATGCACGGTCAATCCTCTTCTCAATCTGGCTGCCGGCCCCGGCAGCATGGTTAGGCATCGATGTGCCCGCCCGCGGGCCGGCACTGCAAAAGGGGTTCGGCCCGCATGGGCCTGAGGGCACGGCCTGATGACCAGGCAGTGTGCCATCGAAGGTGGCGTGCCGGCATCTTCCACCGCCCAACGGCGACGGCGCTGCGCGGCGCTCGAATAACCGCCGATTATGCGGCAAATCGTCGGCAAATGCCGCTACCGCGGCGCAGTTTTCCAGCATACAGACCTTGTACCGGCCGGTGATTGAAATTCCCGAAAGCCGCTATGGCCAGGCGATCCGGGCGAGTTGGCGGAAGCGCCCTGCGCTCTTGCGCAAATGCCCTTGGGGCGAATACCCGCATGCCACTGGGCAGCTGCGCTGAACCCCGGCGGGAAAACCGCTGTCGAGGAAAGGGGCGCCCGCCGGCGCCCCTTTTCATTGGCAAGCACAGAGGTAGCGATGCTGGTTTCCCTTCAGGCGCTGCGGGCCCTGGCCGCCTGGCTGGTGGTGTTCCATCACTTCATGCAGGTGTTCTTCGATTTTCGCGCCGACAGCCTCGGCGGGCGCCTGCTGTCCACCCGCGGCCAGGTCGGGGTGGACATCTTCTTCGTCCTCAGCGGTTTCGTCATCCAGCTGTCCTGCGCCGGGCGCCAGGTGCCCGGCCTGACCTTCCTGGCCCAGCGGCTGGCGCGCATCGCCCCGGCCTACTGGCTGTACACCGCCATCACCGCGCTGATCCTCTACGCCTTCGGCAACCTGATGCCGGTCTACGGCGTGGCCCTGCCGCAGCTGCTGCTGTCGCTGCTCTTCCTGCCCAGCCAGAACCCCGGCGGCTTCGGCTTCTACCCGATACTGCCGGTGGGCTGGACGCTGAACTTCGAGATGCTTTTCTACCTGCTGTTCGCCCTCTCCTTCGCCGTGGGCGAACGCTGGCGCCCCTGGCTGGTGGGCGCGTTGCTGGCGCTGGTCAGCGGCGTGCTGGCGAAGGCGCCGTGGCTGAGCAATTTCTACCGCAACCCCATCGTCTGCGAATTTCTCTTCGGCCTGCTGCTGGCCGAGCTGTACCGCCGCGACCTGCTGCGCCTGCGGGCATCGGTGGCACTGCCCCTGGCGCTGGGCGCGGTGCTGGTGCTGCTGCACTTCCCCGCCGACCATCCCTGGCGCCCGCTGACCTGGGGCCTGCCCAGCGCGGTGCTGGTGGCAGCCTGCGTGGCGCTGGAGCCCTGGTTCGCCGGCTGCCGCCCGCTCAAGGCGCTGGGCGACTGGAGCTATTCGGTGTACCTGATCCACGTGATAGTGCTGTGGCTGGCCAGCTACTGGCTGCACCAGCGCCTGGGCCTGGGCCCGTACCAGACGCTGGCGCTGTGCCTGCCGGCTATCCTGCTGCTGTCCTGGCTGAGCTACGAATGGGTGGAACTGCGCCTGGGCCGACGCCTGAAGCGGGCCTGGGCGCCGCGCCCGGCCACGGCCTAGCCGTCGCTGCAGACCAGGCGGTTGCGCCCCTGGGCCTTGCCGCGGTACAGGCGGTGGTCGCAGCAACGGTACAGGGCCTCGGCGTCGTCGCCGTCCACCGGCCACTCGGCCAGGCCGAAGGTGGCCGACAGCGGGATGACATGGCCGCGGTACAGCAGCGGGTTGGCCGCCAGGTCCGCGCGCAGGCGCTCCACCAGCGGCGCGGCGTCGAAGCGGACGGTGTTGCGCAGCAGCAGGGCGAATTCCTCGCCGCCCAGGCGGCCGATCATGTCGCCGGCGCGCAGGTGCAGACGCAGCCAGGCGCAGAGGTACTGCAGGGCCTTGTCGCCGGCGTCGTGGCCCCAGCGGTCGTTGACGTCCTTGAAGTGGTCCACGTCCAGCAGCACCAGCACCCAGCGCTGGCCGTTGCCGCGGGAATCCTCCAGGCAACGCAGCACAGCGCGCTGGAAGGCCTCGCGGCTGGCCACGCCGGTCAGCGCGTCGCTCAGCGCCAGGCGCCGCAGCAGTTGCTGGGCCTGGGCGCGGCGGGTTTCGTAGATGTGCACGAAGGCCATGATCAGCAGGCCGCAGAGGATGGCGTTGCCCAGGTCGATCATGCCCGGGGCGTCCAGGCGCAGCGGGTGCTGGCGCAGGTAGAGCAGCGCGGCCACGCCGACGAAGGGCACCGAGAGCAGGAAACCGCGCCACGCGCCCAGCAGCAGGTAGGCCATCACCGGCATCAGGTAGAGCCAGACGAAGGCCGTGGCCGAGGCCTGCGGCATGATGATGATGTAGACCAGAAAGCAGAAGGTGGGCAGCAGGTAGGCGTAGATCCACGGCGTCAGGTCGCGCACCCGCGCCAGGCGCGAGGTGGCCCACAGCAGCAGCGCGCAGACCAGCGCCTCCAGGCCCGCCAGCAGGTAGTTGCCGTTGAGGCACTGGAGCACCGAGAAGATTCCCAGGGTCAGCCCGGTGCAGAAGAAGATCAGGCGCATCAGCAGGCGCTGGTCGGCCAGGTCCAGTCCGCTGGTGCTGGCCGCCGGCTCCCCCGGCGCATTGGCTTTGGCCTTGTCGTGCATGGCTACCTTTCCCTGGCCCCGCCAGGCATGGCGGAGCGCTGGACGAAACGACCGCCCATCCGCGTGGATGGAGTCTAGCCAGTCCGCCCGCCCGGCAGCACAGCCGGTCGTCGCCCGCCGGACGGTGCAAGCAGGGCGACCAACGCCGTGAATTCACGGCAGCTTCATCGCCGCTGCGCTAGCCTTCGAGGAACCCCAACCACGGAGGGCGCCCATGCGCGCATTGATCGCTTCGCTGTCCCTGCTGGCCCTGGCCGGCTGCTCGTCCTACCAGGCCAGGGAAACCGGCCCGGTGCCCGCCGACCGTTTGCTGGGCTTCCAGCAGGAGGCCCAGGGCGGCGCCAGGGTCGAGGTCGAGCGCGACCTGGGCTTCCTCGGCGGCGGCTGCATGGTCGCCTTCAAGATCGACCGCCAATTGGCCGCGCGCATCGCCGTGGGCGAGACCGCCAGCTTCCGGCTGCCGCCCGGCCAGCACATCGTCGGCATCGGCGCCGACGAACAGGGCGAGGGCCTGTGCAGCAAGGGCCTGCTGCGCCGCGAACTGCTGGTGGACCTCGCCGCCGGCGAGACCGCGCAGTTCCGCATCCTCAGCGACGCCAACAAAGGCTTCGACATCCTCCCGGCCCAGCGTTGACGCCCGGGCGAGGCCGCGGCCCCGCCCTTCCCCGGCTTACCCGTTGATGCGTCGCACCAGGCGCGCCTGCAGCTGTTCCAGCTCGGCCGGGTCGGCCTTCTGCGTGGCGTGGATGCCCAGGCCCTGGCCGGCGTAGCGCGGCACTATGTGCACGTGGATATGGAACACCGTCTGCCCGGCGGGCGCACCGTTGAACTGGGCCACCTGCACGCCGTCGGGATTCAGTTCCTCGACTATCGCGCGGGTCAGGCGCTGCACCACCCCCATCACCTTGCACAGCGCATCGGCGTCGACTTCGAGGATGTTGCGCGCGGCGCTGCGCTTGGGCACCACCAGCGCATGGCCGTGGGACTGCGGGAAGAGGTCGAGGAAGGCGAGCACGTCGTCGTCCTCGTACAGCTTGTAGCAGGGGGCGTCGCCGCGAATGATCTGGGCGAAGATGTTCTGCGGGTCATAGGTGCCTTGCAGGCTCATGGCGCTGTCCTTGAGCGGTGGATCGGAGACGGCACCATACCGGCTCGCGGCGCCGCTGGCACCTCCCCCCTGCGCGATCGGCGGCGTATGCTGGGCGTTCGACTTTCAGACCGGAGTTCCCATGCCTTCGCTCGCCGACTTCCCGATCACCCGCAAATGGCCCGCCACCCGCCCCGACGTCCTGCAGCTGTACTCGCTGCCCACGCCCAACGGGGTGAAGGTCTCGATCATGCTGGAGGAAACCGGCCTGGCCTACGAGCCGCACCTGGTCAGCTTCGAGCGCAACGACCAGTTCAGCCCGGAATTCCTCTCGCTGAACCCGAACAACAAGATTCCCGCCATCCTTGACCCCAACGGCCCCGGCGGCCAGCCGCTGGCGCTGTTCGAGTCCGGCGCCATCCTCATCTACCTGGCCGACAAGACCGGCCAGTTGCTGCCCCAGGACCCGGCGCGGCGCTACGAGGCGATCCAGTGGTTGATGTTCCAGATGGGCGGCATCGGCCCGATGTTCGGCCAGTTGGGCTTCTTCAATAAGTTCGCCGGCCGCGAGATCGAGGACAAGCGGCCGCTGAATCGCTACGTGGAGGAGTCCCGGCGGTTGCTCGGCGTGCTCGACCAGCGCCTGGAAGGGCGCGACTGGGTGATGGGGCAGGAGTACGGCATCGCCGACATCGCCATCTTCCCCTGGGTGCGCAACCTGGTGGGCTTCTACGAGGCAGGCGACCTGGTGCAGTTCGAGCGCTTCGGCAATGTGAAGCGGGTGCTGGAGGCGTTCCTGGCGCGGCCGGCGGTGCAGCGGGGGTTGGGGATTCCGGAGCGGGGTTGAGGTTGGGGTTGGGCTGCTCGCGAACGATGGTGTCCAGCTTAGCTACGGAGCGGTGTCGAAGTCCGCAGCCCTCTCCCCCCGCCCTCTCCCTGAAGGGAGAGGGGGCTTGTCCGTGCCGAGAGAGGGAATGGTTTCAGCCGGAAACCTTCGGTGCTGCCGGCTAACTCCAAAACATCCCGTTCGGCCCAACGCCCCCTCTTCCGGCTAACGCCGAAACACCCGAGCACGCCGAACGGTCCCCTCTCCCTTCAGGGCGGGGCGCGCAGCCGAGGGTTAGGGAGAGGGAGCGGAGTCCCTCTCGAACACCGGAGCAGCCGGGAAACACTGTTCGCGAGCAAGAACTAGGCGTCCCCCTCGCTCCTACGAAAAACCTCGTCAGGCCTCGACCTGGCTCCACTGCTTGCTCAGCCGCTTGTCCGACACCGGCACCTTCGTCCCCAGTTGCTGGGCGAATAGCGACACGCGGTACTCCTCCAGCATCCAGCGGTACAACACCAGCTCCGGGTCGCGTTTGCCCTCCTGGGCGTGCTTGGCCTGGCGGGCCTTGTACTGGTCCCAGTAACCGGCCATCTCGCCGCTCCACACGCGGTCGCGCTGGACCTGCCCGGCGACCTTGTCCAGACGCTGTTCCACGGCCTTGAGGTAGCGCGGGTATTCCTTCAGCCATTCCAGCGGGGTGTCGCGGACGAAGCCGGGATAGACCAGGTTGGCCAGTTGCCCCTTCACGTCGTTGAGCGGCACCGTCATGGCCAGGTCGACCTTGCCCTTGAAGCGCTTCTGCAGGCCGTGCCAGAGCTTGAGGATGTCCAGCACCAGGCGGGCGATGCGTTCGGCGTGCTCGGTCCAGGTACCGCGTTTCTTCTCCGCCAGCGAAGCCAGGGCTGCGCCGTCGCGGGGCAGGCTGGCCTCGCCTTCGAGGATGCAGGCGTCCAGGCTGGCCAGGAGGATGTCTTCCACCAGCGCCTCGACGCGGCCCAGTTCGCGGTACAGCAGGCCCATCTCGGTCTGCCCCGGCAGCTTGCCGCGCAGGAACTTCGCCGGCTCGGCCAGTTGCTGCAGCAGCAGGCGCTGCAGGGCGCGGCGGTGCTGGTACTCGGCCTCGGCCTGGGTGGGGAAGCGGTTTTCCTTCACCACCCCGCCCTCTTCCACCAGCGCCGGGTAGACCGTCATCGACAGCCCGGCGATCTTCTGCTGGGCCTTTTCCGCCACTTCGGCGAAGCCCTTGGCTTCCACCGGCTTCTGCGGCTTGTCGGCCTGGGGAATGGCCAGGGCGGCCTGGCTGGCTTCGGCGAAGCGCGCGGTGAGTTCGGCAAGGTCGCGGCCTTCGCCGAGGAACTTGCCGCGGGCGTCCACCACTTCGATGTTCATGCGCAGGTGGCTTTCCACCTGGGTTTCGGCCTCGGCCCAGGCTTCCTCGGCCACGCGGCTGCCGGTCATGCGTTGCAGCTCGCGGCCCAGGGCCTCGGGCAGCGCGCCTTCGGCGAAGGTCATCTTGCCGATGGCGGCGCGGACGAAGTCCGGCACCGGCACGAAGTTCTTGCGGATGGCCTTGGGCAGGTTGCGCACCAGGGCCACGCACTTGGCTTCCAGCAGGCCCGGCACCAGCCATTCCAGGCGCTCGGCGGGCAGTTGCGGCAGCAGCGGCGCCGGTACGCGCAGGGTCACGCCGTCGCGCGGGTGGCCCGGCTCGAAGTGGTAGCTCAGCGGCAGCTGCAGCTCGCCCAGGCGCAGGCGGTCCGGATAGAGGCCGGCGGTGACTTCGCTGGCGTCGCGGGCCAGCACGTCTTCCTCGCGCATGATCAGCAGGTCGGGCTGCTGCTTGTGCTCGCGCTCGTACCACTTCTCGAAGCTGGCGGTCTGGTAGATGTCCGCCGGCAGGCGCGCGTCGTAGTAGGCGAACAGGGTTTCCTCGTCGGCGAGGATGTCGCGGCGGCGCGCCTTGGCCTCCAGTTCGTCGAGCTTCTCCAGCAACTGGCGGTTGGCGGCAAGGCACCTGGCGCGGCTGTTGATCTCGCCGCGCACCAGGGCCTCGCGGATGAACAGCTCGCGAGCCACCGGCGGGTCGATGGGGCCGTAGTGCACGGCGCGGCGGCCGACGACGATCAGCCCATAGAGGGTCACCTGCTCGTAGGCCACTACCTGGCCGCGCTTCTTCTCCCAGTGCGGTTCCAGATGGTTCTTCTTCACCAGGTGGCCGGCCAGGGGTTCCAGCCAATCCGGCTCGATCCTGGCGACCATGCGGGCGAACAGCTTGGTGGTCTCCACCAGTTCGGCGGCCATGATCCACTGCGGCTTCTTGCGCCCGATCACGCTGGAGGGGTGGACCCAGAAACGCCGCTGACGCGCGCCCAGATAGTCGCCGTCCTCGGACTTCTGGCCGATCTGGCTGAGCAGGCCGGAGAGGATGGCCTTGTGCACGGCGGCGTAGTCGATGTCGCGCTTGGGCTGCTCCCCGTCTTTGTAGGAGCGAGCTTGCTCGCGAACGCTCTTCGCGTCTTTGGTCGCCTGGGGTTTCGCAGCGTTGGGTTGTTCGCGAGCAATGGCTGAGGCGCCCCCCTCGCTCCTACGAGAGCCTTCCGGCTTGCCGAAGGGGAGTTTGAGTTCGCGGCAGATCAGGGTGAGCTGGCGGTGCGCATCGCGCCATTCGCGCAGGCGCAGGTAATTCAGGAAGTTCTTCCGGCACCAGGCGCGCAGGGCGTTGGAGCCCAGGGCCTGGCGCTGTTCCTCGAAGCCGCGCCAGAGGTTGATCAGCGCGGCGAAGTCCGAATCCGGGTCCTTCCACTGCGCATGGGCCTGGTCGGCGGCCTGCTGGCGTTCGATCGGGCGTTCGCGCGGGTCCTGCACGGAGAGCGCGCTGGCCACCGTCAGCACTTCGTTCAGGCTGCCCTGGTGGGCCGCTTCCAGCAGCATGCGGCCCAGCCGCGGGTCCACCGGCAGACGCGCCAACTGGCGGCCCAGCGGGGTCAGTTGGCCCTCGCGGTTCACCGCCGAGAGTTCCTGCAGCAGGGTGAAGCCGTCCTTGATCGCCTTGCCGTCCGGCGGCTCGATGAAGGGGAAGGCCTCGATGTCGCCCAGGCGCAGGTGGAGCATCTGCAGGATCACCGCCGCCAGGTTGGTACGCAGGATTTCCGGGTCGGTGAAGGCCGGCCGGCCGTTGAAATCCTCCTCGCTGTACAGGCGCACGCAGATGCCCGGCTCGACCCGCCCGCAGCGGCCCTTGCGCTGGTTGGCGCTGGCCTGGGAGATGGCCTCGATGGGCAGCCGCTGGACCTTGGCGCGGTAGCTGTAGCGGCTGATGCGCGCGGTGCCGCTGTCGATCACGTAGCGGATGCCCGGCACCGTCAGCGAGGTCTCGGCGACGTTGGTGGCCAGCACTATCTTGCGCCCCGGCATGGGCGCGAAGATCTTCTGCTGCTCCGCCGGGGTCAGCCGCGCGTACAGCGGCAGCACTTCGGTATGGCGCAGGTTGGCCTTGCGCAGCATGTCCGCAGCATCGCGGATTTCCCGTTCGCCCGGGAGGAACACCAGCACGTCGCCGGGGCGCTTGCCGACTTCGCGCTCGTGGGCGGCGATTTCGTCCAGGGCGCGGAGGATGCCTTCGTCCACCGAGAGGTCGTCGAACAGCGCCTCGCCGTCCTCGTCCACTTCGGCGGCCAGCGGGCGGTACCAGGTTTCCACCGGGTAGGTGCGCCCGGAGACTTCGACGATAGGCGCGTCACCGAAGTGCTTGGAGAAGCGCTCCAGGTCGATGGTCGCCGAGGTGATGATCAGCTTCAGGTCCGGCCGGCGCGGCAGCAGGGTCTTGAGGAAGCCGAGCAGGAAGTCGATGTTCAGGCTGCGCTCGTGGGCCTCGTCGACGATGATGGTGTCGTAGCGCTCCAGGTAGCGGTCGTGCTGGGTCTCGGCCAGCAGGATGCCGTCGGTCATCAGCTTGACCAGGGTGCTGTCGTCGCTCTGGTCCTCGAAGCGCACCTGGTAGCCCACCAGCGAACCCAGCGGCGTGCCGATCTCCTCGGCCACCCGCGTGGCGACGCTGCGCGCGGCCAGGCGGCGCGGCTGGGTGTGGCCGATCAGGCCGTGGCTGCCGCGGCCCAGTTCCAGGCAGATCTTCGGCAGCTGGGTGGTCTTGCCCGAGCCGGTCTCGCCGGCGATCACCACCACCTGGCTCTTCAGCAGCGCGGCCTTGATCTCGTCGCGCTTGGCGGCGATCGGCAGGCTGTCGTCGTAGCGGATCGCCGGGACGCTGGCGCGGCGCGCCTCGACCTTGGCGCAGGAGGCCTGGAAGCGCTCGACCCACTGCGCCAGCTTGCCGTCGTCGGGGTGCTTGCGCAGTTCGTGGAACTGCCGGCGCAGGCGGTGGCGGTCGCGGATCAACGCGTGGTCGAGGCGTTGCAGGAGCTGTTCGGGGCTGGGCGTTACGTCGGTCATCGGCTGCGCTGGCGTCTGTGCGAAAGGCGGCCGCGCGCCTGGCGGCGGCCGCTTCCGGAAAGGGGCAAAGACGGGATTGTCGCAGAGTAACGCCCCGCGTCGCCACGCCCAGTGCGTGGCGGCGGGGTTTCAGGCGCGGATCAGATGCGGAACTGGCCGACCAACTGGCGCAGGCGCTCGCCCAGGCCGCTCAGCTCGCTGGCGGTGCGCGCGCCCTGCACGGCGTCCTCGGCCACCCGGTCCACGCCGTCGGCGATCTGGTGCACGCTGCGGTTGATCTCCTCGGCCACCGCGGTCTGTTCCTCGGCGGCGCTGGCGATCTGCGCGTTCATCGAGTTGATGGTGCCGATCAGGTTGGCCATGGCGTCCAGCGACTGCCCGGCCTGGTCGGCCTGGCTGCGGGTGCGCCCGGCCATCTCGCTGGCGCGCTGCATGGCCTGCACGGAACCGGCGGTGGTGGCCTGCAGGCGGTCGATCATCTGCTGGATCTCGCCGGTGCTCTGCTGGGTGCGGCTGGCCAGCGCGCGCACTTCGTCGGCGACCACCGCGAAGCCGCGCCCGGCCTCGCCGGCCCGCGCCGCCTCGATGGCGGCATTGAGCGCCAGCAGGTTGGTCTGCTCGGCGATGGAGCGGATTACTTCCAGCACGCCGACGATGCCGCGCACGTCCTGGCTGAGGGTGTCCAGGGCCTCGCTGCTGCTGCTCACCTCGCCGGCCAGGTCGTTGATCTGCGCCACGCACAGGTCCACCTCGCGCTTGGCCGCCTGGCCCTCGCGGTCGGTGTCGCGGGCGGCGTCGGCGGCGCGCTGGGCGCTGCGCGCCACTTCCTGGGCGGCGGCGGTCATTTCGTTGATCGCCGTGGCCACCTGGTCGGTCTCGCTGCGCTGGCCGGCCATCGCCTGCTCCGAGCGCTGCGCCTGCTGGGCGACGTTGCCGACCAGCCCGGACAGTTGCCCGGTGGTGCCGGCCACCTGCTGCACCAGGGTGTGGATCTTCTCGACGAAGCGGTTGAACGACTGCGCCAGCTCGCCCAGTTCGTCGCGGCTTTCCACCGGCAGGCGGTGGGTCAGGTTGCCGTCGCCGGCGGCCATGTCGTCGAGGTTGGCCTTGACGCGCAGCAACGGGCGGACGATGGCGTTGCCGGTGGGCACCGCCACCAGGGCGATGATCACCAGCAGCGCCAGAGCCGAGCCAATCATCAGCGTCAGCAGGCTGTTGATCTGCCCGTGCAGCTGTTCGCGGGCCTTGGCCACGTCTTCCTCGATGTCGTCCAGGTTCAGCGAGGTGCCGAACACCAGGTTCCACTTCGGCAGGTACTGCGCGTAGCCGATCTTCGGCACGATGGCGCTGTTGCCCGGGCGGGTGAAGCTGTAGTGCACGTAGTGGCTGTCGTCCTGGCCGGCGCGCACCAACTCGCGGATGGCGTAGACGCCGTTGGGGTCGCGGAAGCTGCTGAAGTCTTCGCCGATGCGCTCTTCGCTGGTGCCCTGGAAGACGCGCACCGAGCGGGTGTCGTAGCCCCAGAAGTAGCCGCCGTTGCCGTAGGCCAGGCGCTTGAGCAGCGCCACCCCGGCCTCGCGCGCCGCCGCATCGCCTTCGGCCGCGGCCTGGTACTGCGGGCCGACCGCCGCCAGGGCAACGTCGACGAACTGCTTGAGCTGGACCTGGCGGTCTTCGATCAGGCTCTGGCGGATCTGTTCTTCCTGTTGGCCGGACAGCCGCTGCAGCGCCACCAGGGTCACGGCGCAGAGCACCAGGGTAAGGAGCAGGATGGGAATCAGCGCCAGGCTCAGGACCTTGGCGCGCAGGCGCAGGGAGGGAATCACGGTGGCAGCCTCCATAGGCAGGGGCAACGGCATCAAAAAACCCGCCGTGGGGCGGGTTTCTTGTTATCGGCTCAGGCCTGGGCCTTCTTTAGCTCCTGGTCGCGCAATTCGCGACGGAGGATCTTGCCGACGTTGGTGGTCGGCAGGCTCTCGCGGAACTCCACGTACTTCGGACGCTTGTAGCCGGTCAGGTTGTCGTGCATGTGCTTGACCACCTGCTCCTTGGTCAGGGTCACGCCCGGGCGCGGCACCACGAACACCTTGATCACCTCGCCGGAGCGCTCGTCCGGCACGCCGATGGCGGCGCACTGCAGCACGCCCGGCAGGGTGGCGAGGACGTCTTCCAGCTCGTTGGGGTACACGTTGAAGCCGCTGACCAGGATCATGTCCTTCTTGCGGTCGACGATGCGCATGTAGCCGTCTTCCTGGATGATCGCCACGTCGCCGGTGCGCAGCCAGCCGTCCTTGTCGAGGATCTCGTCGGTGGCCTCCTGGCGCTGCCAGTAGCCCTTCATCACCTGCGGGCCCTTGACGCACAGCTCGCCGCGCTCGCCCAGGGGCAGCTCGTTGCCGGCGTCGTCGACGACCTTGCACAGGGTCGACGGGACCGGAATGCCGATGGTGCCGATCTGGATGTTCTGGAACGGGTTCACCGACACCACCGGGCTGGTCTCGGTCATGCCGTAGCCTTCGCAGATGGAGCAGCCGGTGACTTCCTTCCAGCGCTCGGCCGCGGCCTGTTGCAGGGCCATGCCGCCGGAGAGCGTCAGCTTCAGGCTGGAGAAGTCCAGCTTGCGGAACGCCTCGTTGTTGCACAGGCCGACGAACAGGGTGTTCAGGCCGACGAAGCCGGTGAACTTCCACTGCGCCAGTTCCTTGGAGAAGGCGTTCAGGTCGCGCGGGTTGGTCACCAGGATGTTGTGGTTGCCGGTGAGCATCATCGCCATGCAATGGAAGGTGAAGGCGTAGATGTGGTACAGCGGCAGCGGCGCGATGAGGATCTCGCAGCCTTCGTTGAGGTTCGCGCCCATCAGTGCCTTGCACTGCAGCATGTTGGCCACCAGGTTGCGGTGCGTCAGCATGGCGCCCTTGGCCACCCCGGTGGTGCCGCCGGTGTACTGCAGCACGGCCACGTCGTCGCTCTTCGGCGAGGACTCGCGCACGCTCTTGCCGCGGCCCTTGGCCAGGGCGTCGTTGAGCTTGACGGCGTTGCCGATGTGGTAGGCCGGGACCATCTTCTTGACGTACTTGACCACCGCGTTGACCAGCAGGCGCTTGAGCGGCGGCAGCAGGTCGGCGACCTCGGTGATGAGCACGTGGCGGATGCCGGTGCGCGGCAACACTTCCTCGGCCAGGTGGGCCATGTTGGCCAGGCACACCAGCGCCTTGGCGCCGGAGTCGTTGAACTGGTGTTCCATCTCCCGCGCGGTGTACAGCGGGTTGGTGTTGACCACGATGAGGCCGGCGCGCATGGCGCCGAACACCACGATGGGGTATTGCAGGACGTTGGGCAGCTGCACCGCGATGCGGTCGCCCGGCTGCAGGTCGGTGTCGTTCTGCAGGTAGGCGGCGAAATCACCGGAGAGGCGGTACAACTCGCCGTAGGTCAGGGTCTTGCCAAGGTTGCTGAAGGCAGGCTTGTTGGCAAAGCGTTGGCAGGACTCCTTGAGCACCGCGAGGATGTTCGGGTACTGGTCGGCATTGATCTCGGCAGCGATACCTGCTGGGTATTTGTCCTTCCAGAAATTGTCGATCATGGAAGCCCACTCCTAAGCAACAGCTTATCTTTACCGCGTACGCGGTTCTTTGTTGTGTTTGTGCCGCTTTCCCCGGGTCGGGGAGCGAAAAGCGGGCCGAGATTAACAGCTTTGCCAAAACCCGACCAGCACCAAACACAGCCTACCCAGTCATAAAAATGACCAAGAGCAGGTAAATCGGTCACAACCCGCCCATCGGTCGGAAAAGCCCGTGCCAGAAGGGCTGCGGCCTTGTTGGATTGTCTGACAAAGACACTGCCGGGGAAAGCGAGACGAAAAAAACGGAGGCGGGTCGGCGGACCAGCCTCCGTTCGGAGGGTTGCGAGGGCTGATGCGGTCAGGCGCTTTCGCGCAGCTCGCGGCGCAGGATCTTGCCCACCGGGGTCATCGGCAGGGCCTCCTTGAGGACGATCTGCTTGGGCACCTTGTAGCCGGTGAAGTTCTCCTTGCAGTAGGCCTTCAGCTCCTCCACCGTCAGACCCGGCTCACGGGCCACGACGAAGAGTTTGACGGCCTCGCCGGAACGTTCGTCCGGCACCCCGACCGCGGCGCAGTTGGCCACCTTCGGGTGGGCCATGACCACGTCCTCGATCTCGTTGGGGTAGACGTTGAAGCCGGAGACGATGATCAGGTCCTTCTTGCGGTCGACGATGCGCACGAAACCGTCCTCGTCGATCACCGCGATGTCGCCGGTGCGCAGCCAGCCCTCGGCGTCCAGCACTTCCTCGGTGGCCTCCGGGCGCTGCCAGTAGCCCTTCATCACCTGCGGGCCCTTCACGCACAGCTCGCCGCGTTCGCCCAGGGGCTGCTCGTTGCCCTCGTCGTCGATCACCTTCAGCGCGGTGCCCGGCACCGGGATGCCCACGGTGCCCAGGCGCGCCAGCTCGCCGTAGGGGTTGGTGCTGACCACCGGCGAGGTCTCGGTGAGGCCGTAGCCCTCGACCACGGTGCAGCCGGTGGCGGCCTTCCAGCGCTCGGCGGTGGCCGAGACCAGCGCGGTGCCGCCGGAGTTGGTGACCTTGAGGTTGGAGAAGTCCAGGTCCTTGAACTCCGGGTGCTCCATCAGCGCCACGAACAGGGTGTTCAGCCCCAGCAGCGAGGAGAAGCGCCACTTCTTCAGCTCCTTGATGAAACCGGGGATGTCCCGCGGGTTGCTGATCAGCACGTTGTGGTTGCCGTTGTGCATCATGCACATGCAATTCGCGGTGAAGGCATAGATGTGGTACAGCGGCAGCGGCGCGATCATCACCTCGCCGCCCTCGTTCATCAGCGGGCGGCCGTCGGGGCCGTGCTGCGACAGGCAGGCGTCCACCTGCAGCATGTTCGCCACCAGGTTGCCGTGGGTGAGCATGGCGCCCTTGGCCACGCCGGTGGTGCCGCCGGTGTACTGCAGCACGGCGAGGTCCTCCAGGCCGACCTTGACCGGCTGCAGCGCATGGCCGCGGCCCTGGCGCAGCACCTCCTTGAAGGGCACCGCCTGGGGCAGCCGGTAGTCCGGGACCATCTTCTTCACGTACTTGACCGCGGCGTTGACCAGCAGGCCCTTGAGCGCCGGCTGCAGGTCGCCCATCTGCGCCTCGATCAGGTATTCGATGCCGGTGTCCGGCAGCACTTCCTGCACCAGCTTGCCGAACAGGTTGACGTAGACCAGCGCCCGCGCACCCGAGTCCTTGAACTGGTGGCGCATCTCGCGGGCGGTGTACAGCGGGTTGGTGTTGACCACCACCAGGCCGGCGCGCAGGGCGCCGAACACGGCGATGGGGTATTGCAGGATGTTGGGCATCTGCACGGCGATGCGCTCGCCGGGCTTGAGGTCGGTGTTGCGCTGCAGGTAGGCGGCGAAGGCGGCGGACAGGCGGTCCAGCTCGGCGTAGGTGAGGGTCACGCCCATGTTGCTGAACACCGGGCGGTCGGCGAAGCGCTTGCAGGAGCGCTCGAACACTTCCACCACCGATTTGTAGGCGCCCAGGTCGAGCTGGCTGGGCACGCCGGCGGGACGTTTGTCGTTCCAGAATTCCGCTTGCATTGGCTGTTGTCCTCTTTATTACCTGCAAGGCTGTTCCCGGCCGGCTCCCTCGGGCATCCGGCGCTGGGGCACCCGTCGCAAAGTAGCAGTTGCCCGGTGCAGCGCAAATAGTTCGGCCGTTCCCATTTACTTCGTGAATCTTGCGCCACCGCCGGCGGGATGCTGCGCGGCGCCAGGCGCTGCTAGAATGCCGCCACCCCGAGCCGGCACAAGGATTGCCCATGCCGTACGCCGCCTACTGGCTGACCGCCAGCGACCAGACCCCGCTGTACACCCACCATTGGACCGCAGACGCAGCCAAGGGCGTGGTGATGCTCTCCCACGGCATGGCCGAGCACGCAGGGCGCTACGCCCGCCTGGGCGAGGCGCTGAACGCCGCCGGCTGGTCGCTGCTGGCCATCGACCAGCGCGGCCACGGCCGCACCGCCGAGCACGGCGACCTGGGCCACTACGCCGACCAGGGCGGCTGGGGCAAGGTGGTGGGCGACCTGCTCAGCCTCAACCGCCACGCGCGCGAACAGCACCCCGGCCTGCCGGTGGCCCTGCTCGGCCACAGCATGGGCAGCTACATCGCCACCGCCTACCTGCTGCAGCACAGCGCCACGCTGCAAGGCGCGGTGCTCTCCGGCTCCAACTACCAGCCGATAGCGCTGTACCGCGCCGCGCGCCTGGTGGCCCGCTTCGAGCGCTGGCGCCAGGGCCCGCTGGGGCGCAGCGCGCTGATCGAGTTCCTCTCCTTCGGCTCGTTCAACAAGGCCTTCAAGCCCAACCGCACGGAATTCGACTGGCTCAGCCGCGACACCCGCGAGGTGGACAAGTACATCAGCGACCCGCTGTGCGGCTTCCGCTGCAGCAACCAGCTGTGGCTGGACCTGCTCGGCGGCCTGGAGGACATCACCCCGGTGCAGCACCTGGCGCGCATCGACAAGGCCCTGCCGCTGCTGATCATCGGCGGCGAACGCGACCCGGTCAGCCAGGGCAGGCGCCTGCGCGACCTGGCCGCGGCGCTGGGCCGCGCCGGGCTGCGCGACGTGCAGACGCAGATCTACCCCGAGGCCCGCCACGAGTTGTTCAACGAGACCAACCGCGACGAGGTCACCCGCAACCTGATCGCCTGGCTGGACGGAGTCCTTTCCGCAGGCCAAGGCGCGAACCACGAGGAAAAGCCATGACCCAGGTGCAGAACGTTCCCTACGCCGAGCTCGAAGTCGGGCAGAAGGCCAGCTTCCAGCGCCCGGTCGGCGAGCGCGACATCCAGCTCTTCGCCGAAGTCTCCGGCGACCGCAACCCGGTCCACCTGGACGCCGACTACGCCGCCACCACCCTGTTCAAGGAGCGCATCGCCCACGGCATGCTCAGCGGCGCGCTGATCAGCGCGGCGATCGCCACCACCCTGCCCGGCCCGGGCACCATCTACCTGGGCCAAAGCCTGCGCTTCACCCGCCCGGTGAAGATCGGCGACGTGCTCGACGTGGAACTGGAAGTGCTGGAAAAACTGCCGAAGAACCGCGTGCGCATCGGCACCCGCGTGCTCAACCAGAACGGCGAGGCGGTGGTGGAAGGCGAAGCCGAGGTGCTGGCGCCGAAGCAGAAGCTGGACATCGAACTGCCGGCGCTGCCGCCGATCACCATCGGCTGATCCGCGCCCACAAAAAAACGCCGCTTTCCCCCAAGGGAAAGCGGCGTTTTTTATTCATTGCCTAGAAGCCGACTGCGCCGAGATGCTTTTCGTAGGATGGGTTGAGCCTGCGAAACCCATGCGGTCGTGGCGATGGATATCGCTTCGCTCAACCCATCCTACGATGGCGTTTCTCCTGCCCTACCCGGCCCCATGAAAAATCGCAGGCAAAAAAAACGGGCGACCGAAGTCGCCCCAAGTGCCTTGCGTGCTCTGTGATCGGGAAGGAGATCAGCCCTTCTTGTGGCTGTCCTTCCAGATGAAATATCCGACTCCACCGCAGAACAGGACCATCAGACCAACGGTGACAATGCCGGCGAGAACCACTTCGTCGATGAACATGATGCTGGCCTCCTGATTCCCTGTGCGTTTTGAAGATGGGCTCAGGTTAGCGTCGGCCGGGGGCGCGATATTGACCTGGATCAATGGCCGCAAAGCCCCGGTTCACGGGGCTTCGGATAACTGATCCAGATCAAGTTCGGGGCGGGTTGGGATGCGGTGCATGGCCGCGCGGGGCGGCTTCTGGCGGGATGTTCGGAACGGGCGGAGCGGATTCAGCGCTTCTTCGGCTTGCCCTTGCCCTTCTTGCGCGCCTTGCCCAGCGGCAGGGCCTGCTCGAAGGCCTTGCGCACTTCCTGCAGGCGCTTTTCGTGGACGTCGTGGATGCGCTTGTCGCGTTCGGCGTTGAAGTCGATCAGCTTGTCGTCGTTGCTCATGATCAGGCATGCACCAGGCGGAAAGTCAGGTTCAGGCGGGGGGCGACCGGGCGCCGCGTCTTGGCCACCTGATGTTGCCAATAATGCTGCGTTGCGCCGGACATGACCAGCAGGCTGCCGGAATCCAGTTGCAGGGAGTGTTCGATGGCCGCGCGGCCCTTGCGGCGCAGGTCGAAGCGCCGCGTGCCGCCGAGGTTCAGCGAGGCCACCAGCGGGTTGCGGCCCAGCTCCGGCTCGTCGTCGCTGTGCCAGCCCATGGAATCCTGGCCGTCGCGGTAATAGTTGAGCAGCACGCCGTTCAGGCGCTGGCCGACCTCGGCCTGCACGCGCTCGCGGATTTCCGCCAGCAGCGGCGTCCACGGCAGCGGCCGGTGGACCAGGCCGGAATAGCGGTAGCTGGCCTCGGCGTCGCCGTACCAGGCCACCAGGCGCGGCACCGGGTAGTCGCGGCCGTGCAGGTGCACGCTGGGCCGCTCCCAGGGAGTGTTCTCGACCAGCTCGGCGAACCAGGCCGTGGCGCAGGCTTCATCGCACCAGTGCGGGATCAGGCGCAGCTCAGCGTGTTCGAGGTGGATGGGCGCGTCGGCGAAGAGCATGGCGGTGACGGGAGGCAGGTCGGAAAGAACAGCTTACTACGCGGCACGCTCAGACCTCGATGTCGATCCACATGCCCTTGCGCGGCGCCTCGCCCAGGCCGTCGTCGGCGGGCTCCTCCGGCGCCTCGGGCTCAGCCTCCTCGCCCTGCGCCTGCTGCCTGCGCCGCTGGTGCTGCGGGTACTCTTCCTCCGGCGTCATTTCCGCCGGGCGGCGCTCCAGGCCCACGGCGGCATCGCCCGTGGCAGGAACCACCGGCGCCACCGGGGCGACGTCCGGGCGCGAGCGCGCCGGGTCCTGCTGCGCGGTGACCGGCAGTACGTCGCTGGGGATCGGCGGGATCATGGCTGTCGCTGGCTCCTCGCGGGCTTCAGGTTGTCGGCTGGCGGCGGCAGGCGCCGGGGCCGTCGCTACACTTCACGGAACAATCCGCATCCATCCCGGTCCTGGCCGGCGGCGCGGAGCCGGCGCAGGCCCATCGCCCCCCGAGGCGGCGATGCCACCCGGCCGCTGCGTGCGAACGGGCGTCGCTGAAAGCCGCGTGTTCCGTTACCATAGCCGGCTTTTTGCGGGAGGTGTCCATGGCGCAGTATCAACCGGGTCAACGCTGGATCAGCGACAGTGAAGCAGAATTGGGGCTGGGCACCATCCTGGCGCTCGACGGACGGCTGCTCACCGTGCTCTATCCGGCCACCGGGGATACCCGCCAGTACGCCGAACGCAACGCCCCGCTGACCCGCGTGCGCTTCGCCCCGGGCGACGAGGTGACGCACTTCGAAGGCTGGAAGATGACCGTCCGCGAGGTCGAGGAAGTCGACGGCCTGCTGGTCTACCACGGCATCAACTCGCACAACGATGCCAAGATACTCCCGGAAACCCAGCTGTCCAACTTCATCCAGTTCCGCCTGGCCAGCGACCGCCTGTTCGCCGGGCAGATCGACCCGATGCCCTGGTTCGCCCTGCGCTACCACACCCTGGAACACCGCACCCGCCTGCTGCAATCCTCCCTCTGGGGCCTGGGCGGCGCCCGCGCCCAGCCCATCGCGCACCAGTTGCACATCGCCCGCGAGGTCGCCGACCGCATCGCCCCGCGCGTGCTGCTGGCCGACGAAGTGGGCCTGGGCAAGACCATCGAGGCGGGCCTGGTGATCCATCGCCAGCTGCTCTCCGGGCGCGCCAGCCGCGTGCTGATCCTGGTGCCGGAGAACCTGCAGCACCAGTGGCTGGTGGAAATGCGCCGACGCTTCAACCTGGAAGTGGCGCTGTTCGACCGCGAGCGCTTCGCCGAAAGCGACGCCAGCAACCCCTTCGAGGACAGCCAACTGGCCCTGGTGGCCCTGGAATGGATCCGCGCCGACGAGCGCGCCCAGGACGCCCTGTGCGCCGCCGGCTGGGACCTGCTGGTGGTCGACGAGGCCCACCACCTGGTCTGGCATCCGGAGCAGGCCAGCCGCGAGTACCAGTTGGTGGAAACCCTGGCGCAGATCATCCCCGGCGTGCTGCTGCTCACCGCCACCCCGGAACAGCTGGGCCTGGACAGCCACTTCGCGCGCCTGCGCCTGCTCGACCCGGACCGCTTCCATGACCTGGAGGCCTTCCGCCGCGAGAGCAGCCAGTACCGCCCGGTCGCCGAGGCGGTGCAGGAACTGATCGACCACGGCCGCCTGTCCCCCGCCGCGCGCGAGGCCATCCATGGCTTCCTCGGCGCAGCCGGCGACGAGCTGCTGGCCGCCGTCGAGAGTGGCGACGACGATGCCCGCGCGCGCCTGATCCGCGAACTGCTGGACCGCCACGGCACCGGCCGCGTGCTGTTCCGCAACACCCGCGCCGCGGTGCAGGGCTTCCCCGAACGCCAGTTGCACAGCTACCCGCTGCCCAACCCGGTGGAGTACATGGAACTGCCGGTCGGCGAGCACCCGGACCTGTACCCGGAAGTGAGCTTCCAGGCGCAAGTCGACGACAACACCGACGAGAACGCCCGCTGGTGGCGCTTCGACCCCCGCGTGGAATGGCTGATCGACACCCTGAAGATGCTCAAGCAGTTCAAGGTGCTGGTGATCTGCGCCCACGCCGAGACCGCCCTGGACCTGGAAGACGCCCTGCGCCTGCGCTCGGGCATCCCGGCCACGGTGTTCCACGAGGGCATGAGCATCCTCGAGCGCGACCGCGCCGCGGCCTACTTCGCTGACGAGGAATTCGGCGCCCAGGTGCTGATCTGCTCGGAAATCGGCAGCGAAGGCCGCAACTTCCAGTTCGCCCACCACCTGGTGCTGTTCGACCTGCCGGCCCACCCGGACCAGCTGGAACAGCGCATCGGCCGCCTGGACCGCATCGGCCAGCGGCACACCATCCAGATCCACGTGCCGCACCTGGAGAACAGCCCGCAGGAACGCCTGTTCCAGTGGTACCACCAGGCGCTCAACGCCTTCCTCGCCACCTGCCCCACCGGCAACGCCCTGCAGCACCGCTTCGGCCCGCGCCTGGTGGAACTGCTCGAAGGCGGCGACGACGACGCCTTCGCCGCCCTGCTCGAAGAAGGCCAGGCCGCGCGCCTGGCCCTGGAAGCGGAAATGCACAGCGGCCGCGACCGCCTGCTGGAGCTGAACTCCGGCGGCGCCGGCGAGGGCGAGGCGCTGGTGGAAGCGATCGAGGAACAGGACGACCAGTTCGCCCTGCCGATCTACATGGAGAAGCTGTTCGACACCTACGGCATCGACAGCGAGGACCACTCCGAGAACGCGCTGATCCTCAAGCCCAGCGAGAAGATGCTCGATGCCAGCTTCCCCCTGGGCGACGACGAGGGCGTGACCGTCACCTACGACCGCGCCCAAGCCCTGGCCCGCGAGGACATGCAGTTCCTCACCTGGGAACACCCCATGGTGCAGGGCGGCATGGACCTGGTGCTGTCCGGCTCGCTGGGCAACACCTCGGTGGCGATCATCAAGAACAAGGCGCTCAAGCCCGGCACCGTGCTGCTGGAGATGCTCTTCGTCAGCGAGGCGGTGGCCCCGCGCAAGCTGCAGCTGGGGCGCTTCCTGCCGCCGGTGGCGCTGCGCTGCCTGCTCGACGCCAACGGCAACGACCTGGCCGCCCGGGTGGCCTTCGAGACACTGCACGAGCAGCTGGAAAGCGTGCCGCGCGCCAGCGCCAACAAGTTCGTCCAGGCCCAGCGCGACGTGCTGGCCAAGCAGTTCGCCATCGGCGAGGCCAAGATCGCCCCGCGCCACGCCGAGCGCGTGGAGAAGGCCCGCCAGCAACTGGTGGCGAGCCTGGACGAGGAACTGGCGCGCCTGACCGCGCTCAAGCAGGTCAACCCCAGCGTGCGCGACAGCGAGCTGGAAGCCCTGCGCACCCAGCGCGACGAGAGCGTCGCCCTGCTGGACAAGGCCTCGCTGCGCCTGGAGGCGATCCGCGTGCTGGTCGCCGGCTGATCCGCGCCACGCCAAAGAGGCCGCCCCGGGAAACCGCGGCGGCCTTTTTCATGCCTGCCCAATTGGCGTCACCCCGTAGGAGCAACTGTCTTGCCGGCTGCGCCGAGGTGCTCTTCGTAGGATGGGTTGAGCTTGCGAAACCCATGCTGCCATGGCGATGGGTATCGCTTCGCTCAACCCATCCTACGGGGCTTCCCCACCCCCGCCATTCCCAATGTAGGAGCGCGCCCTGCGCGCGAAATCGCGGGCAGGGCCCGCTACAGGTTGCCGGGAAGCACGGTATGCCTCCCCCGTAGGAGCGGACCTTGTCCGCGATAGCCGGACGAACCGGCGCGATTCGCGGATGAGATCCTACGCTGCCCCACCCTCGCCATTCCCATGTAGGAGCGCGCCCTGCGCGCGATTTCGCGGGCAGGGCCCGCTCCTACAGGTCGCCGGGAAGCACGGCATTCCTCCCGTAGCGGACCTTGTCCGCGATAGCCGGACGAACCGGCGCGATTCGCGGATGAGATCCGCGCTGCCCCACCCACGCCATTCCCAATGTAGGAGCGCGCCCTGCGCGCGATTTCGCGGGCAGGGCCCGCTCCTACAGGTCGCCGGGAAGCATGGCATGCCTCCCCGTAGGAGCGGACCTTGTCCGCGATAGCCGGACGAACCGGCGCGATTCGCGGATGAGATCTACGCTGCCCCACCCCCGCCATTCCCATGTAGGAGCGCGCCCTGCGCGCGAAATCGCGGGCAGGGCCCGCGCTCCTACAACTCAGGCATTCCCCTCCCACCGCCGGCACATCCGCCCTCACGGTCTACTATTGACGCTGCGCAAGGGAATCCACCCCGGGGAGAGCTAGAGTTTTCCCACCAAGCCACTCATTGAGGGATACATCATGTACGAGCGCATTCTGGTAGCAGTGGACGGCAGCCCGGTTTCCGACCGCGCGCTGGGCGAGGCGGTCAAGCTGGCGCAACTGACTGGCGGCGAGCTGCGCGTCATCACCATCGTCGACAGCCCGCTGCGCCACCTGCCCGACTATGCCGTCTACTACAACCCCGAGCCGCTGCGCGAAGCCGCGCTGAAGGCCGCCGACGACGTGCTGGCCAAGGCCCGCGAGCAGGTCGGCGACAAGGTCAAGGCGAAGTTCGACCGTGTGTGCCAGGAGCGTGCCAGCGAGGAAGTCGCCGAGCGTATCGAGCTGGAGGCCGAGGACGCCAAGGCCGACGTGATCGTCATGGGCACCCATGGCCGCCGCGGCGTGCGCCGGCTGATGCTGGGCAGCGTGGCCGAGGGCCTGCTGCGCGTCAGCAACCGCCCGGTGCTGCTGGTCCGCGACAAGTAAGTCCAACCCCTATGAAAAAGGCCGTGCGGGATGACCCGCACGGCCTTTTTTTCGCCTGAAGCGCCCCTGTAGGAAAAGCGGAAGGCTACGGCATCGGCGTCATTCGCCCGCCGCCACCGCGTTGCCGCGGCAGGAGTGGAAGATGTCCAGGCCGGGCTGATACAGGCTGGTGCGCACGTCCAGCAGGCCGAGCACCGAGTGGAACAGGTTGTCGTGGCTCAGGTCCTGCTCGTCGCGCTTGCCGGCCAGGCAGCCGCGGTCGATGCCCAGGTCGCGCAGGGTCGAGGGGCCGAACCACATCACCATGGGCACGTGGGTCTGCGCCGCCGGGGCAATGGCATAGGGCGCGGCATGCAGGTACACGCCGTTCTCGCCCAGCGACTCGCCGTGGTCGGAGACGTAGAGCATCGAGGTGTCGTACCTGTCGCTGTTCTTCTTCAGCAGCTCGATGACCTTCGACAGGAAGAAGTCGGTATAGAGGATGGTGTTGTCGTAGACGTTCACCAGCTCGTCCTTCGAACAGCTGCCCAACTGGTTGGTGCGGCACACCGGCTTGAAGCGCTCCATGTCCGCCGGGTAGCGGTCGTAGTACTCCGGGCCGTGGCTGCCGTCGGCGTGCAGGACGATGATGGCGTTGTCCTTCAGGCCATCGATGTACGCCTGCAGGTCCTGCAGCAGGGCCTCGTCCAGGCAGCGGTTGCCGTCGCAGAACGGCCCGGGCTGGTTCTTCGGGATGTCGCGGTGCGGCACGCGCAGGCAGGTGCCCTTGCAGTCGCTGTTGTTGTCCAGCCAGAGCACCTGCAGGCCGGCGCGTTGCAGCACGTCCAGCAGGCTCTCGTAGGTCTTGCCCTTCTTGTCGCTGTAGTCCTCGCGGGGGAACCTGGAGAACATGCAGGGCACCGACACCGCGGTGGAAGTCCCGCAGGAATGCACCTGGGTGAAGTTGAGGATGTCCAGCTTCGCCAGCTCCGGGTTGGTTTCGCGGGCGTAGCCATTGAGCGAGAAGTGGTCGGCCCGCGCGGTCTCGCCGACCACGAAGACGAACAGCGACTTCTTCGCCCGTTGCGCGGCCTTGGCGCTCTGCACCGCGTCCTCGCCGATCTTCTGCACCACCAGGTCGGCCTTCTTGATGCCCAGGCGCTGCTTGCCGTACTTGCTCACGGCGTAGATGTAGTTGGTCGGGTTGATGAAGTGGGTCAGCTTGTCTTCCTCGCGGAAGATCGGCGCGTAGGTGGAATAGAAGCTACCCACCATCACTGCCACCGCGGCCACGCAGGCGAACACCACCAGCACCTTGTTCAGCAGCCCGCGCAGGAACGGCTTGTAGGCCACCGGCAGCGCCCAGACCAGCGCCGAGGGCAGCGCCCCGAGCAGCAGCAGGTAGGCCACCAGCCGGCCGCTGAACAGCGCCTCGGCCTCGCCCGGGTTGGTCTCGAAGACGTTCTGCACCATCACCGTGTCGATGGCGATGCCGTAGCTGTTCATGAAGTAGGCCGCGGCGGCCGAGCACAACGCCACCAGGGTCAGCGCCGGCTTGAGCAGCGGGCGGAACGACACCAGGGTCAGCAACAGGGTGAAGGCGGCCCAGAGGAAGACGCCGAAGGAAGCGAAGAAGGCGATGCGGTACGCCCCCTGCAGCGGCACCAGGCCATCCAGCGCCTTCCAGGTGGCGAGGTTGTAGAACAGCACCAGGGCCAGGGAAAACAGCAGGACCAGGCGGTTGGAACTGATGGTGGGTAACAGGCGGCGGTTGCCCTCGGACATCGAGGCACTCCTTGACTGGGCGCAGCGGAAAGAACGGCATCGCCCGCCGTCGCGGCGGGCGCGCCGAATCTACTGATCAGTTAGTCAAAAAAGTGTCAAATTTGCCACTGAATCGATACAACGTTTGTCGGCTCAGGCCGATTGCAGACGTTCCCGCCAAGCCGGCAACCAGCCCAGGCCAGCGCTGGTGGCGCCGACCGGGCGGTATTCGGCGCCCAGCCAGCCGGCGTAGCCCTGGGCCCGCAGGGCCGCCAGCGCCGGCTCGAAGTCCAGTTCGCCGCTGCCCGGCTCGCCGCGCCCGGGGGCGTCGGCGAACTGCACGTGGCCGATATGCCCTTGCAGCTGGCGCACGCAATCCGCCAGGTCCAGGTCCATGCGCGCCATGTGGTAGAAGTCCAGCTGCGCCGCCAGGTTCGGGTGGCCGACGCGCGCCAGCATGTCCAGCAGATGCTGCGGGGTGTTGAGCAGGAAGCCGGGCATGTCGTGCAGGTTGATCGCCTCCATCAGCACCGCGACGCCGCGCCCGGCGAAGGCCTCGGCGGTCTGCCGCAGGTGTTCGGCCAGCAGCGCCAGCGCCTGCTCGCGTTCGACGCCCTCGGCCAGGCGCCCGGCCAGCACGTTGATCTTCTGCGGCCGCAGCACCTCGGCGTACTCCAGGGCCTGGCGCAGCCCGGCGGCGAACTGCGCCTCGCGCCCCGGCACCGCGGCCAGCCCGGCGCCGCCCTGCATCAGGTCGCCGGCCGGCAGGTTGAACAGCACCAGCGGCATGCCGTTGCTCTGCAGTTGGGCCTGCAATGCCGCGGCCGGCACCTCGTAGGGAAACTGGATCTCCACCCCGGCGAAACCGGCCTCGGCGGCGGCGCGCACGCGTTCCAGCAACGGCAGCTCGGTGAACAGCAGGGACAGGTTGGCGCAGATCGGCATGGCGGCTTTCCTCACTCGCGGGGTTGGCGGTACTGCTCGACCAGGGTGGCCGGGTCGTGCTCCAGGTGGCCCTGGCTGCCGTGCAGGCGCATCAGCTGCGCGGCCAGGCCGCTCATGGGCGTGGCCGAGCCCTGCTCGCGGGCCAGCTTCACCGCGGTGTCCAGGTCCTTGAGCAGGGTGCGCACGTGCCACTTGATGGGTTCGAAGCGGCTCTCGGCCATCTGCGGGGCGAGGATCTGCAAGGGCTTGGAGTCGGCGAAACCACCGGCCAGGGCCGGGGCGATCAGGCTGGCGTCGACCCCGGCGCTCTCCGCCAGGGCCACCACTTCGGCGATCACCAGGGCGTTGCAGGCGACGATCATCTGGTTGCACACCTTGGTCACCTGGCCGGCGCCGACCTCGCCCATGCGCGTCAAGCGCTGGCCGAGGTGGGCGAGGACGGGGCGGACGCGCTCGATGTCCTCCACCCGGCCGCCGGCCATGATCGCCAGGCTACCGGCCTCGGCGCCCGGGGTGCCGCCGGAGACCGGCGCATCGACCCAGCGCATGCCGCTGCGGGATTCGAGTTCGGCGGCCATCTCGCGGGTGGCGGCCGGTTCCAGGCTGGAGAAGTCCACCAGCAACTGCCCCGGTTTCGCCCCTTCGACGATGCCGCCGGAGCCGAACACCACCTCGCGCACGGCGGCGGTGTCGGCCAGGCAGAGCATGACGATCTCGGCATCCGCGCACAGCTGCGCGGGGCTCTGCGCGGCGCGGGCGCCCTCCCCGGCCAGCAGCTCGCGCTTGGCGGCGGAGCGGTTCCACACGGTCAACGGGTAGCCGGCGGCCAGCAGGCGGCGGCTCATGGGCACGCCCATCAGGCCTAGGCCGGCGAAGGCAATGGAGGGCAAGGCAGACATGGATGGCTCCTGTCGGGCAAAATGGCGGGCACGGGGACGGCCATCTTAACCGTCCACCGCCGCCTTCGCCGAGCCTGCGAGCCCGCCGCCGTGGTCATTTCCACGCGCACCGGCAGACCGCCACTATACTTCCCAGGCTTTTTCCGCTATTGAACCGGAGACTGCTCCCATGCTGAAACGCACCCTGGCGCTCGCCGCCTGTTTTGCGCTGTCCCTTTCCGCCAGCTTCACCCAGGCCGAAACCCTGAAGGAACTGAAGGTCTCGGCGATCCCCGACGAAGCCCCCACCGAGCTGTTGCGCAAGTTCAAGCCGCTGGGCGAATACCTGCAGGAACGCCTGGGCATGCCGGTGAAGTTCATCCCGGTGTCCGACTACGCCGGCGTGGTCGAGGCCCTGGCCGCCGACCGCCTGGACATGGCCTGGCTGGGCGGCTTCACCTTCGTCCAGGCGCGGCTGAAGACCGGCAACGCAATCCCGCTGGTGCAGCGCGAGCAGGACCAGCAGTTCACCAGCAAATTCATCAGCGCCGACCCGCACGTGAAGTCGCTGCAGGACCTCAAGGGCAAGACCTTCGCCTTCGGCTCGGTGTCCTCCACCTCCGGCAGCCTGATGCCGCGCTACTTCATGCAGAAGGACGGCATCGTCCCCGAGCAGTTCTTCTCCCGCGTGGCCTACTCCGGCGCCCACGACGCCACCGTGGCCTGGGTCCAGGCCGGCAAGGTGGACGCCGGCGTGCTCAACGCCTCGGTGTGGCAGAAGCTGGTGGACGCCGGCAAGGTCGACACCGACAAGGTGAAGGTCTTCGCCACCACCCCGACCTACTACGACTACAACTGGACGGTGCGCGGCAACCTCGACCCGGCCCTGGCCGAGAAGATCAAGCAGGCCTTCCTCGACCTCGACCCGAGCAAGCCGCGCGACAAGGCCATCCTCGACCTGCAGGCGGCCAGCCGCTTCATCGAGACCAAGCCCGAGAACTACAAGGGCATCGAGGAGTCGGCCCGCGCCGCCGGCCTGTTGAAGTGAGCCTGCGCCTGACCGGCGTGGAGCACCAGCACGCCAACGGCCAGCGCGCCCTCGCCGGCATCGACCTGAGCGTCGAGGCCGGCGAGCGGGTGGCGATCATCGGCCCCTCGGGCGCCGGCAAGACCACCCTGCTGCGCGTGCTGGCCACCGCGCTGAAGCCCAGCCATGGCGAGATCGAACTGCTCGGCAGCCGGCCCTGGCGCCTGGGCGCCCGGGCCCGCCAGCGCCTGCGCGCGCGCATCGGCCTGATCCACCAGGCGCCGCCGCTGCCGCCTCGCCAGCGGGTGGTCAACGCCGTGCTGGCCGGGCGCCTCGGCCAGTGGCCGCTGTGGAAGAGCCTGGCCAGCCTGCTCTACCCGCTGGACATCGACGGCGCCCGCGAGGCTCTGCGCAGCCTGGACCTGGCCGACAAGCTGTTCCAGCGCTGCGACCAGCTTTCCGGCGGCCAGCTGCAGCGCGTCGGCATCGCCCGCGCGCTGTACCAGCAGCCGCAGCTGCTGCTGGCCGACGAGCCGGTCTCGGCGATGGACCCGGTGCTCGCCGGGCACACCCTCGACCTGCTCACCCGCGAGGCCGCCAACCGTGGCCTGACGCTGTTGGCCAGCCTGCATGCGGTGGACCTGGCGCTGGCGCACTTCCCGCGCATCGTCGGCATCCGCGACGGGCGCATCGTCTTCGACAAGCCGGCCGCCAGCGTCAGCCCGGACGACCTGCAGCAGCTCTACGCCAACGAGCAGCTGAGCCTGGATGCCCCGGCGCCGGTCGAGCCCCTGCACGTGGTGCAGATCCCGCGATGCTGAAACCCCGCGACCCCGCCGCCCTGCCGCGGCTGCTGCTGACCGCCCTGGCGCTGCTGTTGTTGTGGCCCGGCCTGCGCCTGAGCGAACTGGACATCCCCGGCCTGTTCAGCGGCGACAACGCGCGCACCATGGCCGGCTTCCTCGCCGGCTTCTGGCCGCCGGCCCACGACGCCGAATTCCTCGCCATCCTCGGCCGCGCCACCCTGGAAACCCTGGCCATCGCCACCGCCGGCATGGCCCTGGCCTGGCTGATCGCCTTCCCCGCGGCGCTGCTGGCCACCCGCGCGCTATCGCTGTCCGCCCTGCCCCGCGGCGGCCTGCCGGCCTGGTGGGCACGGGCCCTGCGCTGGCCGGTGCGGCTGCTGCTGATCGTGCTGCGCAGCATCCCGGAGATCGTCTGGGCGCTGCTGTTCGTCCGCGCCGTCGGCCTGGGCCCCACCGCCGGCGTCATGGCCATCGCCATCACCTACGGCGGCATGCTCGGCAAGGTCTACGCGGAAATCTTCGAATCGGTGGACCCGCGCCCCACCCGCGCGCTGCTGCTGGGCGGCGGCTCGCGCCTGGGCGCCTTCGCCTACGGCCTGCTGCCCCAGGCGGCGAGCGAGATGATCTCCTACACCGTGTACCGCTGGGAGTGCGCCATCCGCGCCTCGGTGGTCATGGGCTTCGTCGGCGCCGGCGGGCTCGGCCAGCAGGTCGACCTGTCGCTGCGCATGTTCGCCGGCGGCGAGGTGGCGAGCATCCTGCTGACCTTCCTGCTGCTGGTGCTGGGCGCCGACCAGCTGAGCCGCTTCCTGCGCCGGAGGCTGGAATGAACCGCGCCCGCGCAGGTCTCTTGCGCGCCATCGGCTGGAGCCTGGCGATCCTGCTCGCGGTGGTGGCCTCCTTCGTCTACCTGCAAGTCGACAGCGACGGCCTGCTCAGCGGCGAAGGCTTGCGGCAGATGCTCGGCTACGCCAGCGACTTCTTCCCGCCGGACCTGTCCGCCACGCACCTGAGCGCGGTAGGCCGCGGCGCCCTGGAAACCCTGGCCATGTCGGCCCTGGGCACATTGCTCGCGGCCGTGTTGGGGATGCTCTTCGCGCTACCGGCCGCTGGCCGCTTCGGCGCCGCCGCGCAGAGCCTGGCGCGCTTCGTCCTCAACGCCCTGCGCGCGGTGCCGGAACTGGTGTGGGGCGCGCTCATGGTGCTGGCCGCGGGCCTGGGCCCCAACGCCGGCACCCTGGCCCTGGCCCTGCACACCGGCGGCGTGCTCGGCCGGCTGTTCGCCGAGGCCCTGGAAAATACCCCGGCCGAACCCGCCGAAGCCCTGCGCCTGGGCGGCACCGGGCGGGTCGCGGCCTTCGCCTACGGCACCCTGCCGGCGGTCTGGCCGCAACTAGTGGCCTACATCCTCTATCGCTGGGAGAACAACATCCGCATGGCCAGCGTGCTCGGCTTCGTCGGCGCCGGCGGCCTGGGGCAGATGCTCTACTTCAGCCTCAGCCTGTTCCAGCAGGCCCAGGCGGCCACGGTGATCCTCGCCATGCTGGTGCTGGTGCTGGGCGTAGACAGCCTCAGCGCCTGGGCGCGGCAGCGGTGGGTCAGCGCCTGAGGGCGGCTAGCGGGAGCGGTATTTCCAGAGCAGGAACGACAAGCGGGCGATGCGCTTTACGTATCGCATGGCGAACAGAGCCAGAAGCAGGGATACCACCAAGGCAACGGTGGCCACGAAATCCATGAAGTTTTCCATGCCATACAGGCCCATGGCATTGCTTGCCCAGTCCAATACCTTGACGGGTTGTGGGCTATACAAAAAACGTCCTACGAAGGGGAGAAATAAATAGATAAGGCCTGCAGTAGCGGCGATGTACAAAGATGCAAGGATTATCCATCTCATACCACTCGGAACACTCCCAGAACAGGTTTCCATCAGTTGACGCACATTTCAATGCAGCCTGAAGCTCATCGAACGGGTCCCACGCAAGCTCTGCTGCTTCTCCGAGCCCTCGCCGGGTGCAATCTGAAATTTCCTCATCGGATGCAGTATGACACCGGCCCTGCCGGCGCAACCGCGGACGGTTATGCGCCCTACTGCCTCTGCGAGGAACGAATCGGAGAGGACTCCGTCCGCGATTCACGCACAGGGCGCACTCCTGCCACTGGGGCCGAGGCTAACCCCGTAGGATGGCGTTGAGCGAAGCGATACCCATCGCCATAGCCACATGGGTTTCTTAAGCTCAATCCACTTACAAAAAGCGCCTCAGGGCAGCTAACCAAACAGTTGCCATTACCGCTGAACCATGGAAACGGCGTATAGCCGAGTCAGCAAGTACCCCGGTGTTCCGACTATCAAAAGTGGCGCATCATCGGGAGCGGTGTTTCCAGAGCAGGCACAGCAAATAGGCAATGCGCCTTACATATCGCATTGCGAATATGGCCAATAGCAGAGAGGCGAAAAGGACGACGGTGATATAGAAATTCTGAACTCCCTCCATGCTATGGATGCCCAGCGACTTGGTTAACCAGAACAAAACATCCGTGGACCACGAGGCATAGAAGATGCGCGCCAAACACCATGCAAAAACATAAGTGAGGCCCGCAGTGGCAGGGATGTACAAGAGTACAAAAGCTATCCACTTCATACTACTCGAAGCACTCCATAAGCACGGCTTCCATCAGCAAGAATAAGTGGCAAGGTACATTTCAATGCGGCCCGGAGCCAATCGAACTGAGTCGGGTACATCAATGTCACGCAACCTTTGCTGCTTCTCCGAGGTCCCATTGGGTGCAGTCTGAAATTGCCTCGTCTGATGTTCTGAACAAACGTCCAGTCATCAAACACTCCATCATCTCTGTAGAGCGAAAACCAGCGCTCATGATCGACGCCGAAGACACGATCTAAGCTGTTGTAAAGCCAGCCGAGGCGCCCCCCGGACTGGCGATCGAGTATGTAGTAACGTCCCCGGGGCAGAGGTCCTTCATCCACCTTTGCGACGAACCTCGGATCATTTCGTGCTGCCCCATATCCAGAAAAGGCCGGAAATCGCCCCACCCCGCCACAATCCAGATCACTGAACAGTTGGCCATTTAGTCTGAATGTGCAGTAAACGGGCACGCCGATGCACTCCGAGTAGCTTTGATGGCCACCCAGGCTGCCCCTGCCGTTGATTGGAAAATATCGCCGGGATCCTCGAATCGTTTCGGAAAGGTCCGTTATCAGTTATGAAATCAGCGCATAGGGCGAATAACGCGAAGCGTTATCCGCCGATTGGAGGGTTCATATTGCAGCCGGAGTGCCCATTGGAAACCGCTACCCATGTCTCCCGGCAGAACACCTGCGAAACCCATGCTGCCGTGACGATGGGTATCGCTTCGCTCAACACCATCCTACGACGGTGTTTCTCCTGCGCCTTGCGGGAGACGCCGTCCGCGGTTACCGGTGGCAACCCAGCGGTTTCGCGCCCATGAAAAAGCCCGGCACACGCCGGGCTTCTTCGTATCGCGGCTCACTCACCGCCATGGAGCACCTTGTCCAGGTCCACCGGATCCCCCGGATGGGTCCCCAGCTTGACGCGGATGTCCTCGAACATCGCATCGTATTCCTTGTGGATACGCACGATCGGCCCGAAGCGCGGGTGCAGGCCATGCTTCTGCGCAATGCGGGTGGCATCGCTGGCGAAGTTGAAGGCCTGGTCCTTGGGCATGTCGAACTCTTCCTTGAAGGCATTGCCGTCGATGCTGCCGTCCATGGTGAAGTGGACGTAGGCGCCCTTCTCGGCGTCGTGGCGAATCTCGTAGTACAGGTTGATATCCAGCGCCTGCTGGTCAAGGCCCGGCAGGGCGTGGAGATGCAGGTGACCAGGCTCGAACATGACGTGACTCCTTGCAGTGGTCACGCAAGTCTAGCTCGCCTGCAGGCAACGCAAGCCGCCCCGGGTCAATGCAGCGTGTTTTTTTCCGCACGCTCCTGAACCAGCACCCAGGGCGCCACCACCACCGCCCACAGCTGCGGGTCGCGCTCCAGGAAGTCGCGGGCGCGGGCCTCGTCGACCCGCGCCAGGTCGCCGCTGGCCAGCCAGGCGGCGACCTTCTGGCGGTCGTCCTCGGCCACGGCCTGCGCGGCCTCCACCAGGTCGACGGCCCCGCCCACCTGCAGCAGGGCGCCGCGGGCGAAGAACGGCTGCAGCTCCTGCCAGGAAATCATCGCGGTCTCGCCGAGCAGCTTGGCATAGAGGGTGCTAGTTTGTTCAGTCATGGTACTCACCGGGAAATCAGGCGGCGCCATGATACCGCCCGGTCGTCGCCAGGCAAGTTTCCCGGGAGTTGCGCGGGGGTGGATGTGACCAAAGGAGGGCTACTGGCACAACGCCGTTTTTCTATACGTTTGTTTCGTCTTTGCGACATGGGGCGAAACGCCCCGCCGCCAGCGGCTTTTCAAGCGGCGAAGCGGCACTCTACACTGTACCGGTACAGTTGCCGGCGGCTTCCCCCGGGCGCAAAGCCCGTCGAACCGCGGCCACGAACCACAAGAACGAAAACACAAGAAAGAGTGGAGCATTATGAAAAAGGGTACCCAACGTCTTTCCAAACTGTTGACCGCCATGGCCCTGGCCGGCGTCGCCAGCTATTCGATGGCCGCCGATACCATCAAGATCGCCCTGGCCGGTCCGGTGACCGGTGCGGTCGCCCAGTACGGGGAGATGGAGTTCGTCGGCGCCAAGATGGCCATCGAACAGATCAACAAGGCCGGCGGCGTCGACGGCAAGCAGCTCGAAGGCGTGGTCTACGATGACGCCTGCGATCCGAAGCAGGCCGTGGCGGTCGCCAACAAGATCGTCAACGACGGCGTCAAGTTCGTCGTCGGCCACCTGTGCTCCAGCTCCACTCAGCCGGCCTCGGACATCTACGAGGACGAAGGCGTCCTGATGATCTCCCCGGCCTCCACCAGCCCGGACATCACCAGCCGCGGCTACAAGCTGATCTTCCGCACCATCGGCCTGGACAACATGCAGGGCCCGACCGCCGGCAAGTTCATCGCCGAGCACGTCAAGCCGAAGATCGTCGCGGTCATCCACGACAAGCAGCAGTACGGCGAAGGCATCGCCACCGCGGTCAAGAAGACCCTGGAAGACGCCGGCGTGAAAGTCGCCCTGTTCGAAGGCATCAACGCCGGCGACAAGGACTTCTCCTCGCTGATCGCCAAGCTCAAGCAGGCCAAGGTCGACTTCGTCTACTACGGCGGCTACCACCCGGAACTGGGCCTGCTGCTGCGCCAGACTTCCGAGAAAGGCCTGAAAGTCGGCTTCATGGGCCCGGAAGGCGTCGGCAACAAGGAAATCTCCGCCATCGCAGGCCCGGCTTCCGAAGGCCTGTACGTGACCCTGCCGAAGTCCTTCGACCAGGATCCGAAGAACCAGGCCCTGGTCGCCGCCTTCAAGGCCAAGAACCAGGACCCGAGCGGCCCGTTCGTGTTCCCGGCCTACGCCGCCGTGCAGGTCATCGCCGATGGCATCAAGAAAGCCGGCAGCGAGGACACCGAAAAGGTCGCCGCCGCCCTGCGCAGCAACACCTTCGACACGCCCACCGGCGCCCTGGCCTTCGACGAGAAAGGCGACCTGAAGAACTTCAACTTCGTGGTCTACCAGTGGCACAAGGACGGCACCAAGACCGAAGTCAAATAAGGTCTGCCGCCTGAGGTCCAGAGCCCACTGCGCCCGCAGTGGGCTTTGTTTATTCCGCGTATTCCGGGGGTCCGTCGCGCCACAAGCGCCGCTTCACGCGACGCCCGAGGAGTTAGGTGATGCCTGAGCTCTATCACTACCTGCAACAGCTGGTCAACGGCCTTACCGTTGGCAGCACCTATGCCCTGATCGCCATCGGCTACACCATGGTCTACGGCATCATCGGCATGATCAACTTCGCCCATGGCGAGGTCTACATGATCGGCTCGTACGTAGCCTTCATCGTGATCACCGGCCTGGCCATGATGGGGATCGTCAGCCTGCCGATCGTCATCTTCTGCACCTTCGCCGCCGCCATCATCGTCACCAGCGCCTATGGCTACAGCATCGAACGGATCGCCTACCGCCCGCTGCGCGGCAGCAACCGGCTGATCCCGCTGATCTCGGCCATCGGCATGTCGATCTTCCTGCAGAACGAGGTCCTGCTCGCCCAGGACTCCAAGGACAAGGCCATCCCCAACCTGCTGCCGGGGAACTTCGTCTTCGGCGATCCCACCTACGGGGTGACCGTCTCGTACATGCAGGTGCTGATCTTCATCGTCACCCTGCTGGCCATGTACGGCCTCAGCCTGTTCATCTCCCGTTCCCGCCTGGGCCGCGCCTGCCGCGCCTGCGCCGAGGACATCAAGATGGCCAACCTGCTGGGGATCAACACCAACAACATCATCGCCCTGACCTTCGTCATCGGCGCCACCCTGGCCGCCGTGGCCGCGGTGCTGCTGGGCCTGCAGTACGGCGTGATCAACCCGAACATCGGCTTCCTCGCCGGCATCAAGGCGTTCACCGCCGCGGTGCTCGGTGGCATCGGCAGCATCCCGGGCGCCATGCTCGGCGGCCTGGTGCTGGGCGTCGCCGAAGCCTTCGGCGCCGACGTGTTCGGCGACCAGTACAAGGACGTGGTGGCCTTCAGCCTGCTGGTCCTGGTGCTGCTGTTCCGCCCCACCGGTCTGCTCGGTCGTCCGGAGGTGGAGAAGGTATGAACAAGCGACTCAAGACGGCTTTCTTCAGCGCCCTGCTGGTGCTGGCGGTGGCCTACCCGATCCTCGGCCTGAAACTCAGCGTCATCGGCATCGGCCTGCAGCTGGAAGGCGTCAGCCCCAGCACCCTGTGGACCATCGCCGCGTGCGCCGTGGCCATGTTCGTCTGGCAGCTGGTGCGCGATCGCTTCAGCTTCAGCCGTGGCCGTACCCTGCACATGGGCGAGAACAACTTCCTGTACCGCTCGCTGACGCAGCCTTCGGTGCAGCGCAAGGTGATCATCGTGATGATCCTGGTCGCCCTGGCCTGGCCCTTCTGGGGCTCGCGCGGGGCGGTGGACATCGCCACCCTGGTGCTGATCTACGTGCTGCTGGGCCTGGGCCTGAACATCGTGGTGGGTCTCGCCGGCCTGCTCGACCTGGGCTACGTCGGCTTCTACGCCGTGGGCGCCTACAGCTACGCGCTGCTCTCGCACTACTACGGCCTGGGCTTCTGGACCTGCCTGCCGATCGCCGGGGCGATGGCCGCGCTGTTCGGCTTCCTGCTCGGTTTCCCGGTGCTGCGCCTGCGCGGCGACTACCTGGCGATCGTGACCCTGGGCTTCGGCGAGATCATCCGCGTGCTGCTGCGCAACCTCACCGGCCTGACCGGCGGCCCCAACGGCATCAGCAGCATCGAGAAGCCCACCCTGCTCGGCCTGACCTTCGAGCGCCGCGCCCCCGAGGGCATGCAGACCTTCCACGAGTTCTTCGGCATCGCCTACAACTCCAACTACAAGGTCGTGTTCCTCTACCTGGTGGCGCTGCTGCTGGTGCTGCTGGTGCTGTTCGTCATCAACCGCCTGCTGCGCATGCCCCTGGGCCGTGCCTGGGAAGCGCTTCGCGAGGACGAGATCGCCTGCCGCGCGCTGGGCCTGAACCCGACCATCATCAAGCTCTCCGCCTTCACCCTCGGCGCCTGCTTCGCCGGCTTCGCCGGCAGCTTCTTCGCCGCGCGCCAGGGCCTGGTGACCCCGGAGTCGTTCACCTTCATCGAGTCGGCCACCATCCTCGCCATCGTCGTCCTCGGCGGCATGGGCTCGCAGCTGGGCGTGATCCTCGCCGCCGTGGTGATGATCCTGCTGCCCGAGCTGATGCGCGAGTTCAGCGAATACCGCATGTTGATGTTCGGCGCCATCATGGTGCTGATGATGATCTGGCGTCCGCAGGGCCTGCTGCCGATGCAGCGCCCGCACCTGGAGTTGCGTAAATGAGTCGACCGATTCTTGAAGTATCCGGCCTGACCATGCGCTTCGGCGGCCTGCTGGCCGTCAACGGCGTCGCGCTCAAGGTCGAGGAAAAGCAGGTGGTCTCGATGATCGGCCCCAACGGCGCCGGCAAGACCACCGTGTTCAACTGCCTGACCGGCTTCTACCAGCCCACCGGCGGGCAGATCCTGCTGCGCGGCGAGCCGATCCAGGGCCTGCCGGGCCACAAGATTGCCCACCGCGGCGTGGTGCGCACCTTCCAGAACGTCCGCCTGTTCAAGGAAATGACCGCGGTGGAGAACCTGCTGGTGGCCCAGCACCGGCACATCAACACCAACTTCTTCGCCGGCCTGCTGAAGACCCCCGGGTTCCGCCGCGCCGAGGCCGAGGCGCTGGACTACGCGGCGCACTGGCTGGAAGTGGTCAACCTCAAGGACGTCGCCAACCGCCCGGCCGGCACCCTGGCCTACGGCCAGCAGCGCCGCCTGGAGATCGCCCGCTGCATGATGACGCGCCCGCAGATCCTCATGCTCGACGAGCCGGCCGCCGGCCTCAACCCGCGCGAGACCGAGGACCTCAAGGCGCTGATCGCCATGCTGCGCGCCGAGCACGGCGTGACCGTGCTGCTGATCGAGCACGACATGAAGCTGGTGATGAGCATTTCCGACCACATCTACGTGATCAACCAGGGCACGCCCCTGGCCGACGGTACCCCGGAGCAGATCCGCGACAACCCGGACGTGATCAAAGCCTATCTGGGGGAGGCCTGAGCCATGCTGAAGTTCGACAAGGTCTCCACCTTCTACGGCAAGATCCAGGCCCTGCACGAGGTCAGCCTGGAGGTGCAGCAGGGCGAGATCGTCACCCTGATCGGCGCCAACGGCGCCGGCAAGTCGACCCTGCTGATGACCCTCTGCGGCTCGCCGCGGGCGGCCTCCGGCAGCATCAAGTACCTCGGCGAGGAACTGGTCGGCCAGGAGTCTTCGCACATCATGCGCAAGAGCATCGCGGTGGTCCCCGAAGGCCGCCGGGTGTTCGCCCGCCTGACCGTCGAGGAAAACCTGGCCATGGGCGGTTTCTTCACCAACAAGGGCGACTACCAGGAGCAGATGGACCGCGTCCTGGGCCTGTTCCCGCGCCTGAAGGAACGCTTCAGCCAGCGCGGCGGCACCATGTCCGGCGGCGAGCAGCAGATGCTCGCCATCGGCCGCGCGCTGATGAGCAAGCCCAAGCTGCTGCTGCTCGACGAGCCGTCCCTGGGCCTGGCGCCGATCATCATCCAGCAGATCTTCGACATCATCGAACAGCTGCGCAGCGAAGGCGTGACCGTCTTCCTCGTCGAGCAGAACGCCAACCAGGCGCTGAAGCTCGCCGACCGCGGCTACGTGCTGGAGAACGGCCACATCGTGATGCAGGACACCGGCGCCAACCTGCTGGTCAACCCCAAGGTGCGCGACGCCTACCTGGGGGGTTGAGCCTCTTGCGGCAAGAGAAAACGGCCCTTCGGGGCCGTTTTTCTTTGGTTCTTCGCAGGATGGGTCGAGCCCTGGCGATGGGTATCGCTCCGCTCAACCCATCCTACGATTGAAGCCTGTATATCCCATTGACATATCCCAAGCTCGCCTTACCATGGGACCTCTCTTTCCCCGTCCCGGAGGCCGAGCATGGAACAAGGCGCCGTATTCCAGAGCAACCGCAGCCAGGCCGTGCGCCTGCCCAAGGCCGTCGCGCTGCCTGAAGACGTGAAGCGCGTAGACGTCGTGGCCATCGGCCGAACCCGCATCCTCACCCCGGCCGGGGAGAGCTGGGACAGCTGGTTCGACGGCGAGAACGTCAGCGCCGACTTCATGAGCGAGCGCGAGCAACCGGCGGAACAGGAACGCGAGGGGTTCTGATGCTGAAGTTCATGCTCGATACCAACATCTGCATCTTCACCATCAAGAACAAGCCGCAAGTCGTTCGCGAGGCCTTCAACCAGCACCATGGGCAGTTGGCGATCAGCTCGGTGACGCTGATGGAACTGATATACGGCGCCGAGAAGTCCTCCATGCCGGAACACAACCTGGGCATCGTCGAAGGCTTCGCCGCCCGCCTGGAAGTGCTCGACTACGACGGCAACGCGGCGGCCCACACCGGGCAACTGCGCGCCGAACTGGCGCGAATCGACAAGCCCATCGGCCCCTACGACCAGATGATCGCCGGGCACGCCCGTTCCCGCGGGCTGATCCTGGTCAGCAACAACCTGCGCGAATTCGAGCGAGTGCCGGGGCTGCGCCTGGAGGACTGGACTGCGGCCCCATCGCCTTAGGTGCCGCTGCGGAATCTGTTCGCGAGCAAGCTCGCTCCTACGAAAAGCCGTGCACACCTGTAGCGTAGGAGCAGGCCCTGCCTGCGAATCGCGCGCAGGGCGCGCTCCTACATTGGAATGGCATGACCGAAAAGGCCGGCGCGCGGCCATGCATGGCGATGGGTATCGCTTCGCTCAACCCATCCTACGACTGCGCCCTCTGCGGAGCTGCGAAAACGGCAGGATGAAACCTCCCTCCCCGGTCGCACGGACAGCCCCCTCTCCCGCTTGCGGGAGAGGGTTGGGGAGAGGGAGCGGAGTCAATCCGAAACACAGCTGCCACCGGTAGACACCGTTCGCGCTCCTACATCGGCATGACATGGCGGATAGCCACAGGGATGCACGGTCGTAGGAGCGGACCTTGTCCGCGATAGCCGGCCCCACCGGCGCGATTCGCGGATGAGATCCGCTTACGCCGCCCCACCCGCGCCATTCCCATGGGGGATTCACCCCGCCGCCCGCGCCTCGTCCTCTTCGCGCTGGGCGAGGAACTCCAGCATCTTCTGGCTGCCGTCGGTGAGGTCGGCGCAGATGGCCGCGCGGGCCGCGGCACCATCGCCTTGCTGCAGCGCGTGCAGCACCTCCCAGTGGTGCTCCACCGCCATGCGTTCGTTGAAGCTGCCGTAGGTCCGCGCGATCAGCGGCCCGGTGCGCATCCACAGGCTGTCGAGGAAGCCCTTGAGCAGCGGCATGCCGGCGATCTCGGCGAGGGCGAAGTGGAAGGCCTGGTTGAGCTTGAGCGCCGCCACCAGGTCGTCGGCGTGGATGGCCGCGAGGTTGTCGCGGATGTTCTTCTCCAGCATCGCCAGTTGCGCGGGCGTGACGCGGCTGGCCGCGGTCTCGGCGGCCAGGCCCTCCAGGGCCACGCGGATGCTGCGGATTTCCAGGTACTGCTCGCGGCTCAGCACCGGCACGCGGATGTCCCTTGGCGTGCGCAGCACCAGGGCCTGCTCCTTGGCCAGTTGCAGGATGGCGTCGCGCACCGGCGTCACGCTGGTGCCCAGTTGCTGCGCCAGGTCGCGGATGCGCAGGCGGTCGTCGGGCTGGAAGCGTCCGGTGATCAGCGCCTCGCGCAGCAGCGCGTAGACGCCGCTGCCCAGGTAGGCGTGGTTGAGGCCGTCGATGGGATAGTTCATGGGCTCCTCGCAGGTTCCGGGCGCGATGATGCGGTGCTGGCCGGCGAATTGCCAGCCACCGGCTCAGACGTGCTGGCCGCCGTTGACGTGGATTTCCGCGCCGTTCACATACGAAGCCCCCTGGGTGCAGAGGAAGTGGATCAGCGAAGCCACCTCCTCCGGCTTGCCCAGGCGGTGCATGGGGATGTCGCGCTCGACGATCAGTTCGGTGCCCGACGACAGGATCGAGGTATCGATTTCCCCCGGCGCAATGGCGTTCACCCGCACGCCGTGGCGGCCGAAGTCGTAGGCCATCTCGCGGGTCAGCGCCGCCAGCGCGGCCTTGGACGAGGCGTAGGCCACGCCGGCGAAAGGGTGCACCCGCGAGCCGGCGATGGAGGTGACGTTGATGATGCTGCCCTGGGCCGCCTTCAGCTCCTCGAACAGCCCGCGGGCCAGCAGCGCGGTGGAGAACAGGTTGACGTTGAACACCTTCAGCCAGGTGCCGTAGTCGCTCTCCAGCACGCCCATGCGCTGGCCTTCCGGGCCCTTGGGCGAGATGCCGGCGTTGTTCACCAGGGCGTCCAGGCGGCCGCCGAGCTTCTCGCGGATGGCTGGCAGGGCGGCCTCGACGCTGGCGATGTCCTCGAGGTCCAGATGGATGTGGTTGAGCAGCCCCTCGGCCCAGGGGCATTCGGCCACCCAGTCCTGGCGCGAGGCGGTGAACACGCGCCAGCCGGCGGCGTTGAAGTGCTTCACGGTGGCGTGGCCGATGCCGCGGCTGGCGCCGGTGAGCAGCAGGGTCCTGGGTTCGCTCATGTGCGTGTCCATCCATTCGGGCTTGCGGAGTGCGTTCGATGATGACGCAATCGACCGCCGAATAAAATATGATGCATCATATTTTCTTTATGCTTTAATGGCCGCCAGCCCCACAAGAACGACAAGCACGACAAGAACCGGAGCCCCCGCGCATGCCGCTGACCGCCCTCGCCCACGATCCCCTGCTGGAAGCCGCGCCCGCCCAGGTCACGCCGGACCAGGCCGCGGCCATCGCCCGCGATTGCTTCGGCCTGGAAGGCCCGCTGCAACGCCTGGCCGGGGAGCGCGACCTGAACTTCCAGATCGGCGCCCACGACAGCGCCAGCCGCCTGCTCAAGCTGTCCCACCCGCTGGAGGACCCGCAAGTGGTGGACTTCCACAACCGCGCCCTACTGCGCGTCCAGCAGGCCGACCCGAGCCTGCCGGTGCAGCGCGTCTATCCGGCCCTCGACGGCCAGTACCAGACCTGGGTGGAAGTGGACGGCCAGCGCATGCTGGCGCGGCTGATGTCCTTCGTCGAAGGCCTGCCGCTGCACCGCGTGCCGCAGCGCTCGACGGCGCTGCGGCGCAACCTGGGCGAAGCCCTGGCGCGCCTGGACCTGGCCCTGCACGGCTACCAGCACCCGGCCTCCGGCCACGAACTGCTCTGGGACCTGCAGCACGCCCAGCGCCTGCGCCCGCTGCTGCGGCACATCGACGACGGCGAGCTGCGCGGCCTGGTCGAGCGCGCCCTGGACAACTTCGAGGAACACGCCCTGCCGCGCCTGCCGACGCTGCGCGCCCAGGTGATCCACAACGATCTCAACCCGCACAACGTGATAGTCGACGCCGCACACCCCGAGCGGCTGCGCAACATCCTCGACTTCGGCGACATGGTCCATGCCCCGCTGGTCAACGACCTCGGCGTGGCCGCCGCCTACCAGCTGGGCAGCGAGGGCGACGTGCTGGCCCCGGCCCTGGAGTTCATCGCCGCCTATCACGCGCGCAACCCGCTGCTGGAAGCCGAGCAGGACATCCTCTGCGACCTCATGGCCACCCGCCTGGTGCTCACCCTGGGCATCACCGCCTGGCGCGCCAGCCTGCACCCGGAGAACCGCGACTACATCCTGCGCAACGCCCGCCAGGCCCGCGCCAGCCTGCAGGGCCTGGCCGGGCTGTCCCGATCCGAGGCGCGCGAACGCATCGCCCGCGCCTGCCACGAGGAGTCCCCCGCATGACCATGACCAATGGCTACAGCCCGGCCGACGCCGAGCGCCTGAGCGACAAGGAACGCAGCCTGATCGAGCGCCGCGAGCGCCTGCTCGGCCCGGCCTACCGGCTGTTCTACGAACGCCCGCTGCACACTGTGCGCGGCGAGGGCGTGTGGCTCTACGACGAGCGGGGCCGGCGCTACCTCGACGCCTACAACAACGTCGCCTCGGTCGGCCACTGCCACCCGCGGGTGGTCGAGGCCATCGCCCGCCAGGCGGCGCTGCTGAACACCCACACGCGCTACCTGCAGGAAGGCATCCTCGACTACGCCGAGGACCTGCTGGCCACCTTCCCCGCCGAACTCGGCCAGGTGATGTTCACCTGCACCGGCAGCGAGGCCAACGACCTGGCCCTGCGCATCGCCCGCCACCACACCGGCGGCAGCGGGGTGATCGTCACCCGCTTCGCCTACCACGGCGTCACCGGCGACATTTCCGAACTCTCGCCGGCATTGGGCAGCGGCATCACCCTGCCCGCCCACGCGCGCACCGTGCGCGCGCCGGACGCCTACCGCCTGGGCGCGGAGAACGTCGCCCGCCTACTCGCCGAGGACGTGCGCGCCGCCATCGCCGACCTGCGCGCCAACGGCATCGAGCCCGCCGCGCTGCTGGTGGACGGCATCTTCGCCAGCGACGGCGTATTCGCAGGCCCCATCGGCGTCCTCGCCGAGGCGGTGGCCGTGGCTCGCAGCGAAGGCCTGCTCTACATCGCCGACGAAGTGCAGAGCGGCTTCGCCCGCACCGGCGAGCACATGTGGGGCTTCCAGCGCCACGGCGTGCAGCCGGACCTGGTCACCCTGGGCAAGCCCATGGGCAACGGCCAGCCCATCGCCGGCGTGGTCGCGCGCCCCGAGGTGCTGGAAAGCTTCGGCCGCAGTGTGCGCTACTTCAACACCTTCGGCGGCAACCCGGTGAGCTGCGCGGCCGGCCAGGCGGTGCTCGACGTGATCCGCGACGAAGGCCTGCAGCAACGCTCGGAACGGCTCGGCAACTACCTGCGCGAAGGCTTCCAGCGCCTGGCCCAGCGCCACGAACTGATCGGCGACGTGCGCGGCGCCGGGATGTTCCTCGGCGTGGAGCTGGTCGCCGACCGCGCCAGCAAGGCCCCGGCCGCCGCGCAGACGCGCCGGGTGGTCAACGCCATGCGCGAGCGCGGCGTGCTGATCAGCGCCGCCGGCCCGCAGGAGAACATCCTCAAGATCCGCCCGCTGCTGGCCTTCGAGCAGGAACACGCCGACCTGCTGATCGATACCCTGGACGCCGCCCTGGCCGAAACCGCCGGCTGAACGGGGCGCGCCGCTACAGGTGCACGCCCAGGTTGAGCATCCCGGCCGAGTTGCCCAGCACCACGAACTCGCTGGCGAAGCGGCCGACCTGGGTGCCGACCGAGGGGATGACGGCCGGCGCCACGCCGTAGCGGTTGAGCGGGATCTTGTCGCGGTACTCGCCGCGGTAGCCCTGGATGGCGCCGCCGGTGACCTTGAAGTAGAACGGCGAGTCGTCCAGGTCGAAACGCTTGCCGGCGTAGACGTAGTTGGAGCGCTGGCGGAACGAATTGCGGAAGGTCGCGCCGCCCCACACCCAGCCATCGGCGCGGTTGCGCTCGACACCGATCAGGTCCTGGTGGTTGTTGTGTTGCGGGTCGTGGTTCCAGTGCCGGGTGAGCACGCTGGTCTGCAGGTACCAGGAATCGCCCTCGCCGGCCCAGGCGACGGGCGCCAGCAGCAACGCCGCCAGCAGGATCAGTGCCTTGTTCATGACTGTGCCTCCTGCACGGCGGCTCAGAGCGTCACGCGGCTGGCGCCGTTGACGCTCATGATGCGAACGCGGTCGCCAACGCGGAAGCGCTGGCCGGCATCCACCGCCTGGACGTAGGCGCGGGACATGCCGTCGTCCTCGCGGACCACGATTTCCACGCCCTGGGTTCGCGTCAGGCCCTCTTCCAGCGCCGAGCCGGCGGCCCCACCGGCGACGCCACCGAGGACGGTGGCGATGGCGGCGCCACGGCCACCCCCGATGCCGCTGCCGGCGATACCGCCGACGGCGGCGCCGGCCAGGGTGCCGATCGGCGTCCTGGTGCCTTCGATCTGCACCGCGCGCAGGGAGTCGATGGTGCCCATGCGTACGCTCTGCACCGCGCGGGCATCGGCGCGGGAATAGCTGCTGCCGGACAGGTTCGAGGCACAGCCGGACAGCACCAGGGCGCTGCCGACGAAGGCGGCGAGCAGCAGGGAGCGGGAGGCTTTCAGGGTCGGGGTTTTCATGCTCAGGTCCTCGCGGACGGTCACTAAAAGAATGGACAAAGCCTATTCCCTCATCCCTGAACACCCCCTGAACTCCAGCTGAACCCGCACTGAACGAAGCTGAACGAAGCCGTTTTCAGCCCTGCAATTGCAGCAGGCGCTGGCGGGCGCGCTCGAACCAGGCCAGCAGGTAGTCCACCAGCAACTGCGTGCGCCGCGGCAGCCCGCCCTGGTAGGGGTGCACCAGGAACACCGGCGTGCTGCGCGTCTGGTAGTCGCGCAGCAGCCAGCGCAGGCGGCCGTCGGCCAGTTCGTCCTGGAGCATGTAGGACGGCAGCCGGGCGATGCCGACGCCGGCCAGCGCCGCCTTCTTCAGCAAGGTGTAATGGTTGCTCGCCAGCACCCCGCCGACCTCCACGCGGAACAGCTCGTGCTGGCGCTGGTACAGCCACGGGCCAGGGCCCGGGTAGTGGGTGTTGAGCAGGCAGTTGTGCCCGGCCAGGTCCGCCGGCCGCCGCGGCTCGCCGTGGGCGGCGAGGTATGCCGGGGTGGCGCAGGTCAGTTCCTGCAGGGCGAACAGCGGATGCGCCACCAGGCGCTCGTCGCCGCCGACGCCGGAGCGGATCGCCAGGTCGAAGCCCTCGGCCACCAGGTCGCGGCGCTCGTTGGCCAGGTCCAGTTCCAGGCGGATGCCCGGATGGCTGCGGGAGAACTCCACCAGCCAGGCGTCGAAGAAGGTCTCGCCGAGGGACACCGGCACGCTCATGCGCACCGTGCCGCGCGCCTCCTCCTGCAACCGCGCCACCGCCTGCCGCGCCCGCGCCGCCTGGGCGTTGAGCGCCTGGGCCTCGGGCAGCAGCGCGCTACCGGCGGCGGTCAGCGCCAGGCTGCGCGTCGTGCGGTGCAGCAGGGTCACGCCCAGGGCCTGCTCCAGGGCGCTGATGCGCTTGGACAACTGCCCCTTGCTGCAACCCAGGCGCTCGGCGGCGCGGGTGAAGCTGCCGCATTCCAGCAGCACGGCGAAAGCCGAGAGGTCTTCCAGTTCGCCCATGATTGTTTCCCCACGAAAACGACAGGTTGCCGATTACCCCGGTTATCTCAACAAAATACGTCCCTAGACTGGCTCCGTCACCCACTCAGTCCCGGAGTCAGCATGAAGATCATCCTCGTCGGCGCCAGCGGCACCCTCGGCCAGGCCGTGGCCAGCGAACTGGGCCAGCGCCATGAAATCGTCCGCGTCGGCCGCAGCAGCGGCGACCTGCGGGTGGACATCACCGACAGCGCCTCGATCCGCGCCCTGTTCGAGCAGGTGGGCCCCTTCGACGCCCTGGTCAGCGCCACCGGCAAGGTGCACTTCGCCCCGCTCGCCGAGATGGGCGAAGCCGAGTACGCCGTCGGCCTGAAGGACAAGCTGATGGGCCAGGTCAACCTGGTGCTGATCGGCAGCCGCTACGCCAACGACGGCGCCTCCTTCACCCTGACCACCGGCATCCTCAGCGAGGAGCCGATTCGCCAGGGCAGCTCGGCGACCATGGTCAACGCCGCGGTGGAAGGTTTCGTGCGCAGCGCCGCCATCGAACTGCCGCGCGGGCAGCGGATCAATGCGGTGAGCCCGAACGTGCTAGTGGAGTCGATGGCTGGCTACGGGCCGTTCTTCCGCGGCTTCAAGCCGGTGCCGGCGGCGGATGCGGCGCTGGGGTTCGCGCGGAGTGTGGAGGGGGCGGAGACGGGGCGGGTCTACAAGGTTTGGTGAGTGGGGGGCGGGTGGCTACTTGTAGGAGCGAGGGGGACGCCTAGTTCTTGCTCGCGAACGAGGTTATCCGGCGACTTCGGTGCGCATCCTCAAGAGCGCCCTCTCCCTAACCCTCTCCCTGAAGGGAGAGGGGACCGTTGGGCAGATGTGGGTGTTCTGGCGTTAGCCGGCAATACCGAAGGTTCCAGCTGAAACCATTCCTTCTCTCGGCACGGACAAGCCCCCTCTCCCTTCAGGGCGGGGCGCGCAGCCGAGGGCTGGGGAGAGGGGACGGCGTCAACCCCAAACACCGAAGCCACCGGATAACTCCGTTCGCGAGCAAGCTCGCTCCTACGAAAAGCCAACCCCCTCACTCCTTCTTCCCCGCATAACACACCGGCGAACTCCCCTCCCCCACCCTTTCCATCTCATCCTCCAGAAACTCCGCCAACACCCGCGCATTGTTGTGCTCGGTATCCTTCGCGCCATAGAGCAGCGTCAGGTCGCCCTTGCCAGCGATCCCCAGCAGCTTCCACCAGTGCTCCGGGTGCGCCGCCAGCTCGGCGTGGTAGGCGCGGCGGAATTCCTCGAACAGGCCGGGATCGTGGTGGAAACGCTGGCGCAGCTCGGTGGACGGCGCCACGTCCTTGAGCCATTCGTCCATGTGCAGTTCTTCCTTGCTGATGCCCCTGGGCCAGAGCCGGTCCACCAGGACCCGGTAGCCGTCCTCCGCGGCCGGGGCCTCGTAGGCGCGCTTGTAGCGAATCATCGGATGCCTCCTTTTGCGACTGTCCCTACCACTGTAGCCCTTGAGCCGGTGCCACTGGCTCGGTAACGTGGGCGCATTTTTCCGGGAGCCCTATCTCATGCGTCAAGCCCGCCTCTTCCTCTATGCCCTGCTGCCCCTGTTCGCCGCCTGCCAGGTGTGGAAGCCCGAGCCCACCCGCCTGGATGCGCCGACGCGGGTACAGGGCGAGGTCACCCGCGAGGACGGCGGCCTGGTGCTGCGGCCGTGCAACGAGCAGCGCCGCTTCAACCTGGTGGACGGCGCCGACAGCGCCGTGGCCCGCGAGTCCCGCGACCTGTTCGCCGACGGCGCCGGCAAGCTGTTCATCGATGCGCGCGGCGCCTATTCCGGCGGCCAGGCCAGCAACACCGACGGCAAGTTCGAGGTGCGCTCGCTGTACCGCCTGCAGAACGAGGGCCACGGCTGCGACGACCCCAACTTCAGGCAGACCATCGTCCAGGCAGGCGGCAACGAGCCGGGCTGGAGCGTGATGGTCAACGCCCAGGGCCTGCTGCTGCAGCGCCCGGGGCAGCCGGACCAGGTGCTGCCCTACGTGGTGGAAAGCGTGCCCGGCGGCAGCAGCAGCTATTCCACCGAGGCCAACGGCGAGAAGCTGGAGCTGTGGGTGGCCCCGGCGCGCTGCGTCAACAGCATGAGCGGCGCGGTGAACAACCTCACCGCCGAGCTGCGCCTGGACGACAAGGTCATGCGCGGTTGCGCCTACCCCGGCGCCGCCTACCAGGAATAAGCTGGCCCGTCACAACCCCAGCGCCGGCAACGCCTCCGGCAGTGCGCTGCCCTGCTCCACGCAGGCGCGCACCGCGTCGATCATCGGCTCCAGCTGGAAGCCCTGCTGGATCAGCCACAGCGGGTCGTAGTAGCTGGTCGCATAGCGTTCGCCGCCGTCGCAGAGGATCGCCACGATCGAGCCGGACTCGCCGCGCGCGAGCATGCTCCGCGCCGCCAGCAGCGCGCCCACCAGGTTGGTCCCGCTGGAGCCGCCGACGCGCCGGCCCAGGCGCTGCGCCAGGTAGTGCATGGCCGCCAGCGACCAGGCGTCGGGCACCTTGACCATGGCGTCGAGCACCGCGGGCAGGAAGGACGCCTCCACCCGCGGCCGGCCGATGCCCTCGATGCGCGAGCCGCAGTCCAGGGTCAGGCTGCGGTCGCCGGTGCGGTAGGCATCGAAGAACACCGAGCGCTCGGCGTCGGCGCAGAGCACGCGGGTCTGGTGCCGGCGGTAGCGGGCGAAGCGCCCGAGGGTGGCCAGGGTGCCGCCGGTGCCGGGGCTGGAGACCAGCCAGGCCGGCTCGGGGAAGCGCTCGTGGCGCAGCTGCTGGAAGATCGATTCGGCGATGTTGTTGTTCGCCCGCCAGTCGGTGGCGCGCTCGGCGTAGGTGAACTGGTCCATGAAGTGCCCGCCGCTCTCGCGGGCCAGGCGCTCGGACTCGGCGTAGATCTGCGTGGGGTCGTCCACCAGGTGGCTGCGGCCGCCGTAGAAGGCGATCTGGGCGATCTTCTCCTTCGAGGTGCTGGCCGGCACCACGGCGATGAAGGGCAGCCCCAGCAGGCGCGCGAAGTAGGCCTCGGAGATCGCCGTGGAGCCGCTGGAAGCCTCGATCACCGGCGCCCCCGGCTTCAGCCAGCCGTTGCACAGCGCATAGAGGAACAGCGAGCGCGCCAGGCGGTGCTTGAGGCTGCCGGTGGGGTGGCTGGACTCGTCCTTGAAGTACAGGTCGATGCCGGGCAGGCCGGGCGCCTCCAGGGGGATCAGGTGGGTGTCGGCGCTGCGCTGGAAGTCCGCCTCGATGATGCGGATGGCTTCGCGGGTCCAGTCACGGATGTCGATGGACATGGGGCGGTTCCTCGTTCGGTCAGTCGAGCACGCCGGCCGGCGCGGGCGTGGCGCTGCGCCACTGGCTGAGGGCGACGCCGGCGAACACCAGGCCGGCGGCCAGCAGCTGCTGGCCGTTCAGGCGCTCGCCCAGCAGCAGCCAGGCGAATACCAGGGTGAACACCGGGATCAGGTTGATGAAGCCGGTGGCCTGGCTCGCCGGCAACCGGCTGACGCCGAAGTTGTACAGGCCGTAGGCGCCGACGGTGACCACGCTGCCCAGGTAGACCAGGGCGAACAGCCCCTGGCCGCTGGGAGCCGGCGGCACGCCCGAACTGAAAGCCGCCAGCGGCAGGAAGAACACCGAGCCGATGAAGGCCTGCATGGCGGTCAGGATGAAGGGCGAGTAGCGCGCCGACAGGTGCTTGAGCAGCAGGGTGTAGCCGGTGGCGCAGACCATCGCCAGCAGCTCGAAGAAGTTGCCCAGCAGCGGCTGCGGCGCATGCTGGTCGGGCTCGCCGGCGAGGGTCAGCCAGAGCGCGCCGAGCACCGCCAGGGCGAAGCCGGCCCAGGTGTTGCGGGCGACGCGCTCGTGCAGCAGGAGGAAGGCGCCGACCGCCACCAGCAACGGCAGCAGCGCGGTGATCATCCCGGCCTGGGCGGCGCTGGTGTACTGCAGGGCGAAGGATTCGCAGACGAAGTACAGGCACGGCTCGCACACCGCCAGGCCCACCAGGTACTTCCAGTCGCCCGCCCGGTAGTCCATCCGCCCGCGCCAGCGCCAGGCGGCGAGGAAGATCAGGCTGCCGATGGCCATGCGGGCGAAGATCACCCACATCGCCGGCCATTCGGCGAAGGCCAGTTTCAGCGCGATGAAGGAACTGCCCCACAGCGCCATGGCCAGGACCAGGCATGCCAGGGCGAAGGGCCGGGACTGCTGCACGGGACGCTCCAGGAAATGAATCCCCGCAGTATAGAAGCGCGCCGCGGGTGGCCGACAGGCACAGCGCCGGGGGAAAACTGTAATGGCCTGCGCCAGCGTCTCTCCCGCCCGTAGGCGCGGACTCCGTCCGCGATTTCGCGCGCAGGGCGCGCTCCTACAGGGAATGGCGTGGGTGGGGCAGCGTAGGCGGATCTCATCCGCGAACCGCGCCGGAACCTCCGGCTATCGCGGACAAGGTCCGCTCCTACCCCCTCCGGCAAGCACGAGACCCGTAGGATGGTGTTGAGCGAAGCGATACCCATCAGCGCAACCGCATGGGTTTCGCCAAGGCTCAACCCATCCTACGAAGAGCACCCCGGCGCAGCCGGAAGCCCTACTCCCAGGGCTCCCCACGGGTACGCGGCGTGCGCGGCAGGCGCGCCTGCATCGCGGCCTTGGCCAGCAGGTGGGCGCTGACCGGCGCGGTGATGAACAGGAACAGGGTGATCAGCACCTCGTGCAGGCTCACGCCGTTGCCGCTGGTGCTGAAGTACAGCAGCGAACCCAGCGCCACGCCGCCCACGCCGAGGGTCGAGGCCTTGGTCGGCGCGTGCAGGCGCGTGTAGAAGTCCGGCAGGCGGTACAGGCCCACGGCGCCGAGCAGGGCGAACAGGCTGCCGCCCAGCAACAGCGCGCTGACGAGGATTTCCACGAACAGGTTCATTCGATGATGTCTCCACGCAGCAGGAACTTGCACAGCGCCACGGTGCTGACGAAGCCCATCACCGCGATCAGCAGCGCCGCTTCGAAGTACAGGCCGCTGTCGCTCCACAGGCCGTACAGCAGGATCAGCGCGATGGCCTCCACCGACAGGGTGTCCAGCGCCAGGATGCGGTCGGCCGCGCTCGGCCCGCGCACCAGGCGCGCCACCGTCAGCAGCAGGGCCAGGGCGATCAGCGCCAGGCACAGCGGGATCACGTAGGCGAGCATTCGAACACCTCCTTCAGCGGCGCCTCATAGCGCGCCTTGATGTCCGCCACCAGGGCCTGCGGGTCGGGCACGTCCAGGCCGTGCACCAGCAGGCTGCGGCGGTCGGCGCTGAGGTCGGCGGAGACGGTGCCGGGGGTCAGGGTGATGACGCTGGCGAGGATGGCGATGGGCAAGTCCTCGCGCAGCTCCAGCGGCACCTCGACGAAGCCCGGCTGCAGCTTGCCGGTGGGCCCGAGCACCAGGCGCGCGACCTGCAGGTTGGCCACCACGATGTCGTACAGCACCAGGCCGATGAAGCGCAGCAGCAGGCCCGGGCGGCGGATGCGCAGCGGCGCCAGCAGCATGTCGCGGCACAGCAGCGGCAAGACCAGGCCGAGCACGGCGCCGAGCAGCCAGTGGCCAAGGGAGAAGTCATCGACCAGCAGCACCCAGCCCAGCAGCAGGCACAGGCTGAGCAGCGGATGCGGCAGCAGGCGGCGGATCATGCGCCACCTCCAGACAGGATCGCCCGGCGATAGAGGTCGACATCCAGCAACTGCTCGGCGGTGGCCTGCAGGTAGCCCTGCAGCGGCTTGGCGAACAACACCAGCAGCACCGCCGAGGCCAGCAGCGCCACCGACGCCAGCAGGCGCAGCGGGTCACGCTCGGCGTTGCCGAGGACGCTGCGCCCGGTGTTCCAGAACAGCGTGCTGCCGGCTCGGCTGAGGGTCACGGTGACCAGCAGGCCGCTGCCCAGCACCACCGCCCACAGCGCCAGCGCCTCGCCGCCGCTGGCCGAACGCAGGATCAGCAGCTTGGCGAAGAAGCCGGAGAACGGCGGCAGGCCGGCCACCGCGATGGCGCCGACGAAGAACAGCGCGCCCAGCAGCTGCGGCTGCAGCAGTGCCGGGCCCTGCACCAGTTGCCCGGCCTTGTCGCCGCGCTGGCGGGCGATCAGGTCGGCGAGCAGGAACAGCCCGCCCACCACCCAGGTGCTGTGCAGCAGGTAGAACAGCAGCGCCGCCAGGGATTGCGCGGAACCCAACGCCAGCACCGCCAGCTGGGTGCCGGCGGAAATCACCACCAGGTACGCCAGCAGGCCCTGCAGACGGGTGGCCGCCAACGCCCCGAAGGTGCCGACCAGGATGCCGGCCAGGGCCAGCGGCCACAGCCAGGCCTGGGCCAGGTTGGCCAGCTCGCCGGCGTGGTCGCCGAAGATCAGCGTGTACACCCGCAGGATCGAGTAGATGCCCACCTTGGTCATGATCGAGAACAGCGCCGCCACCGGCGCACTGGCCTCGGCATAGGCCCGCGGCAGCCAGAAGTACAGCGGCAGCAGCGCCGCCTTGAGGCCGAACACCACCAGCAATAGCAGCGCCGCGGCGCGCACCAGGGGCGCGTCGGCCGCGCCCAGCTGGGCTACGCGGACGGCCATGTCGGCCATGTTCAGGGTGCCGGTGACGCCATAGAGCGTGCCCACGGCGATCAGGAAGAACGCCGAGCCCACCAGGTTGAGCACCACGTAGTGCACGCCGGCGCGCACCCGCCCTGCCCCGCCGCCGTGAAGCAGCAACGCGTAGGAGGCGATCAGCAGGATCTCGAAGAACACGAAGAGGTTGAACAGGTCGCCGGTGAGGAAGGCGCCGTTGAGGCCGAGCAGCTGGAACTGGAACAGCGCGTGGAAGTGCTTGCCGCGGCGGTCGTCGCCGCGCAGCGCATAGACCAGGGCGAAGCTGGCCAGCACCGCGTTGGCCAGCAGCATCAGCGCGCTCAGGCGGTCGAGCACGAGGATGATGCCGAATGGCGGCTGCCAGTTGCCCAGGGCATAGAACTGCACCTGGCCGCCGGCAGCCTGTTGCAGCAGCAGCGCGGCCAGCGGCAGCAGCGCCAGGGTGGCCAGCAGCGAGATGCCCCGCGCGGCGCGCGAGGCATGCCCGGCGAGCAGCAGCAGGCAGCCGGAGAACAGCGGCAGCAGGACTGGCGCAATCAGCAGGTGATTCATTCGCCCTCCTCCCGTGCCTTGCCGTCGACGTGGTCGTCACCGGTCTCGGCCAGGCCGCGCAGGGCCAGGACGATGACGAAGGCGGTCATGGCGAAGCCGATGACGATGGCGGTCAGCACCAGCGCCTGCGGGATGGGGTCGCCGGGGTTGGCCACCTGGCCCAGCACCGCCGGCTCGCCGGCCAGGCGGCCCATGGCGAAGAGGAACAGGTTCACCGCGTAGGAAATCAGGGTCAGGCCCAGCACCACCGGGAAGGTGCGCGCCCGCAGCAGCAGGTACACGCCACTGGCGGTGAGCAGGCCGAGGGTGATGGCGAACAGCGCTTCCATCAGCGGGCCTCCTTGGCCGGCGCCGGCTGCGGCGGCGCGTTCAGCTCGCCGAGGCCGGCGAGGATCAGCAGGGTCGCGCCCACCACGGTGAGGTAGACGCCCAGGTCGAAGAGCATGGCCGTGGCCAGTTCGAACTCGCCCACCAGCGGCAGCTGGAAATGGCCGAAGGACGAGGTCAGGAAGGGATAGCCGAAGACCCAGCTGCCCAGACCGGTGAGGCCGGCGACGAATACGCCCAGGCCGGCCGTGCGCGAGTAGTTCAGCGGCAGGCGGGTGTGCACCCAGCGGCTGCCGCAGGCGATGTACTGGAGGATCAGCGCCACCGCGGTGACCAGCCCGGCGATGAAGCCGCCGCCCGGCAGGTTGTGCCCGCGCAGGAAGATGAACACCGCCACCAGCAAGGCCAGCGGCAGCAGCAGCCGGGCCAGGGTGGCGAGGATCGGCGGGTGGACGTCGGCCGACCAGGCCAGGCCCTCGGCGTCGCGGGCGCGGCGCGGCAGGCGCAGGCCGTCGAGCAGGGCAAAGATGCCCACCGCGGCGATGGCCAGCACGCTGATCTCGCCCAGGGTGTCGAAGCCGCGGAAGTCGACCAGGATGACGTTCACCACGTTGTGCCCGCCGCCGCCGGAAACGCTGTGCTGCAGGTAGTAGCCGGCGATGCTGTCGTAGGGCCGGCTGAACACCGCGTAGGCCAGCAGCGCCACCATCACCCCGCAGGCCAGCGCCACCAGGAAGTCGCGCAGGCCGCGCAGGCTGCTGCTTTCCTTCGGCGTGCGCTGCGGCAGGTAGTAGAGCGCGAGCATCAGCAGCACCATGGTCACCACTTCCACCGCCAACTGCGTCAGCGCCAGGTCCGGCGCAGCGAAGCGGGCGAAGGCCAGGGCCACCAGCAGCCCGGCGATGCTCAGCAGCACCAGCGCCACCAGGCGCTGGCGGTGGAACACCACGGTCAGCGGCCCGGCCAGGGCCAGCAGCGCCAGGCACAGGGCGGTGACGGCGTCGACCTCGACGAAGGCGCGGCTGCCGGCCAGCGCAGGCAGGCCCGCCAGGCCGGCGCAGACCACCACCACCGCGGCCAGCAGCAGCCAGAGCACGTAACGTTGCAGCGAACCGTTCTCCAGCAACCCGGTGAGCCCACTGGAGAAGCGTACCAAGCGCTGCACCTGCGCCTCGAACACCGCCTTGGCATCCACCGCCGGCAGGCCGGCGAACCAGGCGAACAGCGGCCGCCGCTGCAGGTACAGGACGATGCCGCCGACCAGCGCGATCAGGCTCATCGCCAGCGGCGCGTTGAAGCCGTGCCAGATCGCCAGACTATAGTCCGGCAGCGCGCCGTTCAGGCTCGCCGAGGCAGCCGCCGACAGCAGAGGTGCCACCGTCCAGGCCGGGGCCATGCCCACCAGCAGGCACAGGCCCACCAGCACCTCCACCGGCACCTTCATGTAGCGCGGCGGCTCGTGGGGCGTCTTCGGCAGGCCGACCGGCTCGCCGTTGAAGAACACGTCGTGGATGAAGCGCACCGAATAGGCCACCGAGAACAGCGTGGCCACGGTGGCGAGGGTCGGGATCAGCCAGTTGAAGGCGCCGGCCATGTTCTGCGAGAGGGTCTCGCCGAAGAACATCTCCTTGCTGAGGAAGCCGTTGAGCAGCGGCACCCCGGCCATGGACGCGGAAGCCACCATCGCCAGCACCGCGGTGTGCGGCATGTACTTCCACAGGCCGTTGATGCGGCGCATGTCGCGGCTGCCAGTCTCGTGGTCGATGATCCCCGCGGCCATGAACAGCGAGGCCTTGAAGGTGGCGTGGTTGATGATGTGGAAGATCGCCGCGACGTTGGCCATGGGCGAATCCAGGCCGAACAGCAGGGTGATCAGGCCCAGGTGGCTGATGGTCGAGTAGGCCAGCAGGCCCTTGAGGTCGTTCTGGAACAGCGCCAGGAAGGCGCCCAGCAGCAGGGTTGCCAGACCTGTCAGGCCGACCAGGTAGAACCACAGGTCGTTGCCGGCCAGCGCCGGGTACAGGCGCGCCAGCAGGAACACCCCGGCCTTGACCATGGTCGCCGAGTGCAGGTAGGCCGACACCGGCGTGGGTGCCGCCATGGCATGGGGCAGCCAGAAGTGGAAGGGGAACTGCGCCGACTTGGTGAACACGCCCAGCAGCACCAGCACCAGGATCAGCGGGAATAGCGCGCTGGCCTGCAGCACCTGGCGCGCGGCGAGCACGTCGCTCAGCTCGAAGCTGCCCACCACCTGGCCGATCAGCAGGATGCCGGCGAGCAGCGCCAGGCCCCCGCCGCCGGTGACCGCCAGGGCCATGCGAGCGCCGCGGCGGGCGTCGGAGCGGTGGCTCCAGAAGCCGATGAGCAGGAACGACGACAGGCTGGTGAGCTCCCAGAACACCAGCATCAGCAGCAGGTTCTCGCTGAGCACCACGCCGAGCATGGAGCCCATGAACAGCAGCAGGAAGCCGTAGAAACGCCCGGTGGGCTCGCGCTCGGAGAGGTAGTAGCGGGCGTAGAGGATCACCAGCAGGCCGATGCCGAGGATCAGCAGGGCGAACAGGAAGCCCAGGCCGTCCAGGCGCAGGCTGAGGTTCAGGCCCAGCTCCGGCAGCCAGTCGTAGCGCGCCAGCAGCCGCTCGCCGCCGAGCACGCCGCGCTGGCCGAACAGAATCCCCAGGCCCAGCAAGGGCGCGACGGCCGCCGCCGCGGCGCAGGCGCTGCGGCCCAGGCGCTCGACCAGCGCCGGCAGGCAGCAGCCCAGGAAAGGCAGCGCGATCAACAGCGCCAGCATCATCACCTTCTCCTTAATCCTTCAGACATGGCTGACTTACCAGGAAAGCCATGGAACCGGGCGATTATCCATATCTATCGAATGCGCGTCTTGGATAGAACTATTACGAAAGGCTGGGCGCGGGAAAAAGCGCTACCCGGAAACGATAGCGCGCGACACCGGAAACCGGTGTCGCGCGCCAGGAGCCGCCGCCCGGGTGGGCGGAGCGGGCCGATCAGTGGGAAACGCGGCTGGTGCCGTTGACGGTCAGGATGCGCACGCGCTCGCCGACGCGGAAGATGGCGCCCTGGTCGACTTCCTGCACGTAGGCGCGGGAGCTGCCGTCGTCTTCGCGGACGGTGATCTCCACGCCCTGGGTGCGCGTCAGGCCCTCTTCGGTGGCCGCGCCCAGCAGGCCGCCGGCCACGGCGCCGATGATGGCGGTCACGTAGCTGCCCTTGCCGCCGCCGATGGCGCTGCCGCCGATGCCGCCCACGGCGGCGCCCGCCGCGGCGCCGATCGGCGTCTTGGTGCCCTCGATCTTCACCGGACGCAGGGCTTCGATGGTGCCCCAGCGCACGTTCTGCACGGTGCGGGCCTCGTCACGGCTGTAGGTGTCGCCGGTCAGGCTGGACTGGCAGCCGCCGAGGGCCAGGGCCACTGCAGTGAAACCGGCGAGCAGGAAGGCGGATTTACGCATACGGGAACCTCCGGATAGATATGTGAATATTAGACTCTGCCGCGCCACTTGCTGTCACGCCGGCCAGGTCAAAGTTTTCGTTCGATTCAGCCGCCGTACAGCTTCGTCCTACAGCTGCGGCAAAAGCGCGCGTTCATTCCCCCATCCCGCCTGGGGTAAGGTCAGCATCCCCACGAGGAAGGCCCATGGACTACTTCATCATCGTCGTCACCACCGCCGCCGGCCTGTACTTCCACTGGTGGCTGTTCGTGCGCATCCGCCGCTGGATGGACCGCGACCTGGCGCTATCGCTGGCCGGCGACGACCCGCACAAGCGCGAGTACCTGCTGCAGTGCCTGCAACTGGCCCGCGACGAAGGCGTGTCGCGCAGCGAACTGCCGGCCTGGCTGCAGCGCGCCGCCGACGACTACCGCGCCGGCTGAGCCAGGCTCCACAGCCGCGCCAGCTCCTCGGCGCGCGCCTCCAGTTCGCCCGCGGCGCCAGCCATGGCCTCGGCCAGGCTGATCGGCCCCGGGACCAGGCTGAAGGCCGCGGCGATGCCCGCCTCGTGCAGGCGGCCATAGCCCTTGCCCAGGCTGCCGGCCAGGGCGATCAACGGAACCCCTGCCTCCCGTGCCAGTCGAGCCACGCCGATGGGCGTCTTGCCGTGCAGGCTCTGCTCGTCCAGGCGGCCCTCGCCGGTGATCGCCAGGTCCGCGCCCTGCAGCGCCTCGGCCAGGCCGGAAACCTCGGCCACCAGCTCCACGCCGGGACGAAAGCGCGCCTTGAGGAAGGCCCGCGCGGCGAAGCCCAGGCCACCCGCCGCGCCCACACCGGGGAACAGGCTATGGTCCTGGCCCAGGGTGCGCGCGGCGACTTCGGCGTAGCGCGCCAACGCGGCATCGAGCTGGCGGACCTGCTCGGGGCTGGCGCCCTTCTGCGGGCCGAACACCGCCGAGGCGCCATGCTCGCCGCACAGCGGATTGTTCACGTCGGCGGCGACTTCCACTTCGACTGCGGCCAGGCGCGGGTCCAGGCCAGCCAGGTCGATCGCGTGCAGTCCTGCCAGCGCCGCGCCGCCGTCGCCCAGGGGCTCGCCGCGTTCGTCGAGGAAGCGCCCCCCCAGGGCCTGCAGCAGGCCCATGCCACCGTCGTTGGTGGCGCTGCCGCCGAGCCCGAGGATGATCTTGCGCGCGCCGGCCTCCAGCGCCGCGCGAATCAGCTCGCCGGTGCCGTAGCTGGTGGTGCGGGTGGCGTCGCGCTGCTGCGGGGCGACCCAGTGCAGACCGCTGGCGGCGGCCATCTCGATCACCGCGGCGCCCTCCTCCAGCCAGCCCCAGTGGGCCTGTACCGGCGCGCCCAACGGCCCGCGCACCGCACATTCGCGGCGCTCGCCGCCGGTGGCCGCCAGCACCGCATCCACGGTGCCCTCGCCGCCATCGGCCATGGGCCGCAGCAGGATCTCGTCGAGCGGCCGCGCCCGCGACCAGCCCCGCGCGATGGCGGCGGCGACCTCGGGGGCGGACAGGCTTTCCTTGAAGGAATCGGGGGCGATGACGAGTTTCATGGGCGGGTCCGTGGGCAAGGCGAGAGGAGGAATCCTACACCGCATTACCCAGGGTTTCCCCGTAGGGCGCATAACGCCTACGGCGTTATCCGCCGCTTGACCTTGGCCGTATCCCACTCGGACTCATGCCGGAGCGCTCTTCGTAGGATCGAGGGGGACGCCTAGCTCTTGCTCGCGAATGAGCCCCGCAGCGGAGTCTGTTCGCGAGCAAGCTCGCTCCTACGAGAAGCCGTGCCCGCCGGGCCCTGCCCGCGAATCGCGCGCAGGGCGCGCTCCTACATGGAGGGGCGCGGAGCTTTATACGAGCCGCCGTAGGATGGCGTTGAGCGAAGCGATACCCATCACCGTGACCGCATGGGTTTCGCAAGCTCAACCCATCCTACGAAAAGCACCGTGCGGGATCAGGGCGCCAGGCGCTCGCGCTGCCAGGCGCCGTCCACCAGGCGGTAGTTCAGGCGGTCGTGCAGGCGGCTCGGGCGGCCCTGCCAGAATTCGATGCGCTGCGGCAGCAGGCGGTAACCGCCCCAGTGGTCAGGGCAGTGCGGGGCGACGTCCATGAAGCGCTTCTCGGTTTCCGCCAGCATCCGCTCCAGTTCCTCGCGGCTGCCGATCACCCGGCTCTGCGGCGAAGCCCAGGCGCCCAGGCGGCTGCCCAGCGGGCGCACGCGGTAGTAGGCGTCGGACTCTTCCGGCGAGACCTTCTCCACCCGGCCTTCGATGCGCACCTGGCGCTCCAGCGCCGGCCAGAAGAAGGTCATGGCCGCGCGCGGGTTGGCCGCCAGTTGGTCGCCCTTGGCGCTGTCGTAGTTGCTGAAGAAGGTGAAGCCGCGGTCATCCAGCCCCTTGAGCAGGAGCACGCGGCAGTGCGGTTGGCCGTCGGCGTCCACCGTGGCCAGGGTCATGGCGTTGGGCTCGACCGGCAACTGCTCGGTCTTCACCGCGTCCTCGAACCATTGCTGGAACAGTACGAAGGGCTCCGCGGGCGCCTGGGCCTCGTTGAGTCCGTCCCGGGTGTATTCGCGGCGCATGTCGGCCAGGGTCTGGGCCATCGTCGTCTCCTCGAAAAAGCCAGTGCATTAGCTTAACCAGTGGCAGGCGAGATTGCTTGACCGGCGACAAGCGCCGCGTTGCTTCAGTTGCTCTGGGCCAGGGCCAGCAGGCCGCCGCGCGGGGTCAGCATGACTTCGACGCGGCGGTTCTTGGCGCGGCCGGCCTTGGTCTTGTCGTCGGCGACCGGTTGCGCATCGCCCACGCCCTTGTAGCGCAGGCGGTCGTTGCCCAGGCCGCTCAGGCGGAAGATCGCGGCGATGGCCACGGCGCGCTGCTGGCTGACCTTGTCGTTGGCCGCCTTGTCGCCGCTGCTGTCGCTGTGGCCGAGGATGAACACGCCGGCCTGCGGGTCCTTCTCGACGATCTTGGCGACGTTGGCCAGCGGCGCCAGGGTGATCGGCAGCAGCAGTTCCTGGCGCTTGGGATTGAAGGAGCCGTCCACCGGCGCGGTCAGCACCAGGGCGTTGTCGCGGCGTTCGACGCTGAACTTGCTGCCGGCCACGGCGGCGCGCACGGCGGCTTCGTGCTGGTCCAGCCAGGCCTTGGTGTCCTGGGCGCTGGGCGCGGCCACCGGGTTTTCCGCCTTGGCCTGGGCCGAGGCGGAATCGCCGAAGGGCCACCACCAGTGGCCGCCGGCGGACTTATCGGTGGCCGCGTCCACCTGGGCCACCACCGGCTTGGGCACCTGGGCGGGGGCCTTGGTCTCGGCCTGGGCGCTGGCTGCGCTGTTACCGAACGGCCACCACCAGTGGCTGCCGCCGTCGGCCTTGGCCTGGCTGGGCGCCGGCGCGGCGGCGTCCTGGGACTGGAAGTGGCTGCAGGCACCGAGGGTGACGCAGAGGGTCAGGGTGGAAAGCTTGAGCAGTCTCATGGGCGGAATTCCATTGGACGGTCTTGGGCAACAGGGACGGACACAAGTTAATGTCGCGAATCAAGATTCGAACATAACTTACTAAGGGAAATGGGTATTTTGCTCTTCAACTGACGAGCGGTGGAACCCCGGCCGTAGCAGCGGGGGAAAAACCGCGACGAAACCCGGCGCGGTTTCCCCATGAAGTCGCCATTCGAGCGGAGCCGCGGCGGAAGGTTCCGCCGCTTCGTCGGCCAGGCGCTGCGCGGCGTCTGGCCCGGGCGCCTACAGGCAGTCGCCGGCGATGCGCGCCAGCTTCTGGGCGCGCGGGTCCATCAGCACGTAGGGGCCGAGGGTGTTGGTGACGAAGCCGAAGGCCAGGCTGCGCTCGGGGTCGGCGAAGCCCACCGAGCCACCGGCGCCGGGGTGGCCGAAGGCCTGCGGGCCGAGGCCGTAGGTGGCGTTGGCCAGTTCCGGCTGGTCGAGCATGCAGCCCAGGCCGAAGCGGGTGCCGGTGAGCAGGGTGCGGTCCTCGCCGCGGGCGTGTTCGCAGGTCAGCTCGGCGAGCAGCGCGGCATCCAGCAGCTTGCCCTGCAGCAGGCCGTCGTAGAAACCGGCCAGGGCGCGAGCATTGCCGTGGCCGTTGGCGGCCGGCTGCTGCATGCGCCGCCACTCGGGCTTGTTGGTGCTGGTGAGGATCGACGGCGGGTTGGTGAAGGCGCGGGTAGTCAGCGCGTTCGGCTCGCTCATCATTGTGCGCAGCAGGCGCTGCGCCGCGGCGTCGCCGAGGTTGCCCTTAGCCCGGGCGATGTGCGCCACGCGGGGGAACTCGGCGTCGTCCAGGCCGATGTGGAAGTCCAGCCCCAGCGGCTTGGCGGTGCGCTCGACGATGGCGGCGCCGGGCTCGCGGCCATCCACCCGGCGGATCACCTCGCCGATCAGCCAGCCGTAGGTGATGGGCGCGTAGCCGTGCTCGCTGCCCGGCGTCCACCAGGGCGTTTCGGCGGCCAGCGCGGCGGTCATGGTCTGCCAGTCGTACAGCGCCTCGGCGGGCAGCATCTCGTGCAGCGCCGGCAGCCCGGCGCGGTGGCAGAGCAACTGGCGCACGGTGATGGCCTGCTTGCCGGCGGCGGCGAACTCCGGCCAGTAGCGCGCCACCGGGGCGTCCAGTTCCAGGCGGCCCTCGCCCACCAGTTGCAGGGCGGCCACGGCGGCGAAGGTCTTGGTGCAGGAGAACAGGTTGAGGATGGTGTCGGCCTGCCAGGCCTGGCCCTCGTCCTTGCCGGCGTTGCCGGCCCAGAGGTCCACCAGGGTCTCGCCGCCGACCTGGATGCACAGCGCGGCGCCTCGCTCCTGCGGGTCCTCGAAGAGCGCGGCGAAGGCGTCGGCTACGGGGGTGAAGCGGCTGTCGCAATGGCCTTGCAGGGTCATGGGGCACTCCGGGCTGTGGGCGAAAGGCGCATTCTTCCAGCCCCCTGCAGGCTTGTGAACCCGACCAGGGTAGGGCCGCGGCCATCATGGCCGCGGCGAATGCCGCTCTATTGCACCGCTGGCGCGTCCGGCGCGGCGCTGGCGGTGGCGTCCGGATCGACCCGCGGGGTGGGCACCTCGGGCGCCGCCTTGGCGGCGGCGCGGGCCTCCTCCAGCATGGTCTTCATCACCTGCTGGTTGCCCTTGCGCACCGCGTCGATGAAGCCGGCGAACGGCAGGTCGGTGATGCCGACCAGGCCGATGTGGCCGTTCTCGCCGTCGAGCAGGCGGCCGCTGGCGGGCTGGTCGAGGTACTGGAACCAGTGCGCGCCGACGATCTGCGGGTCCTTCACCGCGGCGGCGAGGAACTGCTGGTAGCGCTCGCCGCGCTGCTGCTCGTTGTACACCTCGGAAACCCCGCCCCAGAACGGGCCGCGGTCGCGGGAGCCGAAGTGGAACTCGCTGATCAGCACCGGCTTGTCGAGGCTGCGCACGTAGGCGGCGTCGTAGCCCTGCTGCGGCGTCGGCGCGTAGAGGTTGAAGCTCAGCAGGTCGCAATACTGCGCGCAGGAGGCCAGGGCTTCGGGGGTGTTCACCGCGAAGCGCCCGCCCAGCAGCAGGTGGTTGGGGTCGTGCCAGCTGAGGGAGTCGCGCAGGGTCTTGAAGTACTGGTCGGCATACAGGCGCAGGAAGGCGCTGTAGTCCTGTTCGATGGCCGGGTGTTCGGCCTGCACTTCGGGGGCCTGGTAGCCCGGCGCGTCCAGGTCTTCCCAGGCGCCCAGCTCGACGCCCCAGGCTGCGGCCAGGGCCTCGTGCTCGTGGTACTTGTCCTTGAGCTGCTTGATGAAGGCGCGCTTGGCCGGGCTGTCGGTGGACAGCGCCAGGGTGCCGAAGGCCAGGGCGTAGCGGTTGCGCGGCTCGCTGCCCTGCCCGGCCCAGGCCAGTTCGTTGTCGGCGTAGTAGCCGAGCAGCCAGGGGTCTTCGCGGTGGTCGCGGGTGGCGATGGCGATGGCGCGCTCGGCGGCCATGGCGAATTTCGGGTCGAAGGGGTCGGGCATGGCGCCCCACCAGTCGTAGCCGGTGCTGACCGTGGCGTAGTCGCCGCCGATGGCCAGCGGCAGGCTGTAGGGTATCCGCGAGGCGCCGGCGAAGGCCGGCTGGCTCCAGTTGCCCAGGCCGTTGAAGCCCCAGGCATCGAGGCGCGCCAGGGTGCGCTCCAGCCAGGCGTCGGCGGCCGGCTGGCCGCTCAGCCCGCCCGTGGCGCGGTAGCGGTTGGCGGCGTAGAAGTCGTACCAGCGGCCGTGGCCGAAGGCCCTGCCCTGCTGGGCGCCGACGCCGTCGCGGTCGTCGCTCTGGCCGTAGAAGTCGGCCAGCGGCTCGCCCTCGGCGGGCAGTTCGGTGAACATGTATTCGCGGCCTTCGACGTAGGTCTGGCTGCTTTCGCTGTTTACCGTGTTCACGCCCAGGGACCAGTACGGGTGCCCGTCCGGCGTCACCAGCCACCAGCGGCCGTTGCGCTTCTCCGTGCGGAAGAAGCCGGTGGCCTGGAAGTCCGGGCCTTCCAGCAGGCCGCCGAAGGTGTCGGTGGGCTGCGCCTGGGCCTGCCATTTCTTCAGTTGCTCGCCCTCGGCCTTCCAGGCATTGGCCAGTTGCTCGACGCTCCTGACCTTCTCCGGCCAGTCGCTGCGGGTCGACTGGCCATAGGCGTCGATGATGCCGGTGTAGGCCTTGCGCAGCTCGTCGCCGCCGGAACGGGTGCCGAAGCGGCCGACGAGGATGTCCTGGGCCGCCTTCGGGGCGTTCAGGTAGATGCGCACCGCGCCGACCTTGTTGCGCTGCAGCTCGCCGGTGACCACCGGGGCGATGAGCACGCGCTGGCCGTCGAGGCTCATCGGCATCGGCACCCCGGCACGCATGCCGAACAGCTGCGGCGCGGTGGCCTGCAGCGGCACCAGCAGGGTCTGCGCCGGGCCTGCGGGCAGCGCGACGCTGGCGTGCAGGCCGGGCGTGCCGTCGAGGTTGTCGATGTCGATCTCCAGGGTCAGCGCCCAGTCCATGGCGCTCTGGATGCGCAGGCTCATGGCGTCGGCCCGCGACCAGTCCCAGCTGCCGCCGGCGGGCTTGAGGGTCAGCGTGGGGCGCGCCGCCGGATGGAACTTCACCCGCCGCAGGATCTCGCCCTCGGGCGTGGCCTCGGCGGTGGCGCTGGGCAGGTCGGCATCCTGCAGGCCGACGCTGACCACCGCCATCGGCTTGACGAAGTTGAACAGGACGTCCTCGCTGGGCGCGGCCCACAGCGGGGCGCAGGCGAGGCTCAGGCTGAACAGCAGGGGCAGATGCCAACGGAGTGAACGCATGCAACCTTGTCCTTGGGGCGGCGCCGGGCGCCACCGGGGTTTGCGACCTGGGACGGCGCGCCGTCCCCTGTTACGGGTGCCGCGCGCCTTACGCGATCTCGCGGCGGAACGGCGGCAGCGCGTTGAGGATGGCCTTGCCATAGCGCTGCGTCACCACACGGCGGTCCAGCAGGCTGATGGTGCCGCGGTCCTGCTCGGTGCGCAGCAGGCGCCCGCAGGCCTGCACCAGGCGCAGCGAGGCGTCGGGCACGGCGATCTCCATGAAGGGGTTGCCGCCGCGCGCTTCGATCCACTCCGAGAGCGCCGCTTCCACCGGGTCGTCCGGCACCGCGAAGGGAATCTTGGCGATCACCACGTGCTCGCAGTAGGCCCCCGGCAGGTCGACGCCCTCGGCGAAGCTGGCCAGGCCGAAGAGCACGCTGGGCTCGCCGTCGTCGACGCGGGCCTTGTGCTTGTTGAGGGTCTCCAGCTTGGACAGGTTGCCCTGGATCAGCACGCGCTTGCGCCAGTCGCGCTCCAGGCCGTCGAACACGTCCTGCATCTGCCGCCGCGAGGCGAACAGCACCAGGGTGCCGCGCGCGCCCTCGACCATGGCCGGCAGCTCGCGGACGATGGCCGCGGTGTGGGCGGCGGCGTCGCGCGGGTCGGCCTTCAGGTCCGGCACCCGCAGCAGGCCGGCATCGGCGTGGTGGAAGGGGCTGGGCACCACGGCGGTGACCGCCGCGCGCGGCAGGCCGGCGCGCATGCGGTAGCGGTCGAAGGTGCCCAGGGCGGTCAGGGTGGCGGAGGTCACCAGCACGCCGTAGGCCACGTTCCACAGGTTGCGGCGCAGGGTCTCGGCGGCGAGGATCGGGCTGGCGTTGGCCTCGATGTCGTAGAAGCTGCCGCTCTCGGCGAGGGTCAGCCAGCGCGCCATGGGCGGGCTGTCCTGTGGGTCCTCGCAGGTGAAGGCGGTCCACAGTTCCCAGTTGCCCTGGGCGCGCGACAGCAGGCTGCCGAACAGCGGGTACCACTCCTCGGCCTGGTAGCTGGCGACGCCGGCGGTGCCCTCGCCGTCCATGGCCTGCTTGAGCAGGTCGGTGAGACGGGTGAAGAGGTCGGTGAGCTTGGCGAAGCCCTTCTTCAGCTCGATGCCCATCTCGCGGATGTGTTCGGGGACCACCCCGCCCACGAAACGGTGGCGCGGGCGCTCGCGGCCTTCCATGTCCTCGCCGGCGCGGAAGTCGCCGATCTCCTCGCAGGCGGTGAACATGAACTGCTGCTGGGTGCGCAGCTCGCGGGCCAGCTCCGGCACCTGCTCGATCAGCCGGCCGAGGTCGCCGGGCAGCGGGTTCTGCGCCAGCAGCTTGGTGAGGTTCTTCTCCACCTGCCCCAGCCAGTCGGCGGTGGCGCGCAGGCGGGTGAAGTGGGCGAAGTGGCCGATGGCCTTGTCCGGCAGGTGGTGGCCTTCGTCGAAAACGTAGAGGGTCTCGCGCGGGTCCGGCAGGATGGCGCCGCCGCCCAGGGCCAGGTCGGCCAGCACCAGGTCGTGGTTGGTGACGATGACGTCGACCTTGGTCATGCCCTCGCGCGCCTTGTAGAAGGCGCACTGCTGGAAGTTCGGGCAATGCCGGTTGGTGCACTGGCTGTGGTCGGTGGTCAACTGCGCCCAGTGGGCGTCCTCGATGGCCTCGGCCCAGGAGTCGCGGTCGCCGTCCCAGCGGTTGCCGGCCAGGCGTTCGATCATCTGGTTGAACAGCTTGGTGCCGCTCTCGTCGACGTCGATGCGGAAGCCTTCCTCCTCGAACAGCTGGGCGGTGGCGTTCTGCGCCTGGCCCTCCTGCAGCAGGTGGTCGAGCTTGGACAGGCACAGGTAGCGGCCGCGGCCCTTGGCCAGGGCGAAGCTGAAGGCCAGGCCGCTGTTGCGCAGCAGGTCGGGCAGGTCCTTGTGGACGATCTGCTCCTGCAGCGCCACGGTGGCGGTGGCGATCACCAGGCGCTTGCCGGCGGCCTTGGCGCAGGCGATGGCGGCCAGGCTGTAGGCCACGGTCTTGCCGGTGCCGGTGCCGGCCTCCACGGCGACCACCGCGGGCTCGCCGCTGCGCTGGCCTTCCTCGTCGGTCTCGATGGCGCCCAGGACCTTGGCCACTTCGGCGATCATCAGGCGCTGGCCGTAGCGCGGCTTGAGTTCCTTGGCTTCCAGGAAGCGCGTGTAGGCGCCCTGGATGGTGGCCTTGAGTTCGTTGCTGAGCATGGAATTCCCGGGCATGCGGGACTGTCCATCGGGACATGTCCGGATGCTGGATAAATTTTCAGTGGTAGCAGGGTCTGTTGGCGTTTTGTCACGACCGCGACGGAGCCATTTTTTGCGTGGGGCAAGGCGCGAGGAGAGCGGTTTGGTCATTCCAAATGAACGACGAGTAACGCGGCACCACGCAAAAAGGGCCCGTCCCTTCGGGTTGCGCGGCAAATGGCGCCATGCGTCGTTGCGGGACTTGCCAAGGGAACGCCATTGCCTGCGTCCCGCGCCTAGCCTGGCGCCATTTGTCGCTGCAACGCGGCTCGCGACAAAACGTCAACAGACCCTGTGGGGCGGCTATGATAGCGCGCTTATTTTCAACCGCCAGCGGAGATCGCCGAATGACCGCCTTTGCCCCCGTCTATGCCCTGCACGTCCTGGCCGCCCTGGTCTGGGTCGGAGGGATGTTCTTCGCCTGGATGATCCTCCGGCCTGCGGCCGTCGCCGCACTGGATGCGCCGGCGCGGCTGAAGCTGTGGGCCGAGGTGTTCCGGCGCTTCTTCGTCTGGGTCTGGGTGGCGGTGCTGGTGCTGCCGGTGACTGGTATCGGCATGTTGCAGCTGAGCTTCAACGGCGTGGCCGGTGCGCCGCGCTACGTGCAGGTGATGATGGGACTGTACGTGGCCATGCTGGCGCTGTTCCTGCGGGTGCAGGCGTTGCAGTTGCCGGAGCTGCGCCGCGCCATCGAAGCGTCCGACTGGCCCGCCGGCGGCGCGGCGCTGGGGCGCATCCGCCGTACCGTGGGCGGCAACCTGCTGCTGGGCATGGCGCTGGTGGCGATAGTCGCCGCGCGCCCGCACTGGTGAGCCTTGGCGCGGGCCGCGGGGCCCTCGCCGGCTTCAGTCAGAAACGCACTACAGTCAGAAACGCACTACGTCCAGACGGCCCTGGGCACCGCTGGGGCCGGGCTTGCCGGCGTTGCCGTCGTGGCCGGCCTTGCCGCCGTCCACTGAGTACAGCAGGCAGCCCTTCTCGCCACTGCGCGCGCCGGCCTTGCCCGGCTTGCCCGGGGCACCGCCGGCGCCGCCTTCCAGGCGCACCTTGACCAGTTCCACGGGGAATTGCTGGGGCACTTCCAGGCGCACCACGCCGCCGGCGCCACCGGTCTGGCCGTCGCCGGCGTCCTGGCCGTCGCCGCCCTGTTCCGCGCCGCCCCACAGGCAGCCGCCGCTGCGCGCGTGGGCGCCGTCGAGACCGTCGTAGCCCGGCGCGCCGACGCCGCCGCGCACGTCGACCAGCAGGTTCTCCACCTGCACGTCCTGCAGGCGCAGGGTCAGGGTGCGGCCGGCGCTGGCCGGGCGATGGAAGCTGCCGGAAGCGCCCTGGGCGGCGATCACGCTGCCATCGGCGAGGTGCCCGCGAGCCACCTCGATGCGCAGCGGCTGCTCGCCGGGGAACACGCCGAGGCGGGCGTTCTTCTGCAGGTCGAGTTCGTCGATGTGCAGCACCTTCACCCGCGACGGGATCAGCAGCGCGCCGCCCTCCGCTACGCGGACGTGTTCCAGGCTCAGGGACTCGCCCTTCACCGGCAGGCGCAGCACGGTATTGGCCTCCACCTGTACCGAGGCGGCGCTGGCGGCCTCGATCGGCGCCAGCAGCATCAGGCCCAACAGCAGCTTACGCATGGCCGCCCTCCTTGGCCGGTGCCGGCAGCGAGAGGAAATGGAAGATGCCGAACAGCAGGACCTGGATGCGGTCCAGCCAGGGAGACGAACGCCCCTTCAGGCGTGCGCCGAGCGCCAGCAGTTCAAGGATGTGGATCAGCAGGATGAGGCCCCCGGCGACCTTCAGCAGGGTCGCGAACGGATGGGCGAAGGGATGCAGCAGATTGGCCAGCACCGCCAGCCAGAACAACAGGGCAACCAGCTTGCCCAGCCCCACAAAAGCCTTCATGTAGATGCTCCCCCGGTTTCTTGTGCCGGCACCATACTCCGGAGGCGGTGACGATTTCCATAGGCGGTGGAAACACGAAAGGGGCGCATAGGCCCCTTTCGCTTCAGCACACGCCGGGTGTTACTGGCGCTTGATCAGGATTTCCACGCGACGGTTTTCCGCGCGGCCTTCCTTGGTCTTGTTGTCGGCGACCGGTTTGCTTTCGCCGTAGCCTTCCACCGACTTGATGCTGCTGGCAGGCACGCCGGCATCCACCAGGTAGTTGGCCACCGCATGGGCGCGGCGATCGGACAGTTTCTGGTTGTAGGCGTCGGTGCCGACGCTGTCGGTGTGGCCGGAGATATCCAGCGTGGTGGTGGAGGCTTCCTCTTTCAGGCGGGTGGCGATGGTGTCGAGCTTGTCCTTGTCACGGTTGTCGATCTTCGACGAGTCGAAGGCGAAGTGCAGGTCCCTGACAACGATGGTCTCTTCCTTCGGCAGCGGTGCCGGAGCCGGTTCGGGAGCCGGTGCGGGCGGCGGCGCCTCGACCACCTTCTCGCCTTCGCCATGCACCCAGCAGTAGGACGCGCCGAGCACGCCGCCGATCAGCGCGCCCCAGCCCGCCCAGGCACTGCTTTCGATGGAGCCCAGGCCAGCGCCCCCTACACCACCGACCAATGCGCAGGTCGGCCAGTCGGACTTCTGCAACCCTGCGCAACCGGTGAGCAGCGTGCTTACCAGCAGCAGGGGTAAAGCGGTCCTTTTGATGCTCATATATCAGTCTCTCCTGTGAGATGGGTCTGAACCGACAATTACCGAGTAAAGACGGCGATGCACGAATACGCCAGCACTAGGCCATGAAGGGGTTCACAGGCTAGTCTCTGCGCATTCCGAACGAGAGTTTCCGCACACCGATGATTTCCGATCGCACGCCCCAGCAGGCGCTGGCCGCCCTGCTCGACCGCTACGCCCCGCAACGCCTGCTGCTGGTAGGCGCCAGCGGCATTCCCGCCGTGGAAGCCTTCCGCCAGGCCCACCCCGATTGCCAGGTGCACGGCGCCGCCGCAGGCGAGCTGCCGGCGGAACTGGCGGCGCAGCGTTACGACCTGGCGCTGCTGGCCGACTGCCTGGAACACCTGGAGCGGCGCGCGGCGCTGCAACTGGTCGGCGGCATCCGCAACCTCAACAGCAGCCGCGTCGCCGTGCTGGTCGACCTGGCCGAAGCCGGCGTCGCCGAAATCGACTTCTACGCCCTGGGCATGCAGGCCAGCGAGCGCTTCCAGCGCGACGATCAGACACTCACGCTGTTCACCTACGATCTGCGTGAATACAAGCAGGTCCCGGATTGGCTGAACGCCAAGTTCTGGGCCAACCCGGAAAACTTCGGCAAGTACTGGTGGTGACCATGACCGAGCCCTGCTGCCCCTGTGGAAGCGGCCTGTCCCTGGCGGACTGCTGCGGCCGCCTGCACGCCGGCCAGCCGGCGCCCACCGCCGAGGCGCTGATGCGTTCGCGCTACAGCGCCTACGCCCTGGGCCTGGTGGACTACCTGCGCGACACCACGCTGCCGGCCCAGCAGCCCGGCCTGGACCTGGAGGCCATCCGCGCCTGGAGCCTGGGCAGCACCTGGCTGGGCCTGGAGGTGGAAAGCCACGAGGTGCTCGGCGGCACGCCCGAGCATGCCCGCGTCACCTTCACCGCGCGCTGGCACGACGCCAACGGCGAGCACAGCCACCGCGAATGCTCCGGCTTCGTCCAGCGCGACGGCCGCTGGTATTTCCTCGACCCGACGGTGCCGCTCAAGCTGGGCCGCAACGATCCCTGCCCGTGCGGCGCCGGCGGCAAGCTGAAGAAATGCTGCGGGCCGTGGATCGGTTGACGCGGCGGACGCACCGGGGCGTGCCTCGTAGGATGGGTTGAGCGAAGTGATACCCATGCGGCCATGGTGATGGGTATCGCAAGCTCAACCCATCCTACGTCAGCGTTTCTCTTGCACCGGTAGCCAGCGGCCTTCCGGCGGGCGTGGATAGCAAAGGATTCATTGCCACCCAAAAGGGACACCGCATGCACCCATTGGGTGCATCGGGCCCATCGGCTAGAATGCGCGCTTTTCCGCGGGCCCCGCCATGCTGCTGACCACCCTCTACATCATCGCCATCATCGCCGAGGCCATGACCGGCGCGCTTTCGGCCGGGCGCCGCAGCATGGACCTGTTCGGCGTGGTGCTGGTGGCCTGCGTCACCGCCCTGGGCGGCGGCTCGATGCGCGACATGCTGCTGGGGCACTACCCGCTGACCTGGGTGCGCCACCCGGAATACCTGGCGCTCACCGCCGGCGCCGCGCTGGTCACGGTGTTCATCGCGCCGCTGATGCGCCACCTGCGCTCGCTGTTCCTGGTGCTCGACGCCATCGGCCTGGTGGCCTTCACCCTGATCGGCTGCCAGGTCGGCCTGGAGATGGGCCACAGCCTGCTGATCGCCGCGGTCAGCGGGGTGATCACCGGGGTGTTCGGCGGCATCCTGCGCGACATCTTCTGCAACGACGTGCCGCTGATCTTCCGCCGCGAGCTGTACGCCAGCGTGTCCTTCGCCAGCGCCTGGTGCTACCTGATCTGCATCCAGCTGGAGCTGCCCAACGAGCAGGCCATGCTGATCACCCTGTTCGCCGGCTTCCTGTTCCGCCTGCTGGCGATCCGTTTCCACTGGGAAATGCCCAAGTTCGTCTACAAGGACGATCCCCAGCAGAACGGCTGAGCGCTCAGTCGGCCAGCTTCAGATGGCTGGTGTCGGGCGCCGGCGCGGCGGGGTCCGCCTTGGCCTGGCCCATGTCGCTGCCCACCGGCGCCAGGCTGAACTGGCTGAGGTCGACCTGCGGCGCGCGCGGCTCGGCCTTATCGTCCTGCAGGTCGGCGCCCACCGGGGCCAGGCCGAAGTCCGGCGCGTCCACCTCGGCGAAGGCCGCCATGTACTCGTCGCGCGGGGCTACCTTCAGCCGTCCCGGCGTAGCCGCGGCCGGTGCCGGGGTAGGAGCGGGTTCGGCGGCGGGCGGCGGGGCCAGTTCGATCTCCTCCACCGCGGGGGCCATGTCCACCACCTCGACGCGCGCGCCGGCCCGTTCCAGAGCGGCGCGGTACTTGTCGGCGGCGGCGGCGTCGAGGTTATTCTTCAGCACCAGGCGGCGGCCGGAAAACAGCAGGGCGATGCGCTGCGCATCGGCCTGGAACAGCTTGGCCAGGTTGGCCTTCACCGCTTCCGGATCGGCGCCTGGAAGCGTCTGACCGGAAAAGACGATTTCGTAACGGCTCATCCATCACACTCCTGTGTTCTCCCGTCTGCCGACGGGCGGCCCAGTATGGGACAACTTCTTTTAACGCAACAACAACTTGCGGCCAAGCAGCCGCTTGGTACACTGGGACGTCTTGGGGGATTGAAATGAATTATCAGGCGCAAACGATAAGAATTATCAGCCTAGTCTGGATTTTCGCGCTCCTCTCCGGTTGCAGCTGGATGACCGGTAGCTTCGAAAGCCCCGACGTGAAGCTGATGAAAGTGGACGTGGTGAAAGCCCGCCTGCTAGAGCAACAGTTCACACTGCACTTCCGTATCGACAACCCGAACGACTTCAGCCTGCCGGTGCGCGGCCTGGCCTACAAGGTCAAGCTGAACGACGTCGACCTGGCCGAAGGCGAATCCAGCGTCTGGTTCACCGTGCCCGCCAATGGCCGGCAGTTCTTCGAGGTGCCGGTGCAGACCAACCTCTGGCGGCACATGAAGTACATCGTCAAGCTGCTGGAAGACCCGGACAAGCCGATCCGCTACAGCCTCGAAGGCGACGTGAAGACCGGCCTGCTGTTCGGCCGCACCGTGCATATCGCGCGCAATGGCGAGATAATCCCCGGCGATTTCATCCCGGAGTGAGGCACCCATGAGCCAGGAACCCCATGTACATGGTCCCGACTGCAACCACGACCATGATCATGACCATCACCACCACGTGCACGGCCCGCACTGCAACCACAGCCACGAGCCGGTGCGTAATCCGCTGAAGGACGTTGGCCGCAACGATCCGTGCCCTTGCGGCAGCGGCGCCAAGTTCAAGAAGTGCCACGGCGCCTGAGGCGGGTGGGCTAGGTGAGAACGCCGTTTCTTCCGTGAGGGGAAACGGCGTTTTCGTTTCCGGCGGGCACAAAAGCCCCCTGTAGGAGCAATCCGCTCCCACGAGGGAAATGCCATGCCTCCCCGGTGATCGTAGTGCCGGCGGCGCCGAGGCGCTCTTCGTAGGATGGGTTGAGCCTCGGCGAAACCCATGCGGTCGTGGTGATGGGTATCGCTTCGTTCAACGCCATCCTACGGGGCCTTGTGTGCCGGTGGGGTAGGAGCGGACTCCGTCCGCGATTGGACTCGCCGGCCACGCCGGACGCCCCGGCGGCACGAACACCCATCGCGAACATCCCCGCCAGCCCCCTCCCGAACCACCCACACCCCGCGAATTCCCTGCCCCCGCGGCTTGCGCGAAGGTGCGCGGCTCTCTAACGTAGCGGCTTTCCGCAAGCCCTGTGCAGGAGCACGCTTCCATGGCCTCGCGAGCCTTCCGCCCGCTTCCCCGACTCGGCCTCGCCGCCACCCTCAGCGCCGCCGTCAGCCTGACTGGCTGTCAGACCTGGCTGAACGACCGCTACGCCGACAGCCTGCCGCCGACTTCCGGCGTGCAGCCGCTCAAGGGCCTGGCCGAAAGCGTGTCGGTGCGCCGCAATGCCCTGGGCATGCCGCTGATCGAGACCAGCACCTTCCACGACGCGCTCTTCGCCATGGGCTACGTGCATGCCAGCGACCGCATCGGCCAGATGGTCGGCCTGCGCCTGATGGCCCAGGGGCGGCTGTCGGAAATGGTCGGCCCGGGCGCCCTGGAGATCGACCGCTTCATGCGCACAGTCAACCTCAGGCAGGCCGCCAATGCCCTCTACGCCGGCTCCTCGCCGCGCCTGAAGCGTTTCTTCGAAACCTACGCGCGCGGCGTCAATGCCTACCTGTTCCGCTACCGCGACAAGCTGCCGATGGACATCGCCGAGTCCGGCTACCGCCCGGAATACTGGAAGCCCGAGGACTCGGCGCTGGTCTTCGCCCTGCTCAACTTCGGCCTGGCGGTGAACCTGCAGGAGGAACTGGACTCGCTGGTGCTCGCGCAGAAAGTCGGCGCCGGGAAGCTCGCCTGGCTCACGCCCATCTACCCCGACGAGGAACTGCCCTTCGCCGAGGCCGACAAGCTCAAGGGCCTGAACCTCGCCGGGCAGATTCCCGGCCTGGCCGAGGTCGGTGGCGCCGCCGAGGCCGTGGCCGGGCTGCAGATGCTCGGCGTGGCCGCCTCCAACAACTGGGCCATCGCCCCACAGCGCAGCCGCAGCGGCAAGAGCCTGCTGGCCAACGACACCCACCTGCCGCTGTCGATGCCGTCGATCTGGAACTTCATGCAGATCCGCTCGCCGAAGTACAGCGCCGCGGGCGTCACCATCGCCGGCGTGCCCGGCGTGGTGGCCGGCTTCAACGGCAAGCTGGCCTGGGGCATGACCATGGTCATGGGCGACAACCAGGACGTCTTCCTCGAACAGCTGCGGCGCCAGGGCGGCAAGCTCTACTACCTGGCCGACGGCCAGTGGAAGCCGGCCAGCGAGCGCGTCGAGACCTTCTTCATCAAGGGCCAGCGCCCGGTGCGCGAGACCATCTACGAAACCCGCCACGGCCCGCTGCTCAACAGCGCCCTGCTCGGCGCGAAGAAGAACGACCTGCAGCCGCTGCCGATGAGCAGCAGCTACGGCCTGGCCTACCAGAGCATCCAGGCGGTGTCGGACAAGAGCCTGGACGCCTTCTTCGACCTGTCCCGGGCCAAGAGCGTCGAGCAGGCCTTCGATGCCACCCGCGAAGTCCGCGCCATGCCGCTGAACATCGTATTCGCCGACGAGAAGCACATCGGCTGGCAGGTCACCGGGCGCTTCCCCAACCGCAAGGACGGCCGCGGCCTGCTGCCCTCCCCCGGCTGGGACGGGCGCTACGACTGGGACGGCTATGCCGACCCGATCCTCCACCCCTCCGACCAGGACCCGCAGCAGGGCTGGCTGGGCACCGCCAACAACCGCACCGTGCAGCCCGGCTACGGCGCGCAGCTGTCCAGCTCCTGGTACTACCCCGAACGCGCCGAGCGCATCGCCCAGTTGGCCAACGCCAGCAACCGCCACGACGCGCGCAGCATGATCGCCATGCAGTACGACCAGAGCACGCCCTTCGCCGCCAAGCTGCAGGGCATGCTCGACGCGCCCGGCATGGCCGCGCCGCTGAAGCAGGCGATCCAGGCGCTGCCCGAGGGCCAGCGCGAGCGCGCCCGCGAGGCCCTGGACCGGCTGATGGCCTTCGACGGCAAGCTATCCGCCAACTCCGCCGACGCCGCCCTCTACGAAGCCTTCCTGCAGGAAAGCGCGAAGCAGATCTTCCTCGACGAACTCGGCCCGGAAGACAGCCCGGCCTGGAAGGCCTTCGTGCAGAACGCCGACCTCTCCTACTCGGCCCAGGCCGACCACCTGCTGGGCCGCGACGACAGCCCCTTCTGGGACGACGTGAAAACGCCGCAGAAGGAAGACAAGCCAGCCATCCTCGCGCGCAGCCTGGCCGCCGCCACCGCCTTCTGCGAGCAGAAGCTGGGCAGCGACCGCCATGCCTGGCAGTGGGGCAAGCTGCACACCTACAACTGGGTCAGCGACAGCACCAAGATGGCGCCCTACCTGGACGCCGGACAGCGCGCCGGCCTGGGCGCCATCAAGGGCTACCTGGACCGCGGCCCCTACCCGGCCGGCGGCGACCACAGCACGCTGAACGTTTCTGCCTACAACTGGGGCCAGAACTTCGACACCTGGCTGATCCCGGCCATGCGCATCGTCGTCGACTTCGGCCAGAGCGAGCCCATGCTCGGCGTCAACAGCAGCGGCCAGTCCGGCAACCCGGCCAGCCCGCACTACGCCGACGGCATCGACGCCTGGCTGAAGGGCGACTACATGAGCTTCCCGTTCCAGAGCCAGAACCTCGACCGCGTCTACGGCAGCAAGCGCCTGACCCTCGTCCCGCAGAAATGAGCGCGCGGCGCGGAACTTCCGCCGCGCCGGCAGGTCGGATCTGTCGACTTACTCCATGATCATCTTCAAGGCACCCTCGGGTGCCTTTCTTTTTTGCTGCCCACGCCACAACCGGCGCACCAGGCTGTTACCGAAAACCCCGCCTCCTCGCCCCGTCATGGGGCATCCCTTCCCCGACCGGCTGCTATACCTGTCGTAGGAACGCGCCTGTCGTCCGTCTCCTACCGCCGAGGCCCGTGGTTGCGCCTCTGGTTCGAAACTTGCTGTCACATTGATGTTATGCCTTTGGTTCCACTGCTTGAATCAACCACCAAGGATTCCAACCGATGAAAAAAGCATGGCTGACCCTCTCCGCCCTGGCGCTGCTGGCTGGCGCCGGAGCTTTGCAGGCCAAGGAATGGAAAGAAATCCGCTTCGCCACCGACCCGTCCTATGCGCCCTTCGAATCCAAGGCGCCTGACGGCAGCCTGGTCGGCTTCGACATCGACCTGGGCAACGCCATCTGCGAGCACCTGAAGGTCAAGTGCGTGTGGATGGCCAACGACTTCGACGGCATGATCCCGGGCCTGAAGGCTCGCAAGTTCGATGGCGTGATCTCCTCGATGACCGTCACCGAGGCGCGCCAGAAGGAAATCGACTTCAGCGACAAGCTGTTCACCAGCCCCACCGCGATGATCAGCAAGAAGGGCTCGGGCCTGGAGGCCACCGCCGCATCGCTCAAGGGCAAGACCGTCGGCGTCGAGCAGGGCACCATCCAGGAAACCTTCGCCAAGGCCAAGCTGGAGCCGGCCGGGGTCAACGTGAAGAGCTACCAGAACCAGGACCAGGTCTACGCCGACCTGGTGTCCGGGCGCCTGGACGTCTCGCTGCAGGACATGCTGCAGGCCGAGCAGGGCTTCCTCACCACCGACCAGGGCAAGGGCTTCGAGATCAGCAAGCCGGTGCATGACCCGCTGATGCCGGCCGACATCGCCATCGGCATCAAGAAGGGCAACAACGAACTGCGCGAGATGATCAACAAAGGCATCAAGGCGATCCACGCCGACGGCACCTACGACAAGCTGCAGAAGAAATACTTCGGCGACATCGACATCTACAACGACTGACCCGCGCCACCGCGCCCGGCAGCCTTGGCGGCTGCCGGGCGCGGTCTATTCTGCTGATAACGCCGCACAAGGAGTTGCCTGCGCATGCTCCAGGACTTCTTCCGTACCCTGGCCGAGACCATGAGCCTCAAGGGTTACGGCTCCATCCTCCTCGACGGCACCTGGATGACCGTAAAGCTGTCGATCTGCTCGCTGCTGCTGTCGGTGGCGCTCGGCCTGCTGGGCGCCAGCGCCAAGCTGTCCGGCTCCAGGCTGCTGCGCTTCCCCGCCACCTGCTACACCACGCTGATCCGCGGCGTGCCCGACCTGGTGCTGATGCTGCTGATCTTCTACAGCCTGCAGACCTGGCTGGCGGACCTGACCGACTACATGGACTGGGACTACATCGAGATCGACCCCTTCAGCGCCGGCATCATCACCCTCGGCTTCATCTACGGCGCCTACTTCACCGAGACCTTCCGCGGCGCCATCCTCGCCGTGCCGCGCGGCCAGCTGGAGGCGGCCAGCGCCTACGGCCTGACGCGCCTGCAGCGCTTCCGCTTCGTGCTCTTCCCGCAGATGATGCGCTTCGCCCTGCCGGGGGTGGGCAACAACTGGATGGTGCTGATCAAGTCCACCGCGCTGGTCTCCATCATCGGCCTCTCCGACGTGGTGCGCGCCGCCCAGGACGCCGGCAAGAGCAGCTACCGCCTGCTGTTCTTCCTGCTGGTGGCCGGGGCCATCTACCTGCTCTTCACCACCGTTTCCAACATCGTGCTCAACGCCCTTGAGCGCCGCTACGCCATCGGTGTGCGCGAGGCCCTGCGATGATCGAGTTGCTGCAGCAGTACGGCAAGGCCTTCCTCTGGAGCGACGGCTACCACATCACCGGCCTGGCCATGACGCTCTGGCTGCTGACGGTGTCCATCGCCTTCGGCTTCACCTTCGCCATTCCCTTGTCCATCGCCCGCGTCTCGCGCAACCCGCTGCTGCGCTGGCCGGTGCAGTTCTACACCTACGTGTTCCGCGGCACGCCGCTCTACATCCAGTTGCTGGTCTGCTACACCGGCATCTACAGCGTGGCGGCGGTGCGCGAGCAGCCGATCCTCGACGCCTTCTTCCGCAACGGCCTGAACTGCACGCTGCTGGCCTTCGCCCTGAACACCTGCGCCTACACCACCGAGATATTCGCCGGGGCCATCCGCAACATCGCCCACGGCGAGGTCGAGGCGGCCCGCGCCTACGGCCTGAGCGGCTGGCGCCTGTACCGCTACGTGATCATGCCCTCGGCGCTGCGCCGCGCGCTGCCCTACTACAGCAACGAGGTGATCCTCATGCTGCACTCCACCACCGTGGCCTTCACCGCCACGGTGCCGGACATCATGAAGATCGCCCGCGACGCCAACGCCGCCACCTTCCTCTCCTTCCAGTCCTTCGGCATAGCCGCGGCGCTGTACCTGGTGACCTCCTTCACCCTGGTCGGCCTGTTCCGCCTCGCCGAACGCCGCTGGCTGGCCTTCCTCGGCCCCAGCCATGGCTGAACCCATCCCGGCCGCGCGGCGGCCGTAACCTGAGGACTCCATGACCACACTGAAGATCGAAGGCCTGTACAAGCGCTACGGTGACAACGAGGTGCTCAAGGGTGTGTCCCTGGAGACCCGCACCGGCGACGTGGTGAGCATGATCGGCGCCAGCGGCTCGGGAAAGAGCACCTTCCTGCGCTGCATCAACTTCCTCGAACAACCCGACGAAGGCCGCATGAGTCTGGACGGCGAGGAAATCCGCATGGTCGCCAGCCCCGGCGGCATGCGCGTGGCCGACGCGGCGCAGTTACAGCGCATCCGCACGCGCCTGGCCATGGTGTTCCAGCACTTCAACCTGTGGAGCCACATGACGGTGCTGGAGAACGTCACCCTGGCCCCGCGCCGCGTCCTGGGCGTCGAGCGCAAGGAAGCCGAGGAACGCGCGCGCAGCTACCTGGCCAAGGTCGGCCTGCCGACCCAGGTGGAGGACAAGTACCCGGCCTTCCTCTCCGGTGGCCAGCAACAGCGCGTGGCCATCGCCCGCGCCCTGGCCATGGAGCCGGAGATCATGCTGTTCGACGAACCCACCTCGGCGCTGGACCCGGAACTGGTGGGCGAGGTGCTCAAGGTGATCAAGGCCCTGGCCGAGGAAGGCCGCACCATGATCCTGGTGACCCACGAAATGGCCTTCGCCCGCGAGGTCTCCAGCCAGGTGCTGTTCCTCCACCAGGGCCGCGTCGAGGAACAGGGGCCGCCGCAGGAGGTGCTGGGCCAGCCGAAGAGCGAGCGGTTGCGGCAGTTTCTCAGTGGGAATCTGAAGTGAGGGGGGGCCAAGCCCAGCGCCGTCGTGTCGTCGAAGTCCGTCACCCTCACCCCAGCCCTCTCCCAGAGGGAGAGGGGGCTTGTCCCGAGCAGGTTGAAGGTCAGGAGTCAGCCGGCAACTTGTAGGCTCGCAGGGAGCTCCGTAGCCCCGCTTCACACCGAACGATCCCCTCTCCCGCTTGCGGGGGAGGGTTAGGGAGGGGGAACGGGGCCAAGCCCAGCGCCGGCGTATCCTCGAAGTCTGTCACCCTCACCCCAGCCCTCTCCCGGAGGGAGAGGGGGCTTGTCCTGAGCGGGCTGAAGGTCAGGAGTCAGCCGGTAACTCGCTGTCCCGCAGGGAGCTACGTAGCCCCGCTTCACACCGAACGGTCCCCTCTCCCGCTTGCGGGGGAGGGTTAGGGAGGGGGAACGGGGCCAAGTCCCAGCGCCGGAGTGTCGTCGAAGTCCGTCCCCTCTCCCCAGCCCTCTCCCTGAAGGGAGAGGGGGCTTGTCCTGAGCAGGCTGGAGGTCGGGATTCAGCCGGCAACAAAAACCGGGCCAAAGCCCGGTTTCTCGCATCCGCCTAAAGCCTCAAGCCTTGGGCAGCGTCACCCCAGTCTGCCCCTGGTACTTGCCCCCACGATCCTTGTACGACACCTCGCAGGCCTCGTCCGACTGCAGGAACAGCATCTGCGCCACGCCCTCGTGGGCATAGATCTTCGCCGGCAGGTTGGTGGTGTTGGAGAACTCCAGGGTCACGTGGCCTTCCCACTCCGGCTCCAGCGGGGTGACGTTGACGATGATGCCGCAGCGCGCGTAGGTGCTCTTGCCCAGGCAGATGGTCAGCACGTCGCGGGGGATGCGGAAGTACTCCACGGTGCGCGCCAGGGCGAAGGAGTTCGGCGGGATGATGCAGACGTCGCTGTTGATGTCGACGAAGCTCTTCTCGTCGAAGTTCTTCGGGTCCACCACCGCCGAGTGGATGTTGGTGAACACCTTGAACTCGGCCGCGCAGCGCACGTCGTAGCCGTAGCTGGAGACGCCGTAGGAGATCACCCGGCTGTCGTCGGCGCCGCGCACCTGGCGCTCGACGAAGGGCTCGATCATCCCGTGCTCCAGGGCCATGCGGCGAATCCACTTGTCCGATTTGATGCTCATGGCGGGCGTCCCGTAGCTGCTGAAAAAGAAACGCGAATCTTACCGGCAGCGCCCGTCGGCAGCAAAGGCTGCATGACCAACGTCGAGAACGCGTTGCGCACAGGCCCGCCGAAGACCTTCCAGCAATGCACGAATGCAGGCCGCGAAAGTAGCGGGCCAACGCGTATTTCAGATATTGCCGAGATACTTCTGAATTTTTAAGAAAAATCTCACAAGACTCAAAAGAAACCTCACCTGCACCTTGAACCGGACGTGAAAGATACTTTGTCCCCTGCCCCGCCATAAGTTGCCTACAGCGGAAATCACAATAAACGCCCCGCAGGGAACTCCCATGAATCCAAAGATTCCCCTCCTGCTGTTTCCCTTGTTGCTAATTGCGTGCACGACAAACGACCCGAAGCCGGTTTGCGATGAACAAGGCTGTGGAGCACAACAGCCCCCAGCGTCATCTTCAGCTGCCGGCAATAACCCCGCGGATATCGACGCGGACCGAGCCTCGAGCGCGCTCCTGTCCCTCGCCGCCAGCGACCCGCGCGCGGCCTACGACCTGGGGCTGCGCTATTTCCGCGGGGATGGCGTGGCCCAGGACAGCTACCAGGCGCTGCAGTGGATGCGCAGCGCCGCGGAGCGCGGGGACCTGGAGGCGCAGAAGGCCCTCGGCGGCCTCTACCTGGGCGGCCTCGAGGAAATGGGCGCCGACCCGCAGGAAGCCGAGAAATGGCTGGCGATGGCCGCGGGCCGAGGCGACCAGGAGTCGATGCAACTCCTGGCCCAGGCCCGCGCCGCCAAAAACTCCGAAGCTGCCTATTTCAAGTGGAAGACCGATTGGCGGGAAATGACCCTGCGCTATTGGTACTCGGCCTATCCCTATCGCAGTTATTGGCGGGATGACAACTGGCACTGGCGCTAGCTGGAAGTCACAAGTCGAAAGTTTCCGCAACGGCAACTGGCAGAAGAACAAACACCCCCCAACACCAAACGGCAAAACAACATGAAATCAAAATCGAAGAGCATTGTTAAATACATGCTGGGCGCGGCCATTGCCGGCACATTGAATGGATGCGCGGCACTGGGCGGGGGGTTGATCTCGCCGGGGGGACAGCATGCCGGGGTTTCCGGCGCGGCGGCCGGCGGCAACAGCAACGGCGCGCAGCAATCGCTGCAGCGCTGCGACAGGCCACTGGGCACCATCGCCGTGGACGACGGGCGCGAGGCCGACTGGTACGGCCCCTTCGGCAGCGCCACGCAGATGACCTCCATCGAACCCCTGCTGCGCCTGGCGGTACAGCAATCGAACTGCTTCGTCATCACCTCGATCGGCAACCAGCGATCCGACGCCCGCCTATCGCGCATCACCGAGATACAGCGGCTATCCGGCGAATACCGCGCCGGTTCTAAACAGCACAAGGGCCAGCGGGTCGCCGCCGACTATTACCTGGAACCGCAGATCATCATCAACGACTCCGCCATTGGCGGCCTGGCCGGAACCCTCGGCGGGCTGATCGGCAACGCCGCCATCGGCCAACTCGCCGGCGCGCTGCAAACCAAGGCCTCGGTGGTCACGCTCTCGCTGTTCGACATTCGCTCCTCGGTGCAGATCGCCGCAGCCGAAGGCAACTCGACCGCGACCAACTACGGAGCCGCGCTGGCCGGCTTCGGCGGTGGCGTCGGCGGGGGGCTGGGCGGCTTTTCCCGCACGCCCGAAGGCAAGGCCACGGTGGTCGCCTTCATCGATGCCTGGAACAAGATGGTCGTGTCCCTGCAGGACTACAAGGCCCAGAACGTCGAGGGCGGGCTGGGCCGTGGCGGCAAGCTGAAGGTCAACTGAGGCCACCGCGACCATGGCGTCCGGCAAATGACGAGCGCGGCCGCCAGGCCGCGCCCTTGATCAGTCCTCGCTGATGGAGATGCTCGGCATCGCCGGCGCGTCCTTCTCGCTCAGGGCGATGCGCGCGCCCACGCAGCGGGCCATTTCCTGGTAGATCATCGCCAGCTGGCTTTCCGGGTCGGCGATCACCGTCGGCTTGCCGCCGTCGGCCTGCATGCGGATGGCCATGGACAACGGCAGCGAGGCCAGCAGCTCGACGCCGTACTGCGCCGCCAGCTTCTCGCCGCCGCCCTCGCCGAACAGGTGCTCGGCGTGGCCGCAGTTGGAGCAGATGTGCACCGCCATGTTCTCCACCACGCCCAGCACCGGGATGTTGACCTTGCGGAACATCTCCACGCCCTTCTTCGCATCGAGCAGGGCCAGGTCCTGCGGGGTGGTGACGATCACCGCGCCGGCCACCGGGACCTTCTGCGCCAGGGTCAGCTGGATGTCGCCGGTGCCCGGCGGCATGTCGATCACCAGGTAGTCCAGGTCGTTCCAGGCGGTCTGGGTGATCAGTTGCAGCAGCGCGCCGGAAACCATCGGCCCGCGCCACACCACCGGGGTGTTGTCGTCGGTGAGGAAGGCCATGGACATGACTTCCACGCCATGGGCCTCCAGCGGCACGAACCACTTCTGCTCGCGCACCTTCGGCCGGGTGCCCTCGGGAATGCCGAACATGATGCCCTGGCTGGGGCCGTAGATGTCGGCGTCGAGGATGCCCACCTTGGCCCCTTCGCGGGCCAGCGCCAGGGCCAGGTTGGCGGCGGTGGTGGACTTGCCCACGCCGCCCTTGCCGGAGGCCACGGCGATGATGTTCTTCACGTTGCTCATGCCCGGCACCTGGGCCTGGGCCTTGTGCGCGGCGATCTTCACCTCCACCTTCACCTGGGCCGAGTCCACGCCGTCGAGGGCTTCCAGGGCCATCTGCACGGTCTGCGCCAGGCCATTCCTGAACAGGCCGCAGGCATAGCCCAGCTCCAGGCCCAGGGCGATGCGCCCGCCCTGGATATCGAGATCGCGCAGGTAGCCGGCGTCGAGCAGGTTCTGGCCGGTGTGCGGGTCGGTGATCTGGCGGAGGACGGCCTCCACCGTGGCGCGGGTGACGACGCTCATGGGTTCTCCCGAAAAAAGGCTGAGCACGGTAGGCGGGAATATTAACAGCAGCGGCAGGCTATAGGTTGCAGGCTTCGGGCTTCGGGCTTCGGGCTTCGGGCTTCGGGCTTCAGGCTTCAGGCTTCAGGCTTCAGGCTTCAGGCACCGATCGCTCTTCGCTCCTACCTGTAGCCTATAGCCTGCTGCCTGCAGCCTGTTATAGTTACCGACTTCCCTCGTTTTGCCCCAATGGCCTGAGCATCATGTCCGAAAACCGCCAGATCCTCGTCACCAGCGCCCTGCCCTACGCCAACGGCTCCATTCACCTGGGCCACATGCTGGAATACATCCAGACCGACATCTGGGTGCGTTTCCAGAAGATGCGGGGCAACCAGGCGGTGTACGTCTGCGCGGACGATGCCCACGGCTCGGCCATCATGCTGCGCGCCGAGCGCGAGGGCATCACCTCGGAACAGCTGATCGACGCCGTGCGCGCCGAGCACATGACCGACTTCGCCGACTTCCTGGTGGACTTCGACAACTACTACTCGACCCATTCGGCAGAGAACCGCGAGCTGTCCTCGGCCATCTACCTGAAGCTGCGCGACGCCGGGCACATCGCCACGCGCCCGGTGACCCAGTACTTCGACCCGGAAAAGCAGATGTTCCTGGCCGACCGCTTCATCAAGGGCACCTGCCCGAAGTGCGGCACCGCCGACCAGTACGGCGACAACTGCGAAGCCTGCGGCGCCACCTACTCGCCCACCGAGCTGAAGGACCCGAAGTCGGCCATCTCCGGCGCCACCCCGGTGCTCAAGGAGTCGCTGCACTACTTCTTCAAGCTCCCGGACTTCGACGCCATGCTCAAGCAGTGGACGCGCAGCGGCGCGCTGCAGGAGTCGGTGGCCAACAAGATCGCCGAATGGCTGGACGCCGGCCTGCAGGAATGGGACATCTCCCGTGACGCGCCCTACTTCGGCTTCGAGATCCCCGAGGCCCCGGGCAAGTACTTCTACGTCTGGCTGGACGCGCCCATCGGCTACATGGCCAGCTTCAAGAACCTCTGCGCGCGCCGCCCGGAGCTGGACTTCGACGCCTTCTGGAACAAGGATTCCAAGGCCGAGCTGTACCACTTCATCGGCAAGGACATCGTCAACTTCCACGCGCTGTTCTGGCCGGCCATGCTCGAAGGCGCCGGCTACCGCAAGCCCACCGCGCTGAACGTGCACGGCTACCTGACCGTCAACGGGCAGAAGATGTCCAAGTCCCGCGGCACCTTCGTCAAGGCGCGCACCTACCTGGACCACCTGGACCCGGAATACCTGCGCTACTACTACGCCTCCAAGCTCGGCCGCGGCGTCGACGACCTCGACCTGAACCTCGAGGACTTCGTGCAGAAGGTCAACTCCGACCTGGTCGGCAAGGTGGTCAACATCGCCAGCCGTTGCGCCGGTTTCATCCACAAGGGCAACGCCGGCTTGCTGGTGGACGCCGACCCGGCGCCGGAACTGGTCGCAGCCTTCAAGGCCGCCGCGCCGAGCATCGCCGCCGCCTACGAAGCCCGCGACTTCGGCCGCGCCATGCGCGAAATCATGGCCCTGGCCGACCAGGCCAACGCCTGGATCGCCGACAAGGCGCCCTGGGCGCTGAACAAGCAGGAAGGCAAGCAGGCCGAGGTCCAGGCCATCTGCGCCCTGGGCGTGAACCTGTTCCGCCAGTTGGTGATCTTCCTCAAGCCGGTGCTGCCGAAGCTGGCCGAGGCCGCCGAAGCCTTCCTCAACGTCGCCCCGCTGAAGTGGAGCGACCACGAGCAGCTGCTGGCCAACCACCAGTTGAACCCGTTCAACCCGCTGATGACCCGTATCGAGCCCGCAAAAATCGAAGCCATGATCGAAGCCTCCAAGGAAGACCTCGCCGCCGCCAACAAACCCGCTGGCAACGGCGAACTGGTGAAGGACCCGCTGGCCGCGGAAATCAACTTCGACGCCTTCGCCGCCGTCGACCTGCGCATCGCGCTGATCGAGAAGTGCGAGTTCGTCGAGGGCGCCGACAAGCTGCTGCGCCTGTCCCTGGACATCGGCGACGAGAAGCGCAACGTATTCTCCGGCATCAAGAGCGCCTACCCGGACCCGAGCAAGCTCGAAGGCCGCCTGACCCTGTACGTGGCCAACCTTGCCCCGCGCAAGATGAAGTTCGGCGTCTCCGAAGGCATGGTCCTGGCCGCCGGCCCCGGCGGCGAGGAAATCTACCTGCTCAGCCCGGACAGCGGCGCCAAGCCGGGCCAGCGCGTGAAGTAAGCGGCACGTACCGAACGCGACGCCGGCCCCGGGGCCGGCGTCGTCGTTTCTGCCTTGCCCGGGCAAGACCATGCGCATAACCTATGCGCATCCGCCTCGGAGGTTCCCATGCACACGACCTACGATCCCCAAGCCCCGAAGAAAGCCACCAACCTCAGCCTGAACAGCGACCTGCTCAAGCAGGCCCGCGAGCTGGACGTGAACCTCTCGGCGGTGCTGGAGGAAGCGCTGGCCGACGTAGTGCGCGAACGCCTGCGGCAACGCTGGCTGGAACAGAACCGCCAGGCCATCGACGCCTACAATCAGCATGTGGACGGCGCCGGCGTGTTCGCCGACGACCTGCGGAGCTTCTGATGCCGCAGTTCGACCTGTACCGCAACCCCAGCCCGCGCAGCCGCGAGGACATCCCGCTGCTGCTGGACGTGCAGAGCGACCTGCTCGCCGCGCTGAACACCCGCGTGGTGATCCCGCTCAGCCGCGGCAAGGGCCTGGCCGGCATCGACCGGCTGATGCCCGAGGTGACGGTGGAGGGCGAGAAACTGCTGCTGCTCACCCCGCAGATGGCCGGCGTGGCACGCCGCGAGCTGGGCGAACCGGTAGGCAGCCTGGCGCACCTGCGGTTGGACATCATCGCCGCCATCGACCTGCTGATCACGGGAATCTGAGCATGCCCAAGCTCCGCCACCGCCCGGCCCGAGGCGCCCGGCCATGACCGAACTCGCCCTGATCCTGGTCAGCGCCATCCTGGTCAACAACTTCGTGCTGGTGCAGTTCCTCGGCCTGTGCCCGTTCATGGGCGTGTCGCGCAAGATCGAGACGGCCATCGGCCTGGCCCTGGCCACCACCTTCGTGCTGACCCTGGCCTCGATCTGCAGCTACATCCTGCAGCGCTACGTGCTGCGGCCGCTGGACCTGGAGTACCTGCGCACCATCGGCTTCATCCTGGTGATCGCCGTGGTGGTGCAGTTCACCGAGCTGCTGGTGAAGAAGAGCAGCCCGCTGCTGTACCGCGTGCTGGGCATCTTCCTGCCGCTGATCACCACCAACTGTATCGTCCTCGGCGTGGCCCTGCTCAACGCCAACAAGCCCGAGTACGGTTTCCTGCAGTCCACCGTGCAGGGCTTCGGCGCCGGGCTGGGCTTCTCCCTGGTGCTGGTGCTGTTCGCCGCCCTGCGCGAGCGCATCGCCATCGCCGACGTGCCCAAGCCGTTCCAGGGCGCGGCCATCGGCATGATCACCGCCGGGCTGATGTCCCTCGCGTTCATGGGCTTCACCGGGCTGATCAAGCTATGAGCGCCGTGCTGCTCGCGGTCGGTGTGCTGCTGGCCCTGTGCCTGGCCAGCGGCGCCCTGCTCGGCTACGCGGCGGTGCGCTACCGCGTCGAGGGCGACCCGGTGGCCGAACAGGTTAACGCCCTGCTGCCGCAGACCCAGTGCGGGCAATGCGGCTATGCCGGCTGCAAGCCCTACGCCGAAGCCATCGCCCAGGGCGATGCGATCAACAAGTGCCCGCCCGGCGGCAGCACCACCATCGCCGCCCTCGCCGACCTGCTCGACGTCGAGGCGCCGCCCCTGGACGCTCCGGCGGAAACCCCGCCGCGCGTGGCCTTCATCCGCGAGGCCGAGTGCATCGGCTGCACCAAGTGCATCCAGGCCTGCCCGGTGGACGCCATCGTCGGCGCCGCGCGGCAGATGCACACGGTGATCGCCGCCGAATGCACCGGCTGCGACCTGTGCGTCGAGCCCTGCCCGGTGGATTGCATCGACATGCTCGACCTGGAAGTCGGGGTGCGCGACTGGAAATGGCCGCTGCCCGATGCCCGGCTGATCGCCAGCGACCGGGAGCAGGCCGCATGAACGCCAAGGCCTGGGACTTCCCCGGCGGCCTGTATCTGCCGCCCAACAAGGCGCAATCCACCGCCGCCCCCATCGTTCGCGCGCCGCTGCCCAGCCGGCTGATCCTGCCGCTGCAGCAACACGCCGGCGCGCCGGCCCTGCCCTGCGTGGACGTCGGCGAGCGCGTGCTCAAGGGCCAGATGATCGCCAGCCCCGGCAGCGCCATCAGCGCCGCCGTGCATGCACCGACCTCCGGCACGGTGGTGGCCATCGGCGAGCAACCTTATCCACACCCTTCCGGCCTGCTGGCCGAAGCCATCGTCATCGACGCCGATGGACTGGACGAATGGGCGCCCTTGCAGCCCTGCCCCGACTACCGCCAGGAAAGCCCCGCCGCCCTGCTGGAGCGCATCCGCCAGGCCGGCATCGTCGGGCTCGGCGGCGCCGGCTTCCCCACCGCCGCCAAGCTGGCCGCCCGCACCGCCGAAGACCTGCACACCCTGGTGATCAACGGCGCCGAGTGCGAGCCCTACATCAGCGCCGATGACATGCTGATGCGCGAACGCGCCGCCGAACTGGTGGAAGGCATCGAGATTCTCATCCACCTGCTGCAGCCGCAGCAGGTGCTGCTCGGCATCGAGGATGACAAGCCCCAGGCCATCGAGGCCCTGCGCCAGGCCATCGGCGAGCGCGCCATCGAACTGCGGGTGGTCCCCACCAAATACCCCTCCGGCGGCGAACGCCAGTTGATCCAGCTGCTCAGCGGCCGCGAGGTGCCCAGCGGCGGCCTGCCGGCGGACATCGGCATGGTCTGCGTCAACGTCGGCACCGCCGTGGCGTTGCGCGATGCGCTGATCCTCGGGCGCCCGCTGATCTCGCGCATCACCACCCTAACCGGCGCCGCCCTGGCGCGGCCGATGAACGTCGAGGCGCTGCTCGGCACGCCGGTCGGCGAACTGCTGGAATTCGCCGGGCTGGATCGCGGCCGGCTCGGCCGCCTGGTCATGGGCGGCCCGCTGATGGGCATCACCCTCGGCGACCTGCAGGCCCCGCTGATCAAGACCGCCAACTGCCTGCTGGCCGCGACCGCCGAGGAACTACCGGTACCGCCGCCGGCGCTGCCGTGCATCCGCTGCGGCGACTGCGCCCAGGCCTGCCCGGCCAGCCTGCTGCCGCAGCAGCTGTACTTCTTCGCCCGGGGCGACGACCACGAGCAGTTGCAGGCCTACAACCTGTTCGACTGCATCGAATGCGGCGCCTGCGCCTACGTCTGCCCCTCCAGCATCCCGCTGGTACAGTACTACCGCGCGGCCAAGGCGGACATCCGCGAACTGCAGCTGAAACAGCAGAAGGCCGAACACTCGCGCCTGCGCTTCGAGCACCGCCAGGAACGCCTGCGCCGCGAGGAGCAACGCAAGGCCGAGGAACGCCAGGCCCGCCTGGAACGCGCCGCCCGCGCCCGCCAAGCCCAGGCTGCCGCGCCGGTGGCGGAAGCGCCGCAAGCGGTCATCGAACGGGTGAAGGCGGAGAAGGCCGTGGGCAACGCCGGCGCCGACCTCAAGCGGCTGAAGATCGAAGCTAGCATGGCCCGCGTCGCCCTGCAGAAGGCCGAGAAACAACTGGCCGCCCACGACACCGAACAACTGCGCGCCCAGGTCGAGACGCTGCGCCAGGCCGCCGAGCAGGCCCGCCTGGCCCTGGAGGCTGCCGAAGCCGAACCAGCCCCCGCCGCTCCCAAGCCAGAAATCAGCGACGAAGCGGCGCTGAAGAAGGCGAAGATCGAGGCCGCCATGGCCCGCGCCCAGTTGAAAAAATCCGAGAAGGCCTTTGGCGATTCGCCCAGCGAACAGCAGCAGGCCACCCTCGCCCAGCTGCGCGAAGCCACCGAGCAGGCCGAGCGCCACCTGGCGCAATTGCAGGCCACGCCCGAAGCCAAGGCGGAGACCGCCGGCGACGGCATGGCGAACCTGAAGAAAGCCAAGATCGCCCTGGTCAGCCGCCGCGCCGAACTGAGGAAAGCCGAGCAGGACGGCGCCGGCGAAGCCGAACTGGCCCTGCTGCGCGAAGCCCTGGCCGAGGCCGAGCGCCAGCTGCACGCCGCCGAGGACGCCAGCGGCAAGCCGGCGCCGGACCTGCAACGCATCGACAAGCGCCCGGTGGACGCCGCCACCCGCGCCCTCAAGACCGAACTGGCCTACGCCCGCGCCGACCTCAAGAAGCTCGAACGCGAAGGCGCCGACGAAGCCCGCCTAACTGCCGCGCGCGAGCGCCTGGCGGCGGCGGAAAACGCGCTGGCCGCGCGCGATACGGAGTGACCCATGGCCCTGCCGCGTTTTTCCTCGCCCCACGCCACCGGCGCCAACCGCACGCAGAAGGTCATGCTGCAGGTGCTAGCCGCGCTGGCCCCGGGCGCCCTGGCGCTGATCGCCCTGTACGGCGTCGGCCCGCTGTTCAACCTGCTCTGGTGCAGCGCCGTGGCCCTGGGCACCGAAGCGCTGATGCTGCACCTGCGCAAGCGCCCGCTGGCGGTGTTCCTCAAGGACGGCAGCGCGCTGGTCACCGCCGTGCTCCTGGCCCTGGCCCTGCCGCCCTACGCGCCCTGGTGGCTGAGCCTGCTGGCTACCGCCTTCGCCCTGGTGTTCGGCAAGCACCTGTACGGCGGCCTCGGGCAGAACCCGTTCAACCCGGCGATGCTCGGCTACGTGGTGGTGCTGGTGTCCTTCCCCCTGGAAATGACGCGCTGGCCCAGCCCCGACGCCGGCCTCGGCCTGGTCGACGGCCTGTCGCGCATCCTCGGCCTGGGCGCGCCGCCGCCGGACGCCTGGGCCGGCGCCACCGCCCTGGACGTGCTGAAGAACAACCACAGCCTGACCATCGACGAGCTGGTGACGCAGAGTACGGCCTTCGGCCATGTCGGCGGGCGCGGCGTGGAGCTGGTCAACCTGGCCTTCCTCGCCGGCGGCCTGTTCCTGCTCTGGCGCAAGCTGTTCACCTGGCATGCGCCGCTGGGCATGCTCGGCGGCCTGTTCGTCATGAGCCTGCTGTTCTGGAACGGCTCGGGCTCGGATTCCCACGGCTCGCCGCTGTTCCACCTGTTCAGCGGCGCGGCCATGCTCGGCGCGTTCTTCATCGTCACCGACCCGGTTTCCGGCGCCACCAGCAACCGCGGGCGCCTGGTGTTCGGCCTCGGCGTGGGCATCGTCACCTACGTGATCCGCGCCTGGGGCGGCTACCCCGATGGCGTGGCCTTCGCCGTGCTGCTGATGAACCTGGCCGCGCCGACCATCGACTACTACACCCGCCCGCGCACCTACGGGCACAAGAAGCCCAGGCGCGGCTTCAAGCTGGGGGAATGAGATGGCCGACAGCCGCCGCTCCATGCTGAAGAACGCCCTGCTGCTGGGGGCCTTCGCGGTGCTCTGCGTCGGCCTGGTGGCGGTGGTTCACCAGTTCACCCAGGCGCGCATCGAGCAGGCCCAGCGCGAGGCGCGCGGGCGCCTGCTGCTGGAGCTGCTGCCGCCGGGCAGCTACGACAACCACCCGCTGGACGCCCCCGTCGAAGTCTTCGAGCCCAAGCTGCTGGGCAAGCCGCAGCCGGCCCAGGCCTTCGTCGCCCGCCTGCAGGGCCGCGCCACCGGCGTCATACTCCCGGCCACCGCGCCGGACGGCTACAGCGGCGCCATCGAGCTGCTGGTGGGGGTCAGCGCCGAAGGCCGCCTGCTCGGCGTGCGCGTGGTGGCGCACAAGGAAACCCCGGGCCTGGGCGACAAGATCGAGCCGGGCAAGAGCGACTGGCTGCACGGCTTCGACGGCCGCTCCCTGGCCGACCCGGACGAGGCCGGCTGGAAGGTGAAGAAGGACGGCGGCCGGTTCGACCAGTTCGCCGGCGCCACCATCACCCCGCGCGCCGTGGTCAAGGCCACGCACAAGGCGCTGCAGTATTTCGATGCGCACAAGGCCGCGCTGCTGGCGCCGGCGGCCGGAGGCGAAGAGCATGACTAGCTACCGCGAGATCACCCGCCAGGGCCTGTGGCGGAACAACCCCGGGCTGGTCCAGCTGTTGGGCCTGTGCCCGCTGCTGGGCACCAGCAACTCCATGGTCAACGCCCTCGGCCTGGGCCTGGCGACCATCTTCGTGCTGGCCTGCTCCAACGCCGCCATCTCCGCAACACGGCGCTGGGTCGGCGAGGCGGTGCGGCTGCCGGTGTTCGTGCTGATCATCGCCGCGCTGACCACCTGCATCGAACTGCTGATGCAGGCCTGGACCTACGAGCTGTACCAGATCCTCGGCATCTTCATCCCGCTGATCACCACCAACTGCGTGATCCTCGGCCGCGCAGAGGCCTTCGCCGCGCGCAACGGCGTGGCCCGCGCGGCCTTCGACGGCCTGATGACCGGCGCCGGCTTCGCCCTGGTGCTGCTGGTGCTGGGCACCTTGCGCGAACTCATCGGCCACGGCACCCTGCTGGCCGACATGAACCTGCTGTTCGGTCCGGCCGCCGCCGGCTGGAAGCTGCAGATAGCCGATTACCAGGGCTTCCTGCTCGCCGTGCTGCCGCCCGGCGCCTTCCTCCTGCTGGGCCTGCTGATAGCCCTGAAGAACCGTATCGATGAAAGCCTGGCGGAACGCGCCAAGGCGCAGGCGGGCAACGTACCCGCCGCAGAGCGCCAGCGCGTCCGCGTGACCGGAGTGATCGAATGAATGCCGCCAAGCGCGCGGAGATTTTCCGCCGACTGCGAGAAGACAACCCCGACCCCAAGACCGAGCTGGCCTACGACTCGCCCTTCGAGCTGCTCATCGCGGTGATCCTCTCCGCCCAGGCCACCGACGTCGGGGTGAACAAGGCCACGGCCAAGCTCTACCCGGTGGCCAACACCCCCGAAGCCATCTACGCCCTGGGCGTGGACGGGCTGTCGGAGTACATCAAGACCATCGGCCTGTACAACAGCAAAGCAAAGAACGTCATCGAGACCTGCCGCATCCTCATCGAGAAGCACGGCAGCAAGGTGCCGGAGAACCGCGAGGACCTGGAGGCCCTGCCCGGCGTCGGGCGCAAGACCGCCAACGTGGTGCTCAACACCGCCTTCCGCCAACTGGCCATGGCGGTGGACACGCACATCTTCCGCGTCGCCAACCGCACCAACATCGCGCCGGGGAAGAACGTCCTGGAGGTGGAACGCAAGCTGCTCAAGTTCGTGCCCAGGGAATACCTGCTGGACGCCCACCACTGGCTGATCCTGCATGGCCGCTACGTCTGCAAGGCGCGCAAGCCGCAGTGCGGCAGCTGCCGCATCGAGGACCTGTGCGAGTACAAGCACAAGACTTCCGACGATTGAGTGCTATCGTCAAAAGCATCGCTGCTCATTGAAAAAATCTTTTTTACCGCCCCGAGCTTTGTCGCTATAAGGGGCGCCAAGCACACCCCGCACGTTGGAGTGATCGTTATGGCCGATAAAGAAGATCTCGAGCTCGAAGACGAAGTGAGCACCGACGATGCCGACGACAGCGTCGAAGCCGTCGTCGAAGTCGCCAAGACCAACCTCACCAAGCGCCGCATCATCGACAACTACCTCGAAGAGCGCCGCCTGCAGCGCCAGCTGTCGGACTACGATTTCGACCTCTGAGCCTTGCGCCCAAGCTGAAAAAAGCCCCGCACTTGGCGGGGCTTCGTTTTTCCGGCGCGGCCATGGCGCCTGATCCCGGCTCCGCCCCCTCGCCCCAGCCCTCTGGCTGTTCGTGCCTCCGGGGCGTGCGGCGTGGCCGGTGAATCCGATCGCGGACAAAGTCCGCTCCTACGTCCGCGCCTCCCTGAACCTTAGGCTTACGCCGAGGGGCTCTTCGTAGGATGGGTTGAGCTTGCGATACCCATGCGGCCACGGTGATGGGTATCGCTCCGCTCAACGCCATCCTACGGGACTGCCACCGGGGCGTGCGGCGTGGCCGGTGAACCCAATCGCGGACAAAGTCCGCTCCTACGCCCGTGCCTCCCTGAACCTTAGGCTTACGCCGAGGTGCTTTTCGTAGGATGGGTTGAGCTTGCGATACCCATGCGGCCACGGTGATGGGTATCGCTCCGCTCAACGCCATCCTACGAAAAGCCGTGCGTCCTGGAGTCGTAGGAGCGGACTCCGTCCGCGATTCGGCGGATAACGCCGTAGCCGTGGCGATGGGTATCGCTTCGCTCAACCCATCCTACGGGACTACGCTTTCGGCCGCATGAAAAAGCCCCGCACTTGGCGTAATGCTGTTCACTTGAGAAATGATGCCGTTTCTCTGCCTGGGGGAAACGGTATTTTTCATTTGGGGTTATGGCTTGGCTCGCGAAGCTTGCCCCACTCCGGCCTTAAGCTCGTCATTGCCGCGAACAATACTTGCGCTGGCCCGAAGGGGAATAACCCAGTTGCCTTGGCTTGGGTGTTTCTGCGCCGCACCGAGTCTGCCCGACCGTCTTGTTTCGCCCCCTCGGGCGAGTCCCTTTTGTCAATCGCCACAAAAGGAACCAAAAAGGCTTGCCCCGACATACGGGCCCGATGGAGCCGGGCTACCCTCGCGAATTCCCCCGCCACGGAGGCCCGCCCCGAGGGTACGTCCCTGTAGCCCATCGGGGCTCTCGCGACATCCATGTCGCATGACCTCCTGAGCGCCGGTTTCGTTCGGCCTTCTGAAGGGGCGTTCCGGTGCGCTCGGCTATTTCTCTGGAAGTCCAAAAGCCAGAGCGAATGCGCTTTGGCTTTTCGTAGGAGCGAGCTTGCTCGCGAACCCAGGGCTCCGTTCTCGGGAATGTCGAGAGGAGGCAGGCGTTCCGGGATGACTCCGAACTCTCCGCACGCTCCGAACAGCCCCCTCTCCCTTTGGGAGAGGGCTGGGGTGAGGGAGCGAAGCCAGGCTGGCGCACCTTCGCTGAACCACCACATATCGCTTAAGTGAACAGCATTACCGCACTTGGCGGGGCTTCGTCTTTCCGGCTCAGTCCTTGCGCTGCGGCGACAGCAGCTCGATCTTGTAGCCGTCCGGGTCCTCGACGAAGGCCAGGATGCTGGTGCCGTGCTTCATCGGGCCCGGCTCGCGGGTGATCTTGCCGCCGCGCGAGCGGATGTCCTCGCAGGCCTTGTAGACGTCGTCCACTTCCAGGGCGATGTGGCCGTAGCCGGTGCCCAGCTCGTACTTGTCCACACCCCAGTTGTAGGTCAGCTCGATGACGCTGTTCTCGTCCTCGGCGCCGTAGCCGACGAAGGCCAGGGTGAACTGGCCGTCCGGGTAGTCCTTGCGGCGCAGCAGGGTCATGCCCAGGACTTCGGTGTAGAAGGCGATGGACTTGTCCATATCGCCGACGCGCAGCATGGTATGCAGCAGTCTCATGGGGGTCGTTCTCCTCATCCGGCCCGTTTCGGGCGCATAAAAGCAAACCCCGGCTCGTGGCCGGGGCTTGTCTGGCTCAGGCTGGCAAGCTTATCAGAACAGCTTGCGGCCCTTGTTCGCGGCGATGCGCATGCGCAGCGCGTTGAGCTTGATGAAGCCCGCGGCGTCGGCCTGGTTGTAGGCGCCGCCGTCTTCCTCGAAGGTCGCGATGTTGGCGTCGAACAGCGAGTCGTCGGACTTGCGGCCAACCACGATGACGTTGCCCTTGTACAGCTTCAGGCGCACCACGCCGTTCACGTACTCCTGGGAGGCGTCGATCATCTGCTGCAGCATCTCGCGCTCCGGGCTCCACCAGTAGCCGGTGTAGATCAGCTTGGCGTAGCGCGGCATCAGCTCGTCCTTCAGGTGAGCGACTTCGCGGTCCAGGGTGATCGACTCGATGGCGCGGTGGGCCTTGAGCATGATGGTGCCGCCGGGGGTCTCGTAGCAGCCGCGGGACTTCATGCCGACATAGCGGTTCTCGACGATGTCGAGGCGGCCGATGCCGTTGGCGCCGCCGATGCGGTTCAGCTCGGTCAGCACCTGCGCCGGGGTCATTTCCTTGCCGTCGATGGCGACGATGTCGCCCTTGCGGTAGGTCAGCTCGATGTAGGTGGGGGCGTCAGGGGCCTTCTCCGGGGAGACGGTCCACTTCCACATGTCTTCTTCGTGCTCGGTCCAGGTGTCTTCCAGCACGCCGCCTTCATAGGAGATGTGCAGCAGGTTGGCGTCCATGGAGTACGGCGACTTCTTCTTGCCGTGGCGCTCGATCGGGATGCCGTGGGTCTCGGCGTAGTCCATCAGCTTCTCGCGGGACAGCAGGTCCCACTCGCGCCAGGGGGCGATGACCTTGACGCCCGGCTTGAGCGCATAGGCGCCCAGCTCGAAGCGCACCTGGTCGTTGCCCTTGCCGGTGGCGCCGTGGGAGATGGCGTCGGCGCCGGTCTCGTTGGCGATCTCGATCAGGCGCTTGGCGATCAGCGGACGGGCGATGGAGGTACCCAGCAGGTACTCGCCTTCATAAATGGTGTTGGCGCGGAACATCGGGAAGACGAAGTCGCGGACGAACTCTTCTCGCAGGTCCTCGATGTAGATTTCCTTCACACCCAGGGCCTTGGCCTTGGCGCGGGCTGGCTCGACCTCTTCGCCCTGGCCGAGATCGGCAGTGAAGGTCACCACTTCGCAGTTATAAGTATCCTGCAGCCACTTGAGAATCACCGAGGTATCCAGGCCACCGGAATACGCCAGGACTACCTTCTTCACGTCCGCCATGCCATCACTCCACGGGGGGTTGTCACGAAAACCCCCGATTCTACTGCCGCGCTTCAGGAAATTACAGAGGCGCGACAGCTTTTGACGACAAAGCGACAGATTCTATCGTGAGTGCGACTAGGCGCCGCGTGCTGGCGACTGGCCCGGCGGCGCCGAAGCCGGGGCATTGCCGGCCGGTGTCTTGGCCTGCGGGGCAGCGGGCGCGGGGGCTGGCGGCGCGGGCGGCGCGGGCGGCGCGGGCGGCGTCGCGCTGGGCGCGGCGGTGGGCGCCGGCGGGGTTTCCGGCACGGCCTCGCGGGACAGGTGCAGGGTCACCCGGCGGTTGCGCGCGCGGTTGGCCTCGGAGTTGTTCTTCACCAGCGGGTAGCGCTCGCCGTAGAAGCGCACGGTGATCTGCTCCTCGGGCACGCCGTGGGCCTTGAGGTACTCCATCACCGCCACCGCGCGGCGCCGCGAGATGTCGCGGTTGCTCAGGCGGTTGCCGCTGTTGTCGGAATGGCCGTCCAGCTCGATGCGGTTCACCGTCGGGTCGGCCTTGAGGTACTGCAGGATGATGTCCAGCTTGGCGCGGGCCACGGCGTCCAGGGCGTCGCCGCCGCCGGGGAAGCCGACCTGCGCCTGGCGCACCTGCTCGAAGTTCACCGGCAGCATCTTCGTCGAGCAATCCTGCAACTGCGCGTAGCCGTCGGCGAAACGCGCCGGCAGCAGGCGCACCCGCAGGTCCTGGCCGCCCATGGCGCGCAGGCGCACCTCGGGGCTGCGCCCTTCCAGCACGCCATCGAGCAGGCGCCCGGCCTGCTGCTGGCTGCTGGTGAAGGGCACCTCGCCGGCGACCAGGGCCACCGAGCCCAGGTTGATGTCGCCCTGGGTCGGCCGCCACGGCGGCGCCGCCGCCAGGAGCGTCGCCGAACCGCCGCCGGCCCAGTTGCGCTGCGGCTTGAGGCGGAAGGTCGGCTGCTCGCCGGCGCGCCAGACGAACTCGCCGACGCCGAAGCCATCCACCTGTTGCGACAGGCGGCACTCGAACTGGTCGCCCGCCGCCGTCCAGCGCGCGTTCTCCAGGCGCGTCTGGAAGGTCAGCCCCCAGGCCGGCAGGCTGGCGCACAGGCCGAGCAGGAGAAAGTAGGAATGGCGCACGGACGGCTCCGGGTAATGCTGGAAAGTACCCAGGAGATATCGGACGGTCCCGGCGAAACTTGATAGCGAGTGCCGGCGGCGGGCTTTTCCGGTAGCATTTCCCCACTTCAATTCCGCTGCAAATCGTCCTCTGGTATCCCCATGTCCGACCGCCTGACCCTGCTGCGCCCCGACGACTGGCACATCCACCTGCGCGACGGCGCCGCCCTCGCCCAGACCGTCGGCGATGCCGCGCGCACCTTCGGCCGCGCCATCATCATGCCCAACCTGGTGCCGCCGGTGCGCAACGCCGGCGAAGCCGACGCCTACCGCCAGCGCATCCTCGCCGCGCGCCCGGCCGGCAGCCGCTTCGAACCGCTGATGGTGCTCTACCTCACCGACCGCACCAGCGCCGAGGACGTGCGCAACGCCAAGGCCAGCGGCTTCGTCCACGCGGCCAAGCTGTACCCGGCCGGCGCCACCACCAACTCCGATTCCGGCGTGACCAGCATCGACAACATCTTCCACGTGCTCGAGGCCATGGCCGAAGTCGGCCTGCCGCTGCTGGTGCACGGCGAGGTGACCCGCGCCGAGGTAGACGTGTTCGACCGCGAGAAGCGCTTCATCGACGAGCACCTGGCCCGCGTGGTCGAGCGCTTCCCGACGCTCAAGGTGGTGTTCGAGCACATCACCACCGGCGATGCGGCGCAGTTCGTCCTGGCCGCCCCGGCCAACGTCGGCGCCACCATCACCGCCCACCACCTGCTGTACAACCGCAACCACATGCTGGTCGGCGGCATCCGCCCGCACTTCTATTGCCTGCCGATCCTCAAGCGCAACGTGCATCAGGAAGCCCTGCTCGACGCAGCCACCAGCGGCAACCCGAAGTTCTTCCTCGGCACCGACTCGGCGCCCCACGCCCGCCACGCCAAGGAAGCGGCCTGCGGCTGCGCCGGCTGCTACACCGCCTACGCCGCCATCGAGATGTACGCCGAGGCCTTCGAGCAGCGCAACGCCCTGGACAAGCTGGAAGCCTTCGCCAGCTTCCACGGCCCGGACTTCTACGGCCTGCCGCGCAACGCCGACAGCATCACCCTGGTCCGCGAGGAATGGCAGGCGCCGGCCAGCCTGCCCTTCGGCGACCATGAGGTGGTGCCCCTGCGCGCCGGCGAAAAACTGCGCTGGCGCCTGCTGGAGGCCGGCGCATGAGCGAGGAGCATTACGAAGAGGAGTTCGACGGCAACTTCCCCCCCGGCCCGCGTCACCCCATGGCGCGCCGCTTCCGCGGCTACCTGCCGGTGGTGGTGGACGTCGAGACCGGCGGCTTCAACTGCGCCACCGACGCCCTGCTGGAAATCGCCGCGGTGACCATCGGCATGGACGAGAACGGCTACCTGTTCCCGGAACATACCCATTTCTTCCGCGTCGAGCCCTTCGAAGGCGCCAACATCGAGCCGGCGGCCCTGGAGTTCACCGGCATCAAGCTCGACCACCCGCTGCGCATGGCGGTGGCCGAGGAGCAGGCGCTCACCGAGATCTTCCGTGGCGTGCGCAAGTCGCTGAAGGCCAACGGCTGCAAGCGGGCGATCCTGGTCGGCCACAACAGCAGCTTCGACCTGGGCTTCCTCAACGCCGCGGTGAACCGCACCGGGATCAAGCGCAACCCGTTCCACCCCTTCTCCAGCTTCGACACCGCCACCCTCGCCGGCCTGGCCTACGGCCAGACGGTCCTGGCCAAGGCCTGCCAGGCCGCCGGCATGGAATTCGACAACCGCGAGGCGCACTCGGCGCGCTACGACACCGAGAAGACCGCGGAGCTGTTCTGCGGGATCGTCAACCGCTGGAAGGAATGCGGTGGGTGGATGGAGGATGAGGACTGATCCTTGTTCTTGGCCCTTTGCTATGAGAAAGCCCCGCCGATGCGGGGCTTTTTATTGGATCGATGCCTGGGGCCGTTCGTGCCACCGGGGCGTCCGGCGTGGCCGGTGAACCCCATCGCGGACGGAGTCCGCTCCTACGCCCGTACCTCCCTGAACCTCAGGCTTACGCCGAGGTGCTCTTCGTAGGATGGGTTGAGCTTGCGAAACCCATGCAGTTGCGGTGATGGGTATCGCTTCGCTCAACGCCATCCTACGAAAAGCCATGCTTCCTGGAACCATAGGAGCGGACTCCGTCCGCGATTGGGCCCTTCCGCCCCTTCAAAAGACCGTTCGTCGACACGCCAAAAAGTCTCCTCTCAAGCTTTGACAATCATTCTCATTAACATTAGTATCGACGCCAACAACCCCACACCAGTAGTGCCATCCATGTACGTCTGCCTCTGCCAAGGTGTTACCGATACCCAGATCCGCGACGCGATCTATGAGGGATGCTGCAGTTACCGCGAAGTGCGTGAAAGCACCGGCGTCGGCACTCAGTGCGGCAAGTGCGCCTGCCTCGCCAAGCAGGTGGTCCGCGAGACCCTCGGCGACCTGCAGGGCGCGCAAACGATGAACTACTCGCTGGCCTATGCCGCCAGTTGAGCGATGCCGATTCGGCATACGCCAGAAGAACCGGGCCCAGGCCCGGTTTTTTATGCCCGCAATTCAAGGATTTAGCGCCTAACTGCGGAATGAAAACATTCGTATTCATATTCCTTTTTATAACTAAATCAATAGCTTACGTTTGACATCCGGTTATAAGAGGGCGAAAATTCCAGTCCTACCCACTCCACACGGCAGGACTCGGCATGAAAGGCGACAAGAAAGTCATCCAGCATCTGAACAAGGTCCTCGGTAACGAGCTGATCGCCATCAACCAATACTTCCTGCACTCGCGCATGTGGAACGACTGGGGCCTGAAGCGCCTCGGCGCCCACGAGTACCACGAGTCGATCGACGAGATGAAGCATGCGGACAAGCTCATCGAGCGCATCCTCTTCCTCGAGGGCCTGCCCAACCTGCAGGACCTGGGCAAGCTGCTGGTCGGCGAGAACACCCAGGAAATGCTGCAGTGCGACCTGAACCTGGAACTCAAGGCCGCGAAGGACCTGCGCGACGCCATCGTGCATTGCGAAAGCGTGCATGACTACGTCAGCCGCGATCTGCTCAAGAACATCCTCGAATCCGAGGAAGAGCACATCGACTACCTGGAGACCCAGCTCGGCCTGATCCAGAAGGTCGGCCTGGAGAACTACCTGCAGTCGCACATGCACGAAGACGACTGACGGTTGCGGGCGCCGCCTCGCGCGGCGCCCCCGCCCTTCCCTACCCCGCCTGCTGCGGGCGGCGCACCAGGTGCGCCCAGAACAGCAGCCCCGCGCACAGCCCCACCACCACCAGCAACGCCTGGCGCAGGCCAATGTGCTCGGCCAGGATGCCGATCAGCGGCGGCCCCAGCAGCAGCCCGCCATAACCGAACGACGCCACCGCCGCGACCCCGCTCGATGCCTCCACGCCCGGCCGGTTGCCGGCCGCGCCGATGAGGATCGGCACCACCACCGACAGCCCCAGGCCGACCAGGGCGAAGCCCGCCACCGAGAACTCGACGCGGCCGCCGAACAGCGCCAGCAGCATGCCGGCGATGGCCAGCAGGCTGAGCCCGCGCACCAGGGCAACGTCGGCGACGTGCACGCGCAACCGGTCGCCAAACAGCCGGCCGATCACCATAGTCGCCGAGAAGGCGGCGAAGCCTAGCGCGGCCATCCGCTCCGAAGCGCCCAGCACGCTATGCAGCAGCAGCGCGCTCCAATCCGCCACCGCGCCTTCGGAGACGAAGGCGCAGAGCGTCAGCAGCCCCAGGCCGACCAGCGCCGCCGGCGGCAGCCGGAGCCCCCGCCGGCGCGGTTGCGCGTCGGCCTGCGGTTCGCTGCGCCCTTCCAGCAGACGCCGGCCGAACAGCGGCAGGGCCAGCAGCGCCAGCACGGCGAGCAGGCTGAAATGCCGGAACGGCGTGAGCCCCGCCAGCAAGGCCGCGCCCAGCGCGCCGAGCAGGCCGCCGAGGCTGTACATGCCATGCAGGCTCGACAGGCAGGGCCGGCCCAATAGGCGCTCCACCTCCACCGCCTGGGTGTTCATCGCCACGTCCAGGGTGGCGAAGGTCAGCCCTACCAGCAGCAGCGCGAGAGCCAGCGCCCACCAGCTCTGGCACAGCCCCAGCAGCGGGAACACCAGCAGCAGCGCCGCGGCGCTGGCCAGGGTCACCCGCCGGCTGCCGAGGCGCCGCACCAGGGAGCCGGCGAAGGAGAACGCCAGCAATGCGCCGAGCCCGGCGCCCAGCAGCGCCTGGCCCAGGCCCTGCTCGTCGACGCCGGCGAGGTTCTTCAGCGCCGGGATGCGCCCCATGGCGCTGCCATGCACCAGCCCACCGGCGCCGAAGCAGAAGGCGCAGGCCCAGCGGGCCGCGCGGGCTCTCTTGCGGTCGTCCATCGGTTCGAATCCTTTCTCCGCACAAATGAAAAACCCCGCGCTGGCGCGGGGTTCTTCGCTACGGCGACTACGCCTGCGATCAGGCTTCGGCGTTGCCGACGGCCTGCTTGATCAGCGGCTGCAGTTCGCCCTTTTCGAACATCTCGACAAGGATGTCGCTACCGCCGACCAGTTCGCCCCCCACCCACAGCTGCGGGAAGGTCGGCCAGTTGGCGTACTTCGGCAGGTTGGCGCGGATTTCCGGGTTCTGCAGGATGTCCACGTAGGCGAATTTCTCGCCGCAGGCCATCAGCACCTGCGCGGCACGGGCGGAAAAACCGCACTGCGGAGCGTTCGGCGAACCTTTCATGTACAGCAGGATGGGGTTGTTGGCGATCTGCTCTTTGATGGTATCGATGATGTCCATTGGCTAACCTCGGCTGAACTTCGCTACTGCCCGGCAATGCAGCCGGTACTTTGCCGACAGTGTACCGGAAAGCCGAGCACAGCGCTCGGCTTTGCCGCGCGCCTCAGGCCGCCTCCACCTCCACCGGCACGCCGTTGAGCGCGGCGTTGCCGGACAGCGCGTCGAGGTGGCGCTCGTCGGTCAGGTCGTTGGCGCTGGCGCCGCCCTGCTCGCTGGCGATGGCCAGTTGCACGCCGGGGCGCGCATGGCCCCAGCCATGGGGCAGGCTGACCACGCCGGCCATCACCTCGTCGCTGGCCGCCACCTCGATCTCGACGCTGCCCACCCGCGAACGCACCCGCACCCGCTGGCCGTCCACCAGGCCGCGGCTGGCCAGGTCCCGGGGGTGCATCAGCAACTGGTGGCGCGGCTTGCCCTTCACCAGGCGGTGGTAGTTGTGCATCCAGGAGTTGTTGCTGCGCACGTGGCGGCGGCCGATCAGCAGCAACTGGCCCTCGGCCGGCGCCGGGGTGTCGGCGAAGCGCCCGAGGTCGGCGAGGAACAACGCCGGCGCGGCTTCCACCTGCCGGCTGGGAGTCTTCAGGCGCGCCGCCAGGTTCGGCCGCAGCGGGCCCAGGTCGAGGCCGTGGGGATGCTCGCGCAGCCGCGCCAGGCTGAGCTTGTGCTCGCTGGCATCGCCATAGGGACCGAAGCGCAGGCCCATGTCGATCATCTGTTCCGGCGCCACGGTCGGCTTCAGCTCGGTGCCCTGGCGCGCGGCATAGGCCTTGGCCAGGCCGACGAAGATTTCCCAGTCGTGCAGCGCGCCGGCGGGCCTGGACAGCACCGCCTCGTTGAAGCGAGTGACGTTGCGCACCGCGAAGACGTTGAAGGTGCTGTCGTAGTGCTCGTGCTCCAGCGGCGCGGTGGGCGGCAGGATGAGATCGGCGTAGCGCGTGGTCTCGTTGATGTAGAGGTCGATGGCGAGCATGAACTCCAGGCCGTCCAGGGCCTGCTCCAGGCGCCGCCCGTTGGGGGTGGAGAGCACCGGGTTGCCGGCCACGGTGATCAGCGCGCGGATCTGGCCCTCGCCCTCGCTGAGCATTTCCTCGGCCAGGGCCGCCACCGGCAGCTCGCCGCCGTACTCCGGCAGGCCGGACACCCGGCTGCGCCAGCGGCCGAAGGCGCCGCCGGAAGTGCTCGCCACCAGGTCCACGGCCGGCGTGGTGCAGAGGCTGCCGCCGACGCGGTCGAGGTTGCCGGTGACCAGGTTGATCAGTTGCACCAGCCATTGGCAGAGGGTGCCGAAGCGCTGGGTGGAAACGCCCATGCGCCCGTAGCACACCGCCTTGTCGGCGGCGGCGAAGTCCCGGGCCAGGGCGCGGATGCTCGCCGCCGGCACGCCGCAGCGCTGCGCCATGGCCTCGACGCCGAAGGGCGCCAGCGCCGCGCGCACCTCCTCCAGCCCAACCACCGGCAGGTGGCTGGCGCGCCCCAGGTGCTCACCGAACAACACGTCGAGGATGCCCAGCAGCAGCGCCGCGTCCTGCCCCGGACGGATGAACAGGTGCTGGTCGGCCAGCGCCGCGGTCTCGGTGCGCCGCGGGTCCACCACCACCAGGCGGCCGCCGCGGGCCTTCAGGGCCTTGAGGCGTTTCTCCACGTCCGGCACGGTCATGATGCTGCCGTTGGAAGCCAGCGGGTTGCCGCCGAGGATCAGCATGAAGTCGGTGTGGTCGATGTCCGGGATGGGGATCAGCAGGCCGTGGCCGAACATCTGCTGGCTGACCAGGTGGTGCGGCAGCTGGTCCACCGAGGTGGCCGAGTAGCGGTTGCGCGTCTTCAACTGGCCGAGGAAGTAGTTGCTGTGGGTCATCAGCCCGTAGTTGTGCACGCTGGGGTTGCCCTGGTACACGGCCACCGCGTCGTTGCCGTGGCGCTCGCGGATCTCCGCCAGGCGCGCGGCGACCAGCTCGAAGGCCTCGTCCCAGGCGATCGGCTGCCACTCGCCGCCGACCCGCCGCATCGGCTGGCGCAGGCGGTCGGGGTCGTTCTGGATGTCTTGCAGGGCCACTGCCTTGGGGCAGATGTGGCCGCGGCTGAAGCTGTCCTGCGCATCGCCCTTGATCGACAGGATGCGCTGGTCCTCGGTTTCGATGGTCAGGCCGCAGATGGCCTCGCACAGGTGGCACGCACGGTGGTGGAGGGTCTTGCTCATGGCTCGCCTCTTGTTGTTGCGCCGGCCTTCATGGGCCGGTCGTTACCAGAGCGAGCACTATGGAACCGCGCCGCGGCGAACGCCACAAGCCTAAGTGCAGTGAATCGAGGGATATAGACGTGAATCGGGCCGGCACGAGGCCGGCCCTCCACCAGGGGACGACGGTCGGCAGAGGGGGGATGCCGACCGTGCCGGCATCAGCGGATGCCGGCGATGTTGCCTTTGTTGCCGGTGACCTTGACGTCGACCTTCTTGAACACGAAGTAGTCCTGTACCGACACCTCGTAGCGCGGCGCGACGATCAGGTCGGCGCCGGAGCTCTTGACGGCCTTGAAGGCCGCGGCGGACTTGACGCTGGACACCGGGTCGAAGGACAGCAGCGAGCCGCCGTCGGTGCCGCCGTAGGCCACGCCGTCGGCGAACTGGTTGTCGCCGCCGAACTTGAGGAAGCCGAACAGGATGTTCACCGAGGATTGGCCGGTGATCGGCTCGCCGACGCGGACGTCGGCCTTGAGGTCGGTGCTCACCACGCCATCCATGGGCGCCGACGGCTGGTTGACGTTGTAGCTGGTGCAACCGCTGGCGGTCACGATCACCGCTGCCAGGGCGGTGCTCATCCATAGTTTCTTCATTGAAAGCTTCTCCTAATGGCTTGTGCCGCCGGACTCGGCGGCGGCGAAAAACTATCAAGGGAGACGCGGGCATTTATGTAGTCCCGCTCGCCAGACCCAATAGGACCTTTCCGTTCGTTTGCGAAATGTTCCGAAACCCGCCGTCACCGGGCCCGGCGGGGCTCTCCGCGGCAAACTTGCGTGGATGCGTAATTTCCTTATGAGGACGTATGGGGCGCAGAGGGGATTCCTGCGCTTCTTTAGCCCCCTAAAACCCCCTCGAAATCGCCAGATTGGTATAAAAAATGGTACGAGCCAATCTGGCAGTCTTGCCCGTTCTGGGCACCCTATTCCCCCGCCACCTTCTTCACATACGCCTGACAGGCCATCAGCTGCCGGATGGCATCGTCCCCTCGGTTGGCTATGGCGATAATTCGATCAGCAGATCCCGGGTCAAGGTCGGCTCGACCGGTTGCATGATCCACGCCTCCGGTGCCGGCGGTGGTGGACATGTCGGCGGAGGGACTGCAACCACTGACCTTGACTGACAGCCGGCGCTGAGCAGTGAGCAGGTCAGCACGAAGCTGAGCGTTCTGATGCTTGGCATCGGTGTACTCCTGGTATCGAGTGGCGGAATCCTTCTGGACGGCCTTGGCGAGCGCCTGGCGCCGTTCGTTGGCGTCCTGCTGGGCCTTGGCCGCGGCGAGGTTGATCGTGCTCAGGTCGGCCTGGAAAGCGGCCTGCTGTTGCTCGATCTGCTGGCCCAGCCTCCAGCCATTGGAGAACCAGCCGGCGGCGAAGGCGCAGAGCATGGCCACCGCCACGGCGAGGGGCTTCCAGTAGCTGAGCCAGGTCATGCCGGAATCCCCAGGAACATTGCCCGTTCAGCAGCACGGCGCTTCACAAGCCCCTGGAGTACCTTCCCGCCGGCCCTGTTCCAGCGTTGGAACTGATCAGCGGCGCTAGCGTAGTCCTTCTGGTTCAGCAGCTTTAGCAGCGTCGACGACTCCAGGTTGGCCGCGCCCAGGTTGTAGACGAAGCTCATGAGGGCATCCCACTGGCTCTGGTTCAGCGGCACTTTCACCAGCCTGTCGAGATCGGGCTCGAAACGCTGTACGTCGTTCACCAGCATTCGCTCAGCCTGGTCCTTGGTGATGGCCATCCCCGCCTTCACGCCGCGGGTGGCGCCATAGCCGATGGTCCAGACGCCGACGGCATCCTGATAGGCCTGCAGCCGCAGGCCCTCGAACGACTTGATGAGGCTCAGGCCCCGTTCGGATGTACGCATTGGTCAGGCTCCAGAAACGAAAACGCCGGCTCTGGGGCCGGCGTTGGGGAGGATCTGCAGCAGTTGCTGCTCTGTGAGGGGCATCGTTGACTCCAGAAATGACAGATCCGACTCGAACGCCGGCATCAAGTTCGCTGAGTGTCGACCCGGAGGCATGTATCATTTATCCTACAAAGTCGATACAAGTGGATTGCAAATGGAAATGAAACCCTCCAACCACCACCGAAACGGTGAGATTGACTATTTGCGCGCCTACGCCGTCCTGGCAGTTGTCGTGCTCCATGTCTTTGGTACTACTTATCCTACATTCATGGACTCCGCAGCTTGGCCAGGAATCAAGTACGCCTTTGATGCTGGAGTAGATATCTTCTTTGTTATCTCCGGATTCGTTATTTCCGATGCTTACCGGCGCCTCTCCGCGAAGGGTCTTCGCGGGGGTGAACTGTACAAGGAGTTCATGGTTAGGAGAATAGTTCGCCTGTGGCCTGCATCGACTTTCTGGCTATTGATCTGCCTTGCCGGAAGCATCGTATTTTACCAACAGCATTACTTCCCGGACCCAGAAGAAACATTCAATAAAGTTCTCTCCGGAATAATTTACACCTATAACATAACTGAATTCACCAAACCATCGATACTTGGTTATTTCTGGTCACTGTCCGTTGAATGGCAATTCTATTTGATTCTTCCCGCTATCTTGCTATTACCATTCCAGCGTCGACTTTCGCTCCTGATTGCGGGGTTCATTCTGTTGTCATTCTGGCATCCAGGCGGATCCGGTTGGTGGATGTTCCGCTTCGATGGAATTCTGATCGGAATGATCATCTATGAACTGCTTGATCAAAAAATTCTGCAGAGATTTATCCCTGGGAACATCGGAGGACTTGCATCTGCGATTCTGACAGCGGTAATTCTTCTAGAGATATTCGTTGCTGGTCACTACATCGACGCCGGCTATCTTGGCCTTTCCGTCCAGTGCCTCCTCGCTGGCGCGCTCGTTGCCTTCTCTTCTCAAGAGCGTGGTTTGGTTTCTGCCTTTGGTATGCACTCTCTGATGCGCTGGGTGGGCCTTCGCTCCTACTCAATCTACCTTTGTCACATCCCTGTGGTTCTTACTGTCATATCGATCTGGAAGATGCTCGATATAGATGGAGGTTGGATTCGTGCATCAGCCGTTTCGGTAGTAACTATAGCAATTTGCTCAGAGCTCAGTTATCGCGCTCTTGAGCAGTTCGGCAGCAAGAAAGCCAGGAAGTCAATAGAAGTTGCGATGCACAGTTAATCCACTTTCATTACCTTCCCATTCTCCACCCGATAGGCAGGCATGTTTGTTAAACATGCCTGCCACTCATCGAAGCTAACCTCAATGAGACTTTTAGTTCCGTCTGGAGCCGGGCTATCCACGTCGTCATAAAACGCATAGATAGCGCCTTCTTCGTTATAAGCTGCGAATTTCTGTCCCATATCCACCTCACACTCCAACTGCGATGTACCAAGCGTTAACGGTGCCAGATGTCGCGAGAGCAGGTGCTGATCCGCCAATCGCGATAAAGGCATTCCAAGAGAACCCGATTTTGCTAGTGTTATTCACAACAGCATAAGCCTGAGTGTTCGCATTTGCATTTGCTCCGCCAGCAATAACGTTCAAGCACGCCGTTGGGAAAGCGATAGGAAACACAGCGGAACTCGTCGCCAGGTTCGCGCTTGCTGATTGTCCCCACTGAATTATGATCGGGCTAGACGAAGTCGGGATCTTCACGTAACCGTTCACTGCTGCAACAAATGAAAACTGCCCAAGGTTTACCGCATGGCTGGCCTCGGTAGCTGCGGGCACCTGTAGTTCACCCAGAGTCGACGATACGAGCGTCCACCGACTGGTGGTGGACGAGTAGACGACAGTACAGATCGCGCCGGCCGCGATCTCACCGCCGGACAAGGGGTTCCCATCAATTCCATAGACTGGAAGAACCGAAAGGCCATTCGGTGAGAAGGTCACGGCACCAGTATTCGCCGAAGCTTTCGCCCGGAATCTGAGCTGCATTCCATCAGAAAGCACGGTTATGGCAGGAGCGTAAGTGACCGCATACACACTGCCAGTTCCAGTGTCGTTACCGAATTTTGCACCACTGATCAGATCGCTCCAATTGGAACCTCCCATATCTGGGTTTGACGAATTGTTTTCGGCAGTTGATACCCAAAGTCCGGTTCCATCTGACTTCTGGAGGATAGAGTTTTTCGGGTATCCCCCGACGATGCTGGAAAATTCCGCGTCGAACCGCGGAAAGCCCCCCGCATTTTGCCATCTCTGCACCAGGGTGATTGCGTTAAGAATTCCATTCATATCCGTCCCGAAGGGTGGTACACCGCCCGCCACGATTGGGGTTCGAGTGAGAGGCGGGAATCCATCTGTATAGGATGCTCGCCCATCAACGACTCCAATTTGCGATGCTACTGGAATAGCTTGCTTATCCCCTGAATCAGCAAACGGGGTGGATATTTTGGCTGGCGCGTTACTAGATTGCATAAATGACTCCGCCTTCTCCGAGGAAAACGCCTTGATCGAATGGTTGCCCACCGGCTTCAGCGAAGCCGAAGGTATTAGAGGGATCGAGCTGAAGGATGATGCTCAGTGACACGCCGGCCGGTCTGGCGATGGCTCCGGAGCGCAGGATGATTGCAGCATCGGCAGCCGAAAGATCGAACTCGAACACGAAGCGCATGCCCATGCCGCCCGTGTCCTGGACGTAGCACCGCCCTTTGCTGCCGAAGATGAAGCGGAGTGCCCGGTTCATTGAAGGAGCAGTGCAGTCGGAGATGTTCGACATGGACTTCAGCAGGATCAACTGCCGATAGGCCTCATCTGAGAGCGCGTAGGTCTGCGTGGGTAGTGGGCCGTCATAGAACGGTGCCTGGTCGAACGGCTGAACACCGGTTGATGCCGTAGCCTCGGTGAAGGCCTCGTCGAAGCCGAAATAGGTGACAGCCTGATCGACTTGGAGCAGACGCGAGACATTGACGATCTTCCCCCAGATGTCGAGGCCGAAACCCTGCGCTGTGGCCACGTTCCACACGACGTCGTAGAACGCATCGATATCTGCCGATGGATCGATGCTTTCGTTGAAGTATTCGAGCAGACCAGTGATCGTCGGGCTGTTCGCATACTGCGCCAGGAAGGTATCCCGATAGTTGTTCATACCAGGAGCACCTGAATGTTGGAGCTATCGAGCGTCGGGCGCTGGTCAATCCCGAAAGCCAGGGAAACGGCTGCAGCAGCAGACGTGAAGCCCATGGTGATCGATTCGATGTTGACGTTGGCATTCACCGCGGCGACGCCTGCGTAATAGCGCCCGGCATAGATGGTCGATCCGATCCGTGCCCTACTTCCGCCATCCGCACCGTTGAACGAGTTCACAACCGCAGTACGCACCAGGTCGACGATGTTGGCTGGAAGCAACGGATCGGTGGCGATCTGGATTTTGAAGAAGGCTGGAGTCGCGTCAGGTGTTTTCCATGTGACGGTGTACTGCGGATAAGGCTTCTCGTAGCCCTCCGAATCCTCGATGACGTAACTGGTATCGCCGTTGTAGTTGCATCCGAGGGACTTCTTCCTCCAGATCGCCGCAGCGACATCAGCAGCGGCTCCACCGACCACGGCGACATAGACGGAATGGGCAGCAAGCGGGTAACTCGTGGCGCCATAGTTCACAATCGAGCCCGATGGGTTATCGACCACGAAGGCATCGAGGACATCGGTCACAGCCAGTACACGGCCCAGAATCGACTGAGTGGAGTTCATGCCATTCGCGGCGACCGACAGCTTGCGGCGGTATTCGAAATCGGCGCGCGACTCGACATCAGTCCCCAGTGTCCCGGCGGCAAGGTTCTCAACTCGATCCCATCCAGGAACTGCAGAGTAAATCTTCGCCAGGTTGCCGATCGGGCAAGCGATGGGGCCTGCGGCGGAGTTCTGGAAGTCGACATCCACAGAACCACTGGCCGGGATCGTTGCATCGGCCAGGCTGAAATAGATGTAGCCGTTGGTGTCCTGAGCGGCAGAGCCTGCGGGAATCACAGTACCTACAAGACCAGTGCAGGTGCCAGTCACCACAGTTCCCGAGGCAGCAATGCGCTCAAGGAAGTAGATGCGGCCGATCGCATCCTGCCAGCGGCCATCAGCCTTGTCTGGGTCGACGTTGTTGACGACCTCGGCAATCTGGTCGTTCTTGTCACCGATGATGGCAGTAGTAGTCTGGGCAATCTGCCCTTGAGGGGTGGTCAAGCCCGGGTTTACGCCGCCACCGAAGGCCTGGTTGATGTCGGCCTGAACACCGGTGAGGATGTCCGTTTCCTGCGGCAACGTGATGCCGTTGGCATCGATTACCACGCTGGGGACGTTGCTGGTCATTAGAACGAGACTCCCGCTTCCTGTCCGTCGGTGTCGATGATCTGAATCTGCCCGGTGAGGCCACGCTCAGTGAACGAAACGGCGATCGTCTTGACCGCGGCCACCTTGGGTACGGTCAGTGCGGCCACTTCGATCTTTTTCTTGATGAGGGAAACCGGTGGATACTTGCCGAGGATCTGCTGCCAGTACGGAAGACCTTGTGTGGTGTCGTACCAGCACTCCCCGAGGAATGTTCGAACAGCGCTGGCGACGTCCTGAGCGATGGCATAGGGTTCAGTGGCCAGCGCCACGTTACCTTCCCCGTCCAACACCAAATCCCACGCGCTGCGGTCGAGTAGCAGTGTGCTTGCCATAACTTTTCCTGAGGAAGCACCAAAACCCCGCCGAGGCGAGGTTCTGATGAAGGGTTGTGCGCTAGTTAGGCAACAATCTTGCCGCTTGTGTTGAAACGCCCCTGATACAGCCGGCGAACTTCATCACCACGCTTACGCATCAGCTCATGTAGATGAGGCTTTGCCTCGTAAAGGTGCGAGAACACGCTCAGAAGAAGCTCAGAGCCGAGAGAGCTACTGGCTCGCTCGATACTCCCGATCCTCCCCATCAGATGCGCCATCTGCGTCAGGATGATGTGCAAGCTTTGAATCTCATCGTCCTTAAGCTCCAAGCAAGCCAAGCTTTCGGCTTTGATCCATTCACCTTCTAAGGCATACGCCGCGATGAAGTTGCGAGCCGCATCCAGCTGCTCTGCCGGGATGTCTGCAGCAGTACGAACACCAAACGCCGCGTGTGTCTGCGACCATATTTTCATGGTCGCCCGGCGGCGAGTTTCAGAGGGCAGTGAAGCGACCTTTCCCTTGATCAGAGAACCCAGCATGTGGAATCCGTCGGTTCCAATGGTTTCGCCGATCAACGTAGCCATGTGGTTGCTGCTGTCTTCATAGCGGCCATGCTTGCGGATCGCTGGAAGGACTTCGGCGGTCACCCATTTACGGAACCGATGCTGAGGGGTTCCAGGGGTGGTTGCTTCACGACTGCGCAGGATCAAAGTAAATAGGCCGGACTCGTTGATGATATTGGCCTTCCCTTGACGACCTATGTTGAACATAGACCGTTCGTCATCATCCAGAGCCTGCAGGGCCTGAGTGGTGTTCGCAATACCGAGAGACTTGCAGATGTCGCTCGCGACAAACCATGGCGCCCCGTCGATGACGGTTGCGCGGACAGGTTGTTTTTCGAAATCAAACGGAATGATTTGGGCAGTTTGCATGGCTGCATGCTCCTTGACTTGAGGCTTGAATCCGCCTCCAAGGCCACATGGAGGGCGGAACCGTGCGGGTTGGCCTACCGGGTCAAGGAACCGGCCACTCTTGCGAGTGCCCGCACGGCCCACCCATAACGGGCGCCATGCGATGGACACAAAAAAACCGCTCTATTGGCGGTCGTGTCCGCCTTGACTACCGGGAGGCCAATCCCAGGCCGCAGGATTTACTGCGACGGGTGTACTATGCCCGCGCCAGCACGCTAACGTCAACAAGGAGTTCCCATGCGTAACTTTCTGGTTCTAGCCATGTCCTGCTTAGCCTGTCTTTCTGCTGAAGCCAATGAATGGCGAAAGCTGACGCCGACCAGCTACTTGCTTGCTCCCGCAGAGGACAGAAAAATTCTCGCATCGGCAGGACTGAGCAATGATCAAATTTCGGTCAATCTGATAGACATTTCAGGAGCAATGTGCGGAGAGTCGGAAACGAGCGACCTTTCGGCGGCCGGACCATATAAGGTCAATGGAACGAACGTGAAATTCACTCAGGCTTGCCTAAATGGTACTCGCGTAGTGTCTCCTACCACGCCGGAGGGAAAAGAGTTCTTCACCAAAGCCATGACAACCGGACCTGCCACGGTAGAGCTAGATCTGGGAATCGTTCTTCATTTCGATAGCCAGGGATTTGAGGCTGTAAAGAAGACGATGCTGGAAACCAAGTCAGCGCTCTAGGTTGATGGCGCCCCGGATGTCCCACTTCCCGGCGTGACACCAGTATGCGTATGCGTGCTGCCGATGTTCACGCCGTTATGGCGCAGTGCCGATCCATTGATGTCCAATGTGTCGATGTCAAATTGGCCAGCCGGCGCCTGGATACCATCAAGTCCGGCGAAATCCGCAGGATCATTGCGACTACTGATTGGCCTTCGCCTGGCGTGAGAAGAAATGCAATCGATAAGGGCTCCTCGATCTTCAAGTCTGCTGTTGCGGATGGATATATCGACCGCAACCCATTCGCAGGGATAGCCAGGCCCAAGCTGCAGAAGCGCCTGATCGATCCATTCGAACGGGATGAGGCCGAGCTCATCATTCGCACCATGTACGAGACACTCAACGGCTTGCTGGCGGTCTATTCGGCGTATTTCGAGTTTGCTTTCTTCACAGGGATGCGTCCGTCGGAAATGACGGCACTGAAATGGAGCGACGTGGATATGCGCAAGCGGACTGTGCATGTGGGGAATGTGCGCGTGCATGGAGAAATCCATCGGCGCGTAAAGACGAAGCGGGACCGAACGGTGCTTCTGAATGAACGTGCTCTCCATGCCCTTGAGGTTGTCGAGCCTCTGACGAAGGCAAGGAGCGAGCACGTCTTCGCTCCAGCCGATAACAGCGGGCCCTACATCCGGTCGGACAACACGACCAAGAAGTATCTGCTGCAGACGCTGACTGCGCTGAAGATCCGTCGCCGGCGACAGTACGACACCCGCCATACCTACGCGACCATGTGCATCATGGCAGGCATGAACCCAGCGTTCATTGCCAACCAGCTTGGCCATAGCGTACAAATGCTGCTCTCGACCTACGCGAAATGGCTCAACTCCACTTCGGATTGGGCAGAGATAGGCAAGCTCGAAAGTTCGCCTGCAAATGGTATGAAAGTGGTACAGGCGAAATAGCAAATCCTCTGCAGTCCGCGCCAGAGTAAGCGGGAGTTTACAAAGCGCGACATTTCCTTATAGGATCGCGTCTTCCCCCTAAATTTCCGCTGCATGCGGTCAGGCCGCAGGTTCAGTCCGTTTTTTCTCGAAAAGCCGGCCAGACCCTCGGTCGCAACTCTGAGAACAAGCAGTAGGTACTGAATCATGAGCGCAAGGCACTTCCTCTCGATGCTGGATTACACGACCGACGAACTCCTCGGTCTGATCCGCCGTGGCAGCGAGCTGAAGGACCTGCGCGACCGAGGCGTGCTCTACGAGCCACTGAAGAACCGCGTGCTGGGCATGATCTTCGAGAAGGCCTCCACCCGCACGCGGATCTCCTTCGAAGCCGGCATGATCCAGCTCGGCGGCCAGGCGATCTTCCTCTCCCCGCGCGACACCCAGCTGGGCCGCGGCGAACCCATCGCCGACGCGGCGAAGGTGATGTCGCGCATGGTCGACGCGGTGATGATCCGCACCTTCGCCCACAGCACCCTCACCGAGTTCGCCGCCAATTCGCGGGTGCCGGTGATCAACGGCCTGTCCGACGACCTGCACCCCTGCCAGTTGCTGGCCGACATGCAGACCTTCCACGAGCACCGCGGCAGCATCGCCGGCAAGACGGTGGCCTGGATCGGCGACGGCAACAACATGTGCAACAGCTACATCGAGGCGGCCATCCGCTTCGACTTCCAGCTGCGCGTGGCCTGCCCCGAAGGCTACGAGCCCAGCGCCGCGCTGCAGGAACTGGCCGGCGAGCGCGTGCGCGTGGTGCGCGACCCGCGCGAGGCGGTGGCCGGCGCGCACCTGGTGAGCACCGACGTCTGGGCCTCCATGGGCCAGGAAGACGAAGCCCAGGCGCGCCTGCGCACCTTCCGCCCCTATCAGGTGAGCCGCGAACTGCTCGACGGCGCCGCCGCGGACGTGCTGTTCATGCACTGCCTGCCGGCGCACCGTGGCGAGGAGATCAGCGAAGACCTGCTGGACGACCCGCGTTCGGTGGCCTGGGACCAGGCGGAGAACCGCCTGCACGCGCAGAAGGCACTGCTCGAACTGCTGGTCGAGCACGCCCACTACGCCTGACCTTCACCCAGCCGCACGGCCCCGGCCCGCCGTGCGGCACGGGGTCGCCGCGTTCGCGCCGGCGAGTAATTCTCATTCGCCACGTGTAAACTCTCTGCCTCCGCTTCTTTCTCCACGGCCCGATCCATGACCCGACCGCTGTTGCTCGAACTCAGAAACCTCTCCTGTGGCTATGGGCAGCAGCGCGTGGTGCAGGACGTCAGCCTGCACCTGAACGCCGGCGACATCGGCTGCCTGCTGGGCCCTTCCGGCTGCGGCAAGACCACCACCCTGCGCGCCATCGCCGGGTTCGAGCCGGTGCAGGCAGGCGAGATCCACCTGGCCGGCGAGACCATCTCGCGCCCCGGCTTCACCCTGGCGCCGGAGAAGCGCCGCATCGGCATGGTGTTCCAGGACTACGCGCTGTTCCCGCACCTGACGGTGGAGGACAACGTCGCCTTCGGCATCCGCAAGCACCCCGAACGCCGGCGCATCGTCACCGAGCTGCTGGAGCTGGTAAAGCTCGACAAGCTCGGCCGGCGCTACCCCCACGAGCTGTCCGGCGGCCAGCAGCAGCGCGTGGCCCTGGCCCGCGCGCTGGCCCCCGAGCCGCTGCTGCTGCTGCTCGACGAGCCCTTCTCCAACCTCGACGTGGAGCTGCGCCGCAAGCTCAGCCACGAGGTCCGCGAAATCCTCAAGGCGCGCGGCACCAGCGCCGTGCTGGTGACCCACGACCAGGAAGAGGCCTTCGCCGTCAGCGACCAGGTCGGCGTGTTCAAGCACGGTCACCTGGAGCAGTGGGACACCCCCTTCAACCTCTACCACGAGCCGCAGACGCCCTTCGTCGCCAGCTTCATCGGCCAGGGCTACTTCATCCGCGGGCAGATGCTCGACCCGGACAGCGTGCAGACCGAACTGGGCGTACTGCGCGGCAATCGCGCCTACAGCCTGCCCCAGGGCAGCGCGGTGGACGTGCTGCTGCGCCCGGATGACCTCGTCTACGCCCCGCAGGGCACCCTGAAGGCGCGCATCGTCGGCAAGTCGTTCCTCGGCGCGGCCACCCTGTACCGCCTGCAACTGGCCACTGGCACCCTGCTGGAATCGATATTCCCCAGCCATGCCGACCACCAGCCGGGCGAGGAAGTGGGCATCGGCGTGGCCGCCGACCACCTGGTGCTGTTCCAGGCCGAGGGCAGCGTGGCGCTGGACTCGCCGCGCTGACGCCGCCCCGTTGTTCGTGCCGGTGAATCCCATCGCGGGCAGGGCCCTACAGGTTGCGGGAAGCACGGTATGCCTCCCCGTAGGAGCGGACCTTGTCCGCGATAGCCGGACAATCCGGCGCGATTCGCGGATGAGATCCGCTCCTACGCTGCCCCACCCACGCCATTCCCATGTAGGAGCGCGCCCTGCGCGCGAATCGCGGGCAGGGCCCGCTCCTACAGGTTGCGGGAAGCACAGTATTCCTCCCCCGTAGCGGACCTTGTCCGCGATGGCCGGGCATATCGGCGCGCTTCGCGGATGAGATCCGCTCCTACGCTGCCCCACCCACGCCATTTCCATGTAGGAGCGCGCCCTGCGCGCGAATCGCGGGCAGGGCCCGCTCCTACAGGTTGTCGGGAAGCACGGTATTCCTCCCCCGTAGCGGACCTTGTCCGCGATGGCCGGGCATATCGGCGCGCTTCGCGGATGAGATCCGCTCCTATGCTGCCCCACCCACGCCATTCCCATGTAGGAGCGCGCCCTGCGCGCGATTTCGCGGGCAGGGCCCGCTCCTACAGGTTGCCGGGAAGCACGGCATGCCTCCCCCGTAGGAGCGGACTCTGTCCGCGATTCGGCGGATAACGCCGTAGTCAACCGCATTGCGCCGCGGCTCAGGCCTTCTCCGCCTGCCCCGCCTCGACGATGGCCAGCACCGCCGCCTCGTCCACCGCGTCCATCTGCTCCGGCCGCAGGAAGCGTTCGCCGTACTCGCGGTAGACGCCGCTGGCCACGAACAGCCGGAACAGCCCCGCGTCCACATGACGGTCGCGGGCCATGAAGGCGAGGATCTTCAGCGACTCGGACAGCGTCTTCGGCGCCTTGTAGGGGCGGTCGGCGGCGGTCAGCGCCTCGAAGATATCGGCGATAGCCATGATCCGCTCGGGAATGCTCATCGCCTCGCCCGACAGCCGCCGCGGGTAGCCGGTGCCGTCCATCTTCTCGTGGTGGTTGGCGGCGATGGTCGGCACCCGGCGCAGGTGCCGGGGTAGCGGCAGCGCGCTGAGCATCATCAGCGTCTGGACGATGTGCTCGTTGATCTTGAAGCGCTCCTCGTCGGTCAGGGTGCCGCGGCGGATGCCCAGGTTGTACAGCTCGCCGTAGTGGCTGGCGAAGGCCGGCAGGCGCATGTCGAAACCCCAGGTATTGCGCGGGTCGTCCTTGGCCACCGGCGGCTTGCGTTCGCCCCAGGGCACCTGGTGCGCGGGCTTGTCGGCCAGCAGGCGCTCCTCCGCCGGCAGCGGCTCGATTGGCGTCGCGGCCAGGCGCTCGGCTTCGTCGTGGGAGATGCCGATGCGGTCGTCGAAGTGCCGCAACCAGCGGCGCTCGCCGATGCGCGCCAGGCGCTCGATGTCCTCGTCCTTCATGAACTCGCCGCCGACGTTGGCCTGGGCGACGAAGGCGAAGTCCTCGCGCAGCGCCTGCTGCTCGGCATCGCGCCGCTCGCGTAGGGCCACCTCCTCGCCGCCCTCGGCGCGGTCGCGCCAGTAGCGGATGTCGGCGTCGCGCCAGAGCACCTCGAAGCGCATGCGGACTTCGTGCAGGCGGTTGTACAGGGTCTCCAGCTTGGTGGCCTTGTCCACCACGTACTCGGGGCTGGTGATCTTGCCGCAGTCGTGCAGCCAGGCGGCGATCTGGAATTCGTAGCGCTCGGCGTCGCTCATGGCGAACGCCGCGTAGGGCCCATCGCGGTCGTCGATGGCCTTCTGCAGCAGCATGTCGGCCAGTTGCGGCACCCGCTCGCAGTGGCCGCCGGTGTAGGGGCTCTTGGCGTCGATGGCGTCGGCCAGCAGCTTGATGATGGCGTCCAGCAGGCGCTGCTGGGCCTCGATCAGCTGGCGCGTCTCGATGGCCACGGCGGCGGCGCCGGACAGCTCCTCGACGAAGCGTTTGAACGGCCGCCGCGGCGTGCGCCGGCGCTCGCCCTCCTCCTGCAGTTGCAGCACCAGGATGCCCAGCAGCTCCCCGCTGCGATTACTCAGCGGCACCTCCATGTGCCGGCCGCGGCCGCTCAGGGCTTGGTCCAGCAGGCTGGCCAGCTGCGCCTCGTCGAAGCCCTCGATGAGCAGCGACTGCGGGTAGTGCTCGCCGTTCACCGCGCAGGCCTGCGCCAGGCGGTTGTCCTGTTCCTGCAGCAGGTACACCGCGCCGCCCTGCACGCCGGTGGCCACCACCAGGCGCGACAGCACCTCGGCGAGCATGCTGTCCAGGCGCGTCTCACGGCTCAGGCTGAGGGTGATGCCCTGGAAGTTGTGGATGGTCCGCGACATGCCGCCGAGCACCCGGCTCAGCTCGCGCACCTCGCGGATCTTCGAGTCGACGCCCACCGGCCGGGCAAAGTCGAAGGCCGCCAGCGCCCCCACCTGGTCGGCCAGGGCCCGCAGCGGGCGGGCGATGCGCCGGCCGATCAGCCAGCCGAGCAGCAGCAGGGCCAGCAGCAGCGCGCCGCTCCAGGCGGCCTGGCGCAGCAGCATCTGCCGCGCGCCGGCCAGCAGTTCGTCGGCCGGGATGCCGATCAGCACCCGCGCCTGGCCGCTGGCGAAACTCACCAGCGGCACCCAGATGCCGTACCAGTCCTGCCCCGCCACCTGGTAGCGCTGCGGCGTGCCGGGCGGGCCGCCGAGTTCCACCAGGCGCTCCAGGGCGGGCACGCCGAGTTCGTCGAGATGGGCCAGGCGCACCTCGCCGCCCTGGTGCAGCAGCAAACGCCCCAGGTCCGGGTAGGCGATCACCGTGTTCTGCGCGCCGAGCACCGCCAGCTCGGTGTTGGCGGTCTGGCGCAGGCCGCCCATTTCGGTGGCCAGGTCGTCCACCGAGGCGTCCATGCCGATCACCGCCGCGCCGTCGACGCTGCGCAGGGCCAGGGTCAGGCCGATCTCCTGGGTGGTGAAGAACACGTAGGGCTGCGTCAGCACCGTGCCCTTGCCGGCATAGGCGTCCTTGTACCAGGGGCGCTGGCGCGGGTCGTAGCGGTAGTCGGGGCGTTCCTGGCGCTGCAGCAGTTGCAGGCGCGCGTCGTAGAAGCGCCACTCGCCGACCAGCGCGCCCTGCTCGCCGAGGGTCTGGCTCTGCACCAGGTAGAAGGTCTTGTCCGGGGCCTTGAGCGCCTGCCGCGCCTTCGTCGTGCGCAGGGCGCGGATCAGCAGGAACTCGCCGTTCGGGTAGCCGACGTAGAGCGCGCTGAGGGTACGGTTGGCGCGCAGGTTCTCGGCCAGCATCGGCAGGCGTTCCAGGCGCGCCGGCAGGTTGTCGGTCTGCGAGATGCCGTCGTAGCTGAGCAGGCGCAGGGTGTTCTGCGCCGGGTCGAGCAGCCGGCGGATGCGCTCGTTGACCGTCACCCCCAGCTGCGCCGCGGATTCCCCCGCCGCCGTCACCAACGCCCCTTCCACGCCCCGGTAGCCCTGCACCAGCAGGGACACGGCCAGCACCAGCATGCTCAGGATGATGGCGCCGGTCACCAGGACCTGCAGGGGGATGCCGCGTTTGTCTGCCCTCATGGTGCCTCGTCCTGTCCGCCTTGCCCGTCGGGGGTCGGCCGGTAGCCGTTGTCGAGAAGCGCCGCGGCGACGTCCAGCGGCGCGTTGCGCAGGAAGATGCGGACCAGCGAGCCGTCCAGCCGCAGGTCCTCGAACAGGCGCTGCCACTGCGCGCTCTGCGCCGCATTGAAACGCCCGCGGGCCAGCACCAGGCTGCGCGGCACGCCGGGCCCGCGGGCCACGTCGATGCCACGGAAGCGGTGGCGCAGCGCCGGCTCGTGGAGCAGCCCGGCCAGGCTCAGTTCGTGGCCGATCAGTCCGTCCACCTCGCCGCCCAGCAGGGCGTTGAAGCAGGCCGTCTCGTCGACGTATTCGCGCACCCGCCCCTCGCTGCGCAGGATGCGCAACATCGCGTCCAGGTAGGGGCCGTGGTTGTAGCCGGCGACCGCGCCCAGGCGCACGCCCGGCAGCGCATGGAAGTCGTCCAGGCTGTGCAGGTCGGCGGACAGGTCCAGCGGCACGATCAGCCGTTCGCGCAGGCGCAGGTAGGGCACGAAGTAGGCGTAGCGGCGCTGCTCGACGGTGGCCACGGCGCTGGTGGCCATGTCCAGTTCGCCGCGCTGCAGGGCCGTCCAGATCTGCGCCCGCGGCCGCACCGAGACCTCGAAGGCGCAGCCGGTGCGACGCGCCAGTTCCGCCACCAAGTCGGCGTCCAGGCCCTTGCCGTCGTGGTAGAACACCTGGTTGCGGTAGAACGCCAGGCGCACCGGTTGCGCGCAGCCGTAGAGGTCATCCGCGGCCGCGGGCGGACCCGCGCAGGCCAGCACGGCGAAAACCAGCCCGGTTCGCAAAACAGGGTGCACGACCATGAATCCGACCCGTCCATTGTGTCGGCCAGGGAGGAGCGCAACGACCTCTTCCGCGGCAGGAGAATTAGTAAGAAAGAGCTGTAGGAAAGTGTAATAGGAGGCTGGCCTTTTGCCGGAAAAACGCAGTTCGTCGGATTCCACCCCGGCGGCGGCGGGAAAACGCCCGCCACAGGCTTGCGGCGGGCGAACCGTCCTGCTTAACTCTGGCCCATGCGTGACTCATCGGTCACGCATCACGTCCAAGAAGATTTTTTCCGCTCGGCACTTCTCGCCCAGCCTTTCCTACCTGCCTCGAAAGCCCCGCGCACGGCCCTCCCGAAGAGGTTCGGCGCTTCGCTTTTGCACTTATAAGCTGTTGAAAATAAAAGAAATATGAACTTTCGCCAGGTGACATGAAGCTGTCACCTCAAGGCGCTTTCCTTCTGCCTGGTAGTTCTCTCGTACCCAATCGTGGGTGCATCCATTCGAGCTGCGTATGGAGGAAGCGACATGAGGCCGGAAACCGCCGTCGTCGAAATTCTGCAACACCGGGTCTACACGGAGTTCCACGCGAACAGGGAAGCACGCCAGACCATCATCCTGGTCAACGGCTCGCTGGCTACTACCGCCTCCTTTGCGCAAACGGTGAAATACCTGCAACCGCACTTCAACGTGGTCTGCTACGACCAGCCCTATGCCGGCCGGTCCAAGGCGCACAACGACTGCCGCGAATTCATCAGCAAGGAATACGAGGCGCAGTTGCTGCTCGGGCTGATCGAGCACTACCGCGCCGACGTGGTGATGTCCTTCTCCTGGGGCGGGGTGGCCACCCTGCTGGCCCTGGCGCAGCGCCCGAGCCGCATCCGCAAGGCGGTGATCAGTTCCTTCTCGCCGCTGCTCAACGCCGCGATGCTCGACTACCTGCACCGCGGCCTGGACTACCTGGGCGCCTGCGACCGGCCGAACATCGCCAACCTGGTCAACGACACCATCGGCCGCTACCTGCCGCAGCTGTTCAAGCGCTACAACTTCCGCCACGTCGCCGGCCTGGACGAGCACGAGTACCGGCAGATGCACTTCCACGTCTGCCAGGTGCTCAAGCTCAGCGCCGAGAGCTATATGGAGAAGTTCGCGGCCATCGACATCCCGCTGCTGTTCCTCAACGGCGAGCTGGACCTCTACACCACGCCGGCCGAGGCCAAGCTGTTCCAGCAGCTGATCCGCGATTGCGAGTTCCGCACCATCCGCAATGCCGGGCACTTCATCGATGTCGAGCACAAGCAGGGCTGGCAGGACACCCGCGATGCCCTGCTCGGCTTCCTCAAGCCGCAGCGCCAGCCGGTCAGCCTGTCCCTGGGCAACGGCTACCTGCCCAACCACGAAGGCATTCCGCTGGCCGCCCTGGCCGGCTGAACGCCCCGTCCCGTCGTCCGGCTCCCGCCTTCCCGGCGGGTGGCCGAGGCCTTCCCGCAGCCGTGATGGCAATCCGCAGGGCTCGCGGCCTCGCTCCCCACGCACTACTATCCGCTTAAGCCCCACCCTCACCGGGCCGCCCTTGCGGCCATATCGGGGCAGGACACCGCCACCCGCGCGGTCGAGTACCCAGGTGCCCTCCCGGGCATCCGCACCAATGGAAGCTGTAATGTCCCCCAGACCCACCATCAATGCCTCGGTCAGCCCCAAGGGCACCCTCGAAACCCTGTCCCAGCGCGAAGTCCAGCAACTCAGCGAAGCCGGCTCGGGCAGCGTCTACCAACTGTTCCGCCAGTGCGCCCTGGCCATCCTCAACACCGGCGCGCGCATCGACAACGCCAAGACCATCCTCGACGCCTACCGCGACTTCGAGGTGCGCATCCACCAGCAGGACCGCGGCGTGCGCCTGGAACTGGTCAACGCGCCGGCCGACGCCTTCGTCGACGGCGAGATGATCGCCGGCACCCGCGAGATGCTCTTCAGCGCCCTGCGCGACATCGTCTACACCGCCAACGAGCTGGACAACCAGCGCGTCGACCTGCACACCTCGCAGGGCATCACCGACTACGTCTTCCACCTGCTGCGCAACGCGCGCACCCTGCGCCCGGGCGTGGAGCCGAAGATAGTCGTGTGCTGGGGCGGCCACTCCATCAGCACCGAGGAGTACAAGTACACCAAGAAGGTCGGCCACGAGCTGGGCCTGCGCAACCTGGACGTCTGCACCGGCTGCGGCCCGGGCGTGATGAAGGGGCCGATGAAGGGCGCCACCATCGGCCACGCCAAGCAGCGCCACCACGGCGGCCGCTACCTGGGCCTGACCGAGCCGGGGATCATCGCCGCCGAGGCGCCCAACCCGATCGTCAACGAACTGGTGATCCTGCCGGACATCGAGAAGCGCCTGGAGGCCTTCGTCCGCGTCGGCCACGGCATCATCATCTTCCCCGGCGGCGTCGGCACGGCGGAGGAATTCCTCTACCTGCTGGGCATCCTCATGCACCCGGACAACCAGGACCTGCCCTTCCCCCTGGTGCTCACCGGGCCGCGCAGCGCCTCGGCCTACTTCGAGCAGCTGCACGCCTTCGTCGGCGCCACCCTGGGCGAGGCGGCGCAGCAGCGCTACCAGATCATCGTCGACAACCCGGCCGAAGTGGCGCGGCACATGGCCCAGGGCCTGAAGGAGGTCAAGCAGTTCCGCCGCGAGCGCAACGACGCCTTCCACTTCAACTGGCTACTGAAGATCGACGTCGGCTTCCAGCGCCCCTTCGACCCCACCCACGAACACATGGCCGCCCTGCAACTGAGCACCGACCTGCCGGCCCACGAACTGGCCGCCAACCTGCGCCGGGCGTTCTCCGGGATAGTCGCGGGCAACGTCAAGGAAAAGGGCGTGCGCGCCATCGAGGAATTCGGCCCCTACGAAATCCACGGCGAACCCGCGCTGATGCGGCGCCTGGACGAACTGCTGCACGCCTTCGTCAAGCAGCACCGGATGAAGCTGCCGGGTGGGGCGGCGTATGAGCCGTGCTATCGGGTGGTGGAGGGCTGAGTTACGCCGCGCGCCCTGCGCGCGAATCGCGGGCAGGGCCCGCTCCTACGGGAGCCGCTATTGCGCTCGGGTATTGGCCAGCTTTTCGTAGGAGCGAGCTTGCTCGCGAACGAGGTAACCGGCGGCTCCGCTGCCATGCCAACCTCCGCGCCCTCTCCCTAACCCTCTCCCTGAAGGGAGAGGGGACCGTTGGGCAGGGTTTGATGTTATGGCGTTAGCCGGCCACATCAATGGTTTCCGGCTGAAACCTGGCCTTCTCTCGGCACGGACTAGCCCCCTCTCCCTTCAGGGAGAGGGCTGGGGAGAGGGGCGGCGCCCACCCAACACACCGAAACCACCGGCAAGCACCCCACAAAGAACACCCTCACTCCCCCTGTAAATTCGCCTCCACCCGCGCCAACAACCCCTGCAACTGCTCCCGCTCCTGCGCACTGAACCCCCGCACCGCCACCTCCGACAAATGCCGGCCCTGCCCTTCCACCTCGGCGTAAACCGCCTCGCCAGCAGCGCTCAGGCTCAGGCACACGCTGCGCTTGTCCAGCGCATCGGCGCTGCCCTCCAGCAAACCACGGTTGCGCAGGCCCTGGATCAGCCGGGCGATCTGTGCCTTGTCGCGGCCGCTGTGTTCCACCAGTTGGCGCTGGGTGGCGCCCGGGCGGCGGGCGAAGAAGGCCAGCACCTTGAATTCCATGTGCGTCAGGTCGTGAGGGCCGTCGCGCAGTTCGCGGTATTGCCGCGAACGGTACAGGTGCATGACGGAGTGGATGGTTTCGAGAACGTCGTCGGCTTTCATGGCTATACGGTTGACTTTATCAACTAATGATTCTTATGATCGTTGATATTATCAACCATAGCCCAAGAGGGCCACCCATGACTCAAGCCACCCAGCAACGCCGCGTGCAACGCGTCCGCCACGAACTGCGCATGCGCGAAGTGCAGGTCGCCCGCCGCGAACAGCTCAGCCCGCACTTCGTCAGCCTCACCTTCGCCGGCGAGGCCCTGGCCGATTTCGTTTCTGCCGGCTTCGACGACCACGTCAAGTTCATGTTCGAGGACGACGACGGCAGCATCGTGCGCCGCGACTACACCCCGCGCCGCTTCGACGCCGCTGCCCGCGAGCTGACCGTCGAGTTCGCCCTGCACGGCCACGGCAAGGCCTGCCAGTGGGCCGAGCACGCCCAGGTCGGCGACAACGCGGTGATCGGCGGCCCGCGTGGTTCGATGATCGTCCCGCTGGACTTCGCCTGGCACCTGTTCGTCGCCGACACCACCGGCCTGCCCGCCGTGCACCGGCGCCTGGAGGAAATGCCGGCCGGCACCCGCGCCATCGTCCTGCTGCAGGTGGAAGCGGCCGACCGTCGCCAGTTCGCCAGCGCCGCCGACCTCGAACTGCGCTGGTTCGATGACGGCGAAACCCTGCTGGCCGCCGTCGAGGCCCTGCGCCTGCCCGCCGGCGAAGGCTTCGCCTGGGGCGCCGGCGAGGCCGCGGCCATGGTCCGCGTGCGCAACCTGCTGCTGGAGAAGGGGCAGGCGAAGGAAGCCATGCGCGTCGCCGCCTACTGGCGCCAGGGCCAGGCCGACTACCACGAGGAACTCAGCCAGTGAAACCCGCCCGCCAGGCGTCGCCGCCCCCAGCAACGCCTGCGCAAGCACCTCATAAACAAAACCGATACCCGCTTAAGGATTTCCCAGAGGCAGGCCCCGCCCCTTGAGCCTTACAGTCGCCCCACGCCGAAAAACGGCGAGGTGATTCCTGCCGGTCATCATCGTTTTCGAAGCCTGCTGGAATTTTCACCACTACAAGAACAAAAGGTGAACGCGAATGCTCAAGCAAACCGTCGACGTCAAAGACTGGATCGACAACCGGCCGATCTCGGCCTACCAGTGGCTCATCCTCTCGCTGTGCTTCCTCATCGTCCTGTTCGACGGCTTCGACGTCGCCGTGATGGGCTTCATCGCCCCGTCGCTGATGCAGGAGTGGGGCCTGTCCCGCGCCGCCTTCGGCCCGGTGATGAGCGCCGGGATGATCGGCCTGGCCATAGGCGCGCTGACCGCCGGCCCCTACGCCGACCGCCTCGGGCGCAAGAAGGTGCTGCTGATCGCGGTGACCGGTTTCAGCCTGCTCAGCCTGGCCTGCGCCTTCGCCCGCAGCCCCTACGAACTGGCCTTCCTGCGCCTGCTCACCGGCGTCGCCCTGGGCGCGGCCATGCCCAACAGCACCACGCTGCTGGCCGAGTACCTGCCCGAGCGCAGCCGCTCGCTGCTGATCACCATCATGTTCACCGGCTTCAACATGGGCTCGGGCCTGGGCGGCTTCCTCGCCGCCTGGCTGATCCCGCACCACGGCTGGCAGGCGGTGCTGCTCGCCGGCGGCCTGCTGCCGCTGGCCCTGCTGCCCTTGCTGCTGTGGCTGCTGCCCGAGTCCGCGCGCTTCATGGCCGCGCGCAAGGCCCCGGCCGAGCAGATCGCCGCGGCCCTGGCCAAGCTCGGCGGGCACTTCGCCGAAGGCACCCGCTTCAGCGTCAGCGAGCCGCCGGTGCAGCACAAGGCGCCGGTGCGCCAGCTGTTCGACGGGCGCTTCCGCCTGGGCACCCTGGCGCTGTGGGCCACCTACTTCATGGGCCTGCTGGTGATCTACCTGACCATGGGCTGGCTGCCCACCCTGCTGCGCGACGGCGGCCTGTCCATCGAACGCGCCGCCACCATCACCGGGCTGTTCCAGATCGGCGGCACCGTCGGCGCCATCGTGGTCGGCTGGATCATGGACCGGCGCAACCCCAACCGCGTCATCGCCATCGCCTACGCCCTGGGCGGGCTGTGCATCGTCAGCCTCGGCGCGCTGAGCCTGGAATCCAGCCTGCTGGTGGTCGGCGTGACCGCCGCCGGCTTCTGCATGAGCGGCGCGCAGACCGGCCTCAACGCCTTCGCCCCGGGCTACTACCCCACCGAGTTCCGCGCCACCGGGGTAAGCTGGATGCTCGGCATCGGCCGCTTCGGCGCCATCTTCGGCTCGCTCATCGGCGGCGCGGTGCTCAGCCTCGGCCTGGGCCTGCCGCTGCTGTTCACCTTCCTCGGCCTGCCGGCGTTCGTCGCGGCCCTGGCGATCCTGGCCAACGGCCACGCCCGGCGCCGCGCGAGCCAGGTACTGGCCACGCAGTAACCTGAACCAGAGGACCCCGTCATGGCACGCATCATTGGTGGCCTAGCCGTCTCCCACACCCCGACCATCGGCTTCGCCGTCGACCACGACAAGCAGGAAGAGGCGGCCTGGGCGCCGATCTTCAAGAGCTTCGAGCCGATCCGCGCCTGGCTCCAGGAACAGCGCCCGGACGTGCTCTTCTACATCTTCAACGACCACGTCACCTCGTTCTTCTTCGACCACTACAGCGCCTTCACTCTTGGCGTCGACGACCGCTACGGCGTCGCCGACGAGGGCGGCAACCCGCGCGAGCTGCCGCCGGTGGGCGGCCACGCGGCGCTGTCGCGGCACATCGGGCAAAGCCTGATGGCCGACGAGTTCGACATGAGCTTCTTCCGCGACAAGCCGCTGGACCACGGCTTCTTCTCGCCGATGTCGGCGCTGCTGCCCTGCGCCGACGGCTGGCCGCTGCAGATAGTGCCGCTGCAGGTCGGCGTGCTGCAGCTGCCGATCCCCAGCGCGCGGCGCTGCTACAAACTGGGCCAGGCCCTGCGCCGCGCCATCGAGAGCTACCCGGAGGACCTCAAGGTCGCCATCGTCGCCACCGGCGGCGTGTCGCACCAGGTCCACGGCGAGCGCTGCGGCTTCAACAACCCGGAGTGGGACGCGCAGTTCATCGAGCTGCTGGTCAACGACCCCGAGCGCCTGACCGAAATGACCGTCGCCGAATACGCCACCCTCGGCGGCATGGAAGGCGCCGAGGTGATCACCTGGCTGATCATGCGCGGCGCGCTGTCCGCCAGCGTCGACAAGCTGCACCAGGACTACTACCTGCCGTCCATGACCGGCATCGCCACCCTGCTGCTGCAGAACCGCGACCAGCGCCTGCCGGCCCCGGCCCTCGAGCGCCACCGCCAGCACATGCAGCACCAACTGGCTGGCGCCGAAAAGCTGGAAGGCACCTACCCCTACACCCTGGAGCGCAGCGCCAAGGGCTACCGGCTGAACAAGTTCCTGCACCGCATGATCGAGCCGCAGTGGCGCCAGCGCTTCCTCACCGAGCCCGAGGCGCTGTACGCCGAGGCCGAACTCAGCGAGGAAGAGCGCGACCTGCTGCGCCGCCGCGACTGGCGCGGGCTGATCCACTACGGGGTGATCTTCTTCGTGCTGGAGAAACTCGGCGCCGTGCTGGGCGTCTCCAACCTGGACATCTACGCCGCCATGCGCGGCCAGAGCCTGGAAGACTTCATGAAGACGCGCAACCAGCAGGTGCGCTACTCGGTGGCCGGCAAGGCCCCGCGCTAACCCCCCCAGCTTCACCGCCCACCAGCGACGCCATCGCGCCGCTGGCCGGCGACGCTTTGCCCAAGAAACGGAGAACAACAACAATGATCCGCCCGTCCCACAAGCACCGTCTCGTCTGCACCCTGGCCCTGGCCTCGGCCTTGCCGCTGGAGGCCCTGGCCGAAGGCTTCCTCGACGACGCCAAGTCCAGCCTGACCCTGCGCAACTTCTACATGAACCGCGACTACACTGGCGATGCCGCCCAGGGCAAGGCCGAGGAATGGACGCAGAGCTTCATCCTCGACTTCAAGTCCGGCTTCACCCAGGGCACCGTGGGCCTGGGCCTGGACGTGCTCGGCCTGTACAGCATCAAGCTCGATGGCGGCCGCGGCACCGCCGGCACCCAGCTGCTGCCGGTGCACGACGACGGCCGCCCGGCCGATGATTTCGGCCGCCTGGCGGTGGCCGGCAAGGCGCGTATCTCCAAGACCGAACTGAAGGTCGGCGAATGGGCCCCGGCGCTGCCGATCCTGCGTTCCGACGACGGTCGTTCGCTGACGCAGACCTTCCAGGGCGCGCAGGTGACCTCGAAGGAACTCGCCGGGCTGACCCTCTACGGCGGCGAATTCCGCCAGAACAGCCCGCGCAACGACGCCAGCATGGAGGACATGAGCCTGTTCAACCGCACGGCCTACACCTCCGACCGCTTCGACTTCGTCGGCGGCGAATACCGCTTCAACCACGAGCGCACCCTGGTCGGCCTGTGGAACGCCGAGCTGAAGGATATCTACCAGCAGCAGTACCTGCAGGTGCAGCACTTCCAGCCAGTGGGCGACTGGGTGCTGGGTGCCAACCTCGGCTACTTCTGGGGCCAGGAAGACGGCAGCGCCAAGGCCGGCGACCTGGACAACCGCACCGCCTCGGGGATGTTCTCGGCGAAGGTCGGCGGCAACACCTTCTACGTCGGCCTGCAGAAGGTCATGGGCGACGACGAGTGGTTCCGCGTCAACGGCGCCAGCGGCGGCACCCTGGCCAACGACGCCTTCGGTTCCAGCTTCGAGAGCGCCAGGGAACACTCCTGGCAGCTGCGCCACGACTACGACTTCGCGGCCCTGGGCGTCCCCGGCCTGACGCTGATGAACCGCTACATCCACGGCGACAACGTGCACAACGCCAGCACCGACGACGGCACCGAATGGGCCCGCGAGAGCGAGCTTGCCTACACCATCCAGTCGGGGCCGCTGAAGACGCTGAACGTCAAATGGCGCAACTCCAACATGCGCCGCGACTGGGGGCGGACCAACAGCTTCGACGAGAACCGGTTGATCGTCAGCTATCCGCTGAGCCTGCTGTAGGCCCCACGCCGAGGCGCTTTCGTAGGATGGGTTGAGCTTGCGAAACCCATGCGGCCATGGCGATGGGTATCGCTTCGCTCAACCCATCCTACGACTGCCCCATCCGCGCCATTCCCCTGTAGGAGCGCGCCCTGCGCGCGATTTCGCGGGCAGGGCCCGCTCCCACAGGTTTCCGCGAGGCATGGCATTCTCCCCCGTAGCGGACCTTGTCCGCGATAGCCGGAACCTCCGGCGCGATTCGCGGATGAGATCCGCTCCTACGCTGCCCCACCCGCGCCACTCCCCTGTAGGAGCGCGCCCTGCGCGCGAATCGCGGACAGGGCCCGCTACGGTTCCAGGAAGCACGGCTTTTCGTAGGATGGCGTTGAGCGAAGCGATACCCATCAGCGCAACCGCATGGGTTTCGCAAGCTCAACCCATCCTACGAAGAGCACCTCGGCGCAAGACAGTTGCTCCTACAGGGTATGGGGCCCTGTCCTCTGGATCACCTCGCGGATGCTCTGCATCAACGCCGCCGATACCGGCGAATGCAGGCAGCCGCTGCGGCAGGTCAGGCCGATGGCGCGGGTGGTCTGTTGCAGCTGCACCGGCAGGCGGCACAGCTCGCCGGAGGCTATCTCGTGTTCCAGCTGGTGCGCCGATACCGCCGCGAGCATGTCCGAGCGCAGCAGCAGGCCGCGGATGGTCGCCAGGTCGCCGCTCTCCACCACCGGCCAGGGCGCGGCCATGCCCGAGGCGGCGAAGCAGGCGTCGAGCAGGCCCCGGGCCGGGGAGCCCGCGCGCGGCAATACCCAGCGCGCCTGCTGCAGTTCCGCCAGCTCGCGGGTGCCTTCCAGCAGCGGGTGGCCGCGGCGCGCCAGCAGCACCATTTCCTCGGTGAGCAACGCCTCGCCGGCCAGGTCGCTGGCGTAGTCCGCCGAGCGCAGGGCGCCGAAGACGAAGTCCAGGTCGCCGGCGCGCAACTCGGTGGCCAGCAGGTCGAACGGGCTTTCGTTGGTGATCACCCGCACCCCGGGATGCTCGGCGGTGAGGCGGACGATGGCCTCGGGCAGGATACGCGTGCGCCCCAGCGGCAACGCGCCGACGTGCACCACGCCCCGCAGGCTGCCGCGCATGGCGCTGAGGTCGGTCTCGATGTGGCGCAGCTCGTTGAGCGCGCGGCGGATCGGAAAGAGGATCTCGTGGCTCGCCCGCGTCGGCTGCAGGCCGCGCGGGGTGCGCTCGAACAACGGCCGGCCGCAGCCGCCCTCCAGCACCTTGAGCGCCGAGCTGACCGCCGGCTGGCTGAGGCCGAAGTGGCTGGCCACGGTCTGCATGTGGCGCGTCTCGCAGAGCTTGACGAAGACCTCCAGGCGCCGCCCCTGGAACAGGTACAGCGGCTCCACCGGCGCCGCGCCCAGCACCCTGGGCACGCTCTCCAGCTCAGCCAGCACGCGGCGCGCGCGGGGCAACACGCAGTCGCCGTAGTCGGTCAGGCGCATGCCGTTGGCGTGGCGTTCGAACAGCGGCGCGTCGAGCCGCGCCTCCAGCTCGGAAATGGCGCGGGTGACCACCGACTGCGCGCGGAACAGCGCCTCCGAAGCCCGCGATACGCTGCCCAGGTCCGCCACGCGGACGAAGGCGCGGACCTGCATCAGGTTCGGCAGTTCGAAGTCGCTCATATCCCCTCCCGGCGCGCAGCCCTACTCCGACGGGACTATGCCCAGCCCTCTGGGCAAGCGCAATAAGCAGAACGCATACCTCCAACAACTGAACGCATTAGTCCGCCACGGCCCTCGGTGACATCCTCGACACATTCCCAACCGGAGCCCACCCACATGAACGCAGCACAAAAATCCGCCCTGGTGGTCAGCGCCCATTCCGCCGATTTCGTCTGGCGCGCCGGTGGCGCCATCGCCCTGCACGCCGAGCAGGGCTACGCCGTGCACATCGTCTGCCTGTCCTTCGGCGAGCGCGGCGAATCCGCCAAGCTGTGGCGCAAGGGCGAGATGACCGAAGCGAAGGTCAAGGCCGCGCGCCGCGAAGAGGCCCTGGCCGCCGCCGAAATCCTCGGCGCCAGCGTCGAGTTCTTCGACATCGGCGATTACCCGATGCGCGCCGACAAGGACACCCTGTTCCGCCTGGCCGACGTGTTCCGCCGCGTGCAGCCGGAATTCGTCCTCAGCCACTCGCTGAAGGACCCGTACAACTACGACCACCCGCTGGCCATGAACCTCGCCCAGGAGGCGCGCATCATCGCCCAGGCCGAGGGCTACAAGCCGGGCGAGAAGATCGTCGGCGCGCCACCGGTGTACGCCTTCGAGCCGCACCAGCCGGAGCAGTGCGAATGGCGCCCGGACACCTTCCTCGACATCACCGGCGTGTGGGACAGGAAGTACGCCGCCATCCAGTGCATGGCCGGCCAGGAACACCTGTGGGAGTACTACACCCGCGTCGCCCTGCAGCGCGGTGTGCAGGCCAAGCGCAACGTCGGCATCACCAGCGCGCGCAACATCGTCTACGCCGAAGGCTTCCAGAGCGTATTCCCGCGCGTGACGGAGAACCTGGCATGAGCGCGCTGATCGGCAAGACCGGCATCGTGGTGCGCAACATCCCGCGTGTCGCGCAGGAAACCATCGACGAACTCGGCCGCCTGGGCGTGGCCACCGTGCACGAGGCCCAGGGCCGCAAGGGCCTGCTGAACACCGGCATCCGCCCGATCCAGCAGGGCGTGGCGGTGGCCGGCAGCGCGGTGACCGTGCTGGTGGCGCCGGGCGACAACTGGATGTTCCACGTCGCCGTCGAGCAGTGCCGCCCCGGCGACCTGCTGGTGGTGGCGCCCAGCTCGCCGTGCAGCGACGGCTACTTCGGCGACCTGCTGGCCACCTCGCTCAAGGCCCGCGGCGTGCGCGGCCTGGTCATCGACGCCGGCATCCGCGACAGCCACACCCTGCGCGAGATGGGCTTTGCGGTCTGGTCGAAGGCCATCAACGCCCAGGGCACGGTGAAGGAAGTACTCGGCTCGGTGAACCTGCCGCTGCTGTGCGCCGGGCAACTGGTGAACGCCGGCGACATCGTCGTCGCCGACGACGACGGCGTGGTCGTGGTGCGCCACGGCGAAGCGGCCCAGGTGCTGGAAGCCGCGCGCAAGCGCGCCGATCTGGAAGAACAGAAGCGCCTGCGCCTGGCCGCCGGCGAACTCGGCCTGGACATCTACGAAATGCGCCCGCGCCTGGCCGCCAAGGGCCTGCGCTACGTGGACAGCCTCGACGAACTGGGAGGCTGAACATGAGCCAGACCCGCATCCCCTGCCTGCTCATGCGCGGCGGCACCTCCAAGGGCGCCTACTTCCTCAGCACCGACCTGCCCGCCGATGCGGCCCTGCGCGAGCGCGTGCTGCTGGCGGTGATGGGCTCGCCGGACAAGCGCCAGATCGACGGCCTCGGCGGCGCCGACCCGCTGACCAGCAAGGTCGCCATCGTCCAGGCCTCGCGCCGCGAGGACGCCGACGTCGACTACCTGTTCGCCCAGGTGCTGGTGGACGAGGCGCGGGTGGACTACGGGCAGAACTGCGGCAACATCCTCGCCGGCGTCGGCCCCTTCGCCATCGAGCGCGGCCTGGTGCCGGTGCGCGGCGCCAGCACGGCGGTGCGCATCTTCATGGAGAACACCGGGCAGGTCGCCGTGGCGCACGTCCCCACGCCCCACGGCGAAGTGGAATACGCCGGCGACACGCGCATCGACGGCGTGCCCGGCAGCGCCGCGCCGCTGGTGGTGGAATTCGCCGACGTGGCCGGCTCCAGCTGCGGCGCCCTGCTGCCCACCGGCAATGCCCGCGACAGCTTCGACGGCATCGAGGTCACCTGCATCGACAACGGCATGCCGGTGGTGCTGCTGCGCGCCGAGGACCTGGGCCGCAGCGGCTGCGAAAGCCGCGAGGAACTGGACGCCGACGCCGAGCTGAAGGCGCGCCTGGAGTCCATCCGCCTGCAGGCCGGCCCGCGCATGAACCTGGGCGACGTCGGCCAGCGCAACGTGCCGAAAATGTGCCTGGTCTCGGCGCCGCGCCAGGGCGGGGCGATCAACACCCGCTCGTTCATCCCGCACCGCTGCCACGCCTCCATCGGCGTGTTCGGCGCGGTGAGCGTGGCCAGCGCCTGCCTGGTGCAAGGCTCGGTGGCGCAGGACGTCGCTCGCGCTGGCGAAGGCGAAGCGCGGCGCCTGGCGGTGGAACACCCCAGCGGCGAATTCAGCGTGGAAATCCGCCTGCGCGACGGCCAGGTGGCCGGCTGCGGCCTGGTACGCACCGCACGCCTGCTGTTCGACGGCCAGGTGTGCATTCCCCGCGCGGTGTGGGCCGGCCACTGACCCGGGCGAACCGCGCGGCGCTCTGCCGCGCGGCTTTGACACAAATCATCGCAGTTGTAAAAAAACGGTAAATGCGAGTGATTCCAACTCGCTTCTGTCGTATCTATGGGCATTTTCCACCCGCCCGCCACTTTCGGCGCCTCAGGAAAACCTTCATGCACGCCCGAGCCCTTCCCCTCTCCCGCCGCCTGCTGGCCAGTGCGGCCGCCGCCGTCACCAGCGCCTTCCTGCTCCTCCACCCCACCGGCGCCAGCGCCGCCACCCTGGACACCGCCTTCGGCCCGGTGCAGGTCAAGGACCACCCGCAGCGCGTGGTGGCCCTGGGCGAGAACACCCTGGACGCCGCCCTCGCCCTGGGCGTGCAAACCCTGGGCGCGCTGGCCAGCCGCGGCGGCAGCGACATTCCCGAATACCTCAAGGCCAAGGCCGGCAAGCTGCCGCTGGTGGGCACCGTGCGCGAGGTCAACCTGGAAGCCGTGCTCAAGCTGCGCCCGGACCTGATCCTGGCCAGCCCCGGCCTGACCCGCGAGCAGTACGCCAAGCTCAGCCTGATGGCGCCCACCGTGGTGCCCAAGGGCGGCGCCCTGGACGACTGGCGCGTAGCCTTCCGCACCTATGCCGCGGCCCTGGACAGGAACGCCGAGGCCGAACAGCGCCTGCAGGAACTCGACCAGCGCATCGCCGGGCTGCGCCCGCGCCTGCCGGCCAACACCAGCCTCAGCGTGGTGCGCTGGAACCCACAGGGGCCGATCATGATGTCCAGCCACCTGTTCGCCGGCCAGTTGCTCGACCAGTTGGGCCTGCGGCCCAACCCGCTGGCGGCGCAGCAGACCCAGCGCCCGCACACCGACATCCTCAGCCTGGAGAACCTGTCCAAGGCCGATGCCGACTGGATCTTCCTCGCCACCCTCAACCCCGACGGCGAGAAGGCCCTGGCCGAAGCCCGCCAGCAACCCGCCTTCACCCGCCTGAAAGCGGTGCAGGCCGGGCACCTGGTCAGCGTCGACGGGCAGATCTGGAGCAGCAGCTCCGGCTACCTGGCCGCCCAGCAGGTGCTGGATGACGTGGAGAAGGCGCTGGCCAACTGATGCTGCCCGCGCGCCTGCCCCAGCCGCTGGCCCTCGGGCTGGCGGCTTCGCTTCTGTTGCTGCTGTGCCTGTCCAGCCTGCTGCTGGGCGCCGGCGACGCCGGCCCCTGGGCCAGCCTGCAAGCCCTGTTCGGCGGCGCCGACGAAGACACCCGCTTCGTCGTCGGCGTGCTGCGCCTGGCGCGCACCGAGCTGGCCCTGCTGGTGGGCATGGCCCTGGGCGCCGCCGGCCTGCTGTTGCAATCGGTGACGCGCAACCCGCTGGCCGAGCCCGGCCTGCTGGGCGTCAGCGCCGGCTCGGCCTTCGCCGTGACCCTGGCGATCAACCTCGGCGCCACCGCCGCCGGCCTCAACCTGGCGGTGGCCGTGCTCGGCGCCCTGGGCGGCTGCCTGCTGGTGCTGGCGGTGTCGCGCCTGCGCGGGGTGGGCGACGACCCGGTGCGCCTGGTGCTGGCCGGGGTGGCCTTCTCCGGTCTGCTCACCGCCCTGAGCAGCCTGGTGCTGCTGTGGGACCAGCGCACCGCCGACGAAGTGCGCTTCTGGGTGGTCGGCAGCCTCGCCGGCCGGCCGCTGGATACCCTGCACTGGAGCCTGCCGGGGCTGCTGCTCGGCCTGCTGGTGGCGCTGCCGCTGGTCCGCCCGCTGGCCGCCCTGGCCCTGGGCGAACGCGTGGCCAGCGGCCTCGGCCACCACCCGCAGCGGGTGCGCCTGGCCACCCTGCTGGCGGTGGCGCTGCTGGTGGGCACGGCCAATGCCGCCGCCGGCCCCATCGCCTTCCTCGGTCTGATCGTGCCCTTCATCGCCCGCCGCCTGGTGGGCAGCGACATCCGCAGCTGCTTCGGCCTGTGCCTGCTGCTGGGGCCCTGCGTACTGCTGCTGGCCGACATAATCGCGCGCCTGCTGGTGCGCCCCTACGAGATGCCGGTAGGGGTGGTCACCGCCTTCGTCGGCGCGCCCATCCTCATCGCCGTGGTGCGCTCGCACCGCCTGCCGACGCTGCAACGCCAATGAACGCGCCCTCTCCCCACGGTTACGGCCTGCTGCGCCTGGGCCGGCTGTCGCTGCTCTGGCACCGCCGCAGCCTCATGGTCGGCCTGGCGTTGCTGGCAACACTGGCCGCCGCCTTCGTGTTCTGCCTGAGCGGCGACGGCCTCGGCGCCGGCCAGGCCATCGCCACCCTGCTCGGCCAGGGCGACCCCTTCCAGCAACTGCTGGTGCGCGAACTGCGCCTGCCGCGCCTGCTCGCCGGCCTGCTCAGCGGCGCCGCCCTGGGCGCCGCCGGCTGCCTGATGCAGACCCTGGCGCGCAACCGCCTGGCCACCCCGGGCATGGTCGGCCTGGACAACGGCGCCACCGCCTTCGCCGTGGCCTCCATAGTCGCGGTGCCGACCAGCCTGGCGCCCTCGGCCCTGGCCCTGACCGGCGCCGCCAGCGCTGCCGCGCTGACCTTCCTGCTCGCGGCCGGGGCCGGCGCCCGCGGCTATCGCTTCATCGTCGTCGGCCTGGGCATAGGCGCGCTGTTCGGCGCCCTGACCAACCTGATGCTGGCCCGCGCCGACATAGACGCGGCCAACGCCGCCTACCCCTGGACCGTCGGCAGCCTCAACGCCCGCCCGCCGCTGGCCGTGTGGCTGCTGGCCGGCGGCCTGGCCCTGGGCCTGCCGGCGGCGCGCCTGCTGACGCGGCCGCTGACGACGATGCGCTTCTCCGACAGCGTGGCCATCGGCCTGGGCGTGCGCCTGGGCGCCATGCGCATCGCCACCCTGGCGCTGAGCGTGGCCCTCACCGGGCTGGCCGTGGCGGTGGCCGGGCCGGTCGGCCTGGTGGCGCTGATCGCCCCCGAGGCGGCGCGCTACCTGGGCGGCCAGCACGGCGTGCCGGTGCTCAACGCGGCCCTGGCCGGCGCCCTGCTGACGCTGCTGGCCGACTGGCTGGGGCGCACCCTGCTGGCGCCCATCGAAATCCCCGTGGGCATCGTCATGGCGGTGATAGGCGCGCCCTACCTGCTGTGGATCATCCTGCGCCAACCCTCCGGGAGACAGCCATGAACCCGAACCCCGTCGCCCCGCTGGAAACCCGCGGCCTGTGCATGGCCTACGGCAAGCGGCCGATCATCGAAGACCTGGACCTGCGCCTGCCGGCCGGCCAGGTCACCGCCATCGTCGGCCCCAACGGCTGCGGCAAGTCCACCCTGCTGGCAGGCCTGGCGCGCCTGCAGAAGCCCAGCGGCGGCGCCGTGCTGCTCGACGGCAAGGCCATCGCCAGCCTGCCGTCGAAGGAAGTGGCGCGGCGCCTGGCGCTGCTGCCCCAGGACGCCAGCGCCCCGGACGGCCTCACCGTGGCCGAGCTGATCCGCTTCGGCCGCCAGCCGCACCAGGGCCTGTTCCAGCAATGGAGCGCCGAGGACCAGCAGGTGGTGGACGCCGCCCTGGCCGCCGCCGATCTCGAGGAACTGGCCGAGCGGCCGCTGGAATCCATGTCCGGCGGCCAGCGCCAGCGCGCCTGGATCGCCATGGCCATCGCCCAGGACACCCCGCTGCTGCTGCTCGACGAACCCACCTCGGCGCTGGACCTGGGCCATCAGATCGAGGTCTTCGAACTGATCCGCCACCTGGCCGAAGCCGGCAAGACGGTAGTGATGGTGGTCCACGACCTGTCCAGCGCCTGCCGCTACGCCGACCACCTGGTGGCGATGAAGGGCGGCCAGGTGCTGGCCGAAGGCGCGCCGGCCAGGGTGGTGACGGCGGAACTGGTGGAGGCGCTGTATGGCGTGCGCTGCACCCTGTTGAGCGATCCCTACAGCGGCACGCCGCTGATCGTTGGGGCCAGCCGGGTGAGAGCTTGCTTCTCGTAGGAGCGAGCTTGCTCGCGAATGGGGCTTCGGCGCCAAGACTGAGAGCACCCTCTCCCTAACCCTCTCCCTGAAGGGAGAGGGGACCGTTCGGAGTGCTTGGATATTCCTGAGTCAGCCGGCACTACCGAAAGCTGCCGGCTGAAACCATTCCTCCTCTCGGCACGGACAAACCCCCTCTCCCTTCAGGGAGAGGGGGCCGTTGGGCAGACACGGATGTTCTGGAATCAGCCGGCAGGCACGGCGGCTACAAGCTGAAACCGCCCTCCTCTCGGCACGGCCAAGCCCCCTCTCCCTTCAGGGAGAGGGCTGGGGAGAGGGGACGGGCTTCGACATCGCTCCGGAGCAAGGCCTGACGCCATTGTTCGCGATCAAGAACTAGGCGTCCCCCTCGCTCCTACGAAAAGCACCATCCCATCCCCCCAGCACCTCAGATGCGACGAAATGCCAGCACCCAGCCATTGCCCCGCCCCCACCGCCAGTGGGATCATTTGCAATTGCTTTTTGTTCTCATCCATGGCCGATCACGTGTCACCGCAACTACTCCTCGTGGAAGACGACGCCCACCTGCGCCCGGCCCTGGAACGCCACTTCCAGGCCCGCGGCTTCGCCGTGCACGCCTGCGAGAACGGCACCCAGGGCCTGGCCGCGCTGCGCGAGGGCCGCTTCGACCTGGTGCTGCTGGACATCATGCTGCCCGGCGTCGACGGCCTCAGCCTGCTCGACGAACTGCGCCGCCGGCAAACCGTGCCGGTGATGCTGATGTCCGCCCTGGGCGCCGAGCAGGACCGCATCAGCGGCTTCACCCGCGGCGCCGACGACTACCTGCCCAAGCCCTTCAGCCTGGCCGAGCTGGACGCCCGGGTCGACGCCCTGTTGCGCCGCGTGGCCCTCGACCGGCGCCCGGCCGAGGCCCCCCGGGACGGCGAGCTGACCCTCGACGAGGAGGCCCGCGACGTCACCCACCAAGGCCGCGCCGCCGGCCTCACCGGCTCCGAGTACCGCCTGCTGGCGACCTTGCGCGCCCACCCCGGCGAGGCGCTGAGCAAGGCCTTCCTCTACCAGAGCGTGCTGCACCGCGCCTACACCCGCCTGGACCGTGGCCTGGACGTGCACGTCTGCAACCTGCGCCGCAAGCTCGCCGCCATCGGCGCGCAGCACCTGCAGATCCAGGCGGTGCGCGGCCAGGGCTACGTGCTGGTCGAGACGGACGGCGCCTGATGCGCCGCCACCCGCTGCTGTGGAAGCTGGCCCTGCTGCAGGTGGGCTTCTGCCTGACGCTGACCTGGCTGATCTGGAACTGGGGCCTGTCGGTGGAACGCAGCACCTACTTCCTCGACGAAGCCGACCGCCTCTACCTCGCGCGCTACGCCCAGCAGGCTGAGCAGGCCTGGCGCCAGGGCGGCACGGCCGGCGCCGAAGCCTTCCGCCGCCAGCTGGAGCGCGAGGAAGACACCTGGGTCGCACTGGTCGGCCCGCGCCTGGAAAGCCTCGGCACCACGCCGCTGAGCGCCGAGGAGGCCAGCCACCTGACCTTCATGCGCAAGCTCGACTGGCCCATGAGCCGGCGCCTGCAGGACGAGCTGCCCTACGTCAGCATCGAATTCCCCGAACGCCCCGAGGACGGCCGCCTGGTCATCCAGCTGCCCGAGCGCCTGCTGCCCAGCGGCCTGACGCCCTGGACCCACGTCATCACCCACGGCGTGGCGCCGACCCTGCTGGCCCTGCTGCTGGGCCTGGCCCTGTACCGCCACCTGGTGGTGCCGCTCAACCGCCTGCGCGACCGCGCCGACGCCCTGCGCGCCGACGACCTCGACAGCCCCGGCCTGCCGCTGCAGGAGCGCCGCGACGAACTGGGCGAACTGGCCCAGGCCTTCGAACACATGGCCGCGCGCCTGCGCCAGAGCCTGGCCCAGCAGCGCCTGCTGCTGCGTACCCTGTCCCACGAACTGCGCACGCCCCTGGCGCGGCTGCGCATCGCCCACGACGGCGAGCTGCCGCCCGAACAATTGCGCCAGCGCCTGGGCCGAGAAGTGGCCGACATGCAGCGGCTGCTGGAAGACACCCTCGACCTGGCCTGGATGGACACCGAGCGCCCGCAGCTGCCCACCGAACCGGTGCTGGTGCTCTCGGTGTGGGAAGCCCTGCGCGAGGACGCCTGCTTCGAAAGCGGCTGGGAGCCGGCGCGGCTGCCCTGCTCGCTGGGCACCGAATGCAGCGTACAGGTACACCTGGACAGCCTGGCCCAGGCCCTGGAGAACCTGCTGCGCAACGCCATCCGCCACTCGCCGGCGGGCGGCCGCGTCAGCCTCGACGGCTGGCGCGAAGGCCGGCACTGGCACCTGTGCCTGCGCGACCAGGGCCCCGGCGTGGCCGAGGCCGACCTTGAGCGCATCTTCGAGCCCTACCAGCGCCTGGAAGGCAGCGGCGCCGGCTTCGGCCTGGGCCTGGCCATCGCCCGCCGCGCCATCGAGCTGCAGGGCGGCCGCCTGTGGGCCACCAACGCCCACCCCGGCCTGTGCCTGCACCTGCTGTTGCCGGCGGCCTGGAAGTGTTTAGAAAGTTAATGCGCTTTACTCGCAATTGTGAGTAATTATCATCTTCGATCTCTCGCCTTCAGGCTGAACTTCCGGAGATCGAAGATGTCGTCCCGTGCCCAACCCCTAGTCCCCTTCCTGCTGCTGTCCAGCTGCCTGCTGGCCAGCGCCGTCCATGCCGCCAGCCAAGACGAGCAGCCCGTCGAACTGGACAGCCAGACCGTGGTCGCCACCGCCCAGGAAGAAACCAAGCAGGCCCCGGGCGTGTCCGTCATCACCGCCGAGGACATCGCCAAGCGCCCGCCGGCCAACGACCTGTCGCAGATCATCCGCACCATGCCGGGGGTCAACCTCACCGGCAACTCCACCAGCGGCCAGCGCGGCAACAACCGGCAGATCGACATCCGCGGCATGGGCCCGGAGAACACCCTGATCCTGGTCGACGGCAAGCCGGTCAGCAGCCGCAGCTCGGTGCGCTACGGCTGGCGCGGCGAGCGCGACACCCGCGGCGACACCAACTGGGTGCCGGCCGACCAGGTCGAGCGCATCGAAGTCATCCGCGGCCCGGCGGCGGCGCGCTACGGCTCCGGCGCCATGGGCGGGGTGGTGAACATCATCACCAAGCAGGCGGCCAAGCAAACCCACGGCAACCTCACCGTCTACCAGAACTTCCCGCAGCACGGCGACGAAGGCGCCAGCAAGCGCGTGAGCTTCGGCCTCAACGGCCCGCTGACCGATACCCTCAGCTACCGCGTCTACGGCAACCTGGCCAAGACCGACGCCGACGACTGGGACATCAACGCCGGCCACGAGTCGGCGCGCACCGGCAACCAGGCCGGCACCCTCCCCGCCGGCCGCGAAGGCGTGCGCAACAAGGACATCAACGGCCAGCTGAGCTGGAAACTGGCGCCCAACCAGAGCCTCGAGTTCGAAAGCGGCTTCAGCCGCCAGGGCAACATCTACACCGGCGACACCCAGAACACCAACAGCAACGCCAACGTGAAGAGCATGCTGGGTCACGAGACCAACATCATGTACCGCGAGAACTACTCGCTCACCCACCGCGGCGACTGGGACTTCGGCAGCTCGATGGCCTACCTGCAGTACGAGAAGACGCGCAACAGCCGCATCAACGAAGGCCTGGCCGGCGGCACCGAGGGCATCTTCAGCAACACCGACTTCTACACCTCGACCCTGCGCGACCTGACCGCCCACGGCGAGGTCAACCTGCCGCTGCACGCCTGGCGCGACCAGACCCTGACCCTGGGCAGCGAGTGGAACCAGCAGAAGCTCGACGACCCCAGCGCCAACACCCAGACCACCACCGAGGGCGGCTCGGTCGCAGGCCTGACCAGCAGCGGCCGCGACACCACCTCGCAGGCGCAGATCTTCTCGCTGTTCGCCGAAGACAACATCGAGATCCTGCCCGGCACCATGCTCACCCCGGCGCTGCGCTTCGACCACCACAGCATCGTCGGCGACAACTGGAGCCCGTCGCTCAACCTGTCCCACGCGCTGACCGACACCCTCACCCTGAAGGCCGGCATCGCCCGCGCCTACAAGGCGCCGAACCTGTACCAGCTCAACCCCGACTACCTGCTCTACAGCCGCGGCCAGGGCTGCTACGGGCAGAGCACCAGTTGCTACCTGCAGGGCAACGAGAACCTCAAGGCCGAGACCAGCGTCAACAAGGAACTGGGCATCGAGTTCAAGGACGACGGCTGGGTCGCCGGGCTGACCTACTTCCGCAACGACTACAAGAACAAGATCGACTCCGGCCTGACCCCGGTGGGCACCGCCAGCGGCGGCACCGGCAGCTACGCCAACGCCTCGATCTACAAGTGGGAGAACGTGCCCAAGGCGCTGGTCGAGGGCCTGGAAGGCACCCTGAGCGTCCCGCTGGCCGCGCAGCTGACCTGGAACAACAACTTCACCTACATGCTGCAGTCGAAGAACAAGGAAACCGGCGACGTGCTCTCGGTAACGCCGAAGTACACCCTCAACTCCATGCTCGACTGGCAAGCCACCGACGACCTCTCGCTGCAACTGAACGTGGCCTGGTACGGCAAGCAGAAGCCGAAGAAGTACGACTACCAGGGCAACCGCGTGACCGGCAGCGCCAACGACCAGCTCTCGCCCTACGCGCTGACCGGCGCCAGCGGCACCTACAAGATCAGCAAGAACCTCAGCGTCACCGCCGGCGTCGACAACATCTTCGACAAGCGCCTGTACCGCGCCGGCAACGCCCAGGGCGTGGCCAACATCGCCGGCGCCGGCGCCGCCACCTACAACGAACCCGGCCGCACCCTCTACACCAGCCTGACCGCGTCCTTCTGAGGACCACCCGGCCCCCGCTCCCGGCGGGGGCCGGCAGACGAGATAGCCTGATGAAAACCACCACCCTGCCCCTGGTCCTGGCACTGGCACTGGCCGCGCCGGCCCCGGCGGCCCTGGCGCAACCGGCGCCGGACCAGAAGATGGACACCACCTTGCTGCAACGCCAGGACCTGGCCTACCGCTTCACCCAACTGGAACTCGACTCCGCCGACGGCCAGCGCCACTACCGCCTGTGGGTCGGCAAGCCCGAGCGCCCGGCGCCCGCCGCCGGCTACCCGGTGCTGTGGATGCTCGACGGCAACGCCGCCCTCGGCGCGCTCGATGCCGCCAGCCTGGACAAGCTCGCCAGCGGCCAGGCGCCGCTGCTGGTCGCGGTCGGCTACCAGACCGAGCAGCGCATCGAACGCAACGCCCGCACCTACGACTACACCCCGCCGCTGCCCGGCGAGGCCAGGCAACTCGACCCGCTGACCGGCCAGCCCAGCGGCGGCGTCGACGCCTTCCTCGACCTGCTGCGCCAACGCATGCGCCCCATGGTCGCCGCCGTCGCCCCCATCGACGCCAGCCGGCAGACCCTCTGGGGCCACTCCTACGGCGGCCTGGCCGTGCTTCACGCCCTGTTCACCCGCCCCGGCGAGTTCAGCGCCTACGCCGCCGCCAGCCCCTCGCTGTGGTGGCACGACGGCGCCATCGTCCGCGAAGCCGCGGGCCTGCAACAGCGCCTGGGCGAAAGCCGCCCGCGCCTGCTGCTGATGCGCGGCGGCGACGAACCGGGCAACCCGCGCGGCCCGCTGAAAGGCGACGCCGAACGCCCGGCCCGCGAACTGAGCGCCGACCTGGCCAAGGTGCCGGGCCTGCAGGTGCAGTACCAGCGCTTCGACGGCCTGGGGCATGGGCCGATGCTGCCGGCGTCGTTGCGCTATCTGCTGGAGCATTACCCGTAACCGAGGCGCGCCGGGGAGCAAGGTCAAACGGCGGATAACCGCGAACGGTTATTCGCCCTACGCCAGGCCCATCTCCGTAGGGCGTACAACCGTTCGCGGAAATGACGATGTGTAAGGACGGTGCCTAACCTCCAGCCCACTCAGGACAGCTCCCTCTCCCTTCAGGGAGAGGGTTGGGGAGAGGGAACGGAGTCAACCCAATACACCGCAGCCACCGGGAGACACCCTTCGCGAGCAAGCTCGCTCCTACGAAAAGCCAAAAAGCCAAAAAGCCGAAAAGCCAAAGCCATCCCCTCCGCCCCTCCCCCTTTTTCACACTGGCAATGAAGTTTGCGGCAGGAGCACAATCCAAGGTTCGCCCCTCCCCAGGAAGCCCCCGGATGCCCGACAGCCTGCATGCGGCCCTGCGCCACTTCGTTTCCACCCTGCGCCACGACCCGGCCTTCCGCTCCCTGCGCCTGGTGCAGCGGCACAGCCTCGATTGCGGCGTGACCCGCGACCAGCCCGACCCGGTGCGCCACGGCCTCGACCAGGGCGCCATGCTCTGCGCCGAGGTCGATGGCGTGGAAGCCTTCGCCGCCACCAGCGACCTCGGCGAACAGGGCCTGCGCCAGGCCTTCGAACGCGCCCGCCAGCTTGCCGCCGGCATCGCCGCCCGTGCCCTGCCGCGCCCGGCCCAGGCCGGCGCCGATCTCGGCCGCCAGCGGCGCAGCAGCCCGAACCTCGACACCCCGCTGCCGGAACTGGCGCAATGGCTGGACCTGCTGCGCGCGGAATGCGCCGCGGTGCCGCGCGAGGAACGCATCGTCGACTGGAGCGCCAGCCTGCGCGTGGTGCGCGAGCAACAGCTGTACCTCGACCGCCACGGCAGCGACCTGCTGCACGAGACCCAGCGCCTCTACCCCTGGCTCTCGGTGACCGCCTTCGACGGCCGCCAGAGCCAGACGCGCACCTTCGACGTGGCGCGCCAGGGCGGCGCCGAAGTGGTGCTGCACAGCGGCTTTGCCGGCGCCGGCGCACGCGTCGCCGACGAGGCCCTGCAACTGCTGCTGGCGCCCAACACCCCGGAAGGCACCCGCGACCTGCTGCTGATGCCCGACCAGATGATCCTGCAGATCCACGAATCCATCGGCCACCCGCTGGAGCTGGACCGCATTCTCGGCGACGAGCGCAACTACGCCGGCACCAGCTTCGTCACGCCGGACATGTTCGGCCACTACCAGTACGGCTCGCCGCTGCTCAACGTCAGCTTCGCCCCGGACGTGCCCGACGAACTGGCCAGCTACGCCTACGACGACGAAGGCACGCCCGCCGAACGCCAGCTGCTGATCGCCGAAGGCATCCTCCAGCGCCCCCTGGGCGGCGCCCTGTCCCAGGCCCGCAGCCAGCTCTCCGGGGTGGCCAACAGCCGCGCCAGCAGCTGGAACCGCGCGCCCATCGACCGCATGGCCAACCTCAACGTCGAGCCCGGCGACCAGAGCCTGGCGCAACTGATCGGCGGCATCGAAAAAGGCATCCTCATGGCCACCAACCGCTCCTGGTCCATCGACGACGCGCGCAACAAGTTCCAGTTCGGCTGCGAATGGGGCCAACTGATCGAAAACGGCGAACTCGCCGGCGTGGTGCGCAACCCCAACTACCGCGGCATCTCCGCGCAGTTCTGGCGCAGCCTGGGCGCGGTGGGCGACGCCTCCACCCTCAGCGTGCTGGGCACCGCCAACTGCGGCAAGGGCGAGCCCAACCAGGCGATCACCGTCGGCCACGCCTCGCCGGCCTGCGTGTTCAAGGACGTCACCGTGTTCGGAGGGCAGGCCTGATGCAACTGCGACTGTCCCCCGACCACCTGCGCGAACTCGCCGACTGGCTCAGGGGCCGGCTGCGCGGCGACGAGGAATTCAGCCTGTGGCTCGCCGCCGAGGACTCCGACTTCGTGCGCTTCAACCACGCCCAAGTGCGCCAGGCCACCCGCGTGCTGCAGATCGAGGCGCAGCTGCGGCTGATCCGTGGCGCGCGCCACGCCAGCCTGGAGCTGAGCCTGACCGGCGGCGCGGAGGAAGACCGCCAGCGCCTGCAGCAAGGCCTGGAACAACTGCGCGGCACCCTGGAAGTGGTCCCGGAAGACCCCTACCTGCTGCTGGAGGACGAGCCCTGGACCCGCGTCCAGGAAGCCCCCGGCCGCTTGCCGGAAGTCCGCGAGGTGATCGACCAGGTGGACGCCCAGGCGCAAGGCCTGGACCTGGTCGGCATCTACGCCGGCGGCCCGCTGTACCGCGGCTTCGCCAACACCCGCGGCAGCTTCGGCTGGCACGCCGCCGGCAGCGCCAGCCTGGACTGGAGCCTGTTCGCCGACAACGGCGAGGCGGTGAAGACCACCTACGCCGCGCGCGACTGGGACGCCGCCGCCCTGGGCCAGGCCTTCGTCCGCGCCCGCGAGCAGCTGGCCTACCTGCAACGCCCACGGCGCACGCTGCAACCCGGCGCCTACCGCGCCTACCTGGCGCCGGCGGCGCTGGAGGAAATCATCTCGCTGCTGTGCTGGGGCGGCTTCTCCGCCCGCGAACTGGCCACCCGCCAGAGCCCGCTGCTGTCGCTGCACCTGGGCCATGCCAGCCTGTCGCCACAGGTCAGCCTGGAGGAAGCGGCCAGCGCCGGCCTGGAACCGCTGTTCGACAGCGACGGCTTCCTGCGCCGCGACCAGGCGCTGATCGAAGGCGGGCGCATGGTCGGCCAACTGGTCAGCCCGCGCTCGGCGAAGGAGTTCAACCTGCCCGCCTACGGCGCCAACAGCCACGAGACACCGCAGTCCCTGGTCATGGCCGCCGGCGAACTGCCCGAGGACGAAGTGCTGGCGCGCCTGGGCACCGGCCTGTATATCGGCAACCTCTGGTACCTGAACTACTCGGACCTGGCCGCCGCGCGCATCACCGGCATGACGCGCTTCGCCAGCTTCTGGGTGGAAGACGGCCGGATAGTCGCGCCCCTGGCCAGCATGCGCTTCGACAACAGCCTCTACAGCCTGCTCGGCGAACACCTGCAGGCGCTGACCCGCGAACGCTCGCTGCGCATCGACACCAACACCTACGGACGCCGCAGCGCGGCCACCCAGTTGCTGCCGGGCGCCCTGGTGGAGCGTTTCACGCTGACGCTGTAGGGCGTACAACCGTTCGCGGTTGTACGCCGTTACACCCATCTCGACGCTGGCCTCCTGGTCAAGTCCGGAGCGCTCGGAAACGGGAGCTTCGGGTTCGAATCCGGCGCGCCCTGGGGCCAAGGTCAAACGGCGGATAACCGCGAACGGTTATTCGCCCTACGCCAAGCCCACCCGGTGATGCAGGGCGTACGACCGTTCACGGGAATGACGATGTGTAAGGATGGCGCCTGACTTCCCGCCCGCTCAGGACAGCCCCCTCTCCCTTCAGGGAGAGGGTTGGGGAGAGGGCGTTCTTGAACCCAACACCTACGCCACCGGTAACCCCTGTTCGCGAGCAAGCTCGCTCCTACAAAAAGCCAAAACCGCTCCCAAGGCCGCAAGGCCAAACGGCGGATAACCGCGAACGGTTGTCCGCCCTATGCCACGCCACCCGGTGATGCAGGGCGTACTACCGTTCGCGGGAATGACGATGTGCAAGGATGGCACCTGACTTCCCGCCCGCTCAGGACAGCCCCCTCTCCCTTCAGGGAGAGGGTTGGGGAGAGGGCGTTCTTACCCCCAACACCGCAGCCACCGGGAAACTCCCTTCGCGAGCAAGCTCGCTCCTACGAAAAGCCAAAGCCGCTCCCAGGGCCGCAACGCCCAACGCCGTTACCAGTCGCAATAGCAGCCGGTGGCGAGGGTGCTGGGGGACTTCACCTGGCGGCCTTCGACCAGCGCCTGGATCACCGGCTCGATGAAGCTGTTGGCCGAGGTGCAGGTGGCGCCTTCGCTGTAGGGGCCGAAGTAGGCCAGCTTGCCGTCGCGGTCCCACACCGCCACCGAGGGGCTGGCGGCGATGGGCGGCGGCGAGGGGAATTCCGGCAGCGGCTTCAGGCCCCACAGCTCGCTGGCCAGACGGCCCTGGGTGCCGGGCTTGCGGTAGGCGTAGAAATCCACGCCCTGGGGTTCGAAACGCTTGATCAGCGAGGCCAGGTGCTGCTGGTTGGCGACGTTGCACGGGCATTCCGGGTCCCAGAAATGCACCACGCGGATGTGCCCCGGGCCGGCCAGTTGCGCCGGCAGTTGCAGCGCCTGGCCATCGAACAGTTGGGTGGTATCGGGATAGCTGCGCAGGTAGCGGCCTTGGAACGACCAGAAGGCGGCGAACAGGATGCCGAGCCAGGCCACGATGAGCACGCCCGCGAGAACGACTTTGCGATTGAGCGACATGATGCCGAAGGGGTGGACGGGAGGGCCGCTAGCTTGCCACGTCCAGCCGCCAGGGCAAGCCTTTCCTGACCGGCAGGCTGCGGCCGCAGCCTGCCGGATGACGACAAAACCAGGCGACCCCGTTCGCATACGCAGGCTAGAGCGAAGCTCGCAGGCGCCCCAGCCAGCCACTTCCTTCGCCGCTGCAAGGGCTGAAGGTGGGCAATTGCTGCAGCGGCACCCATAGCTCACCCTGCCAGTCCAGCAGCGTCACCCGTTGCGAGCGCCAGCTCATCAGCACCCGCCGGGGCCGTTGCGGATCGACGCGGCCCTGGTCGCGCAGCAGCGGAATCACCTGCTCGCCCAGCCAGCGCCCCAGGGCGCGGTTCTCCGGGTGACCGAAGCGGATCAGCGCCTTGTACAGCGCGGCCTCGTTGACCACCTCCAGCCACTCCTCGGCGCCAGAGGCCGCGCACAACAATACCGAGCGCACTTCATGCCCATCCAGCCGCCGCGCCAGCGCCTGTGGATGATGCAGCCCGAGCAGCCGCGCCAGGTCGTGGGCGACGAACCAGGGTTGGTCATCGATCAGCAGGCCGCGCAGGGGACGGTTGTGGCGGAGGAAGGTGGTGGCGGTATAGGCATCATGCATGCTGGGAACTCCTGTTCAGAGAGGGGGAGTCCGCCGCTACGTCGTCAAACGAAGGGAGGCGGACCGCGCGGGGTTGACGAACCGGGAACAGGTACCGGCAGGCCCGAAGGCCTCCCCGCGCGATCCGCCATGAAGCGTGGCAGATGGATCGAACTGCGCACGGGGGCCTGCAAAAAACGCTACGCCGTTTTCGCATACGCCATCGGCGCGATCGCGCCTGTTCCACGGGTCGTCAAACCCGGCCACGGGATCGACCGTGACCGGCGGAGAATAGAGAGGCGCGATGTAAGCCCGTAACGGATAGCCATGTGGGAAGCCTCCGAAACGCTGTTCGGGGCATGGTCCGAGCGGGCCCGCTCAACCATCGTCCAGCCTTCGCCTATCGGGAGCACCACCATGAACACACGCCGACATACGGCACGCGCCGTTTCGCTCACCCAGTTGAAAAGAACGCTCGACGCCAGGCTGCGGGAAGTCGCGGCGCGAAAGCACGAGAAACTGGTAGTCGTCAGGGGCAGGATTCCCATGGCGGTCATCCTGGACGTCGAGTCCTACCAGGCCCTGCTCGATGAGTTGTACGACCTGCGCCTGGAGAACCTCGCCCATGATCGCCTGGCCGGTTTCGAACCGGGCCAGGCGATCCGCCATGAGGATCTCGTGGAAAGCTTCAGCGACCGCTGAACACCTCTTCAGGCGCCGCCACATGGGCGAGCGCCGGTGCTCCCATGGAGCACCGGCATCCGTCGCCCCACCTTCGCCACACCCCGCGCCGGTGTTAGCATGCGCGCCCCATGCGCCTGACCGATTTCGACCAACGCCTCGCCGACCTCGGCGCCCTGCCCCGCCACCGCGGGCGGATGCTGCGTGCCTGGCTGCAGGGCCAGGCGCTGGATGCCGGGACCAAGCGCCAGGCCAGCGAGGACTTCCTGCCGCTGGCGGTGCGCAACGCCGTGCCGGAACTGGCCGCGCAGCTGGAAGGCCTGGCGCGCCTGCATTCCCGCCACCCCGCCGGGGACGGTTCCGAGCGCCTGCTGGTGAGCCTGGCCGACGGGCAGATGGTGGAGAGCGTGCTGCTGCCGCGCGATGGGTTGTGCGTGTCCAGCCAGGTCGGCTGCGCGGTGGGTTGCCGCTTCTGCATGACCGGCCGCAGCGGCCTGCTGCGCCAGGTCAGCGCCGCCGAGATGGTCGCCCAGGTGGTGCTGGCGCGGCGTCTGCGGCGGGTGAAGAAGGTGGTGTTCATGGGCATGGGCGAGCCGGCGCACAACCTCGACAACGTGCTGGAGGCCATCGACATCCTCGGCAGCGACGGCGGCATCGGCCACAAGCACCTGGTGTTCTCCACGGTGGGCGACCCGCGGGTGTTCGAACGCCTGCCGCAACAGCGGGTGAAGCCGGCCCTGGCCCTGTCGCTGCACACCACCCGCGCGGACCTGCGCGAACACCTGCTGCCCAAGGCGCCGAAGCTCACCCCGGACGAGTTGGTGGAACTGGGCGAGGCCTACGCCCGCCAGGTCGGCTACCCCATCCAGTACCAATGGACGCTGCTCAAGGGCGTGAACGATGGCCAGGACGAATTGGACGGCATCCTGCGCCTGCTCAAGGGCAAGTTCGCGGTGCTCAACCTGATTCCCTTCAACGCCCTGGAAGGCGACGCCTACCAGCGCCCGGACGGCGGGCGCATCGTCGAGATCGTGCGCTATCTGCACAGTCGGGGAGTGCTGACCAAGGTGCGCAACAGCGCCGGGCAGGATGTGGAGGGTGGTTGCGGGCAGTTGCGGGCGCGGGTGGTGGAGTTGGTGGATACCAGCCGGCTGAGCATCGCGCCGAGGCGCTCTTCGTAGGAGCGAGCTTGCTCGCGAAGGGAGTTTCCCGGTGACTGTGGTGTTGGGGGTAAGAGCGCCCTCTCCCCAACCCTCTCCCTGAAGGGAGAGGGGGCCGTTCGGAGCGAATGGCAAATCCAGAGTTACCCGTAGGAGCGGACCTTGTCCGCGATGGCCGGAACCACCGGCGCGGTTCGCGGAAGGGATCCGCTCCTACGCTGCCCCACCTGCGCCATTCCCCTGTAGGAGCGCGCCCTGCGCGCGATTTCGCGGGCAGGGCCCGCTCCTACAGGTTGCTGGGGAGCACGGTATTCCTCCCCCGTAGGAGCGGACCTTGTCCGCGATAGCCGGAACCACCGGCGCGGTTCGCGGAAGGGATCTCCTACGCTGCCCCACCCGCGCCATTCCCCTGTAGGAGCGCGCCCTGCGCGCGAAATCGCGGGCAGGGCCCGCTCCTACAGGTTGCTGGGGAGCACGGTATTCCTCCCCCGTAGGAGCGGATCTTATCCGCGATAACCGGAACCACCGGCGCGGTTCGCGGATGAGATCTCCTACGCTGCCCCACCCGCGCCATTCCCCTGTAGGAGCGCGCCCTGCGCGCGAAATCGCGGGCAGGGCCCGCTCCTACAGGTTGCTGGGGAGCACGGTATTCCTCCCCCGTAGCGGATCTTATCCGCGATAACCGGAACCACCGACGCGGTTCGCGGAAGGGATCCGCTCCTACGCTGCCCCACCTGCGCCATTCCCCTGTAGGAGCGCGCCCTGCGCGCGAAATCGCGGGCAGGGCCCGCTCCTACAGGTTGCTGGGGAGCACGGTATTCCTCCCCCGTAGCGGATCTTATCCGCGATAACCGGAACCTCCGGCGCGGTTCGCGGAAGGGATCCGCTCCTACGCTGCCCCACCTGCGCCATTCCCCTGTAGGAGCGCGCCCTGCGCGCGAAATCGCGGGCAGGGCCCGCTCCTACGGGGCTGCGCCCTCGGCGGCGGCGCACGGCGCCAGGGCCTGGCGGGCGTGTTCGATCCAGTCGTGTTCGCTGGCGAAGTCGGTCGAGTAGTCGGCCAGGCCCATGCTCAGCGAGAGCGGCGGCAGCGGGGCTTCGTCGAAGTTGCCGAACAGTTGGGCGATGCGCTCGACGCAGGCCCGGGCGCCGGCGCCGTGGGTCTGGCGGAACAGCACCAGGTATTCGTCCGGGTGCTTGCGGCTGACGTGGTCGGTGTTGCGCACCTCGGCCTTGATCAGGTGGCCCAGGCGCACGCTGAGGGCTTCGGCGGTGAGGTTGCCGTAGCGCAGGCGCAGGCGGGCGTGGTCGTCGATGCGGATCAGCGCCAGGGTCGCCCGCGGCCCGCCGCGCCGGCAGCGGCCGAATTCCTGGGCCAGGCGGTGCAGCCAGACGTCGTAGGACAACAGCAGCTGCTGCTGGTCGAAGCAGTCCACCAGGGAGAAGGCGCGGCGCTGGGCGTGCAGGCGGCGCGCCAGGCTGTAGCTGGTCCAGCCCACCGCCAGCGGGTAGAAGAACAGCATCGGCAGGCAGGCCCAGATCACCCGCCCGGGCGTCTCCAGCTCCACCCGGTAACCGGTCAGCAAGCCCATCGCCAGGATGCCCGCCGCGTTGGCCAGCAAGCCCTTGAGCATGAAGCCGGGGCCGTTGGCCGCCACGTTGTGCATGGTGACCATCGACAGCAGCAGCGCCGAGGGCAGCAGGCTGAAGTGCATGAGCGCCACCCAGCCGCCGGCGAACAGCGAATCCAGCAGCAGGTTGCGCAGTTCGGCCCGGTAGGGCACGGCGGCGCGCACGGCGATGAAGCGGGCCAGGCCCGGCCAGAGGAAGCCGTTGACCAGCATCCAGGCCCAGAGCGCGGGGTGCCCGGGATAGGTGAGCACCGCGATGAAAACGAAGCTGAGACCACAGCCCAGGCTGCGTGGCGCGTAGATGCGCCTGGCGAAGGCGATACCGGCGCAAGTACTGCTTTCCATTTCCATACATCAATCCAGAGACGGCCTTCGGCGAAGGGTCGACAGGCGGCATCGGCAATGGCGCCTGTAAATTGCCAGCATGTCTGACGTGCCTTTCCCGCTGGGCGCGTTATGCTTCCCCATTGGGTGAAAGCGTCAGCCTTCCGTCCACATAGCGGCGACGTTCACCCACAAGACCGGCAATGTCAAAAAAACGCCATTGCCATGAACAGTGATGACTTGCCCCTCGCCAGGCGGGTGGCAAGCGTTGACGAATCGATCAGGAATGGAAGCCACCACCTCCCTGCCGGACAGGGTCCCTGGCCATTACCGCAAGCGCGCAGCTCCAGCGGCTGCTGCGAATCGAGAAGGGCCGTGCCGTCCCCTGGCTGCCAGGCGCAGCAAAGCAGGACGAGCACGGGCGGCCGCACGGCTGGCCAACCTTAAAATACGAACGTATTCTAATGCAGAAGAGGCCTGATGAGTAAGCGCCCGGTCATTGATAGAGGCAAGGTCCTGGATGCCGCCGAAGGCCTGGTCATGCGCGAAGGCGTTGCGGCGCTGTCCATTGGCGAGGTGGCCAAGGCCGCCGGGATCAGCAAGGGTGGCGTGCAATCCTGCTTCGGCACCAGGGATGGCCTGATCGAGGCCATGTTCAACCGATGGAAGGCGGAGTTCGAGGTGGCTGTGCGCGACAACGCCCCAGACGAAGCGGAACCGCTCGACAACCTGCGCGCCCACGTGCAACTGCTGGCCGCCAGCGACGAGGCCCTGGCCAAGCGCGCCGCGGCCGTGCTGGCGGCGATGCTCAGCCGCGAGGAGCTGCGCCAGCGCTCCAGCGACTGGTACCGCCCCCTGCTGATCCAGGACGGCGGCGACGACGAGCGCAGCCGCAACGCCCGCCTGGCCTTCCTCGCCGCCAAGGGCGCCTTCCTGCTGCGCTCCTTCGGCCTGATGGAGATGAGCGAGGCGGAATGGCAGGCGATCTTCCGCGAGATCGACACGCTGCTCCCGCCAGAGGCACTCCCGGGCCGGGGCCACGACGACGGGCACGACTGAGGGCGTGCCCAGGCCCCGGCGCGTTCGGGGCTCAGACGTGGAAGCGGCCGACCAGCGCCTGCAGCTCGCCGCCCAGCCGCGCCAGCTCCACGCTGGAAGCGGCGACCTGCTCGCTGGCCGCGGCGGTCTGCTCGGAAACGTCGCGCACGCTGACCACGCTGCGGCTGATCTCCTCGGCCACCGCGCTTTGTTCCTCGGCGGCGGTGGCGATCTGCTGGTTCATCGCCTGGATGCTGGACACCGTGCGGGTGATGCTGCCCAGCGACTCGCCGGCCTGGCGGCTCAGGGCCACGCTGCTGGCGGTCAGCTCGCGGCTGCCGAGCATGGCGCTGGAGACCTGGCGGGTGCCGTTCTGCAGGCCGGCGACCAGGGCTTCGATCTCCTCGGTGGACTGCCGGGTGCGCAGGGCCAGGCCACGCACCTCGTCGGCCACCACGGCGAAGCCGCGGCCGGCTTCCCCGGCGCGGGCCGCCTCGATGGCGGCGTTGAGCGCCAGCAGGTTGGTCTGTTCGGCCACCGACTTGATCACGTCCATCACCTTGCCGATCTTCTCGCTCTCCTGCTCCAGGCGCTGCATGGCGTCGGCCGAGCGTTCCACTTCCCGGGCCAGGCGCTCGATGCGCTCCACCGCCTGGTTCACCACGCGGTCGCCGTCGCGGGCCTCGCGGTCGGCGGCGGAGGCGGCCTGGGAGGCCTGCTCGGCGTTGCGCGCCACTTCCTGCACGGTGGCGGACATCTCGTGCATGGCGGTGGCCACCTGGTCGGTCTCGACCTTCTGGCTATTGGCGCCGGCGCTGGTCTGCTCGGTGACCGCCGAAAGCTGCTCGGCGGCGCTGGCGATCTGCGTCACGCCATCGCGGATGCCGCCGATCAGGTCGCGCAGGTTCCAGCTCATGCGCTGCATGCTCTGCTGCAGGCTGCCCAGCTCGTCGCGGCGGCGGACCTGGATGTCCTGCGACAGGTCGCCCGAGGCGATGCGCTCGACCACCTGCAGGGTCTCGTGCAGCGGCCGGGTGATGCGGCGGGTGATGAACCAGGCGGCCAGGGCGCTGGCCAGTATCGCCAGCAGGGCCACGCTGGCCTGGGCCAGGCGGCTGAAGGCCGCCACTTCGTCGCGCAGTTCGATCTGCTGGCGGGTCAGCTCTTGGGTGATCTCGCGGGTCTGCTCGGCGACCTTGACCAGCACCTGGCGGGCCTGTTCCACCGTGGCGGTGGCGGCCCGGTAGGCCTCGATGCACTTGGCGTAGCTCTGCTGGTCCGCCGCCACCGCCAGCAGTTCGGCGGGGGGCTGTGCGCCGAAGACCTTGGCCTGGCGCGGGAAGTTCTCCATGGCCAGGCGCATCTGTTCGTTCAGCAGCCGCTCGGACTCCGGCCCGGGGTGGGCCACGTAGCCCGCCGCGCGGTAGCGGACCAGCAGCAGGTCCTGCATCAGCTGCGTGCCGGCCTGGTAGTAGGCGAAGCGGCGCTCGTCGTGTTCGTCCAGGCCTGCCGCCAGCGCTTGCAGGGCGCTGAGCGCCTTGAAGGCGCGCTCGGCGCGCTCGGCCATCTCGTCGCGAACGGCGCTGGCCGCATGGTTGGCGGCCCGCAGCTTGCCAAGGGCCTGGTGGTAGTCGCCGACCAGTTCGCCCTGCTGCTGTTCCAGGGCGAGCAGGTCCGCGCGGGCGAACAGCTTGCGCGCGCGCATCGCCGCCTGCTGGCGCTCGAAGTCGTCCAGCGCCGCGCCCAGGCGCTGCTCGCTGGCCGCCTTGGCGCCGTCCAGCAAATAGTCCTGCAGCGACAGGCGCAGTTCCGCCAGCGATTCGTTGAGCGCGCCGTAGACCTCCTGGGCCCGGCTGCGCTGCAGCAGGCTCTCGCGGCTGATCCAGTCGCCCACCGCGAGCAGCGCGGTGAGGCACAGGACCAGGCCGAAGCCCAGCCCCAGCTTGTAGGTGACGCCGAGGTTGTCAAACCAGTTGCGCATGGCGCGAGTCGCTCCCGTTCCGGGGCCCCCGGCACCCGGCGTGCGCGGAACGGCCCTGTTGATCCAGCTGTGCGAAACGGCCCCGCCGGCGATTGCCGGCGGGGCCGTTGCGGTTGCTAGAAGTTGTTGGCGAGGTCGATGCCGGACTTGCCCGGCGAGAGGATGTTGTTCGGGTCCAGGGCGCGCTTGATGGCGTGTTCCACCTTGCGCTTGACCGGGCCGTAGATCTGCGCCACACGGTCCTGGAAGGCGGTGTTCACGCGGTACACCGCGTAACCCTCCTTGGCGAACTCGTCCAGCAGCTCGGCGAAGCAGTCGTGGGCGCGCTGGGTCTCCTCGGGGTCGGTGCGGTCGTAGAGCACGTCGATCACGTGGTGCATGTCGCGCCAGCCGACGATGAACTCGCCGGTGTAGTCCAGGCCGTGCTTGTTGAGGATGCGCTTGGCCAGCACCTTCTGCTTGTCGCACTCGCTGCCGCGCGCCTGGCTGACCGGGGCGAACCACATCGAGCCACCGCCGCCGCGCCAGTTGTACAGGCCGAATTCCTGCAGGTTGGGCACGCCGCTCATCAGCTCGGCGCGGTACTTGAACGGCTGGGTGTCGCCGGCCTGTTCCTGGGTGACGATGCGGCCCTTGCCGGACTTCTTCACGGTCTCGGTGACGATCTTCCAGTTCACCTCCACCTGCTCGGCGGTGCCGTACAGCGCCGCGTAAACGTTCCACTGGCCCAGGCCCTTGTCCTTGACGATCTGCTGGACCACGGAATCCGGCGTTGCGCCCTTCTCCTTGATGTAGTCCGAGCGACGCACGCTGATGCCGCCGGCCTCCCACAGCGCGTTGGCGATCACCACCGCGTTGGGGATGATCTGGGCGATGCGCAGCGGGCGGATCATCTCGACGATGTCGGCGATGTCCGCCTCATCGTCGTAGACGATGCTGAAGGGCTTGAACACCGGAGGCTTGGGCATCAGCCAGAAGCCCATCTTGGTGCAGATGCCGTAGTTGGCCTGGGTGAACATGCCGTCCAGGGTCGGGCCGTAGCCCCACTTGAACACCTGCCAGGCCTTGTCGCCGGGCACCCCGCCCATGCCGGTGCGGTAGACGTCGCCGTTGGCCAGCACCACTTCCATGCCGCACTGCATGAGGAAGTGCTCGCCGTAGGGGGTGTAGCCCACGCCGCGGTCCATGGTGTTGCCCACCGGGCCGGCGATGGCCGAGGGCGCGGAGAACGACAGCATCAGCGGCAGATTATTTTCCTGCAGGTAGTCGTAGAGCTGGCCGTAGGTGACGCCGGGCTCGACCAGGGCGGTGCACAGCTCCGGGTCGACGTGGATGATCTTGTTCATCTTCTTCAGGTCGAGGATGACCTGGCCGCGTTGCGCCGGGGCCGCCGAGCCGTAGCCGAAGTTGCGGCCGGTGGAGATGGTCCACAGCGGGATCTTGAACTCGTTGCAGATCTTCACCACGCCCTGCACCTGCTCCAGGCTGGTGGCGGTGACGGCGGCGGAGGGCGCGTGCTCGGCGTTGTCCACCGGCATCATGATCTTGCCGTAGGGGATCAGCTGGTCGTCCTTGGCCAGGACGTTCTCCTCGCCCAGCAGCTTGCGGAACTTGGCCAGCGCCTGTTGGAAGTGGCTGGCGTCGACGCCGCGCGGGAGCACGGCCTTGTTGGTTGCGTCAGTCATGGGAGGTGCTCCTTCAAGCCTGGATCGAGAACGAAACGAAATGCCCGGCCAGCGGGCTCGGGCGGCCGGCCACCAGCGGCGCGGGCGCCGGCGGCTGCGCGCCGAGCGAGGCCAGGCCGTAGCCGAGGGTGGCGGCCCATTGCTCGGCGTTGCCGGCGCTGCGGCCGGCGGCGCCCAGGCGCAGGGGCTGGCGGCTGCCCAGCGGGCACTGCTCGCGCAGGTCGAAGCCGGCGCCGCAGGCGTCCAGCTGCAGGCCCAGTTGCAGGGCGTGGCCGTGGGCGGCGTCCGCGGTGATCAGCCGGTGCCGCGAGGCGCGCGCATCGGCGCTGTGCTCACCGAGCCACTGCACGCGGGCGCCGGCGCTGCGCGCCAGGTCGACCACCAGCGCGGCGCTGGCGTCGTCCAGCAGGCCGACGATGCGCTGCGGCCGTCCGGCCTCCAGGCGCCGTTGCAGTTCGCGGACGAAAGCCAGGCTGGCATCGCTGCGCAGCAGCTCGGCCCGGGCCGCGGCCGGGTTGGCGGCCAGGCCCTGGAGGAAGGCCGAGCCGGCCACCGCCGGGCTGATCAGCACCAGCGTCGGCTGTGCCACGGCGCTGCCGGCGACGCCACGCGCCAGGGCCAGGCCGGAGCCGCCCATGGCGATGCCCGCCAGCCCGCCCAGGGCCATGCCCTTGAGCAGGGAACGACGTTCGAGATTCATGGCGCGCTCCTCAGGGCTTGGCCGCCGGCGCGGGCGCCTGCGAGATGTAGTCGGCGACCTGTTGCAACGCCTTGTCGTCGATGAAGGAAGCCGGCCAGGCCGGCATCGCCCGCAGGCCGTTGCGCGCCACCGCGACTATGTAGGGCGACGGCAGCTGGCGCCCCTTCAGCTCCGGCCCGATGCCGGTCTCGTGGCAGCGGCCGCAGACTTTTTCGTAGACGTTGGCGCCGCCTTTCCACACGCCGTCGCCGTCGGCGAAGGCGCTACCGGCCAGCACGAGCAAGGGCACGCAAAGGCAAGCAGCGAAGGTCCGTTTCACAGCCGGGCTGTCGAAGGATAAGGACATTTCGTACTCCATCTTGTTATTGGATTGGTGGGGCCGGCGGCCGCTCAGAAGGGATAGGGCCGCGGCGAGTGCTGCAGGGTGATCCAGTGGTCGGTGGTGAATTCCTCGATCGCCCAGTCGCCGTTGAAGCGGCCCAGGCCGGAGTTCTTCTCGCCGCCGAAGGGGGCGTTGGGTTCGTCGTTGACCGGCATGTCGTTGACGTGGGTCATGCCCGCGTGGATGCGCTGGGCGAACTGCACGCCGCGCTCCAGGCTCGACGTGAACACCGCGCTGGACAGGCCGTATTCGCTGCCGTTGGCCAGTTCCAGCGCATGCTCGGCGTCGCGCGCGGCCTGGATGCCCACCAGCGGGCCGAAGATTTCCTCGCGGGCGATCTCCATGCCGGCGTGCACGTCGCCGAACACGTGGGGCGGCATGACGTTGCCCTGGGGCTCGCCGCCGACCAGCAGGCGCGCGCCCTCGTCCAGGGCCTTGGCGACCTTCTCGCGCAGGCCTTGCAGCTGGCGGTCGTTGATCACCGGGCCGACCACGGTTTCCGGCTTGCGCGGATCGCCGTAGGGCAGCGCCTGGACGCGCTCGACAAAGCGCCGGGTGAAAGCCTCCAGCGCCGGCTGCTCGACGATGATGCGGTTGATCGCCATGCAGATCTGCCCCTGGTGGAGGAACTTGCCCACCACCGCGGCGTTCACCGCCTGCTCGATGTCGGCGTCGGCGAGGACCACGAAGGGGCTGTTGCCGCCCAGCTCCAGGGCCACGTGCTTGAGGTGCGCGCCGCCGCTGGCGATGCGGCCGATGTTGCGCCCGACCTGGGTCGAGCCGGTGAAGGAGATGAAGGCCGGCACCGGGTGCTCGACGAAGGCGTCGCCGATCTCGCTGCCGGCGCCGACCACCACGCTGAGCACGCCGGCCGGCAGCCCGGCCTCCTCGAACACGCGCGCCAGCAGCAGGCCGCCGGACACCGGGGTGTCGCTGGCCGGCTTGACCACCACCGCGTTGCCCAGGGCCAGGGCCGGGGCCAGCGAACGCTGGGTGAGGTGCAGCGGGAAGTTCCACGGGCTGATCACCCCGACCACCCCGAGCGGCACGCGGTACACGCGGCTTTCCTTGCCCGGCACGTTGGAGGCGACGATGCGCCCGTGCACGCGGTTCGGCAGGCTGGCCGCCTCCTGGGTGATGGCGCGCGCCGCGCCCCATTCGATCTGCGCCTTGAGCAGGGTGCTGCCGGATTCGCGGACCAGCCAGTCGATGATCTCTTCGCGGCGCGCATCGAGGATGCGCACCGCTTCGAGCATCACCCGGGCGCGCTCGGCGGGCGCGGTGGCGGCCCACGCCACCTGGGCCTCGGCGGCCTTGGCATAGGCGGCGTCGAGGTCGGCGCGGTCGGCCAGGGCCAGGCGCAGCAGGCTCTGCCCGGTGTAGGGGTCGACGACTTCCATGTGCCGGCCGCTGCTCCCGGCGCGCCAGGCGCCGGCGATCGGCTGCAGGTCGAGGTTCTGGTAGGGCTGGGGTCTGGTGCTCATCGTTGCTGGTGCCTCTTGTCTGGACGAGGGACGGCCGCCGCCGGCCTGGGCGAAGGCCACGGAAACAGGGAAACGGGCTGGGCGAAGGTCAGTCGCCGGGGCGGGCCGGGCGGCGCCGGGCAAGGGCGGGATGGGCTAGCGCACGGGCATGGCGGAAAGCGCGGAGGATGTTCATGTCGAAATCACCGGTTTCTTGTTATGGATTTTTCAGGTTGCAGGTGTTTCGGCATTAACAACTATCGTGCCAGCTGCGCTATCTTTAAAAATTTCCTTATAAAACAAATAGTTGTTATTTGATCGGAGGATTTCTGCGGCGCCTTTCGCGCTGGCGGCGCGGCGGCCGCGGAATTTTGTGCAGAGAAAAACGCGGCGCTGGAGAAAGCTCGACGGACGCGGCCAAAAGCGGGATTTCGTGCGGTTATCGTACATTTTGCGCTCGCCGCCCCTCCCCGTAAGACTGGAATCCGATTGACCGCCGTGGCCGGGCCGGCATACTCCCCAGACCAGCCTGCGTCTTCTTGAACTGCCTTATGACTATTACAAATCCGGGCAAGCACGGGCGCGCGGTGGACGAAGAGTTCTTCCGGCACATGCTCAGCCGGCAGAAACGCCTGATCGTCGACCGCGCCTGCCAATTCGATCCACGGGGCCTGCCTTCTGCCGAGCAACTGGCCGAGACCGTGGCCTTCTCTCCGCAGGACGGCAGCATCTGGCTGTGCGGCCAGCGCATGATGCTGCTGCAGGGCTCCGCCTTCGGCGCCATCCGCCGCGAACTGATCGAGGCCCAGGGGCTGGACAAGGCCCGCGGCCTGCTCACCCGCATCGGCTGGCAGGCCGGCGCGCGCGACGCGGCGCAGGTCAGCGAGCAGTGGCCCGAGGGCGACCACGCCAGCCTGTACAGCGCCGGGCCGCGCCTGCACATGCTCGAAGGGATGGTCAACGTCGAGCCGATCAACTTCGAGATCGACACCAGCATCGGCCACTTCTACTCCGAGTTCTTCTGGCACAACTCGCTGGAGGCCGACGAGCACATCGCCACCTACGGCCTGGGCAGCGAGCCCTCGTGCTGGATGGGCATCGGCTACGCCAGCGGCTATGCCTCGTCGCTGCTCGGGCGCCTGGTGGTGTTCCGCGAGGTGGAGTGCCGCGCCATGGGCCACCACGCCTGCCGCATCATCGGCAAGCCGGCGGAGGAATGGGACGACATCGACGCCGACCTGGCCCATCTGGACGCCAGCGACTTCCTCGGCCGCAGCACCTACGGCAGCAGCCAGGCGACCACGGTCGCCACGCTGCCCAGCCCCGACGAAGACCAGCCGATGGTCGGCATCTCCGCCGCCTTCATGGCCGCCAGCCAGCTGCTGCAGCGCGTGGCGCCGACCCAGGCGACGGTGCTGCTGACCGGGGAATCCGGCGTGGGCAAGGAACTCTTCGCCCGCACCCTGCACCAGGCCAGCAAGCGCAGCCAGGGGCCGCTGGTGGCGCTGAACTGCGCGACCCTGCCGGAGAACCTGGTGGAGGCCGAGCTGTTCGGCGTCGAGCGCGGGGCCTTCACCGGCGCCGAGCGCTCGCGGCCCGGGCGCTTCGAAAGGGCCAACGGCGGCACCCTGTTCCTCGACGAGATCGCCACCCTCAGCCTGGCCGCGCAGAGCAAGATCCTGCGCGTGCTGCAGGAAGGCGAGCTGGAGCGGGTCGGCGGCACCACGGCGATCCGCGTGGACGTGCGGGTGGTCGCGGCCACCAACCTCGACCTGCGCCGCGAGGTGGAGGCCGGGCGCTTCCGCGAGGACCTGTTCTACCGCCTGAACGTCTTCCCCATCCACCTGCCGCCGCTGCGCGAGCGCCGGGAAGACATCCCGCTGCTGATGAGCTACTTCCTGCGCAAGTTCAGCCTGCGCCACGGCCGGCAACTGGCGGGCTTCAGCACGCGCCTGGTCAACGCGCTGCTGACCTACCGCTTCCCGGGCAACATCCGCGAGCTGCAGAACCTCATCGAACGCGGCGTCATCGCCGCCGCCGATGGCGAGGTGATGGACGTCATCCACCTGGCCGAAGGCGGCGCCGCGCCGATCGCCGCGCCCATAGGGCTGACGGCGGAAGGCCGGCTGTCCCGTCCCCTCGCCGAAGCCGGTAACGAACCGCCCGCGCAGGCGCCAGCGACGCCCGAGGCAGCGCCCAGCAAGGCCGTGGAAGAACCCGAACTGGCCAGCCTGCTCGCCTTCGTCTCCGGCCGCAACCCGACCCTCGGCATCTCCCTGGAAGACGTGGAAAGACGCCTGGTGCAAGTGGCGATGGAACGCACCGGCGGCAACATCACCGCCGCCGCGCAGATGCTCGGCATGAGCCGCGCCCAGGTCAGCTACCGGTTGAAGGGGCGCTGAGGCGGGGGCCTGTAGCTGCGCATACCGTCGTAGGATGGTGTTGAGCGAAGCGATACCCATCACCACGACCGCATGGGTATCGCAGGCTCAACCCATCCTACGGGACGTCATGTTTACCGGAGCGGACCTTGTCCGCGATTCGCGCGCAGGGCGCGCTCCTATAGGGGAATGGCGTAGGCGGGGCGGCGTAGGAGCGGATCTCATCCGCGAATCGCGCCGATGGTTCCGGCTATCGCGGAGAAGCTCCGCTCCTACCGCATGGGCGAGCATGGCTTTTCGTAGGATGGTGTTGAGCGAAGCGATACCCATCACCACGACCGCATGGGTATCGCAGGCTCAACCCATCCTACGGGGCGTCATGTTTACCGTAGCGGGCCCTGCCCGCGAATCGCGCGCAGGGCGCGCTCCTACAGGGGAATGGCGTAGGCGGGGCGGCGTAGGAGCGAATCTCATCCGCGAATCGCGCCGATGGTTCCGGCTATCGCGGAGAAGCTCCGCTCCTACGAAAGGCCCTCGGGCTTTTAGAGCGGCGTAGTGAACTTGAACCAGAACGTCTGCCCATCCGGCCGGTTGCGCACGCCCGTATCGTCCTGCCACTTGGCACTGAAGAACCAGCCATCCTTACTCGCGTACTGCACCGCCGGGCCGATGGAGAAGGTCCGCCCGCGGGAGTCCTCGACGGTATGGCCATCGAGCTTGTCGTCGCTGATCTGCTGGTAGGCGTGGCCGCCGACGCCGAGCACCCAGCCGTTGCCCATGCCCCAGCCGAGGGTGTAGTCAGCGTGCAGTTCACGGCCGGACTGGTAGTCGGTGGCGCGGTTCTCGAAGTTGTAGTCGTGCATCAGGCGGATGTCGGCGTTGGGCCCCGCCGGGTCCACGTAGGTCATCGCCAGCACCGCCTGCACTGTGTAGTAGTGGGTGCCCAGGTTGATGATGTCGTCCTTGTCGTAGCTGCCGGTGGGCAGCACGAAGTCGACGCCGGTGGCCACGTGGAACTTCTCGCTCGGGTGGAAACCGATCACCGGCCCCAGGTGGGCGTCGCCGATGCCGCGCTTGTGGTCGTGGGGGCCATTCTTGATGTTCAGGCGCATGTCGGTGAGCGGCAGCAGGGCGTGGAAGCCGAGGTCGCCGCCCAGCACCTTCTGCTCGGTCACCCAGACGAAACGCGGCACCAGGGTGGAGACCCGCAGGTCGATGTCGGCGGCCTTGTGGCCGCCGTTGTCGCGCAACGTATCGGCCAGGTAGTTGCCCGCGAACAGCTGGGCGTAGGTGCCAGGCGGTGGAAGGATGCCCATCCCGTAGATCTCGATGCCCATGGGCCAGGAGGAGGTGCCGCCCTCCGTGGCGAGGGCCGAGGTGGCGGCGCCGGTCAGGAGCATGGCGCAGGCGAGGCGGGATACGCGAAGGCGAACGGATTGATCGAACATGGGAGTGCCGGCCTTTTGTTGTTATCGGATTGGCGCGCGGCCACTTGCGTGCCGCGCCGGCGACCCCCAATCAATTACCATGCCACGAATTAAATACTTAAAAATCAATTAGTTATAAATATTCAGCGAACAAGCCAAGCGAATACTCTTAAGAAAATTCCACTCTTCGCGGAAAAGTCTCCAGCCCTGCCCTCCCGCCGTAGATCGGCCACTCGCACGATCCACGAAAAGTCCAGGTTATCTGTTGGATAGTGCCTTCTGCCCCGGAACCCACCCACCAAAAATGCAGGCGCCAATAACAACAACCGAACCGCGACCTGGAGACATGGTGATGGGCATATTCGACTGGAAACACTGGCTGGTCCTGCTGCTGGTGGCGCTGCTGGTATTCGGCAGCAAGCGGGTGAAACACCTGGGCAGCGACCTCGGCGAAGCCATCAAGGGCTTCCGCCGCTCGGTCAACGCCGAAGACGAGCCGGCGGCGCAGAAGCTGGCCGGGGAAGAAGCCATCGCCGAGCCCCGGCGGCTGCAGGAAAGCGCCCGCCAGCAAGCCTGAAAGTCCACAACCTGGAGGAGCGGGCCCTGCCCGCGATTTCGCGCGCAGGGCGCGCTCCTACAGGGGAATGGCGCAGGTGGGGCAGCGTAAGCGGATCTTATCCGCGAAGCGCGCCGATACATCCGGCTATCGCGGAGAAGCTCCGCTCCTACGGGAAAAACACCACGCATTCCCGCACGGGCCCTGCCCGCGATTTCGCGCGCAGGGCGCGCTCCTACAAGGGAATGGCGCAGGTGGGGCAGCGTAGCGGATCTCATCCGAGAAGCGCGCCGATACATCCGGCTATCGCGGAGAAGCTTCGCTCCTACGTTGCAGGCGAGCACGGCTTTTCGTAGGAGCGAGCTTGCTCGCGAACCGCATGGCACCACGTTTGTTCGCGAGCAAGCTCGCTCCTACAAGAGCACCTCGGCCAAACGCTCCACCGCCTGCTCGAACGCCGCCTTCATCTCCTCGACCACCGCATCGGTATGGGCGAAGGACAGGTACAACCGGCCATAGGGCGAGGGCATCAGCAACAGACCCGCGCGGCGCAGTTCCAGGTGCAGCGCCTTGCTGAAGCCGGGATTGGCGATGCGCGCGGCTTCGTCGAAATCCCGCGGCGCCCGCTCTGCCGGCCAGAGGCCGAAGACGTTGCCGTAGCCGCTGGTGGAAAGGGGCATGCCATGTTCGCGGAACAGCTGCTCGATCCAGCTGCGAAGCGCCTCGCCACGCGCCATCAGCGCGGCGTAGTCGGCGTCTTCGAGCTGCGCCAGCGTTGCCTGCACCGCCGCGCAGGCCATGGGGTTGCCGCTGAAGGTGCCGCCGCGCAGCACCCGGCCTTCCTCGAAGCCGGCCAGGATGTGCGCCTTGCCCAGCACCGCCGAGACCGGCACGCCGTTGCCGATGGCCTTGCCGACGCTGGCCAGGTCCGGGTCCAGCCCCTCGTACAGGCTGCTCAGCCCGGCGTGGCGGCGGAAGCCCATCAGCACCTCGTCGCTGATCACCAGCGCGCCATGGGCATGGGCCACGCGCTGCACGTGCGCCAGGTAGCCGGGCGCGGCCATGATGCAGCCGGCGTTGGCCAGCATGGGTTCGAGCAGCACGGCGGCGATGTCGCTGTGCTCGGCGAACAGCCGCTCGACGTCGTCGAAATCGTTGTAGCGCAGCAGCGTCAGGCGCTCGCTCGCCGGGCGCTCGCCAGGGGCGAAGGTGGCTTCGGCGGAACCGACGTTGCCCAGGGTCACCTCGTCGAACCAGCCGTCGAAGCCGGCGGCCATCTTGGCGATGCGCGGCCGGCCGGTGTAGGCGCGCGCCGCGCGGCAGGCCAGGTGCACCGCCTCGCTGCCGGAGTTGGTGAAGATCACCTTGTCGAGCGCGCCGCCGTGGCGCGCCAGGCAGTCGGCGGCGGCATGCTCGCGCACGTGGGCCCAGGACGGCGCGGCGGCATCCTGCAGGGCGGCGCCCACCGCCTCGATCACCGCCGGCTCGGAATGGCCGAGCAGCACCGCGCCGAAGCCCAGCGCGGTATCGATGTAGCGCCGCCCCTGGGCATCCCAGAGGTAGGCTCCCCTGCCCCGCTGGATGAACAGCTTCTCGCCGTCCAGGTCGGGAAGAATGCGCGCGGCGCTGGATACGTCACCCACCAGATGGGCCATGGTCTACTCCTGCATCGCGCCCGCCATGCGGGCGCCTCGTGAAAGGGTCGTAACGGACTGCCCTAGGACAGGCTCCAGGGAGCCTCCCGCAGGCGCTGTTCGAGGAAGTCGCGGAAGACCTTGATCCTCGGGCTCAGGTGCTTGCGGTTGGCATAGATCAGGTACACCGGCTCGCACAGGTCGCTGGGGTATTCCTCCAGCACCTGCACCAGGCGGCCGGCGCGGATGTCGGCGCCGATATGGAAGTCGGCCAGGCGCACGATGCCGGCGCCGGCCAGGGCCATGTCGCGCAGCAGGTCGCCCTGGGCGAAGGTCGCCGCGGGCGTCACCGGCACGTTCAGGCGCTCCGGGCCTGCGCGGAAGCTCCAGCGGTTCCACGGGCTGTCGAAGCTGAACTGGAAGCAGCGGTGGCGCAGCAACTCCTGCGGGTGGCGGGGCGTGCCGCAGCGCGCCAGGTAGGCCGGGGCGGCGCAGGTGATCCACTGCGTCTCGCCCAGGCGCCGGGTCACCCGGCTGGAGTCCGGCAGCACGCCGCTGTGGATGGCCAGGTCCAGACCCTGCTCGAACTGGTCGACGTACTGCGCACCGACCTGGATCTCCACCTGCAGCGCCGGGTAGCGGTCGAGGAATTCCGGCAGCCAGGGCGCTATCTGGTGCTTGGCGAAGGTGGTCATGGTGTGGATGCGCAGGGTGCCGCTGACCCGCGTCGGCAGCGCCTCGGCCAGGGAGTCCGCCTCGGCCATCGCCTCCACCACGGCGCGGGCGCTGCGCAGGTAGGCGGCGCCCTCCTCGGTCAGTGTCAGGCTCCGCGTGCCGCGCTGGAACAGGCGCACCTGCAGGCGGTCCTCCAGGCGGCTGATCAGCTTGCTGATCGCCGAAGGCGTCATCTCGTGGGCGCGCGCCGCGGCGGAGAAATTGCCGTGCTCGACCGCCCAGATGAAGGCCAGCAGTTGCGAATAGTTGTCCATGTCCGGTCCTCGTTGCGCCGTGGCGGCGAGCATAGCGCCCGCCGCGCCGGCCCGCCTCAGCGGATGAAGCGCTCGACGTAGTCCTCGCCCAGGCCGATGGACACGTAGTGCCGGCGCGCCGCCTCCAGCTTGGTGAAGACGTCCTCGTAGCCCACCGCCACGCCCTGCGGGTCGACGTAGGTGTAGCCGCCCTGGACGTGGAACCAGGTGATCATTTCCTCGACGTCCTCGGGCACGAACAGGGTGTGGGTCTCGCCCGGCGGCTCGAAGGCGAAGGAGCCCTGCTCGGCGATCCAGTCGTGCTCCAGGTACCACCAGCGGCCCTTGAGCACCAGCGCGTGCACGCCGCCGGTGTGGCGATGGCGCGACAGCACGCCGCTCTGGCGCACCCGCAGCAGGTTGATGTAGTAGCCGCCGCTCACGCTCAGCAGCAGCGGCTTGAAGGAGACGCTGGCGGTCACCGGGACCCACAGCCGGTCGTCCTCCAGCCACTGGTCCAGCACGCCGGGCAGGACCATGTCCGGCGCCATGAACGGCACCTGCGGCAGTTGGTAGGGAATCGCCAGTTCGTCCGGCTTCATCGCGATGCTCATCGATCACTCTCTATCAGGCAGTTGGGGAAGGCCACGGCGGGCTCGGCGAGCCGCGCCACGGGCAGGTTAGGTATGCGCCGGCGGCGGAAAAACCGGGCCGCCGGCACAGGCGTTGTGAAGCGGCGTCACAGCGCCGCCAGTTCGCCGAAGCCGCCCTGCGCGCGCTGCGCGGAGAGCTGCGGCTGGCGCTTCTGCAGGTACAGGCCGATGCCCGCCAGCACGGCGCTCAGGCCCAGGGTGGTGAGCAGTTCTCCGCGGTGGCCGGGGAACACCGACATGATCGCCAGGATGCCGACGATCAGCGCGATGGTCGCCAGGGTCAGCCAGGGGAAGGCCCACATCTCCACCGCCAGGGGCTCGCCGCTGGCGCGCAGCTTGCGGCGCATGCACAGCTGGGTGATGGCGATCACCAGGTACATCAGCAGGGCGATGGCGCCGCTGGAGGCGAGCAGGAAGTCGAACACCTCCTTGGGCAGCAGGTAGTTCGCGCCCAGCGCCAGCAGGGCCGCGCCGGCGGTGCTCAGCACCGCGCCCAGCGGCACGCCGCGGCGGTTGGTGCGGCCCCAGGCGCGCGGCGCATCGCCACGATAGGCCAGCGAGTAGGCCATGCGCGAGGCGGTGTAGATCGCCGAGTTCAGGCAACTGCTCACCGCCACCAGCACCACCACGCTCATGATCTGCGGCGCGAAGGGAATGTTCATCGCCGCCAGCACCGACTGGTAGGAACCCTGCGCCAGCCCCGGCGCGTTCCACGGCACCAGGCACACCACCACCAGCATCGAGCCGAGGTAGAACAGGCCCAGGCGCCAGACCACCGCGCGGATCGCCTTGCGGATGTTGGCGCGCGGCTCCCTGGTCTCGGCGGCGGCGATGGTCACGATCTCGCTGCCCTGGAAGCTGAACATCGCGGTGAGCATGGCCGCCACCACCGAGACCGGCCCCTTGGGCATGAAGCCACCGTCGGCATACAGGTGCTGCACGCCGGAAGTGGAAGAACCCGGCAGCAAGCCGAAGATCGCCAGCACGCCGAGGACGATGAAGCCGACGATGGAAACCACCTTGAACAACGCCAGCCAGTACTCCAGCTCGCCGAAGTTGCCGACGCTCAGGCAGTTGCACAGCGTCAGCGCCAGGGTGATGCCCAGCGCCGCCACCCAGGGCGCCACGCCCAGCCAGGGCGCGAGGATGTTGCCGGCGACGATGGCCTCGATGCTGATCACCAGCACGTAGAACCACCAGTACAGCCAGCCGATGGAAAACCCGGCCCAGCGCCCCATGGCCTGGTCGGCATAGGACGAGAAGGAACCGGTGTCCGGCCGCGCGGTGGCCATCTCGCCGAGCATCTGCATCACCAGCACGACGATGACCGCAGCCAGCAGATAGGCCAGCAACACCGCCGGCCCGGCGGTGGCGATGGCATTGGAGGAACCGACGAAAAGCCCGGCGCCGATCACGCCGCCGATGGAAATCATGGTCACCTGGCGACTCTTCAGGCCGTGGCCCAGGCGGTTCTTGGGTGGGTTCTCAGGCGTCGCGTTCATCGACAGCACCTCGGCACGCAGGATTGTTCTTGTGATTGTCCAGGGCCTCATGGGCCTTGGTCTGCGCAGGGTAGGGAGCCGGGGGCGGGGTGATAATCCCTGTTGGTGGCATAGGGGCTGTGAACTGGGTTCACAGCTAGGGATGAGGGATAGCCGAAGGACTCGGTGCAGTCGGAGCCGCGCTGCTCATTGAAGCAATCGCCATTTGGGTAGTGATGCGCGATTCAACCCGCTCATAGGCTGAACGTCACAGTGTTGGCAGAGGCAAAGAAAAAAGCGTTCGCAGACGGTTCAAATTCGGTCCGAATTCAGGCTACGATACGAAACCGATCGGCAGGTTCAACTGTCGACGTGTGAATCCCATCAGTTGCCTGGATATGGAGCCTGGTGGAGTTCGAACACCGTAGAACCTGAGTTCCAGGCCTTGAGTGTTCCCACAGCAATGGAGGTACCGACTCATGCGAGTCGAGACAATTAGTTATTTGAAACGCCATGCGGCCGACCTGGATTTATCCGAGCCAATGGTCGTCACACAGAACGGTGTTCCTGCCTACGTGATTGAGTCATATGCAGAACGAAAGCAACGTGACGAAGCAATTGCGTTGGTGAAGCTGCTTGCGATCGGCTCTCGTCAATACGCAGAAGGCAAACATCGCTCTGTAGATGAGCTGAAAGCTCGTCTTTCCAGGAGGTTCGATCAACCAGAATAAGGAGGCTCGATGTCCAAGCTCGTCATCCGTCTCACCGATACCGCAGAACAAAGCATCGAAGACCAAGTACACCACTTGGCTCAATTCCAAGGTTCGCAGGCTGCACTCCAGTCAGTGCTGAGCCTTTTGGATGAGATTGAAGAGAAGATTTCTCTTACACCCCAAGGTTACCCAATCAGCCAGCAGGCAAGCCTTTTGGGGGGGTTGAACTATCGCGAACTCAATACCGGCCCTTATCGCGTCTTTTACGAACTACACGAAGAGCAAGGCGAGGTCGCGGTTATCCTGGTCTTACGTCAGAAGCAGAGTGTGGAACAGCAATTGATTCGCTACTGCTTGGTGGGGCCTATCGGGTGATGGCTCTCTGCGCCCGAGTGCGTATGAGCAAGTATGCCTCGACACTTTTTCGACACCTTCCCGCCCCCCAAAAAGCAAAACCCCCGAAACGCTAGGCATTTCAGGGGCTTGGCAGGGTGTTCTGGAGCGGGCGAAGGGAATCGAACCCTCGTCATGAGCTTGGGAAGCTCAGGTAATGCCATTATACGACGCCCGCTTGGGGGTGCCTTTTTACCAGAAGGCGCGGGCGGAGTGAAGCCTTGGTGCTGCACTTCGGGGCATTCGCCGATTCGGCTGTGCCGGGGGATGCCAAATGCCAGCATCGGCGGTATCTTCCGCTCCCATCGATTTCCCGCTGGGTTCAAGGCGAGGCAGGTTCATGGGCAATACCCTGGTGCGCGCGGCCGTGCTCGGTCTTTCGGTGCTGTGTTCGACGGCGGCGTTCGCGCGGGTCGAGGTTGCGCCGGTGCAGAACAAGTCGCTGGGGCTCACCCTGGCGGTGCGCGTCACCGAGGACATCGCGCCGGGGGACTACGAGCGCCTGCTGCAGGGGCTGAAGAGCAACCCCGGCAAGTTCGCCCGCAAGATCGCCCTGCTCGATTCCATCGGCGGCAGCCTGGGCGAGGCCATCAAGATGGGTCGGCTGCTGCGCGAGGCCGGGTTCGACACCTGGGTGCCGCGCAACAGCGTGTGCCAGGGCACCTGCGTCTACCTGCTGGCCGCCGGGCATACGCGCCGGGTGCGTGGCTATGTCGGCCTGCACCGTCCGTACTTCCCCGGCGGCGATTCCTGGCTGGCCGACGGCGCCAGCCGCTACAGCCCGGCCGCCTACCTGCGCGAGATGGATGTGCCCGTCGCCCTGCTGGACGACATGGCGGCCATCGAGCCGGGGCGCATGCGCGTACTTTCTACGCAGGACCTCGCGCGTTACCGGCTCGATTGAGCCACCTGGCACGACGGTACGCCTTGTAACAGCCCGCGCCGGGATTCCGTCGCCGCGCCCGCCTGCCCTCCTCCCGCCCCTTGGCGCCAGGCTAGAGCCGCCGGGGGCCTGCGCCCCGGGAATGGCCGGGCGCCATTATCGGGAATGGTTCTTGCTGTCGATCCGTGCGGAAGACCCAACTTACGCACGGATAGAAGAAAATCGGAGCAACCTGCATGTTCAAGACCTTCGGCAAGACCCTGCTCGCCGTGACTCTGGCGGGCGCTGTGGCTGGTATGGCGCAGGCGGACAACAAAGTGCTGCACGTTTACAACTGGTCCGACTACATCGCCCCTGACACGGTCGACAAGTTCACCAAGGCCACCGGCATCAAGGTCGTCTACGACGTCTACGACAGCAACGAAGTGCTGGAAGCCAAGCTGCTGGCCGGCAAGTCCGGCTACGACGTGGTGGTGCCGTCGAACAACTTCCTCGCCAAGCAGATCAAGGCCGGCGTCTACATGCCGCTGGACAGGTCCAAGCTGCCGAACTGGAAGAACCTCAACCCGGACCTGATGAAGACCCTCGAGATCAGCGACCCGGGCAACAAGTTCGCCATCCCCTACATGTGGGGCACCATCGGCCTGGGCTACAACCCGGACAAGGTCAAGGCCGTGCTCGGCGACAACGCCCCGGTGGATTCCTGGGACCTGGTGTTCAAGCCCGAGAACATCCAGAAGCTCAAGCAGTGCGGCGTGAGCTTCCTCGACTCGCCCACCGAGATGCTGCCGGCGGCCCTCCACTACCTGGGCTACAAGCCCGACAGCAATGATCCGAAGGAGATCAAGGCGGCCACCGCGCTGTACCAGAAGATCCGCCCGTACATCACCTACTTCCACTCCTCCAAGTACATCTCGGACCTGGCCAACGGCAACATCTGCGTCGCCGTCGGCTACTCGGGCGACGTCTACCAGGCCAAGGCCCGCGCCGCGGAAGCGAAGAACAACGTCCACGTGCTCTACAACATTCCGAAGGAAGGCGCCGGCGCCTTCTTCGACACCGTGGCCATTCCGAAGGACGCCGAGAACCCCGAAGGCGCGCTGCAGTGGGTCAACTTCCTGCTCGAGCCGCAGGTGATCGCCGAGATCAGCAACGTCACCTCCTTCCCCAACGGCAACGCTGCCGCCACCGCGCTGGTGAACGAGGAAATCCGCAACGACCCGGGCATCTATCCGAAGGAAGAGGTGATGAAGAAGCTGTACGCCTTCCCGGACCTGCCGGCCAACACCCAGCGCCTGATGACCCGCAGCTGGACCACCATCAAGACCGGCAAGTAAGCCGCACCCGGGAGATAACGCACCAGGATGGTGCAATGGCAAGAAAAACGCCCCCTTTTCGCCCAGCGAGAGGGGGCGTCTCGCTTTCCGTTTCCCGCCCGGCGGCGCTGCCTTCCGTCGTCCGCGGGCTCGAATTCCCATCGTACTCCAGGCATGATGGCGCCGAGACATCACTGTATTTTCCCGCGCAACGGAAGCCATCGGTCGGGCCGGGCAAGCGCACCGCCATGGACCGAGGCGCCAGCGCGCCGGGCCGGCGCGTGCCTGCGCCCGCCCCCGCCGCACCGTCCCGGGGCGCACCCAGGAGCCCAGGCATGACCGCCTACCCCGACACCAACCCGCCACCGCTGCCCGAGCGCCCCGCCGAGGACTACCTGGCCGAGCGCGTCGCCACGCTGTTCTCCACCAGCCCGTCCACCGCGGTGGGCAACGTGTTCTCCGGCACCATGGTGTTCGGCGTCTACCATGCCAGCGCGCCCCTGCTCGGGCGCTGCCTGTGGCTCGCTGTGCTGGTGCTGCTGATGAGCGTGCGCCTGGGCCTGGTGTACGCCTGGCGGCGCAACCCGCAGCGCCTGGCGCCGCAGACCTGGGCGCGCCTGACCATGCTGCAGTGCGGCGCCGTGGGGCTGGCCTGGGGCATCGGCGCCATCTGGCTGATGAGCTACGGCACGCCCTACGAGGACGTGATCTACGGCTGCATCGCCCTGGCCTCGGTGATGGTGGCCATGAGCAACGTGTCCTACTGGCCGGCGCACCTGGCCTTCCACGTGCCCATGTTCTTCTTCCTGGGCATCGCCTATTTCCGCGACCTCGAACCCCAGGCGACCTTCCTGGCGGTCTCCGCCTGGGTGGTCTGCCCGTTCATCGCGGAAATGGGCCGGCGCCTGCAGATCCGCTTCAACGAGGCGCTCAAGCTGGCCTGGGAACACCAGGTGCTGGCGCACAAGTACGCGCTGGCCAACCAGGAGCTGGCGGTGCTCAGCCGCACCGACGACCTCACCCGCATCGCCAACAAGCGCCACCTGGACGAGACGCTCAAGCGCGAATGGCACCGCTGTGCGCGGCACGCCGAGCCGCTTAGCGTGCTGATGCTGGATATCGACCACTTCAAGCTCTACAACGACGGCTACGGCCACCTCGCCGGCGACGTCGGCATCCGCCGCGTGGCCGAGGCCATCCGCGACAACGTGCGCGAGCACTGCGACTTCGTCGCGCGCTTCGGCGGCGAGGAGTTCACCGTGGTCATGCCCGGCGCCGACCTGGCCAGCGCCTGCGCCATCGGCGAGCGCATCCGCGCCGCCGTCGAGGCCCTGCAGCTGCCCCACGCCTGGGCTGCCCGCGGCCACCTGACGGTGAGCATCGGCGTGGCCTCCACCGCCCAGGGCCCGGTGGCCAGCCAGGAAGCCCTGGTGGGCAACGCCGACGTGGCCCTGTACGCCGCCAAGCACGGCGGGCGCAACCGGGTGGAAGCCTTCAGCGGCGACCCGGCCAAGGCGCCGCTGCCGCCCGGCAAGGTCGAACTGCCCGGCTGACCGGCCGGGCGCCAGCGCCCCCGCAGGAAAGCTTCAGACGCGGCGCCCGCTCAAGGGCGCGGCCGGCGCGTGCCCGGCGATTTTCCGTGAAAATGTTCAGTATAATTTTCACGAAAAGGCCGGATCCGTAAAAAATAATGGACCGATATTTATCGAATTAAAGATAAAATCCTTTAAATACAGTGACTTGAAAATGAAATCGCTATGAATTTTGGCCATTATTTTTAACGATCGAAAGCGAAATTGTTTGACATATTTTACGGCTCTGGCAGGCTGGTGGGCAGGCTTCGACCGTTTGCGGGCGCTTCCAGCCCCGCTACGGCAGTGCTCGGAGCCCCAGGTAGCGCCCTCCCGGCCGCGCCTGCACATAAACGACAGGCCGAGCCTGTCCCAAGGTGACATATGTCCAACAGCAACATTGGCAATAACAATCAGAAACTCCGCAAGCCCGTCGTCCTGATGTCCATGGGCGCCCAGGAACGCAAGGGCCACGACTATCAGGTGATGACCCACAAGTACATCACCCCGATCACCGACATCGCCGGTTGCGTGCCGGTCCTGGTGCCGACCTGCTGCGGTACCGACGATCTCGAGCAGTACCTCGACATGGCCGACGGCGTCTACCTCACCGGCGCCGGCAGCAACATCGACCCGGCCCTCTACGGCCAGGAAAACGAAACCCCCGGCAAGGCCCAGGACAAGCAGCGCGACCTCTTCGACCTGCCCCTGATCAAGGCCGCCATCGCCCGTGGCCTGCCGATCTTCGGCATCTGCCGCGGCATGCAGGAAATCAACGTGGCGCTGGGCGGCGACATTTACCAGAAGGTCTATGCCGAGCCCGGCTTCAACGACCACCGGGAAAACCCCGAAGACCCGGTCGAGGTGCAGTACGCCCCGGCGCACAGCGTGCGCGTGGCGCAGAACACCTGGCTGCACAAGCTGCTGCAGACCGACTCGATCCAGGTCAACTCGCTGCACGGCCAGGGCCTGAAGAACCTCGGCAAGGGCCTGGAGCCCATCGCCCATGCCGAAGACGGCCTGGTCGAGGCGGTCCACGCGCCGAGCCTGTCGCCCTTCCTCTTCGCGGTGCAGTGGCACCCGGAATGGCAGGCGCTGAAGAACCCCGATTCGGTGAAGATCTTCCAGGCCTTCGGCGACGCGTGCCGCCAGCAGGTCAAGAAGAAGCAGGCCCGCTACGGCAACGCTGCCTGAGCGGGCGCCGAAAGGCGCTGATGAAAAAGCCGCTCCTCCTCATGGGGGAGCGGCTTTTTCGTTTGTGCGGCGTTCGGGCCACTGCAGAGGCTGGCAGTTGCCTGCGCGTCCGCGATAGCCGGTGATATCGGCGTGATTCGCGGATGAGCGAGCATGGCTTTTCGTAGGATGGTGTTGAGCGAAGCGATACCCATCACCACCACCGCATGGGTTTCGCCAAGGCTCAACCCATCCGTTGAGGCGCGCTTCGGCGCAGCCGGCAAGACAGTTGCGCCTACGTTGCAGGCGAGCGCGGCTTTTCGTAGGAGCGAGGGGGACGCCTGGTCCTTGCTCGCGAATGGAGTTTGCCGGTGGCGTGAAGTGCCAGGCTCAAGAACACCCTCTCCCCAACCCTCTCCCGCAAGCGGGAGAGGGGGCTGTCCTGAGCGGCCTGGAGGTCAGGCACCATCCTTCCCCTTCGCCACTCTCGCGAACGCTGGGATAGACAGGCGTTTCAGGCTGACTCTGGATTCACCACTCACGCCAAACGGCCCCCTCTCCCTCCGGGAGAGGGCTGGGGTGAGGGAACGGAGGCAACCGATACACCGCAACCTCCAGGAGGTTCGCGAGCAAGCTCGCTCCTACACTCCCATCATCACTGCGACGTCCCCGCCGCCGGGAACACCCGCTGAATCCGGTCGGCCAGCGCCAACGCCCGCTCGCTCTTGGTGAACAGCAACAGATAGTCATGATCGGACTTCGCCGCCGGGGCGATGCGGTACTCCAGCGGCCCCTGCACCACCTGCTGGCCCACCGGCACGCGGAAGGTGGCCACGCATTCGAGCACGCCGCTGTCCGGGTCCTTCTCGAGGATGGCCGCGTCGCGCAGCTCCACGTCCTTGAGCAGGTCGCCGCGGCCGGACAGCGGGCCGTCGGTGAACACCTTCACCAACTGGTCGCGCATGTCCTTGCTGGCGCACACCTCCGCCTCCTTGCCGCCGCAGGCGCTGAGCAGCGCGGCGACCCCGATCATTGGCAACAGCTTGTAGTTCATCATTCACCCATGGCGTGACTTGGTGGGAGTTGGAGTCACCGCCTCGGGAAAAATTCCCACGCCTCAGCGCTTTCCGTAACCCGTCCCACGCAACGCGAAGCGCGCGGCCAGCCGCCGCGGCAGCCCCCAGTCGCGCTGCATGCCCGCCGCGGCCAGGAGGATGGCCGCCACGCCCAGCCACTGCGCCAGGCCCAGGCGGTGGCCGAACACCACCCAGTCCACCAGGATCGCCGCCACCGGGTAGATGAACGACAGCGCGCCGGTCAGCGCCGTCGGCAACTTCTGGATGGCGCCGTAGAGCAGCACGTACATCAGCCCGGTGTGGACGATGCCGAGGGTGGCCATGCAGGCCCAGGCCGAAGGCTGCTGCGGCAGCGCCGAGAGGTTGGCCAGGGGCGCCAGCAGCAACACGCCGCTGCACACCTGTACCAGCGCGATCAGGTGCGGCGGCACCGCCTGAAGGCGCTTGACGATCAGCGCGGCGAAGGCATACAGCAGCGCCGCGCCCAGGGCCAGGGCGATGCCGCCCAGGTAGTCGCTGCCCGGCCCGCCGCTGCCGTGGGTGCTGACGATGGCCAGCATGCCGGCGAAGGACAGCCCCAGCCAGCCGAGCTTGCGCGCACTGAGCTTTTCGCCGAGGAACACCGCGGCCAGCAGCACCAGCATGAAGGGCTGGGTGTTGTACACCGCGGTGCCGATGGCGATGGACGCCCGCGAATAGGAGGCGAACAGCAGCACCCAGTTGCCGACGATGGCCACCCCGCTGAGCAGCGCCAGGCCGAAGGCGGAAAGGCTAAGCACGCCCGGGCGCAGCATCCCGAGCAGGGCGCAGGCGACCAGCAAGGTGGCGGCGCCGAACACGCAGCGCCAGAACACCACGTCCAGCACCGGCTGGCCGGACACCAGCACCAGCCAGCCGATGGTGCCGCAGATCAGCATGGCCGCGGTCATCTCCAGGGTGCCGCGTTGAAGGGACTTGTCCATGGGGCTTCCTCCTGCAAGGTGTGCCTACAGCATGACAAGGCCCAACCCTGTCCTTCCATCGCAAACGCAAGGCACTCTCGAAATACTGCCTTTACTATCAAGGCATCTGCCCGCAATCGCCTAACGAGCCGAAAATGACCGACGAAATCGACCAACTGCTGATCGCCGCCCTGATGGAAGACTCGCGCCTGTCGCTCAAGGCCCTGGCCCAGGTCAGCGGGCTCTCCGCGCCCAGCGTCGGCGAACGCCTGCGCAAGCTGGAGGACCGCGGGGTGATCCGCGGCTACACCCTGGAGGTGGACCCGAAGGCCTTCGGCTACCTGCTGCAGGCCATCGTCCGCGTGCGCCCGCTGCCCGGCCGGCTGCACGAGGTGGAACGGCAGATCCAGGCCATCCCCGAGTTCACCGAGTGCGACAAGATCACCGGCGACGACTGCTTCGTCGCGCGCCTGTGCGTGCGCGACATGGAGCAGCTGGACACCCTGCTCGACCGCCTCAACGCCTACGCCGAGACCAGCACCGCCATCGTCAAGAAGACCCCGGTCAAGCGCCGCCTGCCGCCCATGGCCTGAGGCGGGCGCCGGCAGCAATAGGCAAGAATGCGGCAGCATCGAGCGCCGTCCTTCCAGGGCGCGGCGCCCATACTGGTGGCGTCCGCCGCTGCGCGAGGCAGCGGCGCCTTCCCTGCCCCCTCCCGAGGATTGCTCGCCATGCGCTACAGAAAGTTCGGCAACACCGGTCTGTTCGTCTCGGAACTCTGCCTGGGCACCATGACCTTCGGCGGCGAAGGCCAGCTGTGGAGCCAGATCGGCAAGCTGCAGCAGGCCGAGGCCGAGCAGCTGGTCGGCGCGGCCCTGGCGGCCGGCATCAACTTCATCGACACCGCCGACGTGTATTCCGAGGGCCGCTCCGAAGTCATCACCGGCCAGGCCCTGAAGAACCTCGGCGTGCCCCGCGAGGACGTGGTGATCGCCACCAAGGTGTTCGGCGAGACCGGCACCCGCGGCGCCAACTCCCGCGGCCTGTCGCGCTACCACATCGCCGGCGGCGTGCAGGCCAGCCTGGAGCGCCTGCAGCTGGACCACATCGACCTCTACCAGGTGCACGGCTTCGACCCGGCCACGCCGATCGAGGAAACCCTGCGCGCCCTCGACGACCTGGTGCGCCAGGGCCTGGTGCGCTACGTCGGCGTCTCCAACTGGGCGGCCTGGCAGATCATGAAGGCCCTGGGCACCGCCGAGCGCCTCGGCCTGGCCCGCTTCGAGTCGCTGCAGGCGTACTACAGCATCGCCGGCCGCGACCTGGAGCGCGAACTGGTGCCGCTGCTGCGCAGCGAGAAGGTCGGCCTGATGGTCTGGAGCCCCCTGGCCGGCGGCCTGCTCAGCGGCAAGTACGGCCGCGGCGGCGAGGCCGAGGCCGGCAGCCGGCGCACCCAGTTCGACTTCCCGCCGGTGAACCGCGAACGCGCCTACGACTGCATCGACGCCATGCGCGGCATCGCCGAAGCCAAGGGCGTATCGGTGGCGCAGGTGGCCCTGGCCTGGCTGCTGCATCAGGAGGCGGTGACCAGCGTGATCATCGGCGCCAAGCGCCTGGAGCAATTGGAGGACAACATCGCCGCCACCCAGGTCGAGCTGAGCGCCGAAGAACTGGCCACCCTCGACCAGGTCAGCGCGCTGCCGGCCGAGTACCCCGGCTGGATGCTCGAGCGCCAGGGCGAGTACCGCCGCGGCCAGCTGGGCGGGCGCTGAGCCGCCACACGGGCAGGGCGGCGCCCTGCCCCGGCCTACCGCTCATGCGGAAATCCTGAGCATTCGCCGCCGTCGTCAGTCGCATCCATCAGGCAGGCCCCGCGCCTGCCTTTTCGCTTGCGCCCTTCCCACAGCAGAGGACTGACGACATGAGCGTGAACATCGACAACCTGACCATCGGCCTGCCCGTCCCCCGCTCGGCCACCAACCCGGTGGCCCTGGAGATCCCCGGCAGCCAGGCGCTGCAGCAGTACCCGGAGCTGGTCACACGCCTGCCCGACGGCAGCGTGCAGTTCACCGCGCCGACCCTCGGCGCATCCAGCAAGAGCACCCAGCGCACCCGCTGCGAATGGAAGGAGGCGAGGTACTGGCTGCTGGAAAGCGCGCGCGAGCACAGCAACCGCCAGGAGATGACGCTGACGCGGGTGAACTCGGCGCAGAAGGTGGTGATCTCGCAGATGCACGTGCTCAACGACGACAGCCCGGTGGTCAAGGTGTTCTGGAACAAGGGCAAGATCACCCTGGGCTTTCGCCAGCACTTCGACCAGCCCGACCCGGTGAACAGCACGGTGCTGGACAAGGTGCCGCTGGGCGCGCGCTTCAGCATCCTCATCCACGCCACCGCCTCGGCCGTGATCACGGTGCAGGCCAGCTGCGACGGGCGCACCTCCAACCTCGCGCCCATGACCCTCGACCCGGACTGGGCCGGCCACGCCTTCGACTTCCACGGCGGGGTGTACAACCAGGTCGACTACACCAGCGCCACCCTGGCCACGGACGGTTCGGTGTGCATCATCCATGACCTGCAGCTGAGCCACGTCTAGCGTGCGGCTTTGCTTCCGCGCCCGAACGCGGCAAGCTCGGGGGCCCAGCCAAGGAAACCGCCATGACCGCCCCCGAGCCCCAGCCACGCCTCACCGGCGAGCACGCCGAACTCCTGCCCCTGGCCCGCGAACAGGCCGGCGAACTCCTCGCCGCGGCGGCCGACGGCGAGCTGTGGAAGCTCAAGGTCACGGTGGTGCCGGGGCCGGGCGGCATCGACGCCTACCTGGACAAGGCCCTGGCCGGGCGCGACGCCGGCACCGTGCTGCCCTTCGCCATCCGCGACCGCCGCAGCGGGCGCATCGTCGGCAGCACGCGCTTGTGGAAGATCGACCGCGCCAACCGCAAGCTGGAGATCGGCCACACCTGGCTGGCCGCCTCGGCGCAGCGCACGGCGATCAACACCGAGGCCAAGTTCCTGCTGCTGGAATACGCCTTCGACGTCATGCACTGCGTGCGCGTGCAGTTCACCACCGACGTGCTCAACGAAAAGTCCCGCGCCGCCCTCCTGCGCCTGGGCGCGGTGCAGGAGGGCATCGTCCGCCACGAGCGGATCATGCCCGACGGGCGCAAGCGCGACTCGGTGCGCTTCAGCATCATCGACGACGAATGGCCGGCGGTGAAGGCCGCGTTACTGGCGCGCCTGGGCCGCAGCTGAAGCTCAGCCACCGCGCCGAGCTCGACTCAGCCTGAGCAGAACAGGGACGGGCCAGCCTGCACAAATGCACCTGAAACCAATACCTGGGCGCAGCGAACGCGTTGCCGAACAAAGAAATGGCCACTAGCCACTATCAATGTTAGTCTGCGCCGCCACCAGCAAGTGGCGGTTTTGTGACATGACATGGAGTGACAGGATGTTCGTTAAACGCATTATCGCCGGGGCCGCGCTGATCGCCCTGTGCAGCGGCTGCGCCAGCGGCCTGAGCGCCCCACAGAAAGCCGAGTACGCCCGCTACGAGGCCAAGGGTCAACTGATCGAGGAGAAGAGCCCCGGAGCCGGCGCGGCGCTTGGCCTGCTGCCGGGCGGCGGCTCCTTCTACGGTCGCGAGTACGGCTACGGCGTACTCAACCTGCTGCTGTGGCCGCTGTCGATCCTCTGGGACCCGGTCAGCGGCTATGACGCTGCCAAGTCGATCAACTACCAGGCCACCCGCGCCAACCTCGAGTCGAAGTCGGAAAAGGAACTCAGCGCCCTGGACGACCAATTGAAGAACGGCCAGATCGATCTCGCCGCCTACACACTGGAAAAGCGCAAGATCGACAAGAAATACGGCACCGACTGAACCGCCGCCTCAGCGCTTGCCAGCGCGCGCCAGGCAGCGCTGGTAGCGCTCGTCCACGCGCTGGGCGAACCAGGCGGTGGTGAGGTTGCGGGTAATCTTCGGGCTGTGCAGGGTGATGCCCGGCAGCACCGCCCGGGCCAGGGGCTTGCCTTCGTTCTTCTCGGCCAGGGCGAAGACCTTGGCGTAGAGCTTCGTCTCGCCGAATTCGGCGCGCTCGCCCTGCTCCAGGTCGCGGCGGATCTGGCTGTCGCTCAGGCCCAGGCGCGGGCCCAGGGTGCGCACCGCCAGTTCGGTGGCGCCGGCGGCGCTGGAGTCGTAGCGGATCAGGTCGCCGTCCAGCGCCAGCGGGATGCCGGTGACCAGGCTCACCGCGCGCTGGAAGGCGGCGTTGCGGCTGGCGTACCAGCCGGCGTTGAAGTCGGCGAAGCGGTACAGCGGCCGCTGGTAGTCCGCCGGGTAGCCCAGCAGGTGGGCGATGCCGAAGTACATGCCGCCGCGGCGGCTGAAGACTTCCTGGCGCACGCTGCCCTTCAGCGGGTACGGGTAGCCCTCGGCGTGCTGCTCGGCGAATGCCACGCCGACCTGCATGGGTCCGCCGGTGCGCACCGGGTTGAAGCGGCCGAACAGTTGCTGGCCGAGCGGCACCATGCCGATGAAGTCGTCGAAGATGGCGCTCAGCTCGCGCTCGCTGCGCACCGCGTCCAGGCGCTGGCTGTAGCTCTTGCCGGTGGGCGACTTCAGCGCCAGGGCGGCGTCGAGCAGGAAGTTGGGGATGTGCAGGCGCGCGGCGCGCTTCTGCATCTCGCCGCGGGCGATGCGGCCCAGGCCCGGCACCTGCGGGTCGGCCTGGAAGTTGGATTCCTGTTCGGTGATCGCCAGCACCGAGCAGAGGTTCTCGGTGCTCGGGCGGATGCGCTGGGCGGCGAAGGCCGCCTGGATGTCCGTGGCCCAGCCGCTGCGGTCGCTCACCTTGGCCGGCATCAATTGCGCCAGGGTGGCGCGCACCTGCGCCGGCGTCGGCTCCGGCGCCTGGCGGGCGGACTGCGAACTGCAGCCGGCCAGGGCCAGCAGGCCGAGGGCGATGCCTAGGGCGCGCCAGGGCATTTTGGCGGGACGGGCGAGCACAATGGCGATGGCGGACATGGACGCTTCCTGACGACGAGACGCCGCGACCATCGCAGAAATGCCCTTTCCAGGCCAGCCCAACGCGCCGACTTGCAGGCCCCTGGCCAGCCTCTAAGCTCGAACTCATGGCCCCGGGATTGGAGGTGAACGATGGACATCAAGGAACTCCGCAAACAGGGCAAGGACGCCCGCGACAAGTGCCCGCGCAGCAGCCACTCCGAACCCGGGAAAATCGACCGCGACCCGCTGCCGCTGATCGAGGCCTCCAGCGCCGGCCGCGTGCAGTCGCTGGTGGCGCTGCGCTACGGGCGCATGCTGGTGTCGCCCTTCACCTTCTTCCGCGGCAGCGCCCTGCTCCAGGCCCACGACCTCTCGGGCACCCCGGACATGGGCATGGAATTGCCGATCTGCGGCGACTGCCACCTGATGAATTTCGGCGGCTTCGCCTCCCCCGAGCGCAACCTGCTGTTCAACGTCAACGACTTCGACGAGGTCCACCCCGGCCCCTGGGAATGGGACCTCAAGCGCCTGGTGGCGAGCTTCCTGATCGCCGCCCGCGACCTGCGCCACGGCGAGACCGTGGAAGAGAACGCCTGCCACGAGTTGGTCGCCTCCTACCAGCAGAACATGGCCGAGTGCGCCGAGATGGGCGCCCTGGAGCTGTGGTACGGGCGCATCGACTACGAGGTGGCGCTGGAGCAGGAGAAGGAAAAGGACCTGCGCGAACACGTGCAGCGCGCCATCGAGAAGGCCAACCGTCGCACCCACGCCGAGCTGCTGCCGAAGATCGCCGAGCGCGACGCCAAGGGCCGCCTGCAGATCCGCGACGACCTGCCGGAGATCTTCCACCTGCACGCTTCGACCTCGCTGCTGGACAAGGACGACGACTGGATGGACCTGGAGCACTGGCAGGACCTGCACGACACCTTCATGCGCGACTACCGCGCCACCCTGCAGGCCGACCGCCGCGACCTGCTGGACCGCTTCGAGGTGCAGGACCTGGTGTTCAAGGTGGTGGGCGTGGGCAGCGTCGGCACCCGCTGCCTGGTGGCGCTGCTGATCGACGCCCAGGAACAGCCGCTGTTCCTGCAGTACAAGGAAGCCCGTCCCTGGGTGCTGGCCGGCTACGTGCGCAGCAAGCTGCGCACCCGCCACCAGGGCCAGCGGGTGGTGGACGGCCAGCGCCTGATGCAGTCGGCCAGCGACCTCTTCCTCGGCTGGACCACCGGCCCCGGCGGCCGCCACTTCTACGTGCGCCAGCTGCGCGACATGAAGGTCTCGGCGGAACTGGAGACCTTCGACGAAAACGCCTTCCTCGCCTACGCCCGCGTGTGCGGCCGCGCCCTGGCCTGCGCCCACGCCAAGTCCGGCGGCCAGGCGGCGCGGATCGCCGGCTACATCGGCAAGAGCGATGCGCTGAACGATGCGCTGGTGCATTACGCCAAGGCTTATGCGTTGCAGAACGAGCGGGATTTCGAGCGGTTCCAGCGAGCTTGTCGCAAGGGGCAGCTGGAGGCGCGTTCGGAGGCGGATTTCGTCGCGGATCGGATGCCGTAGGGCGTATAACCGTTCGCGGTTATACGCCGATACACCGGAGCCACAGCCAACGCCAAGGTCAGCCTCGGAGCCGCCGGGAACCAAGGCGTTCTACCGGGCAGGTTTGGTGTGCACCCTCAAGAGCGCCCTCTCCCTAACCCTCTCCCTGAAGGGAGAGGGGACCGTTGGGCAGAAACGGGAACGCTGGAGTTAGCCGGCAGTTGCGGAAATAGCCGGCGAACGCCATAGCCTCCGCCGGCACGGACAAGCCCCCTCTCCCTTCAGGGCGGGGCGCGCAGCCGAGGGCTGGGGAGAGGGGGCTCTTGAACCCAACACCGCAGCCACCGACAAACTCCATTCGCGAGCAAGCTCGCTCCTACGAAAAGCGCCATAACGTAGGGCGTATAAACGTTCGCGGTTATACGCCGTTAGATCGGGCTCACCCCTCCAGCGACTCCGTCCCCAGCTCGTTCCACACTTCCTCCGCCAGGTGGAAGGTGGCGTTGGCCGCCGGGATGCCGCAGTAGATCGCGCTCTGCAGCAGCACTTCCTTGATCTCCTCGCGGCTCACGCCGTTGTTGCGGGCGGCGCGCAGGTGCAGTTTCAGTTCGCCCTCGCGGTTCATGCCGATGAGCATGGCGATGGTCACCAGGCTGCGGGTGTGGCGCGGCAGGCCGGGGCGGGTCCAGATGTCGCCCCAGGCGTGGCGGGTGATCATTTCCTGGAATTCTTCGTTGAAGGCGGTGCGGTTCTGCAGGCTGCGGTCGACGTGGGCGTCGCCCAGCACCGCGCGGCGGACCTGCATGCCGGCTTCGTAGCGTTGTTTCTCGTCCATCGGGTTCTCTCTCGCTTGTCTGTCGCGCCTCAGCCGAGGCGCGCGTGTTCTTCCAGGGCACGTTCCACCCAGCGGCGGCACTGGCCCAAGTAGTGGGCCGGGTCCAGCAGCCGGTCCAGCTCGGCTTCGCTCAATTGCGCGCGGACCTCGGCGTTACCGCCCAGCACCTGGCGCAGGTGCGCGCCTTCGGCCACGGCCTGGCGGCAGCATTGCTCCACCAGGTGGTGCGCGGCGTCGCGACCGATGCGCCGGGCCAGGGCGATGCTCACCGCCTCGGCCAGCACCAGGCCGCGGGTCAGGTCGAGGTTGCGGGCCATGCGCCGGGCGTCCACTTCCAGGCCCGGCACCACCAGCAGCGCCTGCTGCAGCGCGCCGGAGACCAGGCAGCAAAGCTCCGGCAGGCTTTCCCATTCGGCGTGCCACAGGCCGAGGCTGCGCTCGTGCTCCTGGGGCATCGCGCTCAGCATCGTCGCCACCAGGCCCGGCGCGCGGGTGGCGGCGCCGATCAGCACGGCGGCGCCCACCGGGTTGCGCTTGTGCGGCATGGTCGAGGAGCCGCCCTTGCCCGGCGCGGAAGGTTCGAAGACTTCGCCGGCCTCGGTCTGCATCAGCAGGCTGAGGTCGCGGCCGAGCTTGCCCAGGCTGCCGGCCACCATGCCGAGCCAGGCGGCGAATTCGACGAGGCGGTCGCGCTGGGTGTGCCAGGGCTGTTCCGGCAGTTGCAGGCGCAGCTCCTCGGCCAGCGCCTCGGCCACGGCGAAGCCGTCGTCGCCCAGCGCCGCCAGGCTGCCGGAGGCGCCGCCGAACTGCAGACTGAGCAGACGCGGCTTGAGTTCGGCCAGGCGCTCGCGGTGGCGGGTGACCGCGCCGAGCCAGCCGGCGATCTTCATGCCCAGGGTCACCGGGGTGGCGTGCTGCAGCCAGGTGCGCCCGGCCATGGGCACGTCGGCGTGCTGGCGCGCCTGCTCGGCCAGGGCCGCGCCCAGGCGCGCCAGGTCGTCTTCCAGCAGGCCGACGGCGGCGCGCAGTTGCAGCACCAGGCCGCTGTCCATGGCGTCCTGGCTGGTGGCGCCGAAATGCACGTAGCGCTCGGCTTCCGCGTCCGTCGCTGCGATCTGGCGACCCAGCGCCTTGGCCATGGGGATGGCCGAGTTGCCGGCGCTGCAGATGGCCGTGGCCAGGGCGTCGAAGTCGTACAGCTCGGCGCGGCAGGCGGCCTCGATGGGCGCCACCGCGGCGGCCGGGATCACCCCGCAGCGCGCCTCGGCGCAGGCCAGGGCGGCCTCGAAGTCGAGCATGCCCTGCAGGCGCGCGCGGTCGCAGAACAGCTCGCGCATCGCCGGCTGGGTGAAGTAGGCGTCGAAAAGTCGGTTGCTCACGCAAGGGCTCCAGTTTTCTTCGTCATCAGGCACAGCCTACGCCATGCCGTGAACGCCGACGGGCGGACCGCTCGCGCGGCCCGCCCGTTCAGGCGCCGGAACGCATCAGAAATCGAAGAACACCGTCTCGCCTTCGCCCTGGATGCGGATGTCGAAACGATAGGCCAGCTGGCCATTCACTTCGCAGCGGCGGGCCACCAGGGTCTCGCGGCGCGGCGCCTGTTCGATCAGGTTGAGCACCGGGTCCTTGGCGTTGGCTTCGGCCTCGTCCTCGAAGTACAGGCGCGTCTGCAGATGGATGTTGATGCCACGGGCGAACAGCGACACGTTGATGTGCGGCGCCTGCGGGCGGCCGTCGGCGGCCTTGGTCACGCCCGGCTTGATGGTCTTCAGCGTCCACTCGCCGGCATCGAAGGTGGTGGCGGTGCGGCCGAAGCCGTTGAACGCCTTCTCGGCGTCGTAGCGGCTGTCGTAGTTGCCTTCGTGGTCGGCCTGCCAGAACTCCAGGAAGGAGTCGCGCACCAGGTGGCCGTTGCCGTCGTAGACGTGGCCCAGCAGCAGGATGTGCTCGCCGGCGGCGCCGGGCTTGGCCATCTGGTTCCAGATTTCCAGGTCGCGGGTCGGGTTGCCGGCCGCTTCCAGGGCCAGGCCGATGTGCACGTAGGGGCCGGCGGTCTGCGAAGGGGTTTCGGGGAGCAGTTGAACGGGCATGGCGAACCTCCTCAGCGATTCTCGAAGTGGGTCTGGCGCTGGCCGCGCAGGACGATGTCGAAGCGGTAGGCCAGGCAATCCATGGGGTTGGCCATGCCCATGTCCAGGCGCGCGATCAGGCTCTGCACCGCCTCGGGGTTGGCGATCGACTTGACGATGGGGCACATGGGGATCAGCGGGTCGCCCTCGAAGTACAGCTGGGTGATCAGCCGGGTGGCGATGGATGGGCCGCTGATGGAGAAGTGGATGTGCGCCGGGCGCCAGTCGTTGGGGCCGTTGCGCCACGGGTAGGGGCCGGGCTTGATGGTGCGGAAGATGTAGCGGCCGTCGCTGTCGGTGATGGCGCGGCCGACGCCGCCGAAGTTCGGGTCCAGCGGCGCCAGGTAGCGGTCGTTCTTGTGCCGGTAGCGGCCGCCGGCGTTGGCCTGCCACATTTCCACCAGGGTGTTGGGCACCGGCTTGCCGTACTGGTCGACGACGCGGCCGTGGACCACGATGCGCTCGCCGATGGGCAGCGCGCCGGTGTTGAAGTTGAGCAGCAGGTCGTTGTCGTGCTCGCCGAACTTCAGGTGCGAGAAGTCCGGGCCGGTGGTCTCGGAGATCGACTGCGGGATGCTCACCAGCGCCTGGCGCGGGGAGCGGGCGACGGAGGTCTTGTAGTCGGGGGTGAGGGCTTTGGGGTGCCAGTTGCGGTCACGGATGACGAACCGGCTGTTGTCCACTTCGGACATGGCGGTCTCCTGTTGTTGGAGTTATAGGAGCCTGTAGAGCATCAGGCATGTGCTCCGCAGTTTCCGCCAGCTCGGCGCGCAGGAAAATTGAAAAGCTGCCCGCCACCCTTAACCAAATGGTTATGGATAAACCCCTTCGCGGTATTCCTGGCCCACCTCGCGCAGCACCTCCTGGCACCAGTGCGCGCCGAGGGACAGCGGCAGCGAGGCGTTGCTGCAGATGCCCACCGAGCCGCCGGCCTCCTGCAGCTGCGGCGCCAGCTCGGCCAGCTCGCCCTTGCCCAGGGCCGCGCGCACCGCGTCCAGCGGCGCCATCCAGACCGCGTCGCTGTCGTCGACGTAGCGCCGGCTCAGGCTCAGCGAGAGGGTTTCCAGGCGCCGCGACGACTGGCGCAGGCCGTGCTCAACGAACAGGCTGTCGACGCGCTTGCGGATGGTGGTGCCAGCGGTGGGTAGCACCAGCGGGTATTCCTCCAGTTCCGCCGCGTCCAGCGGCCGGCCCAGCAGCGGGTGGCCGGCGCGCACCACCAGGGTCAGCGGCTCGTTGTACAGGTGCTCGAAGGTCAGGCCCTGGATCTGCGGGCTGTCGGTCATGCGCCCGACCACCAGGTCCAGCTCGCCGACGCGCAGTTGCGAGAGCAGGTGCGCGCTGGGCCCGGTGACCACGCTGACCACCAGCGCCCCGTGGCGCGCGTGCAGGCGCCGCACCACTTCCGGGAGGAAGGCGCCCTCCACGGTGGAAAGCACGCCCAGGCGTGCGCTGCTGGCCGCGTATTCGCCGCCGCGCAGGCTCTCCACGCCGTCGCGCAGGGCCTGCACGCAGGGCCCGGCATAGCGCAGGAAGGCGATGCCGGCCTCGGTCAGCACGGCGCCGCCCTTGCCGCGCTCGAACAGGCTGGCGTCGAGCACTTCCTCCAGCTCCTTGAGCGTCTTCGACACCGCCGGCTGGCTCACCGCCAGGCGGTCGGCGGCGCGCGCCAGGCTGCCCAGGCGGGCCACTTCGAGGAAGCACAGCAGGTGGCGGAACTTGATGCGTGAGTCGATGTTCATCGGTTACCCCGGAAGGCCCTGGGCGACTGCCCGGTGCCGCGCTTGAAGAATCGCGAGAAGTACGCCGGCTCCGAGAAGCCCAACTGGTCGGAGACCTCCTGCACGGTCATGTCCGTGTACACCAGGTTGCGCTTGGCCTCCAGCAGCAGGCGCTGGCTGATCAGCTGCAGCGCCGAGACGCCGGCCAGGCGCCGGCACAGGGCGTTGAGGTGCGCCGCGCTGATGCCCAGGCGCTCGGCGTAGCGCTCGATCGGCAGGTGCTCGCGCAAGTGTTTCTCCACCAGCCGGCGGAACGCCTGCAGGTGCTCGCGGCCACGGTCCGGCGCGGCGCTGGCGGCGTGGCTGGCCTGCAGGTGGCGGCGCCCCAGCCACACCAGCAGGGCGCTGACCAGCGAGCGCAGCATCAGCTCGCGGCCCGGCTCCTGGCGCGCGTATTCGCGCTCGATGGAGTCGAACAGGGTGCTCAGGTAGCGCTCGTCCTCACCCACCGCGTAGCACTGCGGCTGTTCCAGCACGGCGCGGTCGAACTGGCGCAGCAGTTCCTCGGCGAAGGGCTGGGCCAGGCTGAGGACGTAGCCGTCGATCTGCGCGGTGAAGCGGAAGCCGTGCACGCACAGGGGCGGCGAGACCTGCACTGTGGCCTCGCGCACGCGGGTGACGCTGCCCTCTACTTCCAGCTCGGCTTCGCCGGCGCGCACGTAGAGCAGCTGCACCAGGTCGGCGTGGCGGTGCGGGCGGATTTCCCAGTCGTACAGGCTGCTGCGCGACGGAATGGTCTCGCAGTGCAGGGGGTCGGGTGTCGGCCAGGCGTGGGTCTCGCCGTACAGCTGGAACACCGGGACCGGATTCGAAGCGGGCGTCTTGTGCATTTATAGGCCGCCGGGGCTATCCACGAAAAATCCAGGTTATCTGTTGGATATTGCCTTCTGCGCGGCGATTCATCCACCAAAAATGCAGGTGCCAATAACAACTACGCGGCCAGGGGGCGTGCCTACGACCAGGCCCCGGCCCGCGACGACGAGGAAAACAACAATGAAAACCCAGGTTGCCATCATCGGCGCCGGCCCTTCCGGCCTGCTGCTCGGCCAACTGCTGCAACGCGCCGGCATCGACAACGTCATCCTCGAACGCCAGAGCCCGGACTACGTGCTCGGGCGCATCCGCGCCGGGGTGCTGGAACAGGGCACCGTGGACCTGCTGCGCGAGGCCGGCGCCAATGCCCGCATGGACGCCGAAGGCCTGCCCCACGACGGCTTCGAACTGGTGCTGGACGGCCGCCGCGAGCGCATCGACCTCAAGGGCCTGACCGGCGGCAAGAACGTGATGGTCTATGGCCAGACCGAAGTCACCCGCGACCTCATGGAAGCCCGCCAGGCCAGCGGCGCCCTGAGCATCTACGAAGCCGGCGACGTGCAGCTGCACGAGGTGCAGGGCGAGAAGCCCTACGTCACCTTCAGCAAGGACGGCGAGACAGCGCGCCTGGACTGCGACTACATCGCCGGCTGCGACGGCTTCCACGGCGTATCGCGGCAGACCATCCCGGCGGACAAGCTGAAGATCTACGAACGCGTCTACCCCTTCGGCTGGCTCGGCCTGCTCAGCGACACCCCGCCGGTCAACCACGAACTCATCTACGCCAGCAGCGAGCGCGGCTTCAGCCTCAGCAGCATGCGCTCGGCCACCCGCAGCCGCTACTACCTGCAGGTGGGCCTGGAGGAGAAGGTCGAGGACTGGTCGGACGAACGCTTCTGGGGCGAACTCAAGCGCCGCCTGCCGGCCGACGCCGCCGCGCGCCTGGTCACCGGCCCGTCGCTGGAGAAGAGCATCGCCCCGCTGCGCAGCTTCGTGGTGGAGCCGCTGCAATACGGCAAGCTGTTCCTGGTCGGCGACGCCGGGCACATTGTCCCGCCCACCGGCGCCAAGGGCCTGAACCTGGCGGCCAGCGACGTCGACGCCCTGTACCGCATCCTCGTCAAGGTCTACGGCGAAGGCCGCGTCGAGCTGCTGCAGCGCTACTCGGAAGTCGCCCTGCGGCGCATCTGGAAGGCCGAGCGCTTCAGCTGGTGGATGACCAGCATGCTGCACAAATTCCCCGACAACGACGCCTTCACCCAGAAGATGCTCGATACTGAACTGGCCTACTTCCTCGACTCCCAGGCCGGGCGCACCTGCATCGCCGAGAACTACGTCGGCCTGCCCTTCGAACGCATCGACTGAAGGCAGCGCGGCGAGCCCCCGAAGGAGGCGGGGGCTTGCCCTCGGCGGAAAAATTACGCAGAGTGTAAGGCAATTACGAAAACAACAGTGCCCGCCACGACGCGCACGCTGCCTGCGAGTGAGAGTCCATGGACCTCTACACCTACTACCGCTCCACCTCCAGCTACCGCGTGCGCATCGCCCTGGCCCTCAAGGGCCTGCAGCCCAGGCACGTCCCGGTCAACCTGCTGCAGGGCGAGCACCGCCAAGGCGCTTACCTGGCGCTGAACCCGCAAGGCCGCGTGCCGGCCTTGCGCACCGACGAAGGCGAGCTGCTGATCCAGTCGCCGGCGATCATCGAATACCTGGAAGAACGCTACCCCGAACCCGCCCTGCTGCCGGCCGACGCCCTGCAGCGCGCCCGCCAGCGCGGCGTGGCGGCGCTCATCGGTTGCGACATCCACCCGCTGCACAACGTCGCCGTGCTCAAGCGCCTGCGCGCGCTGGACATAGACGAGGACGGCGTGAACCAGTGGATCGCCCACTGGATCGGCGAAGGGCTGAAGGCCGTGGAAGCGCTGATCGGCGACCAAGGCTTCTGCTGCGGCCCGCAGCCGGGCCTGGCCGACGTCTACCTGCTGCCGCAGCTGTACGCCGCCCGCCGCTTCGAGGTGGACCTGAGCCCATTCCCGCGCATACTCAGGGTAGAGCGCCTGGCCCTGGAGCACCCGGCCTTCCGCCAGGCCCACCCGGACGTCCAGGCCGACAAGCCGGCCTGAGGAGCGCGCCATGCACAGCCTCGGATTCAAAGTCACCATCGGCGACTTCCTCGCCCGCAGCGTGCGCGGCGTGCCCTGCTCGCCGCCGCGCCAGCCGCGCAGCTGACTCCCCACGACTTTCCGAATCCCGGACGCATACCAGAAGCGCGTCCACCGCGAGGAACACGAACATGGCAGACCTCTTCGACAACCCCATGGGCCTCATGGGCTTCGAATTCATCGAATTCGCCTCCCCCACCCCCGGCGTGATGGAACCCATCTTCGCCAGCCTGGGCTTCACCAAGGTGGCCAGCCACCGCTCCAAGGACGTGCACCTGTACCGCCAGGGCGAGATCAACCTGATCCTCAACAACGAGCCCAAGAGCCTGGCGGCCTACTTCGCCGCCGAGCACGGCCCCTCGGTGTGCGGCATGGCCTTCCGCGTGAAGAACGCCCACCAGGCCTACGCCCGCGCCCTGGAGCTGGGCGCGCAGCCGGTGGAAATCCCCACCGGGCCGATGGAGCTGCGCCTGCCGGCGATCAAGGGCATCGGCGGCGCGCCGCTGTACCTGATCGACCGCTTCGGCGAGGGCTCGTCGATCTACGACATCGACTTCGAGTTCATCGAGGGCGTGGACCGCCACCCCAAAGGCGCCGGCCTGAAGATCATCGACCACCTCACCCACAACGTGTACCGCGGGCGCATGGCCTACTGGGCGGACTTCTACGAGAAACTGTTCAACTTCCGCGAGATCCGCTACTTCGACATCAAGGGCGAGTACACCGGCCTGACCTCCAAGGCCATGACCGCGCCGGACGGCATGATCCGCATCCCGCTCAACGAGGAATCCTCCAAGGGCGCCGGGCAGATCGAGGAATTCCTCATGCAGTTCAACGGCGAGGGCATCCAGCACGTGGCCTTCCTCACCGACGACCTGGTGAAGACCTGGGATGCCCTCAAGGGCCTGAACATGCGCTTCATGACCGCGCCGCCGGCGACCTACTACGAGATGCTCGAAGAGCGCCTGCCCAACCACGGCGAGCCGGTGGAGGAACTGCGCAACCGCGGCATCCTCCTCGACGGCACCTCCGAGGGCGGCAGCCGCCGGTTGCTGCTGCAGATATTCTCGGAAACCCTGATGGGCCCGGTGTTCTTCGAGTTCATCCAGCGCAAGGGCGACGACGGCTTCGGCGAAGGCAACTTCAAGGCGCTGTTCGAGTCGATCGAGCGGGATCAGATCCGCCGTGGGGTGCTGGAGACGAAATGAGCCAGACCCACCGCTCCGAAGCGCTCTCGTAGGATGGGTTGAGCTTGCGATACCCATCGGGCCACGGTGATGGGTATCGCTTCGCTCAACCCATCCTACGGAGCTTTGTTTGGCCCCGTAGGGCGCATAACGCCTACGGCGTTATCCGCCATCGTCCCCGGCAACGGTGTTCCGGCCAACGGCGGATAACCGCGAACGGTTATCCGCCCTACTCCGGCCTGCGCCCCGCCATCCGCGCGGTAATCGCCGCCGCCGCTTCCTTGATCAACTCCGCCGCCCGCCCCTGGGTCTCCGCACGAAAGGCACTCGCTGCCCCCACCACCGTCACCACCCCGGCCAGTTGCTCACCCACCGCAAATACCGGCGCCGACAGCGCATTCACCCCCGGCATCAACAGCCCATGCACATGGTGCAAGCCGGAAGCCCGGATTTCCGACGTCTGCTTGTGCAGTTCCGCCTCGTCCAGCGCGCCAGGCATGCCTTTCTCCTCCTCGCGCAGCGGCGCGGTCTCGCCGTCGGGCAGGTAGGCGTTGAACACCAGGCCGGTGGACGAGCCCAATAGAGGCAGCACCGAGCCCACCCGGGTGACCAGGGTCACCGCGCGCAGCGGCTGCTCCACCTGCACCACGGTCGGCCCCTTGTTGCCCCACACGGCGAGGAAGCAGGTTTCGTTCAGCTCGTCGCGCAGCGCGCTCAGGTGCGCCGTGGCGGCGCGCACCACGTCCAGCCGGCCGATGGCGGCCAGGCCGACGAACAGCGCCTCCGGGCCCAGGGCGTAGTGGTTGGTGGCCGCGTCCTGCTCGGCGAAGCCGCTGGCGATCAGCGCCTGCAGGTAGCGGTGGACCTTGGCCGCGGGCATGCCCACGTGCTCGGCCAGGCGCGACAGCGAGGTGGCCGGGGCCAGGTCGGCCAGGCCCTTGAGGATGTCGGTGCCGACTTCGGCGGCCTGCACTTTCTGGCGTTTCGGCGCGTCGCCGGTGTCCCTGAGAATGGCCATGCAATGACTCGTTCGTCGATGGAGGCGCTGTTATAGCTTGACCCCTTCCGGCGTTCAAATTACGTTATTCGTAATTCGATTACAAAAACAACGAGGTCGCCATGTCGTCCGCCGAATCGCTCACCTACCTGTCGGGTTTCAACAACCAGTTCAGCAGCGAGGCCCTGCCCGGCGCCCTGCCCCAGGGGCAGAATTCGCCGCAGCAGGTGCCCTTCGGGCTCTATGCCGAGCAGCTTTCCGGCACCGCCTTCACCGTGCCGCGCAGCGAGGCCCGGCGCACCTGGCTGTACCGCATCAAGCCCTCGGCCAGCCACCCGCGCTTCGAGCGCCTGGCGCGGCAGATTCCCGGCCGCGAACTGGGCCAGGTGAACCCCAACCGCCTGCGCTGGAACCCCCAGGACATCCCCGGCGAGCCCACCGACTTCCTCGACGGCCTGCTGACCCTCGCCGCCACCGCCGACGCCGAGCAGGCCAGCGGCGTCAGCGTGCACCTGTACCGCGCCAACCGCTCCATGGACCGGGTGTTCTACGACGCCGACGGCGAGCTGCTGATCGTCCCGCAACAGGGCCGCCTGCGCCTGGCCACCGAGCTGGGCCGGCTGGACATCGAGCCGCTGGAGATCGCGGTGATCCCGCGCGGCATGAAGTTCCGCGTCGAACTGCTGGATGCGACCGCCAGCGGCTACATCTGCGAGAACCACGGCGCAGCCCTGCGCATCCCCGACCTGGGCCCGATCGGCAGCAACGGCCTGGCCAACCCGCGCGACTTCCTCGCCCCGGAGGCCCACTACGAAGACATCGACGCTCCGGTGCAGCTGGTGCAGAAATTCCTCGGCGAGCTGTGGGCCTGCGAGCTGGACCACTCGCCGCTGGACGTGGTCGCCTGGCACGGCAACAACGTGCCCTACAAGTACGACCTGCGCCTGTTCAATACCCTCGGCACGGTCAGCTACGACCACCCGGACCCGTCGATCTTCACCGTGCTCACCTCGCCCAGCGACACCCACGGCATGGCCAACGTCGACTTCGTGATCTTCCCGCCGCGCTGGATGGTGGCCGAGAACACCTTCCGCCCGCCGTGGTTCCACCGCAACCTGATGAACGAATTCATGGGCCTGCTCCAGGGCGCCTACGACGCCAAGGCCGACGGCTTCGCCCCCGGCGGCGCCTCGCTGCACAACTGCATGAGCGCCCACGGCCCGGACAACGCCAGCACCGTGCAGGCCATCGCCGCCGAGCTGAAACCGCACAAGATCGAAAACACCATGGCCTTCATGTTCGAGACCGGCCGCGTGCTGCGCCCGAGCCGCTACGCTCTCGAATGCCCGCAACTGCAGCGCGACTACGACGCCTGCTGGAGCGGCATGGCCAAGACCTTCCAGAGGAACTGAACCCATGAACCAGGCAGACACCCGCCGCAGCTGGCTCGACTCCGCCAACGGCCACCCCGACTTCCCCCTGCAGAACCTGCCGCTGGGCGTGTTCAGCAGCCCCGGCCGCGAACCGCGTGGCGGCGTGGCCATCGGCGAGCACATCCTCGACCTGAAGGCGGCGCTGGCCGCCGATCTGTTCGAAGGCGAGGCCCGCCACGCCGCCGAAGCCGCCAGCGGCGCCAGCCTCAACGCCTTCTTCGCCCTGGGCGCCGGCCCGCGCCGCGTGCTGCGCGAGCAGTTGCAGGCGTTGCTGGCCGAAGGCAGCCCGCAGCAGGCGCGGATGCAGGAGCTGGGCGCCAGCCTGCTGCCGGCCCAGGCCAGTTGCCAGTTGCACCTGCCGGCCCAGGTCGGCGACTACACCGACTTCTACGTCGGCATCCACCACGCCAACAACGTCGGCCGCCTGTTCCGCCCGGACAACCCGCTGCTGCCCAACTACAAGCACGTGCCCATCGGCTACCACGGCCGCGCCTCCACCGTGGTCGCCTCCGGCGCCGCGGTGCGCCGGCCCAACGGCCAGACCCTGGCGCCGGGCGCCGAGGCCCCGGGCTTCGGTCCGAGCAAGCGGCTGGACTACGAACTGGAGCTGGGCATCTGGATCGGCCCGGGCAACGAGATGGGCGAGGCCATCGGCATCGGCCAGGCCGAGCAGCACGTGGCCGGCTACTGCCTGCTCAACGACTGGTCGGCGCGCGACGTGCAGGCCTGGGAATACCAGCCGCTGGGCCCGTTCCTGGCGAAGAACTTCGCCACCAGCGTGTCGCCCTGGGTGGTCACCGTCGAGGCCCTGGCGCCGTTCCGCAAGGCCCAGCCGGCGCGCCCGGAAGGCGACCCGCAGCCGCTGCCCTACCTGCTGGACGAGCACGACCAGGCCCAGGGCGCCTTCGACATCCAGCTGGAAGTGCTGCTGCAGACCGCCGCCATGCGCGAACAGGGCATCGAGCCAGTGCGCCTGGCGCTGAGCAACACGCAGAACATGTACTGGACGGTGGCGCAGATGGTCGCCCACCACAGCGTCGGCGGCTGCAAGCTGCAGGCCGGCGACCTGTTCGGCTCCGGCACCCTCTCCGGGCCCGCGCCGGAAGCCTTCGGCAGCCTGCTGGAGAGCACCTTCGGCGGCAAGCAGCCGCTGCAGCTGCCCGGCGGCGAGCAGCGCACCTTCCTGCAGGACGGCGATGAAGTGATCTTCCGCGCCTGGTGCGAACGCGAAGGCTACCCGCGCATCGGCTTCGGCGAGTGCCGCGGAGTCATCCTGCCGGCGCGTTGAGCAGCCGTTCGCGGTTATCCGCCGATACACCGGGGCCACAGCCAACGCCCAGGTCAACCCCGGAGCTGCCGGGGACCAAGGCCAAACGGCGGATAACGCCGTAGGCGTTATGCGCCCTACGCCAGGCCCGACCTTGACGTAGGGCGAATAACCGTTCGCGGTTATCCGCCGCCTGACCTTGGCCCCGCACCGCGCGGAGCCAACCTTGGCGTCCCTCTACCCCGCCGGTGACAACGTCCCCAACAGCGACACGACGGCCACCGCAGCCACCCCGCACGCCCACTCCAGCACCACGCTGCGCCGCAGCGCCAGCAAACGCTTCTCGCGGAACGCCAGGGCCACGCGGTTGAGCAGGGCCAGGGCGAGCATCCCCGCCACCAGCAGCAGCTTGATCGTCAGCACCAGCCCGAAGGTGGAAGTGCGCGGGTCCGGCCATTGCCCGACCAGCGCCCAGACGTTCACCAACCCGCTGGCCGCAACCCCGACCACCAACAGGTAGCCGACGCCGCTGAAGCGCCGCAGCGCCTCGCCATGGGTGGAATCCGGCGCGCGGTACAGCAGCGCCGCCAACAACAGCAAGCCGCCGAGCCAGGCGCCGGCGCAGAGCAGGTGCAGGGCCTGGTTGAGCATCAGCCCGACGCCGGCCCAGCCATCGAGCATGGCGCCATGGCCTACCGGGGCCAGGCTGGCCAGCACCGCGCCGGCCAGCAGCACGCGCAGCGGGTTGTCCGCCGACAGCGGCAGGCACAGCGCAACCAGCAGCGCGACATTCGCCAGCAGGTGCCAGGCCCAGACCTGGCCGAAAAAGGTCTGCCCCAGCACCAGCCACAGCGTCGGTCCATCCAGCGCGGCGGACCAGTCGCCGGCCATGCTCGCCGCCACCAGGCCGAGCCAGGCCAGGCCGCCGAGCAGCGCCAGCGCGGCGGCGATGCGTTGCCCGGCCAGCACGTGGCCGTCCAGCGCAGCGAGCACGGCGGGCTCCTGGCGGCGCAGCACCGCACGGAACAGCGCCACGCCGAACAGCGTCAGGGTCAGGGCGAGATGCAGGAAACGGTAGAAGACCAGGGCGTCATCCATGGCGGATGCGGCTCATGGTTCAGGGCGCGACCTTGAAGGCGTAGCTGCCGTTGCTCTTGTGGGTGTCCACCGAAACGGCGTGCCATTCCACCTTGTACTCGCCGGCCGGCAGCGGCTGGTCGAAGGTCACCACCAGCACCTTGGCGTCGCCTTCGGTGGTGGCGATGCCGGTCACCTTCACGGCCTTGCCGTCGGCGGCGGTGACCGTGACCTTGGTGAACTTCGCCTCGACGCCCTCGGAGAAGGTCAGGCGCAGCTCCCTGGGGGCGGCGGCGGTGCTGTCGGCGGCGGGGGTTTCGCTCTTCAGGTGGGCGTGGGCGAAGACGGTGGGGGCGTTGAGAATGGCGAGCAGGCCAAGGGTGGCGAGCAGGGGGCAACGGCGCATGGCGGGACCTCGAATGGATTGCGGCGCCCGGCAGCTTAGCAAACCCGGCAGCTTAGCAAAGAGGTTGGGGGTGTAGGGGGTTGGTGCTTGCTGGTGGCTTCGGTGCGGTGGTTTTACTCCGCTCCCTCTCCCCAGCCCTCTCCCTGAAGGGAGAGGGGGCTTGTCCGTGCCAGCGGAGAGAATGGTGTTCGCCGGCTGACTCAGGAGTACCCAAGCACACCGAACGGTCCCCTCTCCCTTCAGGGAGAGGGTTAGGGAGAGGGCGCTCTAGAACCCAGCCACCCAACTCCCCGGGAAAGCACCATTCGCGAGCAAGACAACATCACCCCTGCAACCGACTCACATCCCCCGGATCGATAGAAGCCCCAGCCCCCAACGCCTCCCGCTGCTGCGCCAGACGCGCCCCTTCCTGCGCAGTCAGCGCAAAAAGCTTCTCCGGATCAGCCTGCCGCAGTTGCAAGGCCAGCTTCTCCATCCCCTCGGCCACCACGATGTCATGCTGCCGCGCAGCCAGGCCGGCGAGGATGGTCTGGGCCGCCACCGCCGGGTCGATGCCGTTGTCGATGTTGGTGTCCGAGCGGCCGCGCTGGGTGCCGTTGCCTTCCAGGGAGTTCAGCGCGATGGCGGTGCGCACCGAGCCCGGCAGGATCACGCTGACGCCGATGCCGTAGGCCGCCTCCACTTCCGCACGCAGCGCCTCGAAGTAGCCGACCACCGCGTGCTTGGCGCCGCAGTAGCCGGTGCGCAGCGGCGCGCCGACCTTGCCGGCCACCGAGCTGACCACCGCCAGTTGCCCGCCGCGCTGTTCCACCAGGCGCGGCAGCAGGGCCTGGGTCAGGGCCACGGGGGCCAGGTAGTCCACTTCCATCAGTTGGCGGTAGACCGTAAGGCCGGTGTCCAGGGCCAGGCTGCGCTGGCTGACGCCGGCGTTGTTCACCAGCAGGTCGATGCGCCCGCGCCAGGCCCAGGCCTGCTCCACCAGGGCCGGCAGGCGCTCGTAGTCGGTGCTTTCGAAGGGCAGCACCAGGGCCCGCTGCGGGGCGCGTCCGGCCAGCGCCTGCAGGGCCTCGACGCGGCGGCCGGAGAGGATCACCTCGGCGCCCTGCTCCAGCAATGCCAGCGCCAGCGCCTCGCCGATGCCGGAAGAGGCGCCGGTTATCCACACTACCTTGGCTGCGAAACTCATCTTGTTGTTCTCCTTGGCCTGCGGGCGCACGCCGCCCGCGCTGCCAGGCAGGCTAGGCCAGCGCGCGGCGCAGGACTGCCGGAAACCCGACAATTGGCCCTGGCTTGCAGCGGCCGGGCAAGGCGGTCAAAGTGCCTCGACCCACTGCCCGAACCCGCCCCATGACCGACACCGAAACGCTGCTGCAACAGCTGGACGCCAACCCCTGGTTCGCCCGCCTCGCCCCCGCGGTGCGCCATGCCCTGGCCGCCGAGGGCCGGCGACTGCGCCTGCGCGCCGGCGAGTTCGTGTTCCGCCAGGGCGACCGTGGCGAGCACTTCCTCACCCTGCTGCACGGCAAGCTGAAGGCCTCGACCCTGCGCGAGGACGGCAAGGAGGCGATCCTCGCGGTGCTGGAGCCGGGCCACTGGTTCGGCGAGGCCTCGATGCTCGACGGCCTGCCGCGCACCCACGACGTGCTCGCCAGCCGCGACAGCGAGGTGCTGGGCGTGGACCAGGCGACCTTCGACCGGCTGATGCTCGACAACGGCTTCGCCCGCGCCGTCTGCGTGCTCCAGGCGCAGCACACGCGCCTGGTCTACCGCCTGCTGGAAGACGCCATGCTGCGCTCCACCCGCGCCCGCATCGCCAGCCGCCTGGAACAGCTGGCGCGCGGCGACGGCAGCATCGACGGCGAGCAGCGCAAACTGGTGCGCATCAGCCAGGACGAATTGGCGATGATGCTCGGCATCAGCCGCCAGACGCTGTCCCTGGAACTGCGCGAGCTGGTGGCCGGCGGCGCGCTGGAGCTGGGCTACCGGCAGCTGCGCATCGTCTCGCTGGAGCGGCTGCGGGAGATGGCGGCGCAAACGTAAAGGATGGGCTGGGCGTAGGGCGTATAACCGCTCGCGGTTATCCGCCGTTTGGCCCAGGTCACAGCCACGCCAAGGTCAGCCTTGGAGCCGCCTGGACCACGGTCAAACGGCGGATAACGCCGTAGGCGTTATGCGCCCTACGTCGTGGTCGGGCTTGGCGCGGTTACGTTTCCAACTCCCGCAGGCGCTGTTCGAGGAAGCGTCGTTCCGGTTCCAGGCGCGTCAGCGCCAGCGCGCGCTGGTACGCCTCGCGGGCTTCGGCGGGGCGGTCCAGGCGTCGGCAGAAGTCGGCGCGGGCGGCGTGGGCCAGGTGGTAGTCGGCCAGTTCGCCGCGGGCGAGGATGGCGTCCACCGCTGCCAGCCCGGCCTCGGGGCCGTCGCGCATGGCCAGGGCCACGGCGCGGTTGAGTTCCACCACCGGCGAGGGTTGCAGTTGCAGCAGCGCGTCGTACAGCGCCAGCATCCGCGGCCAGTCGGTGCTGGCCAGGTCCGCCGCCTCGGCGTGCACCGCGGCCAGGGCCGCCTGCAAGGTGTAGGAACCGAAGCGGCGGCTGGCCAGGGCCAGGCCGACCAGGCGCTGGCCCTCGGCGATCAGCCCGGCGTCCCAGCGCGAGCGGTCCTGATGCTCCAGCAGTACCAGTTCGCCGTGCTCGTCGCTGCGCGCGGCGCGCCGCGATTCCTGCAACAGCATCAGCGCCAGCAGGCCCAGCACTTCCGGCTCCGGCAGCAGCTCCAGCAACTGGCGGCCCAGGCGGATGGCCTCGGCGCAGAGGTCGGCGCGGGTCAGGGATTCGCCGCTGGAGGCCGCATAGCCCTCGTTGAACACCAGGTACACCACGCGCAACACGCTGGCCAGGCGCTGCGGCAACTCGGCCGGCTCCGGCACTTGGTAGGGAATGCGCGCATCGCGAATCTTCTGCTTGGCGCGGACGATGCGCTGGGCGATGGTCGCGGGCTGCGCCAGAAAGGCCCGGGCGATTTCCTCGGTGCGCAAGTCGCAGACTTCGCGCAGGGTCAGCGCCACCTGGGCGTCGGCGGCCAGCGCCGGGTGGCAGCAGGTGAACACCAGGCGCAGGCGGTCGTCCTCCAGGCCTTCGTGCTCGGCCTCCTCCTCGCCCTGGGCGTCGATCTCCAGCTGGCGGGCGATCTGCTCCAGCGAGGCGTCGAAGCGCACCCGCCGGCGCAGATGGTCGATGGCCTTGAAGCGCCCGGCGGAGACCAGCCAGGCCCGCGGGTTGTGCGGCAGGCCATCGCGCCCCCACTGCTCCACGGCGGCGGCGAAGGCGTCGTGCAACGCTTCCTCGGCGCGGTCGAAGTCGCCCAGCAGGCGGATCAGCGTGGCCAGCACGCGCCGCGATTCGCGGCGGTAGATGTCATCCACCGTATCGCGCAGCGAAGGCGGCGCGTAGTCATGCATGCGGCCGGCTCATGGCTGGGCGTCGAACAGCAGTTGCCCGGTGTGCATGTCGAAGGGAATGGAGAAATGCTCGTGGACGATCTTCCATTCCCCGTCCACCCGCCGCAGGCCGAAGCTCGCCCGCACCCAGGAGGCCTTCTCCTCGCCCTTCTCGTCCTTGCCGCCGCAGTACGACAGGTAGTGGCCGAAGGCGACGTCGCCGCCCTGCTCCACCGCCAGGTGGTGGCGCTCGAAACGCGTCTGCTGGCAGGCCTGCAGGCAGGCGCGCCAGTGCTGCGCGTAGGCCTCGCGGCCGACGAACTGCAGCTGGGCCACGGCGTCGAAGGCCAGCACGTCGTCGCTGTAGTGGCGGACGATGGCCGCCACGTCGCCGGCCTGTACCGCTTCCAGCCAGCCGTCCAGCAGGCGCTGGATGGCCGGGTCGATGGGACTTCCCATGGCGATTCCTCCTCTTCAGGATGCGCAGCAGCCGTGCGGCGGTTGCTCGTCGTCGTAGCGGTCATGGTAGCGCAGCCAGTTCATGCCCTTGCCGTCGAGGTCGGCCATGCCGCCCCAGCCCTCGCCGCGGCCCAGGGGCGTGAGGTCGAGCAGGTGGTAGGTGAACAGCGGCGCCTCCAGCCCGCGGCCGTAGGCGGAGTAGCTGTGGTAGACGCTGTCGCCGTCGCGCAGGAACACGCTCAGGCCCGGCTGCTCGCCCTGGATGTGGTAGTCCTGGCCCAGGCGCCGCAGTTCGTCCAGGTCGCGGTAGTTGTATTCGATCGGCGCCACCTTCTCGTCGAGGGTGACGTGGAAGTCGTAGTTGAAGTCGCTGCCGAAGGACGAATACCAGGGCAGCCGCCAGCCCATGCGCGCGCGGAACGGCGCGATCTCCGCCAGCGGCGCGCGGGACACCAGGGCCAGGGTGGTGCCGCGGGCGTGCAGGTGCTCCAGGCGGCCGAGGTTGTCGACCAGGAAGGAGCAGCCCTCGCAGCCCTCGCCGCGGTCGCGGTGGAACATGAAGTGGTAGACGATCAGCTGCGGCCGGCCCTCGAACAGGTCGAGCAGGCGCAGCGGGCCGCTGGGGCCTTCGAAGCGGTAGTCCTTGTCGATGCGCACCAGCGGCAGCTTGCGCCGCTCGGCGTTGAGGGCGTCGCGGGCGTGGGTGGCCTCGCGCTCCAGCCGCCACAGGCGCTTGCGCGCGGCCAGCCAGTCTTCGCGGGGCACCACGGGCGGCAGGGTGAAGTTGTCGATGCTCATGCTTGGCTCTCCTCTTCGCGCGGCTCGCCGCCGCGGCGGGTGGCGGGGCTCAGCCCTGGGCGGCGAAGTGCTGCTCCCAGTCGCGGATCGGCCGCACCTCGATGCAGCCCAGGCGCCCCGGCGGGATCTTCGCGGCGATCTGGATGGCCTCGTTGAGATCGCGCGCCTCGATCAGGTAGAAGCCGCCGAGCTGCTCGCGGGTCTCGGCGAAGGGCCCGTCGGTGACTGACAGCTGGCCGTCGCGGTGGCGCAGGGTGGTGGCGTTCTCCACCGACTGCAGGGCCTCCACCGCCAGCAGCTGACCGCGCTCGCGCAGCTGCTGCTCGTAGCCCAGGCACTCTTCCACCACGGCGCGGTAGTCATGGGCGGGCAGCTGCGCGGCGGCTTTCTCGTCCAGGTAGATCAGGCACAGGTATTTCATCCTCGGCTCCTCCGGCGGTGGGACGCAGATACCTATAGTCGCGCCGGACATACAGGGATCGACACCGGACCGGAAAAAACGCGGCGGGCAGACCAACGGTCAGCCAGGGCGTGGCGGAGAGAGACGATTCGCCGCTTCGGAACGGCGAGAAAAATTGATCTAAATCAATCGACTAGATCCCACAAAACTGATCGGGATTAAGAAACATCTGATATCTGACAGATGGCCACTCGGAAATAGTTGTAGGCGTTTTCCGAAGAAGGGCCGACGCCTGGGCAGAGGCTGTTCCGCTACCCACGACACGCACCTTGAGGGGAAACACCACCGACAATCTCGATCACTGGGTGAACACCATGAAACTCTCGACTCTGCTCTTCGCTGTAGGCGCGCTTCCGGGCATCGTCCTCGCCGCCCCGACCGTGACCTTCCAGGGCGAGGTCACCGCGCAGACCTGCCAGGCCACCATCAACGGCGAAACCAACAGCATCGTGCTGTTGCCCACCGTCACCGCCACCGAGCTGAGCGGCGCCGGCGCCAAGGCCGGCCTGACTCCCTTCACCATCTCCGTCAGCGATTGCCAGGCACCGACCGGCGACCTGCAGATCACCACCAACTTCCTCGGCCACAACGTCACCACTGGCGGCAACCTGGGCAACATCGCCGCCAGTAACCCGGCTGGCAACGTCGCCATCCAGCTGACCAGCGACGCTGCCGGCACCACGCCGATCGTGCTCAACGGCGTGACCCCGGTGTCCGGCCTGGTGCTGTCCGACGGCGAGACCAGCGCCAGCTACCAGTTCGGTGCCCAGTACATCTCCGAAGACGGCGGCGCCACCGCCGGGGCGGTGACCGCGGTCGCCGAGTACACGCTCAGCTACCTGTAAGCACCCCACGTCCGCCTGCCGGCTGATGGCACGGCGGGCGGACGTTATTCCCGAACTCCGTCTCGGCGTGCGCTGTGTCGCGCGCGGGAGGTTGTCATGTCCATGAATCTGAAGCACTTGTCCACTGCCCTCACCCTGATCGGCATCCTGTGCCTAGGCCAGGTACAGGCCAGCGTAGTGATGACCGGGACGCGGGTGATCTACCCCGCCGCAGCCAGGGAAAAGACCATCCAGCTGACCAATACCGACGCACACCCCAACCTGGTGCAGGTCTGGCTGGACAAGGGCAACCCGAAGTCCACCGTGGAAAGTGCCGATGCGCCCTTCGTCGCCAGCCCGCAGATCTTCCGCATGGAGCCCCACGCCGGGCAGATGGTACGGCTGGTCTATACCGGCGAGGGCCTGCCGCAAGACCGCGAGTCGGTGTTCTACCTCAATTTCAGCCAGGTGCCGGCGATCAAGGTCCGCGACCAGGACGCCAACAAGCTGGTACTGATGTTCAACAGCCGCCTCAAGGTGTTCTATCGACCCAAGGGCCTGGCCGGCTCGCCGGACGACCTGGCTGGACAGCTGTCCTTTCAGTTGCGTGACGGCTCCCTGCAGGTCACCAACCCCACCGGCTATCACGCGGTGGTGCGCCAGGCCAGCCTGCTGCTGAACGGCAAGAGCGTGCCCCTGGCCGATTCGCTGATGGTGCCGCCGCACTCGCAGACCCAGTGGCGCCCACGCACCCCGCTCGGCGCCCCGGGCAAAGCCCGCCTGCGCCTGACGCTGGTCAACGACTACGGCGTCGACGTCACCCGCGAACTGCCCCTGCTGCCCTGATACGGAAGCGCGCCATGGCCTTCCCATTCACGCCTCCGCGTCGCGTCGCGCGCCAGTCGGCAGGACTCGCCGGGCCGGTCCTGCTGCTGTGCTCCGCCGTCGCCATGGCGGTGGGGGGCAGCAAGTCCACGGAGGAGTTGCTGGCGGACAGCTACGTCTTCGATTCCAGCCTGTTCCGCGGCGGCCCGCTGAGCCAGGCGACGCTGTCGCGCTTCAACAAGGTCAACGCAGTCGCCCCGGGTACCTACAAGGTCGACCTGTTCATCAATAACCGTTTCGTCGACCGCACGGACATACGCTTCGTCAATGTCGCCGACAGCCAGGTGCAACCCTGCCTGACGCCAGACCAGTTGCAAGCCTCTGGCATCAATGCCGAGAACATCGGCGACGGCACACCGGAGCATGCTGCCAAAGGTGACTGCGTGCTGCTCGATCAGGCGCTGAAAGGCAGCTCCAGTCAGTTGGACATGGCCCGCCTGCGCCTGGACCTGAGCGTGCCCCAGAGCCTGATGAAACGCATGCCACGCGGCTACGTGAACCCTGCCGACCTGGACGCCGGCAGCGCCATCGGCTTCGTCAACTACATCGGCAATTACTACCATGTGTCCTACACCGGGGATTATTCCGGCAGCCAGGACTCGGCCTACCTGTCGCTCAATGGCGGGGTGAACCTGGGCATGTGGCAGTACCGCCAGCAGTCGAACCTGACCTACGACCGCGACTACGGCAATCATTGGCAGAACATCCGCAGCTATGTGCAGCGGCCGCTGCCGTCCATGGACAGCCAATTGTCGCTCGGCCAGACCTACACCACCGGACGTTTCTTCTCCGGCCTGGCCTACACCGGCCTGAACCTGTCCAGCGACGAGCGCATGCTGCCGGACTCCATGCGCGGCTACGCGCCAACCGTGCGCGGCGTGGCGCGGACCAACGCCAGGGTATCGATCCGCCAGAACGGCCAGGAGATCTACCAGACCACCGTGGCCCCCGGCCCCTTCGAGATCGCCGACCTCTACCCGACCAGCTACAACGGCGACCTGGAGGTCGAGGTGACCGAGGCCGACGGCTCCACCAGCCGCTTCAGCGTGCCCTTCTCGGCAGTGCCCGAATCCCTGCGCCCGGGCATCTCGCGCTACAGTTTCTCCCTGGGCCGCACCCGTGACATCGGCGACGACTCGCTGTTCGGCGACCTCACCTACCAGCGCGGCCTGAGCAATACCGTCACCGCCAACAGCGGCGTACGCGTCGCCGACGGCTACCAGGCGCTGATGCTCGGTGGCGTGTACGCCAGCAGCCTGGGCGCCTTCGGCCTGGATCTGACCTACTCGCGCGCCGACCTGCCGGACATCGGCTACCTCGACGGCTGGATGGCGCACCTGTCCTACAGCCGCACCTTCCAGCCGACCAACACCACCCTGTCCATCGCCGGCTACCGCTACTCCACCAGCGGCTACCGCGACCTCGGCGACGTGCTCGGGGTGCGCGACGCGGCGCGCGATGGCTATACCTGGCAATCCAACACCTACCTGCAGCAGTCACGCTTCGAGGTCTCGGTCAACCAGAGCCTGGGGCGCTACGGCAACCTGTTCCTCTCCGGCTCGACGCAGAACTACCGCGACGGCCGCGACCGCGATACCCAGTTGCAGCTGGGCTACGGCAACGCCTTCAGCAACGGTGTGAGCGTCAACCTATCCGTCGCCCGCCAGCGCATCGGCGGCTACGACTCGCGGGTGCCGGGCGGCTATGACCAGAACGACCCGTCCTACCCTGGCTTCGGCTACAACGGCAGCATTTCCGGCGACGTCGACACCATCACCACGCTCTCGGTGTCCCTGCCGCTGGGCAGCCAGGCCAACACCCGCACGCCAACCCTGAGCAACTCCTACAGCCACAGCACCAGCGGTGGCAGCCAGTACCAGAGCACAGTCTCCGGCATGGCCGACCAGGACCAGACTCTGAGCTACAGCCTGGGCGTCACCCGCGACCAGGAAATGCGCCAGACGGTATGGAACGGCAACCTGCAGAAGCGCCTGCCCAGCACCAGCCTGGGCTTGAGCGCCTCGCGCGGCGACGACTACTGGCAGGCCGCGGGCAACGCCCAGGGCGCCCTGGCCATCCACTCCGGCGGGGTCACCTTCGGGCCCTACCTGGGCGACACCTTCGCCCTTGTCGAGGCCAAGGGCGCCACTGGAGCCAAGGTGCTCAACGCCCAGGGCACCACCATCGACGGCAACGGCTACGCCCTGGTGCCTGCGGTCACGCCGTACCGCTACAACAGCGTGGCCCTCGACCCCCAGGGCATGCAGGGCAAGGCCGAACTGGAAGATGGCGAGCAGCGCGTGGCGCCCTATGCCGGCGCCGCAGTGAAGGTCAGGTTCAAGACCCGTACCGGCAATGCCCTGCTGATCCGCACCCGCCTGGCCAACGGCCAGGCCGTGCCGCCGGGCGCCGAGGCCTACGACGAAAGCGGCAGCGTGATCGGCATGGTCGGCCAGGGCAGCCAGGTCTACGTGCGCAGCGACAAGCCCCGGGGCCGCCTGAGCCTGCGCTGGGGCGAGGACAGCGACGAGCGCTGCAGCCTGCCCTACGACACCACCGGAAAGGACCTGGAACAGGTGCTGATCCGCCTGGAAGCCACCTGCACCCCCGAATGACGGCCGCCAAGGAGACAAGCATGCACAGACGACCTATCCTCTCCGCCGCCCTGCTGTCCTGCACCCTGCTGGGCTTGCCGCTGCTCGGCCACGCCGCCTGCACCATGAGCGGCAAGGCCCAGACCGAAGACACCCGCACGGCGCAGATTCCTTTCGGCAAAATCAACCTCACCGACACTTACCTGCAGCCGGTGGGCAGCCTGCTGGGCAGCGCCCTGGTGCCGCCGACCAACTACACCTACGGCGGCGCCACCGCCTCGACGGTGCTGTGGACCTGCGCCAAGACCGACCTGCCGAACCTCTACTTCCTGGTCGCGACCAATGGCGACAGCCGCGTCGGCGGCCAGCACGAAACCGGCGCGGTCGACGGCTTGAGCGGGGTCTACGCCACCTACTTCTCCTACGTCGGGCTCAAGCTGACCATGTCCGGGGTCACCGTCAGCCGCTACTGGCAGAAGGTCCCGCTCACCACCTACGTCGAATCCGGCAACAACATCCAGATTCGCCTGCAGGACATTCCCCCCCTGCAGGCCGAACTGTACCGCATCAGCACACTCCCCCCCTCCGGCGCCTATGCCTGCGGCGGCCCGCTGGCCCCGCCGCGCAACTACACCTGCGTGCAGCCCAACGCCTACATCCAACTGGTAGGACCGGGCATCAGCCACGACGAAATCGGTGAGGACAGCTACAGCCACTACGACTTCTGGGGTGTCGACAACGGTTTCGGCTACGGTATGCGCGACGCTGCCAGCATCACCCAGACCGCCACCTGCGTGGCGCGCAACGCCACCCCGCTGGTGCTCTTCCAGAGTATCTCGGTGCAGCAATTGCAGGCCGGCGCCAGTACCCAGGCAAACTTCAACGTACAGATCGAATGCAGCAACTCGGCGGCCTCAGGCACCGCCAGCGGGCAAACAGCCATCGGCATCCAGGTGTCGCCGGGCGCCTACAGCGCGGCCCAGAGCCTGGGCCTGGTCAACGGCAGCGGTGGCGTGGAGGCCCTGGTCTCGGACAACTACGGCAACGATCCGAACCTGGCCCAGGGGGTCGGCATCACCCTGAGGAATGCCGGAACCGGCACCGCGATGGTCTTCGTCGGCCAGCCCGGCAACACCGGCAACCTGCCCAGCCAGTACCCGACCGGCCCCAACGCCGGCTGGTACCCGGTGCTGGATGGCGCCAATCCCCTGGGTAGTTCGCAGTCCGGCTACACCAACTACCTGCAGACCTTCACCGCCAGCCTGCAGCAACTGCCGGGCAATACCGCCACGCCGGGCAAGGTGCACGCCACCGCCTACGTTCTGGTGAAGGTGCAATGAACGCCATCACCAGCCTCTTCCTGATCGCCCTGCTGGCCGCCGGGCTGCCGGCGGCCCAGGCCGGGGTGCTGGCCGGCGGCACCCGGGTGATCTACGACGAGGGCCTGCGCGAACGCTCGCTGATGCTGGCCAACACCAACCCCTACCCGGTGGTGGTGCAGACCTGGGTGGACGGCGGCGGCGGCGCGCCGGAAAGTGCGCAGGCGCCGTTCATCGTGTTGCCGGCGGTGTTCCGTATGCAACCGGGCGGCCTGCAGGGCCTGCGCATCATCCACACCGGCGAGGCGCTGCCGCGCGACCGCGAATCGGTATTCTGGCTGAACCTCTATGAAATCCCCCCCCTCGCCGGGCGCAAGGAGCCCGACCCGGCGCGCGTGGAGCTGGCGATGAACACCCAGCTGAAGCTGTTCTATCGCCCGGCGAAGCTGCCGCTGCCGCCGGACCAGGTCGCCGGAAAGCTGACCTTCGACCTGCGCCGCGAGGGCGACGCCTGGTTCCTGGTGTGCCGCAACCCAACGCCCTACCATGCCTCCTTCACCACCCTGGGCCTCAGCGGCGACGGCCGTACCCTGGCCGCGCAGCAGCAGATGGACATGATGACCCCGCCCTTCAGCGAAAAACGCTACCAGCTCGAAGAGGGTGCCCTCCCCAATGGCGCACGGGTCAGCTTCAGGCTGGTGGACGACACCGGCTTCCCGATTCCCGGCGAAGCGCCGCTGGCCCCCTGAGGCGGGCGGTTACTGGAACAGATTGGCCTTCACGCAGAAGGTCAGCAGGGCCTGGTCGCTATCCACCTCCAGCTTGCGCATGGCCGAGATCTTCTGCGCGCTGACGGTCTTCACGCTGCGGTTGAGCACCCGCGCGATGTCACGCACGCTCAGCCCGGAGACGAAGTGGCGCAGCACCTCGAATTCCTTCAGCGACAAACGGGCGATACGCCCTTCCACGTCGTCGTGGCTGGCCAGTACGCTGTTCGGATCCTGCATGCCGGGCCCACGGTAGGCACGGCCCTGGAGTATGACGTCGAGGGCCCTGAGGATCTCGTCGAGGTCACCGCTCTTCAACACCACGCCGGACACACCGAGGTCATACAGGCTGGAAAGGATCAGGCTGTTGCTGAGCATGGTGAAGATCAGCACCCGGGTACGTGGGAAGTTGCGCAGCAGGTAGTCCATCAGCTTCAGGCCATCACCATAGCGCTCGTCCCCGGGCATGCTGTAGTCGGTGATGACGATGTCCGGATCGGTCTGCTGATACAGCGTCACCAGTTCGCTGGGGCTGGAGGCTTCGCCCACCACCTGAAAGCGGCCGTCGCGCTCGAGCATGTCGCATACGCCCATGCGCACGATCGGATGGTCATCGGCTACCACGACTTTGAACTTGTCCATAAACCTCTCTTGGATCCTGACTGCATTGCCGAACCACTGGCCCCGCCGTCGGCGGGGACCTCGTCAGCCCGTTTCCCTCAGGCGCTCCAGCGCCTGCTCGATGCGTCCGAGTACCTGCGCCGTCTCGCTGGCCGTACATCCCAGGCGGCCCTCCATGAGGCCTTCCTCGACCTCCCGGCAGGCCATTACCAGCGCCTGTGCGCGCGCCACCGCCAGGGCCCCGGCCATGCGGTGCACGCCCTGCCGCAGCGCCTCCGCGTCGCCCCGGCCGGCAGCCTCGCGGGTCGCCGCCAGATCCTTGCCCATGGTCTCCAGGAACAGCGAGCGCATGCGCTCGGGCACCTGCAAGGGCTCCTCCGCCATGGCCGGCTCGCTGGACTCCTGCGGCGCAACCAGGCCGGGCTTACCGACCAGTTCGCCGAGCAGATCGTTGAGGGTCCGCAGGCTGATCGGCTTGACCAGCCAGGCATCCATTCCCACCGCCCGGCAGCGCTCGCCCTCTTCACGCAAGGCGTTGGCGGTGACGCCGATGATCGGGAGAGTCTCTCCGCGCCCGCGCAACGCCTGGGTCAGCTCATACCCATTCATGTTAGGCATGTTGACGTCGCTGAGCAGCACATCGAAGTGGCGGTCGTCGAATAACCGCAGGGCCTCCCGACCATCGCTGGCCAGGCTCACGCTGCAGCCCAGCTCTTCGAGCTGCTCGCACAACAGCGTCTGGTTGATCGGATTGTCCTCGGCAACCAGCACGTGCAGACCCAGGCCCTCGGAGCGGATGTTCACAGCCGCGCGGGCCGGCGCCGGCAGCTCGCTACCCTGGGCCAGCGCCAGGGCCAGGGCAATGCCCGTCAGGCTATAGAGGCTGACGTACCAGCCATCCTCGCGCAGCTCAGGCTGGGTGGGTGCATCAGCCGTCGCACATACCCGCGGCCCCGACCAGGCTCGGGGCTCCGCCGCCGGTAGTAGTTCCAGCAATACCGCTCCCCCGTAGCCGTCGGACGATGGCTCGCCGCCAAGCACATTGCAGCCCCAGCACTCCAGCCAGGCAGCAACGCTATCGGCCAGTTCGCGGACCGACGAATGGACGTATACGGGGCCGGGCCGCAGGCACGCCGGATGGAAGGCCAACCCCTGGCGCCCACCCTCGGGCAGTTCGAGCAACAGGCTGAAGCTGCTGCCCAAGCCCACTTCGCTGACCACTCGTAAGCTGCCGCCCATCATCTCGGCCAGGCGCCAGCTGATCGACAACCCCAAGCCGGTACCGCTGGTGTGGTGTACCCCGGGCACCTGGTAGAAGGCCTCGAACAAGCGCCCCTGTTGTTCCTCGGCTATGCCAGCGCCGGTGTCGGCGACCTGCCATTGCAGATTGGCACGACCGTTCTCGCGGGCCAGCAACTTCAGGCGCAGCACCACACGACCGATATCGGTGAACTTCAGCGCGTTGCTCACCAGGTTGTTGAGGATCTGGCGGATGCGTGCGGCGTCGCCCAGCAGTTGCGCCGGCACCCTCGCATCAATGCAAGCATAGAATTGCAAGCCCTTCGCCGCGGCGCTGGCGGCATAGTTGCGCAGCACTTCCTCCACAAGCTCCGCGGGGTTGAATGCGGCGGGGTTCAGGGCCATCTGCCCGGCCTCGATCTTGGAAACGTCGAGCACGTCGCTGATCAACTGCAGGAGGGTCGACGAGGAGTTCTGGATGGTGCGCAGGTAGGCTCGCTGCCGGCTGTCCAGGTCGGTCAGGCCGAGCAGTTCCAGAGTGCCGAGCACACCATACAGGGGGGTGCGGATCTCATGGCTCATGCTCGCCAGGAACAGCGTCTTGGCCTGGCTGGCGGCATCGGCCGCGCGCTTTGCGCTGGCCAGCGCCTCCTCCGCCTCGCAGTGCACGGTGATATCGTTGAACACGCACAGCACCGCCTCGACACCGGCATAGCGGGTCGCCGCGAAGGCTGCCTGCAGGTAGCGTCCGCCGACCTGGATGCAGATGCCCCCGGGCACCTGGCCATGCGACTCGAAAAGGTTCCAGCCGGCGGTCAGGGCGAGGATGTCCGCCTCGTCGCCCAACCACTGCGCGGCCAGGTGATTGCAGGTGACCAGTTTCCGACCGTCGTGGCTGAGCACCACCAGAGCCACGGGCGCGGTCTGGATCAGGGTACGGCTGAAGGTATCGCTCTCGACCAGTTGCCGGTGCGCCCGGTGCACCGGGCGCACCACGCGGCGGGCATACCAGCGCAAGCCCAACCAGCCGGCCAGCAGGAAGCCGGGCAATAGCAGCAGCAGGCCCGCCAACAGCCACTGGGCCTGGCGGAAGAAACTGGCGTAGTCGATCCGGTAGACGGCAGTCCAGCCGCTCTCCGGCTGGCTGCGCAACTGGATCAGAATGCCCTGGCGACTCAGGTTCAGGCCATCGACCAGGTCCGCCGGCGGCGCTGTCCCCACCAGTATCTCGCCATCCGGCGAAGCCAGGCTGAAGGACGCGAAGGCCGGACGCTCCATCAATTGTTCGAAATCGTTGATACGCCCCAGGTCGAGCAGGCTCGCGGCGACGATCGAGCGGCGCGTTTCGCCCTGCCACCACAGCGGAGCGGGCAGCTCAACGCCGACGTAGCCGAGCAGCTCCCGGGCCTGACCGCGGTAGTGGTCGGCACGCGCCCAGTGCACGCGCAGGTCGTCGCTCCCTGGTGGCCGCTCGTGCAGACGCGCGAGGATACGCGCGGCGAGCTCCGGGTAGGTATCGCGCGGACCGTCATGCGTCGCCGAGGTATCGATGGCCGGTACCGCCAGGTTGGTGTCGCCGTTCAGGTCGAAGACCAGCAGCTGCGGCGCCGGGTATGGCGAGATACTCCAGAAGCTGCCATAGAAATTGGCCAGCAGCACGCCCAGGGAGAAGGGTCCCCACGAACCGCCTTCGTCCAGCTCGCGCCCGGTGGCCAGGATGAAAGGCATGGCAAAGGAGAACTCGCGCCCTTCATAGATTTCCAGGCCGCTTTCCCGCGTCAGCAGCCGACGTTGCAATGGCACGACATCCTGGTCCTTCTTCTGGGTGGCATCATCGCTTTTCTGGGCAATGCGGGCGAGAAAGGTCTCATGCTCGCGGATATCCCCCATCAGGCGGGTGAAGTGGAAGCTGACTTTGTCCTTCTCTTCCTCGACCACCCGCCCCAGCGCCCAGTAGCAGATGCCGAACAGCGACACGGCCAGCACCGCTACGCAGAGCAGGCCGATGTTCAGGCCCTGCGAAATGCTCGCCCATTTCAGCAACAATCTGTTGTCGTGTTCCACGGAGCGATCGGACTTCACGAGACACGGTTCCTTCAGCAGCGACAATGCGCTGACTGTAGATGCCCGCGACCGATTCCGCGACAGCCGGCGCTAGCCACCGGCGCTTGGCCCGTCCTCTTGCAACTGCTGCTCGAATACGCGGGCGGTGACCGCCTCGGAAATCAGGAAGCCTTGCACCCGGTCGCAACCCAGGCGGCGCAGCAGGCTCAACTCCTCCCAGGTCTCCACGCCCTCGGCGACCACGTCCAGGCGTAGCTGGCGGCCCAGTTCGATGCTGCTTGCCACGGCGGCGGCCAGATCGCTGTCCTCCACGCAGCCATGCACCAGGGAGCGGTCGATCTTCAGCTCGGTGAAGGGGGTCGAGACCAGGTTGTACAGCGAACTGTAGCCTTGCCCGAAGTCGTCCTGGGCCAGGCCGAAGCCCTTCATGCGCAGGCGGCAGGCTCCGGCATAGTAGTTGCCCGGCAATGTCGTGGCACTATTCTCGGTCAGCTCGAAGCACAGCGAACCGGGGTTGGCACCATGATCGCCAACGAATTCGCCGAGGCGATCCGGCAGGTCCGGGATGTCCAGCAACTGGGTCGGCAGGTTCACCGACACCGGCACTTCGTAGCCCGACTCACGCCACAGCGTCTGGGCCCGCAGGGTCTGCTCGAGCATGTGCCAGAGCAGCGTTTCCTGCAGGCCATGGGCCTCGATGTCGGCCATGAAACAGCCTGGCAGAAGTAGCCCCTGCTGTGGATGCAGCCAGCGTACCAGTGCCTCGGCACCAACGATGCGCCCCGTGTGCAGGGACTTCTTGGCCTGGAACCAGGCCTGCAGTTGATCTTTGTCCAGTGCTTCGGACAGAGCTGAACGGCCGCTGCGGCCGACTCCGACGTGGGACTCCCCCCCCTGCCGCAGGCGTTTATCCAGGCGCGCCAGCAGGCGGCCGATGGCGCTGGGCAGAGCCGGCTTGGGCAGCAAATCGATCACCGACAGGCCAAGGCTCTGCGCCACCAGGCTGGCGCTGACCATCATGCGTCGCGAAGTCGAGCTCATCAGCGCCAGTTGCGGGCGATGCTCCAGGCGCGACAGTTGCTGAATCATCTGCACGCCGTCCATACCCGGCATCATCAGGTCGCTGAGCATCAGATCGAACTCCTCCCGCTCCAGCCAACGCAGGGCGTCTGCTCCATCGCCGGCGCCCACCAGGTATTCCACGCCTCGCTCACGGAACAGGTTGAGCAGATACTCGCGCTGGAACGGCTGGTCCTCGACCACCAGCACCCGATAGGATTGCGTGCTCATAACTCCACCTCGAGCGCCGCCACCAGGCAGCGCTGCAGCGAGTCCAGGTCCACCGGCTTGAGCAGGCAATCACTCATGCCAGCGGCCATGCAACGCTCGCGTTCCTCGCGCATGGCATTGGCGGTGGCGCCGATGATCGGCTGCTGGCAGCCACGTCGACGCAGTTCGGCAGCCAGTTGGTAGCCGTTCAAGCGCGGCATGTTGATGTCGGTGAGCACCGCGTCGAAACGTTCCGGGCGCCAGCGCTGCAGCGCCTCCTGACCGTCGGAGGCCAGTTCCACCACGCAGCCGAGCGCCTCCAACTGATCCTTGAGGATCAACTGGTTGATCACGTTGTCCTCGGCAACCAGCACACGAATACCCAGGTCGCGCACCGGTTTGGCCGGTCCCTGGCAGGCGACGGCGCTACTTACGCAGCCCTGAGCCAGACCCAGGGCACGGCGCAACCCATCCAGGCTGTTGAGCCCCACCAGCCAGTCGCAGCCTTGCAGGCGCGGCTCGACATAACCCTCCACGGAGAGGATCACCCGGCAGCCGGGCCACTGCGGCACCGACGCCTGAGGAGCCTCCGGCAACTGCACCTCCACCAGCAGGGTGCGCTCGTCCGCCTCGGCCAGCACCTCGGGTACGGCGACCCGGGCCCGCCCGCCCCAGCGTGCGATCCAGCCACACAGGCTGTCCGCCAACTCACGCACCGGGGCCAATACTTGCACCGCGCAACCGACCAGTTCCTGGGTCTCGGTGGGCGCGGCGATACGCTCCAACGGCAGGCCGAGGCTGAAGCTGCTACCCAGGCCCGGCTCGCTGACCAGCTTCAGGCTGCCGTTCATCAGTTGCGTCAGGCGCTGGCAGATCGACAGTCCCAGGCCCGTGCCGCCAACCTGGTGCACCGAACGGCGCACCTGGTAGAAAGGCTCGAACAGGCGGGCCTGCTCCTCGGTGCCGATTCCCGAGCCGGTATCGGTGACCTGCCAGGTCAGCATCATGCGCTCGGCATCCGCTGCGCCAGCCTTCACCCGCACTACGATACGTCCGCTATCGGTGAACTTCACCGCATTGCTCAGCAGGTTGTTGAGGACCTGCCGGATGCACGCGGCGTCGCCACGCATCCGCGCCGGCAGCTCCGGGTCAAGGCAGGCGTATATCTGCAGGCCCTTGGCCTGGGCCGCGGCGGCAAAGGACTGAACCGCGTCCTCGGTCAGTTCCACCGGGGAAAACTCCACCGGCTCCAGGTCCAATTGCCCGGCTTCGATCTTGGATACGTCGAGCACATCGCTGATCAATTGCAGCAGGGTCGACGAGGAGCGCTGGATAGCCTGCAGATAGCCGGTCTGCTGCAGGTCCAGCTCGGTACGGCCGAGCAGTTCGAGCGTACCGAGCACCCCGTACAGGGGCGTGCGGATCTCATGGCTCATGGTGGCCAGGAACAACGTCTTGGCCTCGTTGGCAGCATCGGCCAACTGCTTGGCACGGGCCAGCTCCGCCTCGGTCTGCTTGCGCGCGCTGATGTCGCTGAAGGCACAGAACAGTACGTCTTCGCCCTTGTAGCGAGTGGTCGCGTAGCAGAGGTAAAGATGCAACCCGGCCTCGGTCTCGATCTCCTCCCCGGTCGCCTCGCCAGACCCGGCGAAAGCACGGGAAATCCAGCGCGGCCCCTCGCGGGCGATCACCCGGCCATCACCCAGCCACTGCTTCGCCTGCGGATTCTCCAGCACCACCGCGGCATCGACACGGCGCAGCACGCACAAGGCCACAGGCGCCGTCTGGATCACCGCGCGGGAGAAGGCCTCGCTCTCCTTCAGTGCCTCGAGGCGCTGCTGCGCCGGCCGGATCAGCCGCTGGTCGATACGCCGCCCCAGCCGGTACAGCAACATGCCGACGCTCAGCGCCAGGCTGAAAGCCAGCACCAGAGGCAACCACAACGCCACGAGCAACTGCCCGATGCCCAGGTAATAGACCAGCATCCAGTTCGAGGCGCCCAGGTGCTTGAGCAGCACCATGCGCTGCGGTAGCGGGCCGTAGCCGGTGATGTCGAAGCTGTCGCCATCCCAGAGCGTGCGAAGGGCATCGACCTGGGTGCTCCCGGCGTCGCTGGCGAAAACGACCTGATGTCGCCGGTCGAGAAGCAGGTACTCGCCGGCACCCGCCCCATGCAACACCGCGTCGAGGTCGTCACCACGGATCTCCAGCCCCAGCCAGCCGGCATCATGGCCGTCGCCCAGGGGCTCGAACAGGAACAACCGGCGCTCGCCGTCCTCGGCGTCTGCCAGCCAGTGCACGCGCACCGTCGGCGCCGTCGACGACGCCTGGCGTAGCGCTTCGAGCACTGCCACGGGCAATGGCGATTCGGGCATGCCGGTAGGGATCAGGCGATCGACCACCGGGCGCGCGCCAGCCTCGACGACGTACAGCAGCCCCAGGCGCTTGTCCTGCAGCTCGGCGAGGTCGCGGGCGGAAAGCAGCAGCCCCTGGCCGGCACTCAACGGCAGGATCGTCGGCACGTGTTCCTGCCCGCGGCTCAGGGCCTCGCCGACCAACGTCCTGCCCACCGATACGGGCATCACGTTGCGGCTGAGATGGTCAATCAACGACTCACGATGGCTCAGGTACAGCTGGGCCTCGTACATGGCGGCGTTCATGGTGCGGCGCCTGAGCGACACTTCGTGGTTGAACGCCATGCTCAAGGCGAACGCCAGGCTGCACAGCAGGCAGAACATCAATGCGCAACTGAGCATGCGCAGTAGCTTGCGCGCAGCGCTGGGCGTGGAGAAACCGGCATCGAGCGGCTGTAGGAATTGCTTGAGTTTCATGCCGCCAGCATGTAGGCATGGCGCCACCCCCTCTATCAGACGATTCTAATTGTGACGTCCAGCACATGTAACGAAAGCAGCCCTCAGCCCTCCAGCAACCCGCTGGCCCGCTGCACCCGCCGCTCGATGGCCGCCTCCAGCACCCACTGGCCGCGTCCGGCGCTGGCCAGGCTGAACCAGCTACGCGCGCGGGTGATGCCGGTGTAGACCAGCTCGCGGGTGAGGATGGGGTTGAGCGCGTCGGGCAGCACCAGGGCGGCGTGGGTGAACTCCGAGCCCTGGGACTTGTGCACGGTCATGGCGAACACCGTTTCCACCGCCTGCAGGCGGCTGGGCAGCACCCACTTGATGCCGCCGCGGCCGTCGGCGAAGGCCACCCGCAGCGGCCACCTGCGCTCGCCGCCCTCCTCCCGCGGCAGCGCCAGGGTGATGCCGATGTCGCCGTTCATCAGGCCCAGGCCGTAGTCGTTGCGCGTGACCAGCAGCGGGCGGCCGAGGTACCAGGCGCCGCCGTGGGGCTGGATCAGCCCCTCGTCCTGCAGCAGGTCGGCGATGCGCAGGTTCAGCCCGTCCACGCCCCAGGGGCCGCGGCGCAGGGCGCAGAGCACCTGGAACTGGCCGTGGGCGGCGAGCACTCGGGCGGCCCAGGCGTCGAAGTCGGCCTGGGCGGCGTCCGGCGCCGGGCGGGTGTCGCGCAGCACCTGCAGGTAGTGGCGGTAGCCCTGGGGCGGGGCCACATCCGGGCGGGCGGCGGCGTCGAGGAAATAACGGCCGCCGCCTTCCACCACCAGTTCGCGCAGGCCGCGGTCGTCGCGGGCGTCCAAGGCCAGGCGCGCCAGGTCGGCGTAGCCCCGTTCCCAGACCGCGCGCATGGCCGCCACGTCGCCGGCGTTGACCGCCTCGGCGAGCTGGCCGATGCCGCTGGCGGCGTCGAAGCGGTGGCTGTGGCGGAGCATGGCCACGGCCTGGTCGAGGGGCTGGCCGTGGGCGTCGAGCAGATCATCGTCGACCTGCTCGCCGCTGACCGCCTGCAGCCAGTCGCGGGTGGCCGCGCGGTAGTGGCCCTCGCGGGCGCGGCTGCACAGCTCGCCGAGCACCGCGCCGGCTTCCACCGAGGCCAGTTGGTCCTTGTCGCCGAGCAGGATCAGCCGCGCCTTGTCCGGCAGCGCGCCGAGCAGCGCGGCCATCATTTCCAGGTCGACCATGGAGGCCTCGTCCACCACCAGCAGGTCCAGCGCCAGCGGGTTGCCGGGATGGTGGCGGAACTGGCGGCTGTCCGGGCGGCTGCCGAGCAGGCGGTGCAGGGTGGTGACTTCCTTGGGCACCTGCTGGCGTATCTGCTCGCCGTTGGCGAAGGCGCCGAGGTCCAGGCGGTCCACGGCGTTGGCGATGGATTCGTTGAGCCGCGCCGCCGCCTTGCCGGTGGGCGCCGCCAGGCGGATGCGCAGCGGCCGCCCGCCCTCGCCGCCCAGGGCCAGGCTCTGCAGCAGCGCCAACAGGCGCACCACTGTGGTGGTCTTGCCGGTGCCGGGGCCGCCGGTGACGATGCCGAAGGCGTTGCCGGCGGCCAGGGCGCAGGCCAGTTTCTGCCAGTCCGCCGGGGCGCCGGGGCGTTTCGGGAAGAGCGCGTCCAGGGCCTGGCGCAACGCATCCACCGGCAACGCCGCGCGCAGGGCCTCGCCGCGGGCCAGGCGCTGGTCGATGCCGGCGCGCACCTCGCGTTCGTACTGCCAGTAGCGGCGCAGGTACAGGCGCGGGCCGGCCAGCACCAGCGGCGTGGCGCCGGGGCCCTCGCCCACCAGGCGCGGGTCGGCCAGGGCGGCCTGCCAGGCGGCTAGGTCGAGGCCGTCGAGCAGTTCGCCGGGCAACGTCAGCGGCGTGCCCTCCAGTTCGCCGTCCGGCGGCAGCGACAGGGCGAAGCGGCTGTCGGCGAGGGTCGCGGCCAGGTCCAGGCACACGTGGCCGCGGCCCAGCTGGTGGCTGGCCAGGGCGGCGGCGAGGATCAGCAGCGGCTCGGCGTCGGGCGCCTGCTCCACCAGGAAGGCCGCGAAGGCGCGGTCCAGCTCGCGCAGCCAGCCGCGTCCGGCCCATTGGCCGAGCAGTTCCAGCAGTTGCTCGCGGGTCATGCCGGCACCTCCTCCGCGTGCTGGCTGAACAGCGCCTCCAGCGCCTGCATCAGTGCCTTCGGCGGGCGTTCGTGGAACACGCCGTGCTCGCCGCCGCGCAGGAACAGGTAGAGCGCGCCGCCGACGTGGCGGTCGTAGTCGTAGTCCGCCAGGCGCGCCTTGAGCAGGCGGTGCAGGGCGAACAGGTAGAGCGCGTACTGCAGGTCGTAGCGGTGCTCCAGCACCGCCGCGCGCAGGGCCGGCGCGGTGTAGGCGGCGGCGTCGGGGCCGAGCCAGTTGGATTTGTAGTCGGCCACGTAGTAGCGCCCCTCGTGTTCGAAGACCAGGTCGATGAAGCCCTTGAGCATGCCGCCCAGCTGCGTCGGCTGCAGTGCCGGGCGCGCCTCGCCGGGCAGCACGTGGGCGCGCACGGCGGCGTCGAGGCGGGTGCTGTCGGTGGGTTTCACGGCGAACCAGAACTCCATTTCCTTCTGGTAGCTGGCCAGCGCCGCCAATTGCACCGGCGCCGCGCCGGGCACCGCCAGGCGGGCCTGGAGGAAGGCCGGCAGCCACTGCGCCAGGGGCTCGATCCAGGCTTCCCAGCCGCGCAGCTGGCAGCGCCGGGCGATCAGGTCGCGCAGCGCCTCGGGTTGCTCCGCCACGGCGGCGAAGCCCTCGTCGGCGGCCCATTCCAGCAGGCCGTGGAGGAAGCTGCCGGGGTTGGGCCCGCGCGGGAAGGCGTGCAGGCTGCCGGCGGCCGGCGCGGCCTGGGCCAGTTCGGCCGCGGCGCTGTCGGCGTCGCCTTCGCGCAGGGTGGCTTCCTCGGCGCTGATGGGTTCGCTGGCCGGCGCCGGCGCATCGCCTTCGGCATCCAGGGTGGCCAAGGCGGAATAGCTGGCGATCCACCATTTCTCCGCCACCCGCCGCTGCGGCTCGCGGGCCTGGCCGAGCTGGCCGGCGCGGGCCTCGTCGTAGGCCGTGGCGTCCACCGCCGGCACGGGCTCGATGCGGATGCCGGGGCAGCCGCCGCCCAGGGCCTGCAGGCAGCCGGCGAAGCCGTCCAGGGCGATGGCCGCACCGCCGCCGAGCAGGTAGCCGAAGGCGCCCTTGTGCAGCTCGGGGTTCTTCGCGTTGCCCGCCACCAGCGGCGCCACGCCCAGCCACAGGGCGTGGCGGGCGCGGGTCAGGGCCACGTAGAGCAGGCGCATGTCCTCGCCCAGGCGTTCGTCGTTGGCCAGGCGGTAGGCGGCCTCGGCCAGGTCCTTGCCGCGCGCCAGTTCGATCACCTTGCCGTCCTCGCCCTGGAAGCTGGGCGGCGTCTGGCTCTTGCCGTCCAGCTCCTTCCAGCTGCAGATGAACGGCAGCAGCACCAGCGGGTATTCCAGGCCCTTGGACTTGTGGATGGTCACCACCTTGATCAGGTCGGCGTCGCTTTCCAGACGGAGGATTTCCTCGCTCGACGGGCTGGCCAACTGCTCGGCCAGCACCCGCAGCAGGGCATGCTCGCCGTCCAGCTCGGCGGCCTCGCGCTGCAGCCATTCGGCCAGGTGCAGCAGGTTGGTCAGGCTGCGCTCGCCGTCGGCGCGTTGCAGCAGCCGCGCCGGCAGTTCGAAGTCGGCCAGCAGCCGGCGCAGCATGGGCAGCACGCCCTGCTGCTGCCACTGGCTGCGGTAGTCGCGGAAGCGCATGAGCATGCCTTCCCAGAACTGCTCGTCCTGGTTCAGCCGCTCCAGGGTCTGCCAGCCCAGGCCCAGGGTGCGGGTGGCCAGGGCGCTGCGCAGCAGGGCGTCGTTGCCCGGCTCGGCGCAGGCGCGCAGCCAGTGCAGCAGGTCGCCGGCCTCGGGGCTGTCGAACACCGAGTCGCGGTCGGACAGGTAGACGCTGGCCAGGCGCCGCGCCGCCAGTTCCGCGCGCACCGCCTCGGCCTCGCTGCGCCCGCGCACCAGGATGGCGATGTCCGCCGGACGCAGCGCGCGGCCCGTGCCGTCGGCCTTGTACAGCCCGGCGCGGCCCTGCTGGGCCAGGCTCAGCCAGTGGCGGATTGCGCTGGCGGCGCCGGCGGCCATCTGCTCGCGGTAGAGCCGGCTGCCGACCACCTGGCCGTCGTTCTCCAGTTGCCAGAGAGTCAGCGCCGCGGCTTCCTCGCCGTCGATCAGCAGGCGCTCGTCGCGGCCCTTGGCGGCCACCGCCTGGAACGGCACCGGGTTGTCGCCCTGCGCGGCGAAGCGGAAGGCGCCGCGCTCGTGGCCCTCGGCGAAGGCGAAGCAGTGGTTCACCGCCTCCACCACGGCGAGGGTCGAGCGGTAGTTGGTGCCCAGGGTGTAGTGGCGCCCGGCGGTGGCGGCGCGGGCGCGCAGGTAGGTGTGGATGTCGGCGCCGCGGAAGGCATAGATCGCCTGCTTGGGGTCGCCGATCATGAACAGGCCGCAGTCGCGCGGATTCTCGGCGATGCGGTAGATGCGCTCGAAGATGCGGTACTGCAGCGGGTCTGTGTCCTGGAATTCGTCGATCAGCGCCACCGGGAACTGCTGGCGGATGCGCTCGGCCAGGTGCTCGCCGCCGGGGCCGGCCAGGGCGCGGTCCAGGCGCGCCAGCAGGTCGTCGAAGCCCAGTTCGGCGCGGCGCTGCTTCTCCGCCTCCAGGGCGCGGCTGACTTCGCCCAGGGCGTGCAGCAGCAGTTGCGGGGCGATGTCCGGCTGCTGCTCGGCGACCTCCAGCCAGGCATCGATGGCCTGGAACGCGGCGTGCTCGGGCACCAGGGTCTTGGCCTTCACCTTGATCCGCGTCTGGCCGAAGCGGTGGAGGTTTTCCGGCGCTTCGCCGCCCAGGCTCCAGGCATCCAGGGCCTGCAGCCAGCCTTCGAAGACGGCGTCGTCGTCCTTGTTGCGGTAGCTGTTGCCGTTGAGTTGCGGGCGCAGGTCGATCAGCAGCTGGCGCAGGCCCTGGGCGTCGGCGGCCCAGGCGGCGCGGGCCTGCTGCTCCCGTTCGTCCAGGCGGGCGTAGAAGGCGCCGGTTTCCTCCAGCAGCTCGCGCAGCGAGCCCGGGGCCGTCAACGGCTGGTCGGCATAGCGGAAGCCGGCTTCCTGCTGCGCCAGCAAGGGCTGCAGCAGGCGCGCCAGGGTCTCGGGGCCGCCCTTGTAGATGTCGCCGACCACCTTCGCCGCCGGCGCCGGCAGCGGGTAGAAGTTGCGCCGCCAGTAGTCGCGCACCACTTCGGCGAGCAGTTCGCTCTGGTCGGTGATCAGGTCCTGGGTGAACAGGCTGCCGCTGTCGAAGGCGTGCTCGCGGAGCATGCGGTAGCACCAGCTGTGGATGGTCGACACGGCGGCCTCGTCCATCCATTCGGCGGCCAGGCGCAGCAGGCGCGCGCAGCCGGGCCAGCGCTGCTCCGGGTAGCTGGCGCGCAGCTCGACCAGCAGCGCGTCGTGCTGCAGCGCCGGCTCGGCGAAGCAGGCGGCGGCCTCGCCCAGGCGCGCGCGGATGCGTTCGCGCAGTTCCTGGGTGGCGGCGTCGGTGAAGGTCACCACGAGGATTTCCGGCGGGCTCAGCGGCCGGCCGAAAGCCAGTTCGCCGCCGTGGTCGAGCACCAGGCGCAGGTACAGCAGGGCGATGGTGAAGGTCTTGCCGGTGCCGGCGCTGGCCTCGATCAGGCGGCTGCCGTGCAGGGGGAATTCCAGGGCGCGCAGTTCGCGGCTCATTGGCCTTGCTCCTCGTCGTCGCGGCGTTGCAGCAGCTGGTACAGCGGGCCGTAGAGGTTCTCGGCCCAGCTGGCGAATTCGCCGCTGGCGTTGAGGCTGGCGAAGTCCGGGTAGACCCGCGCCAGGGCCGGCGAGGCAGCCGCCTCGCCGGTGCTGCCGAAGCCGCCGTCGTAGCGCTTGGCCGCCTCGCTGGCGGCGCGGGCTTCGTCACCGCCGGCCCCCAGCCAGGCGAAGGCCGCCTTGCAGGCCACCGGCAGCGGCCGGCACAGGCCTTCGAGCCAGGCGGTGATCAGCACGTCCAGGTGGCCGCGGGCGATCTCCGCGGTCAGCGGCGGCAGTTCCAGGGTGCCGGTCTGGCTGACCAGCAGGCTGCGCACCGGCGCGCCGCACAATTGCAGGCCCAGGTGGCGCACCCAGTGGCGCACCAGGCTGTGCCACTTGTAGCCGCGGCCTTCGTGCAGCTTGCCGCTGACCAACTGCACGCTGGCCCACTGGCCCTCGGCGTTGCGCCGCAGGCCGCCGAGCCAGTCGCCCAGTTCCACGCCGCTGGCCGCGTGGCTGTGGATAAGCTCGCGCTGGCCTTCCTCGGCCTCGCTCCAGTGCTCCAGCTCCTCGCGGTAGCGCGTCAGCAGTTCGCCCAGCGGCGCGCTCAGCTGGCGGGCGCTGAAGGCGCCGAAGGCCGCCAGCGGCAGGCGCCCCTCGCCGCGCAGGCGCGCCAACTGCCCCTCGATGCGGCCGGGCAGTTCACCGTCGGCCCAATGCTGCTCGATCCATGGGCGCAGGCGCTCGCACAGTTCGAACTGCAACTGCCAGACCTGCAGGCCGTCGAGGGCGAAGGTTTCCTCGTCGTGGCCGGTCAGGTCTTCCTCGGCGAAGCGCACCTTCAGGCGCTGCTGGAAGAAGGCGTTGACCGGGCTGGCGAGGAAGTCGGCGAGCACGCGCAGGCCGATGGGCGCGTCCGGCAGCAGTCCGGGCAGCGGCGCCTCGGCCTGTGCCGCCGGCTCGTCGTCGCGGTGCACCTCGCGCCATTCGCGGGCGTAGGTGTAGAAGCCGTCGACACCCTCGCCCCGGCCTTCGAAGTAGCGGCGGCTGAAGGGTTGCAGCGGGTGTTCGGTGGTCAACGCGTGGAGCAGCGCCTTGCCGTCGCCGGGCTGGCCGGGCAGCGACCAGCCGGCCGCCAGGTGGTCGCGCAGCTGGCCGATCAGCACCGAGGGCGGGCGCTCGCTGTTGTCGCGGATGCTGCGGCCCACCCAGCTGACGTACAGCTGGTCGCGCGCCGAGAGCACGGCTTCGAGCAGCAGGTAGCGGTCGTCCTCGCGCCGCGAGCGGTCGCCGGGGCGGTAGTCGTTGCGCATCAGGTCGAAGTCCAGCGGCGGTTGCTGGCGCGGGTAGTCGCCGTCGTTCATGCCCAGCAGGCAGACCACGCGGAATGGGATGGCGCGCATCGGCATCAGCGTGCAGAAGCTCACCGCGCCGGCCAGGAAGCGCTGGTTCAGGCCGCCGGCGTCGAGGCCGCCGAGCCAGGCCTCGCGCACCACCGACAGCGGCAGAAGTTCGCCGAAGGCGGCGCGCCCGCAGGTTTCCAGCCAGCGTTCGAGCAGTTGCAGCAGTTGCTGGCGCAGCAGTTCGTCGTGCTCGTCGCGGGTCAGGAAGAAGTCGTCGAGCAGCTGGCGCAGGCGCTCGCGCCAGACCTCCGGCGGCGCCGGCTCGGCCAGGCGCTCGCAGGCCTCGGCCAGGCGCTGCAGCAGGCCGGCCAGGGGGCCGAGCACGGCGGCGTCCAGGCCGCCGATCTCGGCATAGGGCTGGATGCCCTGGAAGGCCTCGCCCTCGCCCACCGCGAAGCCCAGCAGCATGCGCCGCAGGCCGAAGCGCCAGGTGTTGGCCTCTTCGGCGGCGGGCAGGCCGAGGTCTTCGCGCTGCTCGCCGTCCAGGCCCCAGCGCACCCCGGCGCCGTCGATCCAGCGTTGCAGCAGCGGCAGGTCGGCCTCGCCGATGCCGAAGCGCGCGCGCAGGGCGCCGACGTCCAGCAGGTCGAGGATCTCGCTCACCGCGAAGCGGCTGTCGGGGAGTTGCAGCAGGTGTTCCAGGGCCACCAGCAGCGGCTCGCGGCCGCGCTGGCCCTGGTCGGCCAGGGTGAAGGGAATGAAGCGCCGGTCGTCGCGCCCGAGCTGGCCGAACACCGCCTGGATGTGCGGCGCGTAGGCGTCGATGTCGGGGACCATGACGATGACGTCGCGCGGGCGCAGCGTAGGGTCGGCGTCGAAGCGCGCCAGCAGTTGGTCGTGCAGCACCTCCACCTCGCGCTGGGCGCTGTGGGCCAGGTGGAAGCGGATGGAGCGGTCCCGCGCCGGCTCCAGGGCCGGCCATTGCGCGCGGGTCTCGGCCAGCGGGCGCAGTTCGAGGATGTCGTCCTGCAGCTGGCCGAGCAGGTGCGCCGGTGATTCCTCGCTGAACAGGTCGATGCGCCCGCCGCTGACCTCGCCGAAGCGGCTGCGGTAGCTCTCGGGGTTGTCGTACTGGTCGAGCAGGTTGATGTAGTCGCGGCCCTGCTTGCCCCAGGCCGCCAGCAGCGGCTGGGCATACTGGTGCTGGAGGTCGTCGTCCAGTTGCAGCGGCACGCCGGGGCGGCGCTGCTGGCGGCGGTACTCGTGGCGCAGCAGGTCCTTGTCGGCGACGATGTCGGCCCAGTGGTGGCGGCAGGGGTTGTGCACGCACAGCAGCACCTGGGCCACCTGCGCCAGCGCGGCCAGGGCCTCCACCGTCTGCGCCGGCATGGCGGAGATGCCGAACACCACCACCCGGCGCGGCAGGCCCCTGGGCGGCGCGCCTTCGCGCAGGCGTTCGAGGAAGCGCCGGTGCACGCCGGCGCGGCTGCCGGCCAGACCGTCCTCGCCTACTTCGGCCAGCAGGGCGCGCCACAGCTCGGCCTGCCAGCGTTCGTCGTCGTTCAGCGGGCGAAGGTTGCCGCCGGCGGTGCGCAGTTGGTCGCGGTGCTCGCTCCAGTCCTCCAGCCAGTCGGCGCGGTACACCTGGTACTGGTCGAACAGGTCGGCCAGGCGCTCGGCCAACTGGTAGCGCTTGCGCAGGTCGGCGTCGTCGGCGAGGAAGCGGCGCAGGGCCTGGAACTCCTCGCGCGCCAGGAGGGTCGGCAGCAGGCGCATCAGGCGCCAGGTGAGCGGCGCCTTGTCCAGCACCGAGACTTCCGGCACCTGGTCCTTGCCCAGCGCGCCGCGGTAGGCGCGCCAGAGGAACTGCGCGGGCAGCTGCACGTCCAGCGCCGCGGTGATGCCGCAGCCGCCGTCGGCGACGTCGCGGCCCAGGGCCAGTTTCAGCCACTGGGCGATGCCGTTGCTCTGCACCAGGATGGTTTCGCTTTCCAGCGGCGCCAGCGGGTAGCGCGCCATCCAGGCCACCAGCAGGTCGCGCAGCGCCTCGGGGTGGTTGCCGTGGATGACCATCAGGCCGGGGCTCAGGGCTTCGCTCATCGTTTCTCCAGGTTTACCGGGGTGCCCGGCAATTTGAGCAGAAGCCGGGGTGAGGTGGGAGGGTTTTCCCAAGATGGGGGATTGTATCGGGGTGGGGCGACGTTCTGTGTCGCGAAGCGCATGCTTTGGCTGGGCCAGGCGTAGGGCGCATAACGCCTACGGCGTTATCCGCCGTTCGACCTCGATCCCAGGAGCGCTTCGGGTTGGGCCACGGAGCACCTGCTTCCGGGCACTCCGGACTCGACCGCGAAGCCGGGCATAAGCTGGGTGAAACGGCGGATAACCGCGAACGGTTATCCGCCCTACGCTGGACGCGAATCCCCCCGCCCCAGGTACTCTTCCACCTCCTCCGCCAACCACTGGGCGAACACCGCCACCTTGGTCCGCGTCTCCTCCCGCTGCGGCCACACCAGCCAGTAGGGGTAGGCGTAGGGCGCACTGACCTCGCCCAGTTGCACCAGTTCGCCGCGGGCCAGGGCGCCGGCCACCAGGCTGCGGCGTTCGACGCTTATGCCCAGGCCCAGGCGCAGGGCTTCCACCACCAGGTTGGAGTCGTTGACGGTGAACAGGCCGTCGCCTTCGGGCAGCGCCACGCCCGCCGCCTGGCACCAGGGCAGCCAGGACTCGAAGCCGTGGATCAGCGGGCCAGCGAGGATCTGCTGCGGCGTGCGCGGCAGGCGCCCGCCGTTGAAGTGCGGGGCGCAGACCGCCAGCAGTTCGTCGTCGAACAGGCGTTGCTGGGCCAGGCCCTCCCAGTGCCCCTGACCGATGCGGATGGCCACGTCGGCCAGGCCCTGGCGCAGGTCGATCACTTCCAGGCTGGCCAGCAGGCGCAGGCGGTATTCGGGATGACGCTGACGGAAGCCCGGCAGGCGCGGCAGCAGCCATTGCTGGGCGAAGGACGGCAGCACCGCCACCACCAGTTCCCCCTCGCTGGGCCGCGCCCGCGCCAGGCGCGTGGCTTCGGCTATGTCGCGCAGGGCGCGGCGCACCTGCAAGGCGTAGAGGCGGCCCTCCTCGCTCAGGCGCAGGCCGCGGCCCTCGCGCTGCAGCAGGGTGACGCCGAGCAGTTCCTCCAGCTGGCGCACCTGCTGGCTGACCGCCGAGTGGGTGACGTGCAGTTCGGCGGCGGCCTGGGTCACGCTGCCGAGCCGGGCCACGGCCTCGAAGCTGCGCAGCGCGGACAGGGGTGGATAGGCGCTCATGTAAGTTCTGCTAACCCTTTCAGTTATAAATCATCGATTTTTCCCGGCCTTTCCAGCCGCTAGATTTAGCGACAGCAGCGCTGCCATGCGGCCTTCTCGGCCGGCTACCCCATGTAATCTCCAATAACAGGATGCCTTCATGCAACTGATCGGAATGCTCGACTCGCCCTACGTCCGCCGCGTGGCCATCAGCCTGCGCCTGCTGGACGTCGACTTCAGCCACCGCTCGCTCTCGGTGTTCCGCCACGTCGAGGAGTTCCGCGCCATCAACCCGGTGGTCAAGGCGCCCAGCCTGGTGCTGGACGACGGCCAGGTGCTGATGGATTCGAGCCTGATCATCGACCTGGCCGAACACCAGGCCGGGCGCAGCCTGATGCCCGCCGAGCCGGCCGAACGGGTGCGCGCCACGCGCCTGCTGGGCCTGGCCCTGGCGGCCTGCGAGAAGGCCGTGCAGCTGTACTACGAGCTGCAGCGCGACGAGGCCCGCCGCGACGCCGCCTGGTACGCCCGGGTGGACCAGCAGCTGCGCGCCGCCTGCGCCGGCCTGGAGCTGGAGCTGCTGACGCAGCCGCTGCCGCGCGACGGCCGCCTGGACCAGGCCGGCCTGACCTCCGCCGTGGCCTGGACCTTCATCCAGCTGGTGCATGCCGAACGCGTGGCCGCCGGCGACTACCCGGCCCTGCGCGACTGGACCGCCCATGCCGAGACACTGGAGGCGTTCAAGGCCTTCCCGCCGGTGTGAGGCCCGCGCGGGCGAGCCCACACTTCACCGATATTGCACTCAAACAGCAATAACATTCATTGGATATGGATCGTCACGCTGTCTAGGATGGCCGTCGGCCTCGCCCCTGCGACAGAACGCCGCTCGACCAACCATAAGGAAGCGCCCGCCCGACCGGCCCAGCCCGGAATCGTGATGCGCGGTGCCTGCGTGACATGCATCCATTGACTGCCCCCCTTCCCGGCGCCTCCCGCGAGGTGCCGCGATGAAAGCCGCTGCCTTCGGCGCCTGGCTGCACCGCCTGGCGCCCTGCGCCGGCCCCTCGTCCAACCGCGACTGGCTGCGCGCCGTGCTCGGCTGCGGGTTCGCCCTGGGCCTGTGCATGCCCCTGTGCGCCTGGCTGTTCGGCGTCGACACCATGCTGCGCATCGGCCCGCCGCTGGCCGCCTCGGCCCTGCTGGCCATCGCCGTGCCGTCCAGCCCGCTGGCGCAGCCCTGGTCGCTGCTGGGCGGCAACCTGGTGGCGGCGCTGGTGGGCCTGCTGCTCGGCCACTGGCTCGGCCACAGCTGGCCGCAGGCGTCGCTGTCCATGGTGGTGGCGGTGCTGCTGATGCTCGGCCTGCGCTGCCTGCATCCGCCGAGCACGGCCATGGCCTTCAGCCTGGCCGTGGGCGGACCGCTGGTGGACCACCAACTGCTGCACCTGCTGCTGCCGGTGGGCGTGGCCTCGCTGGCGCTGATCGGCGTGGCCCTGGTCTACAACAACCTTACCCGCGCGCCCTACCCGCGCAAGCTCGCCGTCCCGGCCAGCAACCCGCACCTGACCGCCGACCCGCTGCCCGGCGAGCGCCTGGGCCTGCATGCCGACGACCTGGAAAGCGCCCTGGCCAGCGCCGGCGGCTTCGTCGACGTCACCCCCGAGGACCTCGAACGCCTGCTGCTGGCCGCCGAGAAGCACGCCAGCGAACGCCTGCTGGGCGGCATCCGCGCGCGCGACATCATGTCCCGCGATATCCGCTCGGTCAGCCCGGACGCGCGCATCGAGGAGGCCTGGGGCCTGCTCGACAAGCACCACCTCAAGGCCCTGCCGGTGCTCGACCGCGGCCACCTGGTGGGCATCCTCACCTTGAGCGACCTGTTCCGCGGCCAGCGCCGCCTGCGCTCGCCCTTCGGCCAGCGCGTCGGCAACCTGATGACGCACCGCGTGCAATCGCTGCGCGAGGACGCCCAGCTGCCGGAGCTGATCCAGTTGCTCTCCGACCAGGGCCGCCACTGCCTGCCGGTGGTCGACGGCGCCGGCCGGCTGGTCGGCATGCTCAGCCAGACCGACCTGATCGCCGCCTTCCGCCACCTCTGGCTGCAGCCGCAGGTGCAGGCCGAGCGCGCCCTGCAGGTGGCGGTCTAGGCCTCGTAGTCCCAGCGCTGCGACCAGTCGATGTCCCCGGCCACCAGCTCGCGGAGGATGGCCAGGGCGTTCTGCAGCGCTGGCGAATCCTTCTCGCGGGAATACACTAGGTAGGTCGGGTAGATGAACTCCGGCGCCAGCGGCACCCGCTCCAGCACCCCGGCCTGCAGGTAGCTGTGCACCACCCGCGTGCGGAAATAGCCGCTGCCGCCGCATTGCAGCAGGTGCTGCAGGGCCAGCGGGCCGAGGCTGAAGCTGGTGGCGGCGTGGGCCCGGTCGGGCAGCGCGGCGTCGTGCTGGCGGCGGAATTCCTCGCCCCAGTCGATGTAGATGTAGGGCTCCGGCTGCTGCGTCGAGCGCACCAGGATCAGCTTCTCCTCCAGCAACTGCTCCACCTGCATGCCCGGCCAGTAGTCCGGGCGGTAGACCAGCGCGGCGTCGAGCACGCCCAGCTCCAGCTGCTTCTGCAGGCGCTCGCCGCTGCCGATCTCGGCGTGCAGGGCCAGGGCCGGCATGCGCTGGCGCAGGCGCACCGTCCAGGCGAGCATCAGCGGGTTGCTCAGGCTCAGCTCGCCGCCGATGTTGAGCACCTCGCGGTAGCCCGCCGGCAGCGGCAGGTCGCGGCGCGCCGCGTCCCAGGTCTGCACCAGCTGGTTGGCGTAGCCGAGGAAGCGCTCGCCGTCATCGGTCAGCCGGGCACCGGCGCGGCTGCGCTGGAACAGCCGGCAGCCCAACTGCGTCTCGAGGTTGTGCACCCGCGCGGTGACCGTGGTCTGGGTCACGTGCAGGCGCTGCGCGGCGGCGACGAAGCTGCCGCCACGGGCGATTTCCAGGAAGGTGCGCGCCAGTTCGATGTCCATGGGAAGCGGTCACGGCGGGGGATGCCGCAGTCTAGTCGAAGTCCAGTTCCTCGTGGCGCTGGCGGGTGAAGCGCAGCAGCCAGAGGCAGATGAGGAAGCCGCAGGCGGCCAGCAGCGCGGCTACCAGGAAGATGCTGGCGTAGTCCGAGTGCGCGGCCACCGCCCCCATCAGCGGGCCGGCCAGGCCCAGGGCCAGGTCGAAGAACAGCGCGTAGGCGCCCAGCGCCGAACTGCGGCTGGCGGCGGGAATGCGCAGCACCGCCTCGACGCCCAGCGCCGGGTACACCAGCGACAGCCCGGCGCCGGTCAGCGCCGTGCCGAGCAGGGCGAAGGCCGGGCTCGGCGCCTGCCACAACAGCAGCAGGCCGGCGCTTTCCACCAGCAGGCAGAGCACCGCCACGTTGAAGCCGCCGAAACGGTTGATGGTCCAGGACAGCAGCAGCCGCGCGCCGACGAAGCTGATGCCGAACAGGCTCAGGCACCAGGCCGGGTCGGCCCAGCCGCGGCTGCCGTAGTAGAGGGTGATGAAGGTGGCCAGGCTGCCGAAGCCGATGGAGCCCAGGGCCACGCACATACCGTAGGGCAGTACCCGGCCGAGCACGGCGAAGAAGGCCATGCGCGTGCCGGCGATGATCGGCGCCGGCGCCTTGCCGCGGGCCAGCAGCAGGCCGAGCCCGGCCAGCGCCAGGATGCCGGCGCCCAGGCTCCACAGCCCCAGCTGCGCGGCCATGCCCACGCCCAGCGGCGCGCCCAGGGCGATGCCGCCGTAGCAGACGATGCCGTTCCAGGAGATCACCCGCGCGGTGTTCTGCGCGCCGACCCGGGCGATGCCCCAGCTTGCCGTGCCGATGCCCATCAGACCCTGGGCGAAGCCGATCAGCAGGCGGCTGCCCAGCAGCAGCGCCAGGCTCATCCAGGCCAGCGCCTGCAGGCTGGTGGCCAGCAGCACCAGCGCCCCGCCGCCGGCCAGGCTGAACAGGCCGTAGATCACCGCGCGCTTGGCCCCCAGGGTGTCGGTCAGGCGCCCGGCCAGCGGCCGCGAGGCGAGGGTCGCCAGGTACTGTGCGCCGATCACCAGGCCGGCGGTGGTGGCGTCGAAGCCCAGGTCGTGGTGGACGAAGCCGGGCAGCACCGGCAGCAGAAAGCCGATGCACAGGAACAGCAGGAAGGTGAAACCGACGATCGAGACGATCTGCAGGGTGACGGCGTGCGGACGCTGCTCGGGAGAGCTCATGAACGGGCCTGGCGCGAGGGGATGTCAGGGACTGCGCCATCATTGCCCGATGCCGGGAAAATTGAAAGCCACCTATCGATTCCGCGGCCGACCGGCCCGCGCCGAACGCCTATAGTTGATGCACGACCGACCACAGGAGGCCCGCCATGGACACCACACCCCACACCTTCGCCGAACTGTTCAAGCAACTGGGCCTGCCCAGCGGCCGCCAGGAGATCGACGCCTTCCTCGCCGCGCACCGCCTGCCCGCGGACCAGGCCCTGGCCGACGCGCCCTTCTGGAACGAGGCCCAGGCGGCCTTCATCCGCGAGGCCCTGGAAGAGGACTCGGACTGGGCCGAGGAAGTCGACGAACTGGCCGCGCGGCTGTCCCACTGAGCGCCGGGCGGCCTTTGACGGCGACTCCCATCTGCGGCCTAATGCACGCCCCCGACCGCCACCGCCGACCATGTCCGAGAAGCCGTTTTCCGCCGCCCAGCACCGCGCCAGTACCCTGCACCTGCCGGCCGGGCCCTGGTCGACGGTGCTCGACTGCCTGTGCGCGCGCTTCCCGGCGATCCCCCGCGAGACCTGGCTGCAGCGCCTGGCCCGCGGCCGCGTGCTGGACGCCGAGGGTAAGCCGCTGGACGCCAGCACACCGCACCGCGAGGGCCTGCGCGTGCACTACTTCCGCGAGGTGGAGGCGGAAACGCCGATCCCCTTCGAAGAACGCATCCTGCACGTCGACGAGCACCTGGTGGTGGCCGACAAGCCGCACTTCCTGCCGGTGACGCCCTCCGGCCAGTACGTCGAACAGACCCTGCTGGCGCGCCTGGCCCGGCGCCTGGACAACCCGCTGCTGGTGCCGCTGCACCGCATCGACCGGCCCACCGCCGGGCTGGTGCTGTTCTCCGCCAACCCGGCCAGCCGCGCGGCCTACCAGGCGCTGTTCCGCGAGCGGCGCATGCACAAGCGCTACGAGGCCATCGCCCCGCCGCTGCCGCAGCTGGACTTCCCCCATGTGCGGCGCAGTCGCCTGGTGGACGGCGAGCCCTTCATCCTCATGCGCGAGGCCGAGGGCGCGATCAACAGCGAAACCCGCATCGAGGTGCTGGAGCGCCGCGAGCACTGGTGGCGCTACGCGCTCTACCCGGTGAGCGGCAAGCGCCACCAGTTGCGCGTGCACATGGCCGCCCTGGGTGCGGCGCTGCGCAACGATCCGCTTTATCCACAGCTACTGCCGGAAGAGCAGCGGCGCAGCGACGACTATTCCCGCCCGCTGCAGTTGCTGGCCCGGCACCTGGCCTTCGACGACCCGCTGACGGGCCGGCCGCGGCAGTTCGACAGCCAGTTGCAGCTGGACTGGTGAGCCGGGTCTTTCATCGATTTCATCAATAGTCGAAAGCAGGAAGTTCCATTTCCGTTGATGGTGGCCGTTGCGTTTTCATAGCTCCGTCCCCCCACTGACGGAACGCAAGGAGCCCGCCATGAGCTATACCGCGAAGTCCTTCTCGGCGCTGGTCAACGCCCTGCGCGCCAACGGCATCACCCGCCCGGAGCAGATGGCCCGGCAGCCCTTCCGCAACGCCCAGGGCTACTGGTCGGCGGAGGTGAAGGCATGAACGCACGTCATTACGTCCAGTCGCCGTTGAGCGAAGATGGGTCGGTGTTGTTCTATCTGCTGGCGGTGGCCTGGTTGTTGTGTTCGGGGGTTTGAACGAGTGGGCTTTGGCCTCTCGCACCGCCCACCTCGCTATTCCCGCGAACGTGGAAAGCCAGTGGCTTGGGGGCTTGGTGTAGCGCGCCGCTCCGAGACTGCGGAGATTTTTTGTTTCGCCCCCTCGGGCGAGTCCCTTTTGTCAATCGCCACAAAAGGAACCAAAAAGGCTTGCCCCGCATACGGGCCCGACAGAGTCGGGCTACCCTCGCGAACTCCCCCGCCACGGAGGCCCGCCCCGAGGGTACGTCCCTGTAGCCCATCGGGGCTCTCGCGACATCCATGTCGCATGACCTCCTGAGCGCCGGTTTCGCTCGGCCTTCTGAAGGGGCATTCCGGTGCGCTTGGATGTTTCTCTGGAAATCCGTAGGGCGAATAACGCTCCGCGTTATCCGCCGTTTGGCCTTGGCGCCCGGCGGCTCCGGGGCTGGCCTGGGCGTTGGCTGGGGGCTTGGGTGTGGCGGCGGATAACCGCGAACGGTTATACACCCTACGGTGGGCTTGGCGTACGGCGTTATCCGCCGAATCGCGGACGGAGTCCGCTCCTACGGTTACCGGCGTAGGAGCGGACCTTGTCCGCGATCGGGTTCACCGGCCACGCCGGACGCCCCGGCCACACCTGCGCCCCGCCCCCGCTATTTCTTCAGGCACCCACTCATGAACGTCTTGCGCTCATCGCCCTTCAGCGCCTTGGCCGCGGCGTCCTTGTTGCACTGGGCCATCTTCTCCTGCTGCGGCGTCAGCTTCTTGCCGGTATCGCCGCCGCCGGCTTTCAGGCAGCTGCTCATGAAGGTCTTGCGCTCATCACCTTTCAACGACTTGGCGGTAGCGTCGGCGTTGCAGGTCTTCATCTTTTCCTGCTGGGCGGTGTTGGCGGCGAAACCCTGCACCGAGAACAACAGCGCGCACAGCAGCAGGGGAAGGCGGAGCTTGATCATGGAGCGGTCTCCTCGAATGTTGATCGCTTCCTGAGCGTAGCCTGCTGTTACATTTGTGCGAGCCCACCCGCGTGTCCCGGTCACGGCTGACAGCGCCCCGCCAGCGGTTATAATCGCGCCTGCTATGCTTTCCCCGCATATCCCCCCATCAGCCACACGCCATCAGGAACACAGGTGACGAAAGACGAACTGCGCGCCGAACTGGAGCGCCAGGAACAGCGTTACAAGGATGTCTATGGCGGCGAGGTCACCCTCTACGCCGCCCAGCCCGACCCCGACAAGAAGCCCTGGCGCAAGCGCCCGACCGTGCAGGACAAGGCCTTCGACCGGGAACTGGAGAAGATGCAGACCGACCTGCAGAAGGCCCAGCAACGCCAGGCCGAACAGGACGCGAACTGAGCCGCGACGGCCCCCCGAAAACGTTGCAGCGCATTGCCCGCAGCGCTGCAAGCCCCGTGCGACCGGGTGTCGCTGGATTCCGAGAATCGCTTCAGGTTTCAGACGACATCCTATCGCTTCTGGCATAATCGCCGCCCCGTCACCGACCGGTCACAGAAACTTCATGTTCGATCTCTTCAGCGGACTCGACCTCTGGGTAGGCATCAGCCTGGTGCTGGCGCTGGGCTTCGTCCTGGCCTTCGAGTTCATCAACGGCTTCCATGACACCGCCAACGCGGTGGCCACGGTGATCTACACCAAGGCCATGTCGCCCTACCGCGCGGTCATCCTCTCCGGCATCTTCAACTTCCTCGGCGTGCTGCTCGGTGGCGTCGGCGTGGCCTATGCCATCGTGCACCTGCTACCGGTGGAACTGCTGATCAACGTCAACAGCGGCCACGGCCTGGCCATGGTGTTCTCGCTGCTGGCCGCGGCCATCGCCTGGAACCTGGGCACCTGGTACTTCGGCATCCCCGCCTCCAGTTCGCACACCCTGATCGGCTCGATCCTCGGCGTGGGCCTGGCCAACGCCGTCATCACCGGCGTGCCGCTGGCCGACGGGGTGAACTGGCAGAAGGCGATCGACATCGCCATGTCGCTGATCTTCTCGCCGCTGGCCGGCTTCATCGTCGCGGCCCTGGTGCTGATCGGCCTGAAGTGGATGTACCCGCTGTCGAAGATGCACAAGACCCCGGAAACCCGCCGCGAAGTCGACGAGAAGAAGCACCCGCCGTTCTGGAACCGCCTGGTGCTGGTGCTCTCGGCCATGACCGTGAGCTTCGTCCACGGCTCCAACGACGGCCAGAAGGGCATCGGCCTGATCATGCTGGTGCTGATCGGCATCGTCCCCGCCAAGTTCGTCCTCGACCTCAACAGCACCACCTACCAGATCGAACGCACCCGCGACGCCGCCATCCACCTCAGCCAGTTCTACCAGCGCCACACCGACGTGCTCGGCGACATGCTCGCCCTGGGCAAGGGCGCCGACGGCGAGATGCCCGAGCTGTACCGCTGCGAAGCGAAGCAGACCGAATCCACCCTCAAGGGCCTGCTGAGCGACATCAAGGGCATCTCCAGCTACAACGAGCTGTCCGCCGACAGCCGCGTGCAGGTGCGCCGCTACCTGCTGTGCCTGGACGACACCGCGAAGAAGGTCGGCAAGCTCGACAGCCTGCCGGCGCGCGAGAAGGCCGACCTGGAGAAGCTGCGCAAGGACCTGACCAGCACCACCGAATACGCGCCCTTCTGGGTGATCATCGCGGTGGCCCTGGCCCTGGGCGTGGGCACCATGGTCGGCTGGAAACGCGTGGTGCTCACCGTCGGCGAGAAGATCGGCAAGCAGGGCATGACCTACGCCCAGGGCATCAGCGCCCAGCTCACCGCCACCGCGGCGATCGGCATGGCCAACCTCTACAGCCTGCCGGTGTCCACCACCCACGTGCTGTCCTCGGGCGTGGCCGGCACCATGGTCGCCAACCGCAGCGGCCTGCAGGGCGGCACCGTGCGCAACATCCTGATGGCCTGGATCCTCACCCTGCCCACCTCCATGGCCCTGGCCGCCGGCCTGTTCTGGCTGGCCTCGCGCTTCTACTGACGGCCCTGCCGACGCCTGCCCCATTCACGACGCCTGCCCTGTGCAGGCGTCGTGCTTTTCAGACCTCACGCGCCTAAGGCAGGCGGCGATAAAGCAGGCTCAATCGGTAATGCCTTCCCCTGCGTTGCCTGGGCGCAGGCGGAACCAGAAAATGGCCGTCAAGATCGCAAGCCATACGAGCCCTGCCCATAAGGCCATTTGCGTTTTGGAAAAGGCTCCCAGCACGACGAAGATGAACAACATGAAAGCGATTGCGGCAGCTGGGGCATACGGCCATAAAGGCACGCGGTATTTCAGTGCCTTGGCTTCTTGAGCACTCATGCTCCTGCGCATCGCCACCTGCGACAGCAGGATCATCAGCCACACCCAGACAGTGGCGAATGTGGCGGTGGAGGCGATCAGCAGGAAAACATTCTCCGGGATCAGGTAATTCAGCACTGCGCCAAGCAGCAGCGCAATCGCCATCACGACAACGGTCATCCAGGGCACACCTTTTCGGGACACCCGCGCAAATACCGCGGGCGCTTGCCCTTGCTTGGCCATCCCATAAAGCATGCGCCCCGCCCCGAAAACATCGCTATTGATCGCCGACACCGCCGCGGATATCACCACAACGTTGAGTATCGCCGCTGCAGAGTTGATGCCCAGCCCGCTGAAAATCTGTACGAAGGGGCTCCCCTGCGTGCCAATCTGCGGCCAGGGGAAAATCGACATCAGCACGAAGAGCGTCAGGACGTAGAAAAGCAGGATTCGCACCGGCACGGCGTTGATGGCTCGTGGCAAAACGCGCTGCGGGTCGCGGGCCTCTCCCGCCGTTACGCCAATGATCTCGATTCCGCCAAAGGCGAACACCACAACGGCGAAGGAAGCTATCAATCCCTCGATCCCATGGGGCATGAAGCCGCCATGGACCCAAAGATTCTGGACGCCGGTGGCCGCTGCCGACTCCGCCAGGCCGTAACCAAAGAGCATGATGCCGAGGCCGGCGAGGATCATCATTACGATGGCCCCCACCTTCACGAGCGATAGCCAGAACTCGAGTTCACCAAATACCTTCACGGTGCAAAGGTTCAACGCCCCGATGAAGAAGATGATCGACAGCACCCAGATCCATCGAGGCACTTCTGGAAACCAGAAGCCCATGTAGATCCCAAATGCCGTCACGTCGGCCAGGCAAACGATGACCATCTCGAAAGCGTAGGTCCACCCCGTGATGAAACCCGCCAGTGGCCCCAAGTAGGTGCTGGCGTACTCGCCAAATGAGCCCGGTGCGGGATTGCGAACCGCCATCTCCCCCAGTGCGCGCATCACCATGTATACCGCGATGCCCGCTATGACATAGGCAGCCAATACGGCGGGGCCGGCCATCTGAATGGCCGAGGCGGAACCATAGAAAAGGCCAGTACCGATCGCCGACCCCAAGGCGATGAAGCGAATGTGGCGGGCGCTCAGACCACGTTGAAGTTCAGTTTTTGCTGTCATTCCCTTGCTCTCCTGATTGTTCTTATGGGACAGGGTTGCAAGGCGCCCTCGCGGGCGCCAGTCAGCCCTAGAGGCTTGGCAGAAGCTTTGCCGGCATCAGCGCGTTGAGGCAGCCGCTGGCAAGCAAGCTGCTTGCAGCCTCGATGTCAGGAGCAAAGAAGCGGTCCTCCTGGTAATACGGAACCTCGTGCCGCAGGAGCCTGCGGGCTTCCTCGAGCGGCAGGGATGACTTCAGCCCCTCCCTGAAGTCCAGCCCCTGGCACGCGCCAAGCCATTCGACGGCAATAATTCCGCGGACGTTCTCCGCCATGCTCCAGAGCCGCTTGCCGGCGTTCGGAGCCATCGACACGTGGTCCTCCTGGTTGGCGGAAGTGGGCAGGCTGTCGACACTGGCGGGGTGAGCGAGTGCTTTGTTGTCGCTGGCAAGCGCTGCCGCGGTGACCTGGGCAATCATGAACCCGGAATTGACCCCACCGTTCTCGACGAGGAACGGCGGCAACTGGGACATGTGGCGGTCCATCATCAAGGAGATACGCCGCTCGGACAGTGCGCCGATCTCGGCAAGCGCCAAGGCTATATTGTCGGCGGCCATCGCCACCGGCTCGGCGTGGAAATTACCGCCGGAAACTACCTCGGCTTGCTCGGCAAACACCAAAGGGTTGTCTGAAACCGCGTTGGCCTCGATCTGCAGGACCGTGGCGGCATTGCGCAGCTGGGTCAGGCATGCCCCCATGACTTGCGGTTGGCAACGTAGGGAGTACGGGTCTTGAACCTTTTCGCACTGCGCGTGAGAGCTGCCGATCTCGCTGCTCTCGGTCAGCAGGCTTCTATATGCCGCGGCGGCATCAATCTGGCCTGGCTGGCCTCGAGCATCGTGTATACGGGCGTCGAATGGCGCTCGCGAGCCGAGCATGGACTCCACGCTCAGCGCCCCACAGACGGTAGCGGCCGCATACAGATCTTCGGCCTCGAACAAGCCTCGAAGGGCGTATGCCGTCGAAACCTGCGTTCCGTTAAGCAGCGCGAGCCCCTCCTTGGCAGCGAGTGTCATGGGCTCCAGGCCCACAATGGCGAGTGCCTCGCACGCTGGCAACCATTGTCCCCGATAACGCGCCTTGCCTTCTCCAAGCAGCACCAGGGACATGTGTGCCAAAGGCGCGAGGTCGCCCGATGCTCCAACAGACCCTTTCAAGGGAATATGCGGGTACACCTCGGCATTGATGAGCGCGACCAGGGCATCGATCACCTTGCGACGGATGCCGGAGAGGCCCCGGGCAAGGCTATTCACCTTCAGCAACATGATCAGCCGAACCATGGCATCATCCAGTGCCTCGCCCACGCCGGCGGCGTGCGAGAGCACCAATGAGCGTTGCAGCTTTTCAAGCTCGTCGGAGGCGATACGCGTCGAGGCTAGAAGGCCAAACCCGGTGTTGATTCCATAGGCCGTCCGGCCTTGGGCGATGATGTCTTCCACACATGCAACGCTGGCATTGATGGCGTTATTGCAGGAGGCGTTCAGTACAACCCGTAGAGGCTGGCGATAGGCTTTGCGCAGATCACTTAGCTGAAGGTTGCCGGCAGTCAGGTGAAGTTCCAAATCAGGGGTCTCCTTTATAGGCCGCCAAGGGGCGGGGTCCTTGTGATGCACATCGGCAGGAGGACTCCATGCGGTAAGCGGCATGAACCTGGCTCCCAAAGGGGCCGTTCCCCCCTGCATCTCAAATTTATACATGTACATACAAGCATGTGCAAATAAAGGGCCAGCCGGAATTCATACCATCAATAAATATTAAGTAATTGAAAAATATAGTATTTTTAAATACTCGAAGAAAATCAGAGGAGCGCCTTTTCGGCACTGGGGTGTTCGGTAACGAGAAATAGCGGTGTGTGGGGTGTTCTCACACTGTCGCGTCCTTCTTCGGAACGGGTGAATCTGCTCTTCGTTCTCGCGAACGCTTTTCTCTGCACTTCAGCTCTGCCCGCTACCGTTCGTCCACCTACCCAAAGCTTCTGACAGAAAATGCCGACTTCTAATCTGGAGGCCGCGAATAGCCGGCCCCCCAGCCCTGGACAAGGGCTTCGCGGCCAAGAGTGCCAACCCGGCCGGCCGCCACCCGCGTGACCGGCCACCTCCGCCGCCCACCCCGCGCGGACCCACAACACGGAACTCGGGCTCACCGTCGAGCCCGTCAACCACTGGCCCCTCCTGGACGACTCGATGATGAAGAACCTGACGTTCAGCCACAAAATACTGCTGGCCGCTTCCCTGGTGATTTTTGCCGCCCTTGCCCTCTTCACGCTGTACAACGACTCCCTGCAGCGCAATGCCATCCGCGCGGACCTGAAGTCCTACTTGCAGGAAATGGGCGAGGTCTCCGCGAGCAACACCCAGAACTGGCTGAGCGGGCGCATACACCAGTCGACTCGCGAAATCGCCGGTACCGCGCGCCAACTGCATGACGTATCGCAACTGGTGGTCAACGCCTCCGATGCCTCGCACCACGCCAGCGACGCCTGCCCCGCGCAGGCGTCGCCTGGCCATCCGGGCCTGACCTGAGCAGGACACGAGCGAATGTTGGCGACATGGATGCTGCTCGGTTGGCTGGCCGCCTGTGCCTACCAGGACCTGCGCCGCCGCAAGGTGGACAACCTGCTGACCTTCGGCGGCCTGGCCGCGGCCGCCGCCTACCTGTACCTGCATGGCCACAGCCTGACCCAGCATTCCGTGGCGGCCGCCCTCGCCGCGGCGGCCCTGGGCCTCGCGCTGAGCCTGCCCGGCTACCGGCTCGGCAAGCTGGGCGCGGCGGACGTCAAGCTGCTGGCCGCGCTGGGCCTGGCCAGCGACCCCGACACCCTGCTCTACAGCCTGGGCCTGGCCTGCCTGGCGACGCTGCTGCTGATGCTGGGCAGCAGGCTTTCGATCGACTCGAACAGGCTTCCGCAGCCCGTCGTGGCGCGGCTGAAATCCTTCGATGTCAGCCGTTCCAAGTCATTTCCCTTCGCTTTCTCGATCTTTGCCGGCTATCTGCTGCAACTGGCATTCACCTGAACGATGCCCGCGAATCCGTCATTCTTTTCTGACGTCATTTTCCCACCACAAAGCTAAAGTCCTACAGAAGACGGCCGATACAACCTGCCCACACCGTCGTTCCCGCAGGATGCTCTACCCATGCTTCGCTCGCTGTCCTTCGCCAAGAAGATCCTTCTGGCGGCCTCCCTCGTGGTGATCTTCGCCTTCGCCTGCTTCATTCTCTTCAACGACTTCCGCCAGAGCCGCGCCATCCAGGAGGACACCGACTCCTACCTGCGCGAGATCGGCAGCCTCACCGCCAGCAACATCCAGAGCTGGCTGGAAGGCCGCATCCACCTGGTGGAGATGGAAGCCGCGCAACTGGCCGATGGCGAGCCCACCGCCGAGCGCATCCAGCACGTGCTGGAGCAGCAGGTGCTGCAGCGGAACTTCGAATCGGTGTACCTGGGCGAGGCCGCCAGCGGCGTCTTCACCATGCGCCCCTACTCGCCCATGCCCGACGGCTACGACCCGCGCCAGCGCGGCTGGTACAAGGACGCCGCGGCCGCCGGCCGGCTGATCGTCACCGAGCCGTTCCTCGACGCCGGCACCAAGGAACAGATCCTCGCCATGTCCATGCCGGTCATGCGCAACGGCCAACTGGTCGGCGTGGCCGCCGGCGACATGAAGCTGCAGACCATCACCGCCATCCTCAACTCGCTGAAGTTCGACGGCGACGGCTATGCCTTCCTGGTCAGCGACGCCGGCAAGATCCTCCTGCACCCGGACGACGCGAAGGTGTTCAAGAACCTCGCCGAGGTCTACCCGCACGGCGCGCCGCAGGTCCGCCCCGGCGTGCAGGAAGTGGAAGTCGACGGCCATACGCAACTGGTCTCCATGACCCGCGTCGAGGGCCTGCCGGGGGTGTCCTGGTACGTCGCCCTGGTGTTGGACAAGAGCGCCGCCTACGCCATGCTCAGCGACTTCCGCACCTCGGCGGTGATCGCCACCCTGGTCGCCATCGTCGCGATCATCTTCCTGCTGGGCATGCTGATCCGCGTGCTGATGCAGCCGCTCACCGACATGGGTCGCGCCATGCAGGACATCGCCCAGGGCGAGGGCGACCTGACCAAGCGCCTGAAGGTCGACAGCCGCGACGAGTTCGGCCTGCTGGCCGAGGCCTTCAACCGCTTCGTCGCGCGCATCCACGAGTCCATCCGCGAAGTGGCCGGCACCGCGCGCCAGCTGCATGACGTGTCGCAGCTGGTGGTCAACGCCTCCAACTCGTCCATGGCCAACTCCGACGAGCAGGCCACCCGCACCAACAGCGTGGCCGCGGCGATCAACGAACTGGGCGCCGCCGCCCAGGAAATCGCCCGCAACGCCGCCGACGCCTCGCACCACGCCAGCGACGCCAGCCACCAGGCCGGCGACGGCCGTCAAGTAGTGGAGCAGACCATCGCCGCGATGAACCAGCTGTCGGAGAAGATCAGCTACGCCAGCACCCACATCGAGGCGCTGAACAGCCGCACGGTGAACATCGGGCAGATCCTCGAAGTGATCAAGGGCATCTCCGAGCAGACCAACCTGCTGGCGCTCAACGCCGCCATCGAAGCCGCCCGCGCCGGCGAGGCGGGCCGCGGCTTCGCCGTGGTGGCCGACGAGGTGCGCAACCTGGCACACCGCGCCCAGGAATCGGCGCAGCAGATCCAGGGCATGATCGAGGAACTGCAGGTGGGCGCCCGCGAGGCGGTCAACACCATGGGCGAAAGCCAGCGCTACAGCCTGGAGAGCGTGGAAATCGCCAACCGTGCCGGCCAGCGCCTGGCCAGCGTGACCGGGCGCATCAGCGAGATCGACGCGATGAACCAGTCGGTGGCCACCGCCACCGAGGAGCAGACCGCGGTGGTCGATTCGCTGAACATGGACATCACCGAGATCAACACCCTCAACCAGGAAGGCGTGGAAAACCTCCAGGCCACCCTGCGCGCCTGCGCCGACCTGGAGACCCAGGCCGGGCGGCTGCGGCAGTTGGTGGACAGTTTCCGCATCTGATCCGCCATCCATGAACAAGGCGCCTGCGGGCGCCTTTTTCATGTTCGCAAGATGCCATCTGTAGGAGCGGGCCCTGCCCGCGAATCGCGCGCAGGGCGCGCTCCTACAAGGGTGCGAGGCATGGGCACCCGTAGGGCGTATAACCGTTCGCGGTTATACGCCAATACACCTCATCCACAGGCCACCTCCTGGCCGAGCCCGGAATGCGCGGAAACAGAGGTTCGGGCTCGACCATGCAAGGGCCTGGAACCAAGGCCAAGCGGCGTATAACGCGGAGCGTTATACGCCCTACACACTTCTCTGCCTTTCACCCTCCGGCCGCTACCGTTCGTCCGCCTCGCTAAAGCTTCCTACAGAAAATGCCGACTTCTTGTCTGAAAGCCGCATCAGCCGGCGCTTCAGCCCCAGGCAAGGGCTTCCCGGCACAGGAGTGCCACCGGCCGCACGTCACCCGCGGGCGGCCCCACCGCCGCCCCACCCGGCGCGCGGTCTGTAGTCCGGGGGCTCGGAACCATCGCCGAGGCCCCCAAATCACTGGCCCATCCCTGGATGCAAAAACAAGATGATGAAGAACCTGAAGTTCAGCCACAAAATACTGCTGGCCGCTTCTCTGGTGGTTTTCGCCGCATTCGCGCTCTTCACCCTGTACAACGACTCCCTGCAGCGCAACGCCATCCGCGCGGACCTGGAGTCCTACCTGCAGGAAATGGGTGAAGTCACCGCCAGCAACATCCAGAACTGGCTCAGCGGGCGCATCCTGCTGGTGGAACACACCGCCCAGAGCATCGGCCGCGACAGCGCGCCGGCCAGCCTCGGCGGCCTGCTGGAGCAGAAGGCGCTGACCTCGACCTTCAGCTTCACCTACCTCGGCCAGGCCGACGGCACCTTCACCATGCGCCCGGACGACAAGATGCCCGACGGCTACGACCCGCGCACCCGTCCCTGGTACAAGGACGCCCTGGCCGCCGGCGGCACCACCCTGACCGAACCCTACGTCGATGCCGCCACCGGCCAGCTGATCATCACCATCGCCACGCCGGCCCAGGCCGCCGGCAAGACGGTGGGCGTGGTCGGCGGCGACCTCAACCTGCAGGCCATCGTGCAAATCATCAACTCGCTGGACTTCAGCGGCATGGGCTACGCCTTCCTGGTCAGCGGCGACGGCAAGGTGCTGGTCGCCCCGGACAAGCAGCAGGTGATGAAGAACCTCAGCGAAATCTACCCGCAGAACACCCCGCGGATCGGCAGCGGCTTCAGCGAGAGCGAGCTCAACGGCTCTACCCGCATCCTCGCCTTCGCCCCGGTCAAGGGCCTGCCTTCGGTGAACTGGTACATCGGCCTGTCCATCGACAAGGACAAGGCCTACGCCATGCTCAGCACCTTCCGCACCTCGGCGGTGATAGCCGCGCTGGTCGCCATAGTCGCGATCCTTCTGCTGCTGGGCATGCTGATCCGCGTGCTGATGCAGCCCCTCACCGCCATGGGCCGCGCCATGCAGGACATCGCCCAGGGCGAAGGCGACCTGACCAAGCGCCTGGCCGTACACAGCCGCGACGAGTTCGGCGCCCTGGCCGAAGCCTTCAACCGCTTCGTCGAGCGTATCCACGAGTCCATCCGCGAAGTGGCCGGCACGGCCCGCCAGCTGCATGACGTGTCGCAGCTGGTGGTCAACGCCTCCAACTCGTCCATGGCCAACTCCGACGAACAGGCCAACCGCACCAACAGCGTGGCCGCGGCGATCAACGAGCTGGGCGCCGCCGCCCAGGAAATCGCCCGCAACGCCGCCGATGCCTCGCACCACGCCAGCGACGCCAGCCACCAGGCCGGTGACGGCCGCCAGGTGGTGGAGCAGACCATCGCCGCGATGAACCAGCTGTCGGAGAAGATCAGCTACGCCAGCACCCACATCGAGTCGCTGAACAGCCGCACGGTGAACATCGGGCAGATTCTCGAAGTGATCAAGGGCATCTCCGAGCAGACCAACCTGCTGGCGCTCAACGCCGCCATCGAAGCCGCCCGCGCCGGCGAGGCGGGCCGCGGCTTCGCCGTGGTGGCCGACGAGGTGCGCAACCTGGCGCACCGCGCCCAGGAGGCCGCGCAGCAGATCCAGGGCATGATCGAGGAACTGCAGGTGGGCGCCCGCGAGGCGGTCACCACCATGGGCGAAAGCCAGCGCTACAGCCTGGAGAGCGTGGAGATCGCCAACCGCGCCGGCCAGCGCCTGGCCAGCGTGACCGGACGGATCAGCGAGATCGATGCGATGAACCAGTCGGTAGCGACCGCCACCGAGGAACAGACCGCGGTGGTCGACTCGCTGAACATGGACATCACCGAGATCAACACCCTCAACCAGGAGGGCGTGGAGAACCTCAAGGCCACCCTGCGCGCCTGCGCCGACCTGGAGACCCAGGCCGGGCGGCTGCGGCAGTTGGTGGACAGCTTCCGTATCTGAACCGCCATCCATGAACAAGGCGCCTGCGGGCGCCTTTTTCATGTTCGCAAGAGGCCACCTGCAGGAGCGGGCCCTGCCCGCGAATCGCGCGCAGGGCGCGCTCCTACGAGGGGGCGAGGCATGGGCACCCGTAGGGCGAATAACCGTTCGCGGTTATACGCCGATACACCGATCTCATGCCCGGCCCATCGCGGACGGAGTCCGCTCCTACGGTTCCAGGAAGCACGGCTTTTCGTAGGATGGCGTTGAGCGAAGCGATACCCATCAGCGCAACCGCATGGGTTTCGCAAGCTCAACCCATCCTACGAAGAGCATCGCGGCGCCGGCTGTAAGCGATATGCCCACCTACCGCCGCTTGCCGCCCAGCAGCGAGCCCATCAGCCCGCGCACCAGCTCGCGGCCGATCTGGTTGGCGGCCTGGCGCACCACCGTCTTCATGGTCTGGCTGGCCAGGTTGCCGAGGATTTCCCCGGCCATGCTGCCCAGGCTGCTGCCGGCGTCGGCCTTGGTTTCGCTGGGCGCCATCTTCTCGTCGGTGCGGCCGGTCAGGCGCTCGTAGGCCGATTCGCGGTCGATCGGCTTGTCGTAGCGCCCGGCCAGGGGCGAAGTGCGGATGATCTGCGCGCGCTCGGCGTCGGTCAGCGGGCCGATGCGCGACTGCGGCGGGGCGATGGCCACGCGCTGGACCATGGCCGGGGTGCCCTTCTCTTCCAGGGTGCCCACCAGCGCTTCGCCGATGCCCAGTTCGGTGAGCACCTTCAGGGTGTCGAACGCCGGGTTCGGGCGGAAGCCGTCGGCCACCGCGCGCAGGGATTTCTGCTCCTTGGCGGTGAAGGCGCGCAGGCCGTGCTGAATGCGCAGGCCGAGCTGGGCCAGGACGTCGTCCGGCAGGTCGCCGGGCGACTGGGTGACGAAGTACACACCCACGCCCTTGGAGCGGATCAGCCGCACCACCTGCTCCAGGCGGTCGTGCAGGGCCTTGGGCGTGCCGTTGAACAGCAGGTGCGCCTCGTCGAAGAACAGCGCCAGCACCGGCTTGTCGGCATCGCCGCGCTCGGGCAGCTGCTCGAACAATTCCGACAGCAGCCAGAGCAGGAAGGTGGCGTAGACCTTGGGCGCCTCGTGCACCAGCTTGCTGGCGTCGAGCAGGTGGACGCGCCCGCGGCCGTCGGAATCCGGGCGCAGGATGTCTTCCAGCTGCAGCGCCGGCTCGCCGAAGAAGGCCTCGGCGCCCTGCTGCTCGAGGGTCGCCAGGCGCCGCAGCAGCGCCTGGGACGAGGCGCCGGTGAACAGCGCGCGGTCGTCGCCGAGCACTTCCGGGTGGTCCTTGAGGTAATTGAGCAGCGCCTTGAGGTCCTTCAGGTCGAGCAGCAGCAGGCCCTGCTGGTCGGCCACCTTGAAGGCGGCGAAGAGCGCGGCCTGCTGGCTGTCGGTCAGCTCCAGCAGGTTGCCCAGCAGCAGCGGGCCCATCTCGCTGAGGGTGGTGCGCAGCGGGTGGCCGCTGTGGCCGGCGACGTCCCACAGGCTCACCGGGTAGGCCTTGGCCTGGTAGCCCAGCCAGGGCATCGAGGCGATGCGCTCGGCCACCTTGCCCTGGGGGTTGCCCGCCGCGCCCAGGCCGCAGAGGTCGCCCTTGATGTCGGCGGCGAACACCGCGATGCCGGCATCGCTGAAGCTCTCGGCCAGGTGCTGCAGGGTCACCGTCTTGCCGGTGCCGGTGGCGCCGGCGATCAGGCCGTGGCGGTTGGCCAGCTTCCACGGCTGGCTGACGGGCTGGCCATCGGGACCGGCGCCGATGATGAGTTGGTTGCTTGCTGACATCCTTGCTCCCCTGGTGAACGGAAGGTCACCCGGCAAGACTGGCGCTTCGCGCGCCCGAGCGCAACGGCGCCGCAGCGCTTTTCAGCCGCGGGCCTCGTCGACGCGGAAGACGTGCTTGAGGTAGCGACCGAAATTCTCGTCGTTGCATTGCATCTTGCCCGGGGTATCGGAGATTTTCGCCACCGGCTGGCCGTTGCAGGCGGTCATTTTCAGCACGATGTTCATCGGCTCGACGCCGGGGATGTCGCAGGTGAAGTGGGTGCCGATGCCGAAGCTGACGTCGATGCGCCCGCGCAGCGAGCGGTAGATGTGCAGCGCGCGCGGCAGGTCGAGGCCGTCGGAGAACACCAGGGTCTTGCTGCGCGGGTCGATGCCCAGGCTCTCGTAGTGGGCGATGGCCTTCTCTGCCCAGACCAGCGGGTCGCCGGAGTCATGGCGCAGGCCGTCGAAGAGCTTGGCGAAGTACAGGTCGAAGTCGCGCAGGAAGGCGTCCATGGTGATCACGTCGGTCAGGGCGATGCCCAGTTGGCCGCGGTACTCGCGGACCCAGGCGTCCAGCGCGGCGGCCTGGCTGTCGATCAGCCGCGGGCCGAGCTGCTGATGGGCCATCAGCCATTCGTGGGCCATGGTGCCCAGCGGCTTGAGGTCGAGCTTGCGCGCCAGGTGCACGTTGCTGGTGCCGACGAAACGCCCGGGGAAACTCGCCTTCAGCTCGCGCACCACGCATTCCTGCACGGCATAGGAGAAGCGCCGGCGGGTGCCGAAGTCGGCCATCTTGAAGCCGGCCAGCTCCTCGGCGCTGGCCTCGCGGCACAGCCAGTCGAGCTTGTCGCTCAGGCGCTCGCGCACCAGGTCGAGGGTCACCTGTGGATAACGCTGCAGGTTGCGCGCCTCGCTGATGCTGGCCAGCACCGGCACCTCGAAGAGGATCACGTGCAGCCAGGGGCCTTTCAGGCGCAGGAAGAACTCGTCGTTCTCGATGCCGGTCTGCACGTAGCGCATGTTGAAGCGGAACAGGCCGAGGAAGCGGATGAAGTCCGGCTTGAAGAAGGGAATGCGTTCGAGGAAGGCCAGTTGCTCGCTGCTGAAGCTCAGCCCGGCCAGCGCCTCGATGCGCTCGCGGATGCGCGCCAGGTAGGGGCGCAGGTCTTCGCGGTTGCGGCAACGGAACTCCCACTCCACCTCGACGTTGGGGTAGTTGTGCAGCACCGCCTGCATCATGCTCAACTTGTAGAAGTCGGTATCCAGCAGGTTCTGCACGCCGAAGGGGGTGAATGCGGACTCAGCCATGCTCGCCTCTCGCTTGTCGTCAGCTTGCAGTCTAACGGGATGTGTTCGGCAGACGCAGAAAATCCGTAGCCCTCCGGCAAACACAAGACCCGTAGGATGGCGTTGAGCGGAGCGATACCCATCCGTTGAGGCGCGCCTTGGCGAAGCCGGCAAGACAGTTGCTCCTACGAGTTCAGGGAGGCACGGGCAGACTTTGTCCGCGATTGGATTCACCGGCCACGCCGGGCCCCGGCGCATCATGAAAAATGCCGTTTCCCCCATAGGGAGAAACGGCATTCTTTTCTTCACCGCCGAGGCGGACCCTGCTCAACGTGGCGCGCTGACACCACCCTGCGACATGCCGAAGAGGAACAGCAGCAGATCGTGGTCCGGCCGCGCCGCCTGTTTGGCCTGCACGTTCGCCGGCACACGGCAGCTGGCCTGCTCGCCATGGGAGCCGATCACCTCGGGACCCGGCTCATGCCAGGCAGCCGCCGCCAGCGTTGCCACGCCCAGGGCGCCAACGAGGAGCAAACTTCGTGTGATTTCTAGTTTCATGCCTGCAACCCTTTGATGGCGCTGCCAAACGCCGCCTCGTAACCATAGACAAAGGCTTGCCATTGCGCTTCCGTCCACGACGAACGGCGCTTCACCTGGCGCAGGTCGTGGCGGGCCGCGCGGCGGGCGCTGAAGCGCTGGCGGGCTTTTTCCAGGTCGATCAGGGCGACGTCGATCTGCTCGCCCTCGACCTTGACGAAGACATGCTTGAGGTACAGGCAACCATGCTGCCAGCGGCCCAGGTTAAGCCTGGCGAGGGTCTTGCCGTACTGCTGCAGAATGCGCTGGTGCACGGCCTCGCCCCAGCGCTCGTGGTCACCGCGGGCGTAGCAGTCTTCCAGGCTCGAGTAGCCGTCCAGCGACTCGGTGACCAGCAGCGCCTGCCATTCGCCGTCCACTTTGCGGCAGCCGGCGTAGACCAGGGTCGGCACCTTGACGCCCAGGCTCGCGGCGGCCTGCAGCGCATCGCGCTCGCGGATGGCGGTCGGGTAGCCGAAGGGGTGCAGCAGGTCGCGGTAGATATGCCCGACCTGCTGCTTGCGGTAGAGCAGGCGGCCATCGTCGGTCAGCACGCGCTGGACCCCGCTTTCGCCGCCCCGCCGCCGATTCGGCTCCTCTACCCATTTGCCGGGAATCTGCAACCAGCGATCGATGGCATCTTCACCGGAAATTCGCTGCAGAGCGGCCAAATCAGCGCCCATCATTACTCCTTACGCAGAATGTAGACCCGCCACATGTGCACCAGCGGGACGAAATCGATATGGTCCTGCACCGAGAAACCGGCCTGGCGGAACTCCTCCTCGATGCTGCGGGCAGGAATCACGAAGCGGTTCTGGTACGCGTGCTTCTTGCGCCCTTCCTCGGCGCGACGACGTTTCCAGGCCTTGAAGTTGCCGTCGACCCACAGCGAGAGGATCACGCTGTCGCGGGTCACGCGGTGGAACTCGCGCAGCATGGTCATGCGGTCGCTCGGCTCACCGATGTGGTGCATCAGGCGCATGCTGAAGATGCTGTCGACGGCGTTGTCCGGCAAATCGATGGCGAACGCCGAAGTCTGCAAAGGCCGCACGCGTTTGACAACCTCCTCCGGCTGGCCGGCGCAGGCCACGGCGATCATGTCGGCGGAATTGTCCGCGCCGATGATCACCCGGTTGTCCTTCTCGGCCAGCATCGGCCAGAAGCGCCCGGCGCCGCACGGCAGGTCCAGCACCAGGTTCGGCTGGCCGGCCAGCTTGAGTGCCTGGCGGGCGATCTGGACATCGCGCCAATGGGAAAGTTTCCGGGACAGCCCACTGCGATGCTTGCGCAGGTAGCGCTCGGCATGCTGACGGTCGTACTTCTGGGAAAACTCAAGCTCGACGGGCTTGTCGCTCATGATGGGGTTCCTGCTCATTTTTTATACGAAACTAAGGGTGATTCTGTATCCATGCGGTCATGCGCATGTGAAAAATTCGTCAAGGCTCGCCCACCAGGCGAACCTCGAAACGGCAGCCGTGGGGCTGTGCCGGCGTCAGGTCGACTTCCCAGCCTTCCGCCGCGCAGATCCGCTTCACCAGCGAAAGGCCCAGGCCAAGGCCCTCGCCGCGCTGTTGCGGGCCACGGACGAAGGGCTGGAACATGCGTTCGCGCTGTTCCTCGGGGATGCCCTGGCCACTGTCCTCGACGACGAAACCGCTGTCGGTCAATTGCAAGCGGATATGTCCGGCGTCCGTGTAGTGCATGGCGTTGCGCAACAGGTTGCTCATCACCGAGCGCAGGAAGGCCGCGTTGTATTCCTCCGGCGGCACGCCCTGCACCTCGTAGATCAGCTGCAGCCCCTTGGCCTCGATGGGCCCGCGCCATTGCCCGGCCAGGTCGTCGGCGATGCGCTGCAGGCCGGCCCGCGGGGCGATGTCCAGTTCCTTGGTGCGCGAGCGCGCCAGCATCAGGAAGGTCTGCACCAGGTCGCGCATTTCCTCGCTGGCGCTGGCGATCCGCGCCAGCTGGGTGCGCGCCTTCGGGCTCAGGCCCGGCTCCTCGGCAAGCAGCTCGCTGCTGGTGGCGATCACCATCAGCGGCGTGCGCAGTTCGTGGCTGACGTCGCTGGTGAACAGCTTCTCGCGGGTCAGCACCTGATGCAGTTGGCCGATCGCATAGTCGAAGGCCTCGGCCAGTTCGCCGACCTCGTCGTGGGCGTAGTCCGGCGCCAGCGGCGGCGCCAAGTCCAGCAACTGGTCGCGGTGGCGCACCTGGCGCGCCAGGCGCACCACCGGCTCCATCACCTTGCGCGAGAGCAGCCAGCCGAGCAGGCCGGCCAGCGCCAGGCTGAGCACGTAGCCGGTCACCACGGCGGCGTACAGCACCTGCTCGCGCGCCTCGAAATCGCTCTGGTCCTGCAGCAGCACGTAGCGGCGGCCGTCGGTGTCGCGCACCAGCGCGTGGAACGACAGCTCGCCGTCGAACACTTCGTGGAAGCCCGACTCCAGGCGCCGCAGCGCCGGCGGCATGGCATAGATGCCGACGCCATCGCTGACGAAGAAGCGCATGCCCGGGTCCAGCCGCGGGCCCCTGCCGCTGTGCAGGTCCTCGTTGATGATGCGGTCCAGTTCGCCGCCCAGGTCACGGGAGATCAGGCGTTCCTCGACCACGTGCACCACGCCGACGATGCTCAGGGAAAACAGGCCGCCGACCAGCGCGGTCATGAACACGAAGGCAAAGACAATCCGGCGGGAAAGGCTCTGCCTATACTCCATTCGTTTCCTCCGCCAGGCGGTAGCCGACACCGTGGACGGTGTGCAGCAACGGCAGGGCGAAAGGCTTGTCGATCACCTGGCGCAGTTGGTGCACGTGGCTGCGCAGGCTGTCGCTGTCCGGGCAGTCGTCGCCCCAGACGGCTTCCTCGAGCACGTCGCGGCGCACCACGTGGGGACTCTTCTGCATCAGCACGGCCAGCAGCTTGAGACCGATGGGGTTGAGCTTGAGCGCCTTGCCGGCGCGGTTCACTTCCAGGGTGTCGAGGTTGTAGCTCAGGTCCGCCACCTGCAGTTCGCGGCGGCCGCCGCCCTGGGTCCGGCGCAGCACCGCCTCGATGCGCGCGGCCAGCTCCGACAGGGCGAAGGGCTTGAGCAGGTAGTCGTCGGCGCCGGAGCGGAAGCCTTGCAGGCGGTCATCCAGTTGGTCGCGGGCGGTCAGCATGATCACCGGGGTGTCGCGCCGCGCGTCTTCGCGCAGGCGCCGGCACAGGGTGAAACCGTCCAGGCCGGGCAGCATCACGTCCAGGACGATCAGGTCGTAGTGCGCGGTGGCCGCCAGGTGCAGGCCGGACAGGCCGTCCTGCGCGCAATCCACCGTGTAACCCTTGAGCCCCAGGTAATCCGCCATGTTGGCCAGGATGTCCCGATTGTCTTCCACCAACAGAATCCGCATGTTCCTCTCCGCTTTGCAGGGCACCCTAGACTAGCTCGCTTAATTGGAACTTAAGCGTCTTTGACGTTTTTTTCACAAAGCGCCAGGCCGCGCCAGCCGGGGCGTGAAGGGGATCGCGGGAGAGGTGTCGCGAAGAGTCGCGGGGGCGAACTCGCAGCGCCCCCGCGGCGGTTCATCTGCCCATCAGCCAGTTGCCGGTGAACAGGCCGAGCAGGGTCATCGCCAGGGAGCCGCAGACATGCACGGCGACCGCGCCCATGGCCCAGGCCAGGCGGCCTTCCTGCAGCAGGGTGACGACCTCGGCGGAGAAGGTCGAGAAGGTGGTCAGGCCGCCGCAGAAGCCGGTGATGATCAGCAGCCGCCACTCCGGCGCTATGCCCTGGGCGCTGGCGAAGTAGGCGACGGCGACGCCGATGATGTAGCCGCCGATCAGGTTGGCGGCCAGGGTGCCGGGAGGGACGTTGGGCATCAGGCTGTTCAGCTTGAGGCCGAGGTACCAGCGCAGCAACGCGCCGATGGCGGCGCCGAGGGCGATGGCGAGAACGGGTTTCCACATGATCCTGTCCTTGAGGGGCTTTCGGACAGGCCGCAGGCGAACGCCTACGCGCCTGGTCCAGGTGAATGCGTAGGCATCATCAGCCACGGGGGCGGTTGAAGGAGGAATGCCATCTCCTGCGCGGCACATCTTGGCACAAAGGGCCGGAAACGAAAAAGCCCCGCCGAAGCGGGGCTTTTTCTCAGCCAGGGGCCGGGAGGCTTACATCATGCCGCCCATGCCACCCATGCCGCCCATGTCCGGCATGGCCGGAGCGGCCTTGTCGTCCACCACTTCGGCAACCATGGCCTCGGTGGTGATCATCAGGCCGCCGATGGAGGCAGCAGCCTGCAGGGCCGAACGGGTGACCTTGGCCGGGTCCAGGATGCCCATCTCGATCATGTCGCCGTAGATACCGGTAGCGGCGTTGAAGCCGAAGTTGCCGGAGCCTTGCTTGACCTTGTCGACCACCACGCTCGGCTCGTCACCGGCGTTGGCGACGATCTGGCGCAGCGGGGATTCGACGGCACGACGCAGCAGGGCGATGCCGACGTTCTGGTCTTCGTTGTCGCCCTTCAGGCCTTCGATGGCCTGCAGTGCGCGCACCAGGGCCACGCCACCGCCGGGGACCACGCCCTCTTCCACCGCAGCGCGGGTAGCGTGCAGGGCGTCTTCGACGCGGGCTTTCTTCTCTTTCATCTCGACTTCGGTGGCAGCGCCGACCTTGATCACGGCAACACCGCCGGCCAGCTTGGCCAGGCGCTCTTGCAGCTTCTCGCGGTCGTAGTCCGAGGAGGTCTCTTCGACCTGCTTGCGGATCTGGGCGACGCGGGCCTCGATGTCGGCCTGGGCGCCGGCGCCGTCGATGATGGTGGTGTTTTCCTTGTTGATGGTCACGCGCTTGGCGTTACCCAGGTGCTCCAGGGTGGCGCCTTCCAGGCTCAGACCGACTTCTTCGGAGATGACGGTACCGCCGGTCAGGACGGCGATGTCCTGCAGCATGGCCTTGCGGCGATCGCCGAAGCCCGGGGCCTTGACGGCGGCGACCTTGACGATGCCGCGCATGTTGTTGACCACCAGGGTGGCCAGGGCTTCGCCCTCGACATCCTCGGCGACGATCAGCAGCGGACGGCCGGCCTTGGCGACAGCTTCCAGCACCGGCAGCATTTCGCGGATGTTGGAGATCTTCTTGTCGACCAGCAGCAGCAGCGGGTTTTCCAGCTCGGCCACCATGGTGTCCGGCTTGTTGATGAAGTAGGGCGACAGGTAGCCGCGGTCGAACTGCATGCCTTCGACGACGGACAGTTCGTTTTCCAGGCCCGAGCCTTCTTCGACGGTGATGACGCCTTCTTTACCGACCTTGTCCATGGCTTCGGCGATGATCTGGCCGATGGATTCGTCGGAGTTGGCGGAGATGGTGCCGACCTGGGCGATGGCCTTGGAGTCGGCGCACGGCTTGGCCAGGTCCTTCAGCTGGGCGACGATGGCGATGGTGGCCTTGTCGATGCCGCGCTTCAGGTCCATCGGGTTCATGCCGGCGGCAACGGCCTTCAGGCCTTCGTTGACGATGGCCTGGGCCAGGACGGTGGCGGTGGTGGTGCCGTCACCGGCGGCGTCGTTGGCCTTGGAGGCAACGTCTTTCACCAGTTGGGCGCCCATGTTCTCGAACTTGTCCTTCAGTTCGATTTCCTTGGCGACGGACACGCCATCCTTGGTGATGGTCGGTGCGCCGAAGGACTTGTCCAGCACGACGTTGCGGCCTTTCGGGCCGAGGGTGGCCTTGACGGCATCGGCCAGGACGTTCACGCCGACCAGCATTTTCTTGCGAGCGGAATCGCCGAATTTGACTTCTTTAGCAGCCATGTTCTGTTTCCTCTAAATCGAATTCAGTGGGGTTGGGGCGGACTGATCAGTCTTCCAGGACGGCGAGGATCTCGGACTCGCCCATCACCAGCAGTTCTTCGCCGTCGACCTTGATGGCGTTGCTGCCCGAGTAGGGGCCGAACACCACCTTGTCACCCACTTTCACTGCCAGAGCGCGAACTTCGCCGTTGTCCAGCACGCGGCCGGCACCGACGGCGACGACTTCGCCACGGTTCGGCTTCTCGGCGGCGGAACCCGGCAGCACGATGCCGCCTGCGGTCTTGGTTTCTTCCTCGCTGCGACGGATGACGACGCGATCATGCAGAGGACGAAGCTTCATAGTCGTAACTCTCCCAAACAGTGGTTTACAACGGCCGGATCGATGTCCGGCAGGTTTTGTTGAAGCCGGCTTCGCCGGTTTGCGGCCCGACGGGCGAGCCGCGTAAGACAGCCTGTCCGAATGACAGGGACCTTGCGGTGCCTGCTACATGAGGTCGTCGTGGGGCATTTCAAGGCCGTGAAGAAAAAATTTTCAGCGCAGGCGATCGTTGTCGCGGCGTTCGAACTCGCCCTCGATCACGTTCGGCCCATGCGGGCCGCGGGATTGCGCCGACGGGTCGCCAGCGAAGGCGCGGCGCCGCTCTTCCTGCTCGCGCATGCGCCGGCGCAGGCCGCCCAGCAGCAGGCTGCGGGTGAACGGCAGCAGGCAGAGCAGGCCAAGGACGTCGCTGATGAAGCCCGGCAGCATCAGCAGAGCACCGCCGACGGCGATCAGCAGGCCCTCGAGCATTTCCTGCTCGGGCATCTCGCCGCGGGCCAGGCGCTCGCGGGCGCGCCATAGGGTGGCCAGCCCGGCCACGCGCAGCAGCGCCGCGCCGAGGAAGGCGCCGGCGATGAGCAGCAGCAGGGTCCAGCCCACGCCGATGACGCTGCCGACCTTGATCAGCACGGCCAGTTCGATCAGCGGGAAGAGCAGCAGGAAGAACAGGGTAACTCGCATTTCAGGGGTCCTTGGCGGGGCGTCGGCCCGGATATTCAGTAGTTGGCGCCGACACCCGCCTATTTCAAGCCTGGATCACCTCGGTACCCGGCCAGGCCTGCGCCCGCGCCAGTTGCACCAGTGCCTGGCGAACCTCGCCGGGGTTGGCGCAGGGCGCCGGGAACGGCAGCCAGTGGAGGATGGAGCCGACGCGCAGGTGGAAACCTTCCGTATCGATTCCCGCCAGCTCCGGGGCCTCGCCCACCGGCAGGCCGGCCAGCTCCAGGTAATGCACGATGGCGTTGGCGTGGTCCTGGTTCATGTGCCCGACCATGCCCCGCTCCACCTCGCCGACGAAGGGGTTGGCCAGCGGCACGCTGTCGGCACCCAGCCAGTGGATGTCGCCGAAGCCGCCGATGAAGCGCCACTGCACCGGCTGCAGCACCCAGAAGTCGAAGTCGTGGGCCGTGTGGTAGTCGCGCGAGCCGGGGAAGAAGCGGTAGTAGCGCTCCGCCGCGGCCTCGATCTCCTCGACGTCTTCCAGCGGCCGGGCCTCGGCCAGCAGGGTCAGGCGGCCAGCGGCCTGGATGTCGTCGGCGCCGCGCTCGCCGACCAGCAGCGAGCACTTGGCATCGGCCTGCAGGTTGTGGGTGTGCTGGGCGATCCGGCTGATCAGGATCAGCGGCCGGCCGGCGCCGTCCAGGCAGTATGGAACCACCGAGCCGAAGGGGTAGCCCGGCCACTTCTTCGACTGGGTGGAAAGCACTGCCCGGTATTCCTTGAGCAGCAATTCTCGGGCATTCTTGGCAGCTTTCACGCTCACCTTATGACTCCTCGCTAAGAATCCGTCGCAAACGGACGGGCACAGAAAATTCGTTCACCGTTGCCGGCGAGGCCAATCACCCGACATTGCCGTGGGGATTCCAACCATGCAATTGCAAGACAAGGTCATCATCATCACCGGCGGCGGCCAGGGCCTGGGCCGCGCCATGGGCGAGTTCCTCGCCGCCAAGGGAGCGAAACTGGCGCTGGTCGACCTGAACCAGGAGAAACTGGACGAGGCCGTCGCCGCCTGCAAGGCCGCCGGCGGCGACGCCCGCGCCTACCTGTGCAACGTGGCCAACGAGGAACAGGTTAGCCACATGGTGGCCCAGGTGGCCAGCGACTTCGGCGCCATCAACGGCCTGGTGAACAACGCCGGCATCCTGCGCGACGGCCTGACCATCAAGGTCAAGGACGGCCAGCTGAGCAAGATGAGCCTGGCCCAGTGGCAGGCGGTGATCGACGTCAACCTGACCGGCGTGTTCCTCTGCACCCGCGAAGTGGCGGCGAAGATGATCGAGCTGGACAACAAGGGCGCGATCATCAACATCTCCTCCATCTCCCGCGCCGGCAACATGGGCCAGGCCAACTACTCCGCGGCCAAGGCCGGCGTCGCCGCCGACACCGTGGTCTGGGCCAAGGAACTGGCGCGCTACGGCATCCGCGTGGCCGGCGTGGCGCCGGGCTTCATCGAGACCGACATGGTCGCCAGCATGAAGCCCGAGGCCCTGGAGAAGATGACCAGCGGCATCCCGCTCAAGCGCCTGGGCCGCCCGGACGAGATCGCCCACTCGGTGGCCTACATCCTCGAGAACGACTACTACACCGGCCGCGTGCTGGAGCTGGATGGCGGGTTGAGATTGTAAAGCCCGAAGCCCGAAGCCCGAAGCTGGAAGCGCCCTCCCGCCTCCAGCTTCTAGCCTTCAGCTAATTTACTTACCACCCCACCCCGATCCCCAGCGTATAGCGCCGCTGGTTCACCCCGCCGTCCTCGGCGCTCAGGCGGTCCCATTCGCCCTTCAGGCTCAGCGCCGCCCAGGAGGTCAGCTTGTAGCGGACGCCCGCCTCGCTCTCCACCTCGTAGTCCACCTTCGACGACAGCGGCTTGCCCACTTCGCCGTTGGTGAAGATCTCGAACTGCTTGGCGAACAGGTAGCGGTTGTAGTCCCACTTCACGCTCGCCGAATAGAAGTGGTCCTTCTCGCCATCGACGAAGTCGTAGTCGTTGCGGTTGACCAGGGTGGCCAGGGAGAAGGCGCCCAGTTCGTTGTCCCAGAACTGGTAGCCGGGGCCGGTACCGACGGTGCGCTTCTTCTCCAGGTCCTCGACCCAGTCGCGCTTGTATTCCACCTTGCCCTGCCAGAACCAGTGCTCGTCCAGGAAGCGGTCCAGGGCGTATTCGGCGGAATAGTTGTTGACGCTGACCGAGTCGTCCTTCTTCTCGCGGTTGTACTCGCCCTGCAGGTTGTGCCGCCACATGCCGTGGCGGGCGTTAGTCTTGAAGTCGACGTCGTAGTCCTCGACGTCGTTCTCGGCCATGGTGTGGTCGACGGAGAAGTCCACCTGGCCCTTCCACACCCAGTCCTGCAGCAGCGGGCGCGGCGGCACTATCTGCTCGATGCTGGCCAGCGGCACCGTCTCCTCGGCGCCGTTGACCAGGGTGACCTTGCCCGGCTCGGCGGCCTTCAGGCCCTTGGAGTGCTCGCCGGTGGCGTCCTCGTCGTGCTTGACCAGCAGGTTCTGCTCGGTCTGCAGGGTGGCGATCTTGTCGCCGGTCAGGGTGACCTCGCCGGCATAGTCGGTGGCCAGCACCAGGCGGCCCCCATCGTAGAGCTTGATCTTGCCGGTCAGCCGGTCACCGTTCTTCAACCAGACGGTATCGGCCAGGGAAGTCAGGGGAGCGGCGGCGACGGCAAGGCACAGCAGGGTTCTCGACAGCATGAGCGGCATTCAATTCGGATGGCTGGAAAAAAAGCCGGGCATTATCCGCATACCCGACACCAGAGCAACGACTGACCGGGCCCCATGCAGGGAGTTCAACTGGATGGATGAAGGGTACCTCCTGCATCATTGCCCCGACGGTGCCTGGCGATATGCTGTCGACCTGGCCCGCAGCCATCGGAAAGCCGCCCCATGCCTTCGAGAAAACCGCCCGCCCCCGCCCCTGAAAATGTCGCCGACCTCGGCCTGGAAAGCCTGCAGGTGCGCCGCGAAGCCATCTACCTGGCGCTGTCCCAGGTGCCCGAAGGCTACGTGGTGAGCTACGGCGAGCTGGCCCGCATGGCCGGCCTGGGCCGCGCCGCGCGCCTGGTGGGCCGCGTGCTCAGCCAGTTGCCGGAGGGCTCGCGCCTGCCCTGGCACCGGGTGATCGCCGCCGGCGGGCGCATCAGCCTGCCGTTGGGCAGCCCGGGCGGCGACGAACAACGGGCACGATTGCGCGCCGAGGGAGTCCGAATCCACAACGATCGGGTGGACATACGTCGGCATGGCTGGCTTCACGCCGGGCTCTGCTAGTAGAGTTCGCGATAATTTTTTGCGTGCTGGAAACCTTTCATGAAGAAGCACTCCTGGCGAGAGGCACTGGTTGCCTACAAGTCTCCCGCCAGTCTCGCGCTGTTGCTGCTCGGCTTCGCCGCCGGGCTGCCGACGATGCTGGTCTTCACCACCCTCTCGGTGTGGCTGCGGGAAGCCGGCGTGGCGCGGGAAACCATCGGCTTCGCCAGTTGGCTGGGGCTGGTCTACGCGTTCAAGTGGGTGTGGTCGCCGATGCTCGACCAGTGGCGCCTGCCCGTCGTCGGCCGGCTCGGCCGGCGCCGCTCGTGGCTGGTGTTCTCCCAGGCGCTGATCGCCATCGGCCTGCTCGGCATGGCCCTGTGCAACCCGCAGAGCCACCTGCCGTGGCTGATCGGCCTGGCCCTGGTGGTGGCCTTCGCCTCGGCCACCCAGGACATCGCCATCGACGCCTATCGCCTGGAGATCGCCGAGAACACCCGCCAGGCGGCGCTGGCCGCCTGCTACATGACCGGCTACCGCGGCGCCGTGCTGCTGGCCAGCGCCGGCGCGCTGTTCCTCGCCGAATGGCTGGGTTCCAGCAGCCTGCACTACAGCCAGGCGGCCTGGGGCCTGACCTATGCGCTGTTCGCCCTGCTGATCCTCCCCGGGCTGGTCACCAGCCTGCTGATCCGCGAGCCCGAGGTGAACGTCCAGCCGCAGGCGGTGGGCAACTCCGCCTACGCCTTCAACCACCAGCTGCTCTCGGTGCTGCAGCTGCTGGTGCTGCTGATCTCGGTGCCGGCCATGCTCACCGCGCTGACCAACCAGGCCTGGCCGCGGGCGGCGCTCTACGCCCTGTTCATCGTCCTTTGCCTGAGCCCGCGCGGGCGCAAGCAGATCCGCCCGGTGCGCGAACTGCTCTCGCGGGTGCGCCGGCCGCTGCTGATCGCCGCCCACGGCAAGGGCGTGCCGCAGTTCGACTTCGTCCACCAGGCGGTGTCGGTGATAGTGCTGATCATCCTGCTGGTGACCGGCACCGCCATGACCAACTCCGCGGGCGCCGGCAAATGGTGGCTGGCCAGCCTCTACCTGCTGATCGCCCTGAGCTGCCTGTCGGCCCCCGGCCGCCTGCTGATGGCGCCGGTGCTCACGCCCATCACCGAGTTCATCCGCCGCTACCGCTGGCAGGCGCTGCTGCTGCTCGGGCTGATCTCCACCTACCGGCTCTCCGACACCGTTATGGGGGTGATGGCCGGGGTGTTCTACATCGACATGGGCTTCTCCAAGGAAGTGATCGCCACCGTCAGCAAGCTGTTCGGGGTGATCATGACCCTGGTCGGCGCGGCGGCCGGCGGCCTGCTCATCGCCCGCTTCAGCATCCTGCCGATCCTGCTCCTCGCCGGCGCCGCCTCGGCCGGCACCAACCTGCTGTTCGCCATGCTGGCGCACATGGGGCCGATCACCGACCCGAGCGTGATCAGCGAAGACGTCTTCACCCTGCTGCGCGAATTCGAGCCCCACGTCAGCATGTTCGTGCTGACCATCATGCTCGACAACTTCAGCGGCGGCCTGGCGGCCTCGGCCTTCGTCGCCTACCTGTCGAGCCTGACCAACCTGAAGTTCTCCGCCACCCAGTACGCCATGCTCAGCTCCACCATGCTGCTGCTGCCGCGCTTCATCGGCGGCTACTCGGGCAAGATGGTCGAGCACATGGGCTACGAGCACTTCTTCTTCGTCACCGCCGTGCTCGGCATCCCCACCCTGCTGCTGATCGGCTGGCTATGGATGCGCCGCGACAAGGGCATGCCCGACGGCGTGCCGAGCGAACCGGAAGAGCCGGTAGCCCCCCCGCGCAGCGCAGGTTCGTAGGGCGCATGAGCGAGCATGGCTTTTCGTAGGATGGTGTTGAGCGAAGCGATACCCATCAGCGCCACTGAGCGGCCTTGGGCGGGCCCTGCCCGCGATTCGCGCGCAGGGCGCGCTCCTACAGGGGAATCTGCACCGAGGCGCCTTCGTAGGATGGGTTGAGCCTGCGAAACCCATGCGGTCATGGCGATGGGTATCGCTTCGCTCCACCCATCCTACGCCAGAATTCTCCCTCGACCTGTAGGAGCGGGCCCTGCCCGCGATTGCGCCGGCAAGGCCGGCCCAGAAACGAAAAAGGCCGACATATCCAGGCCGTGTGAAAACACCCTGACTGCAGGCCAAGCCAACGCCCCGACTGGTTCGGGGCGTTGGTGTTTCTGGGCCATGGAAAAAGGGTGGGCTTTAGCCCATCAGCTCGATCAACCGGCGAGCACCGAGCACATTGAGGGCCCGTTTCAGGTTGTAAGCGTTGACCGCCAAGGCCATTTCCGTGCGCGCCCCCTGCAACTGG